>Ga0209758_1000161_pt1 | contig 154278 bp, 154 predicted proteins | sample AraplaMF_Col_mMF_FD_184258 | JGI IMG/M metagenome (GOLD analysis project Ga0209758, IMG submission 184258) | Arabidopsis root microbial communities from the University of North Carolina, USA - plate scrape MF_Col_mMF (SPAdes) (version 2) | ecosystem: Host-associated > Plants > Roots >...
CCATGAGCAACGCACCTCTGATGCCCAAGGCGACCGCCGTCTGGCTGCTCGACAACACCGCGCTGACCTTCGACCAGGTCGCCGATTTCACCAAGATGCATCCCCTCGAGGTGCGCGCGATCGCCGATGGCGATGCGGCCCAGGGCATCAAGGGCATGGATCCCCTCTCCAACGGCCAGCTCACCCGCGAGGAGATCGAGAAGGGCGAGAAGAACCCGGATTACCGGCTCCGCCTCCAGGAGAGCAAGGTGGTGCTGCCGCCGCAGCCCAAGCGCAAGGGCCCGCGCTACACCCCGGTGTCGCGCCGCCACGAGCGTCCGAGCGCCATCCTCTGGCTGCTGCGCAGCCATCCCGAGCTCAAGGACGCCCAGATCATGCGTCTGGTCGGCACCACCAAGAGCACCATTGCCAGCGTGCGTGACCGCACCCACTGGAACACGTCCCAGCTCACCCCGATCGATCCCGTCACCCTCGGCCTTTGCTCGCAGATCGAGCTCGATTTCGAGGTGCAGCGCGCCGCCAAGGAAAAGCCGATCGACGCGGCCTATGGCGGCGCCACGCTGCTGCCGGCCTCCGAGACCACCCGCAAGGACGAATACGAATCCGCGGAGAAGTCCAGCGACGACCTCAACGTCGACGCCGTGTTCGCCAAGCTGAAGACGCTCGGCGGCAAGAAGCAGGACGCCGAGGAGGAGTAGTTCCTCCCTCTTCGCTCGCTTCAAACGCAAAAAGCGCGGCAGGGAAGCCTGCCGCGCTTTTTGTCTGTGTACCCCACCCTCGGTGGTCGTCCCAGCGAAGGCGGGGACCCATAACCCCAGGGAGAGGTTTGGCGAAGACTTGCCGTCTGGTACTCCTACCAACAACAATCGATGGATTCCGCGGTATGGGTCCCCGCCTTCGCGGGGACGACACCGGAATTGTCGCCAACGCCCCTTTTGACGCCCCTCAGAACTTGTACGTCACGCCGGCGCCGACCAGCCACGGATCGATATGCGCGGTGCCGGTGACCGGCAGGCCGGAGACGGTGGCGCTGTAATCCGGGCGCAGCCAGAGCTTCTTGACGTCGACGTTGAGACCCCAGTGCCGGTCGATCATGTAATCGAAGCCGAACTGCACGGCGCCGCCCCATGCGTTGCTGACATGCAGGTTGGTGGTGGTGGCGACGATCGCGGGCGGACCGACGATCGCGGACGGCGCATTGGCGGCGGAAGTGTTGAAGAACACGGTGTAGTTCACGCCGGCGCCGACATAGGGCTTGAACGCGCCGAACTGGTCGAAGTGATATTGCAGCGTCAGCGTCGGCGGCAGCAGCGTGGTCTTGCCGATCGGCAGGTTCGCGAGCGAGCCGGTGCCGTTGATCGAGTGCCGGGTCACGCCGAGGATCAGCTCGGCCGCGATGTTCTTGGTGAAGAAATAGCTGATGTCGAGCTCGGGGACGACCTGGTCGCTGATCGAGAGGCCGGAGTTCGGCGAGGACAGCGAGGGCACGCCCGCCACATTGACGGTCGAGCCGCCGCCATCCGGCAACACGCCGAGCACGCGCAGGCGCACCATCCACGGATTGAATGCCTCCACCGGCGGCGGCGCCTTCTTGTAGACAGGCAAATCGGCAGCTTGCACCGTTGCAAACGTGCCCGCGAGCATCGCGCCAAAAGTCGCAAGCCGCGCCAGGTTTCTTGTCGTTCTCTGCATTTCAATCCCCTTCAGCCATCTCTCGCGCATCGTTGCGCGACATGAGCGTCAGAGCAGAAAGGGGGCGCTGGAGGATTTGATCCCGATCAATTCAGGCGGGCACCGCCACGATTTGGCAACGGCGTTGCAGATGTGTCACGAAAACCACGCAGGCGAGACGCGCTGGCGGCAACATAGTGCGCCCCCCCACACGTCAGGGCCGCTCGGGATGGTTCAGCATGTATTCGCCGAGATCGCGCTGGCGGCGGTCGGCGCGCGCGGTGGCGGCGTTGCGCTGGACGTCGCGGTCCTTGCGGCAGGCCACGTATTCCGGCGAGCCCTGCGCATAGCCGCGGCCCTGGCACACCGCGTCGTCATCGTCGCCGCCCACCGCCACCGTATTCTGGTAGCGCGCGGAGCAGGCGGAAACAGCGGTGGCGAGCAGCACAGCTGCAAGCAGGCGCGGCGCGGCGGCGAGTGGCATACAAGGTCCCCTATTGGCCGGCCCTGTTTAGCGCGGAATACGGAGATTGTAAGTCCCTGGACGTTATTCCGCGCACGCCGTCATTCCCCGCGAAAGCGGGGAATCCAGTACGCCGCGGCCTATCGGCTCCAGCATCGCCGTCTCTGGAATACTGGATCACCCGCTTTCGCGGGTGATGACGGCGGCGTTGGGGGAGCGGTCCCGCGTCTCACTGGCGTGACCGCCGGAGAGAACCTCACACCCGTCCCTTCAGCGCCTCCCCGATCTCGTCGAGCGCCTTGGGATCCTCGATCGTCGCCGGCATGGTCCAGGATTCGCCGTCGGCGATCTTCTTGATGGTGCCGCGCAGAATCTTGCCGGAGCGCGTCTTGGGCAGGCGGCCGACGGTGATCGCGAGCTTGAAGGCGGCGACCGGGCCGAGCTTGTCGCGCACCAGCGCGATGATCTCCTTCTCGATCTCGGCCGGCGCCCGTTTCACGCCGGCCTTGAGCACCAGGAATCCGCAGGGCACCTCGCCCTTGATCGCGTCCTTGACGCCGAGCACGGCGCATTCGGCGACATCGGGATGCGAGGCCAGGATCTCCTCCATGCCGCCGGTGGAGAGCCGATGGCCGGCGACGTTGATGATGTCGTCGGTGCGGCCCATGACGAAGACATAGCCGTCCTCGTCCTTGTAGCCGGCATCCGAGGTTTTGTAGTAGCCGGGGAATTCGCTCAAATACGCTTCCTTGAAGCGCGTATCCTGATTCCACAGCGTCGGCAGGCAGCCCGGCGGCATCGGCAGCTTGATGACGATCGAGCCCATCGTGTTGGGCCCCACTGGCTTGGCCGCCTCGTCGACCACGTCGACCTGGTAGCCCGGCATCGGCACCGTCGGCGAGCCGTGCTTCACCGGCAGCATGCCGAGCCCGACCGGGTTGCCGGCGATGCACCAGCCGGTCTCGGTCTGCCACCAATGGTCGATCACCGGCACCTTGAGCTGCGCTTCCGCCCATTCGACCGTCGGCGGATCGGCGCGCTCGCCGGCGAGGAACAGGGTGCGGAATTTCGAGAGGTCGTATTGCCGGATGAACTTTCCTTCCGGATCCTCTTTCCGGATCGCGCGGAACGCGGTCGGCGCGGTGAACAATGCAACCGCCTTGTGCTCCGAGATCACGCGCCAGAACGCGCCGGCGTCGGGTGTGCCGACCGGCTTGCCCTCGTACATGATCGTCGTCGCGCCGTGCAGCAGCGGGCCATAGACGATGTAGCTGTGGCCGACCACCCAGCCGATGTCGGAGCCGCACCACCACACCTCGCCCGGCTTGACGCCATAGAGGTTGAACATCGACCATTTCACCGCGACGAGATGGCCGCCATTGTCGCGCACGACGCCCTTCGGGATGCCCGTGGTGCCCGAGGTGTAGAGGATGTAGAGCGGATCGGTCGCGGCTACAGGCGCGCAAGCTGCCTTCTTGCCGTCATTCAGCGCCTTGCGGCGCAGGCTCGCCCAATCGTAGTCCCGGCCCGGCGTCAGATCGCAGGTGAGCTGCGGACGTTGCAGGATGATGCAGGCTTTCGGCTTGCTGCCGGCAAGCTTGACCGCCTCGTCGAGCAGCGGCTTGTACTGCACGATGCGGCCCGGCTCGATGCCGCAGCTTGCGGAGAGAATGAGTTTCGGCTGCGCGTCGTCGATGCGGGTGGCGAGCTCCTTCGCTGCAAAGCCACCGAACACCACCGAATGCACCGCCCCGATCCGCGCGCAGGCGAGCATCGCGACCACGGCCTCCGGCACCATCGGCATATAGAGGATGACACGATCGCCCTTGGCGACGCCGAAATCCTGCATGATCGCGGCGAGTGCCTGCACCTCGTTCAGCAGCTCGGCATAGGTCCATTTGGTGACGCTGCCGGTCAGCGGCGAATCGTGGATCAGCGCGACCTGGTCGGCGCGGCCGCCTTCGACATGGCGGTCGAGCGCGTTGTAGCAGGTATTGACGACACCGCCGGTGAACCAGCGGCCGTAGGTTCCTTGGCTTGGATCGAAGATCGACTTGGGCGGCTCGATCCAGTCGATGTCTTTGGCGGCCTCGGCCCAGAAGCCTTCGGGGTCGGCGAGCGAGCGTGCATGGACCTCGTGATAGAGACTCTTGCCCTGGATGTTCATTGCCGCGCTCCCGTTCCCTTTATTCGCCTGGCCCCGAACCTCGTGGCAGGACAGACGCCCCGCCATGACCAGGATCAATGCCGGCCTTGTTTGAGGGCTATTTTCCCGGGAACGGGCCGCGGTTCAAGCTGAAAAGGATGCATCTTCTCCCTCTCCCCGTTCTTGCGGGTCGCAACGAGCTCCGCTCGTGCTGAGAGGGTCGGGGGCTGCATCCGCGGTCACGGTGAGGGTTGGACGCGCGCAGAGCCCCCTCACCCGGAATTTGCTGTCGCGAATTCCGGCCTCTCCCGCAGCCGGGGAGAGGCGAAGGGGCGCTCAGCTCTCCATCGCGTTCAGCCGCAGCAAGCGATCCTGCATGACCTTCTTCAGATCATAGCCGGGGCGACGGAAACTCGCATCGCGCGTGACGAGGAAATCGCGCTGGGACTTGCGCAGGCCTTCCGCCGCGCGCTTGCTTGCGGATTTCAGCGCACGCTCGTAGGCCTCGGCGATCCGGCGGTCAAGCACGCCAAGCTGCGGATCGGCGCAGATCACTTGCTCGACCTCGCGCTTTGCGTTGGCGCAATCGAATGACGGACCGCGATCATCGGCCGAGCGCGCATGCATGGGGCCCGGGGACGCCGCGCCGAATTTCGCGATCTCGGCGATCATGGCCCGGCGGCCATTCGCTGCGTTCTCGTTGCCGGGGTCGAGCTTCAGCGCCATCTCGTAGTCCGCCAGCGCCTTCTTGCGCTCGCCCATCTTCTTGTACAGCACGGCGCGGTTGTTGTAGGTCTTTGCGAAATTCGGATCGAGCTTCAGCGCGGCCTCGTAGTCGCTCAGCGCGGCCCCGAGCTCGCCCTTAAATTGATAGGAATCGCCGCGGTTGGTCAGGAAGTTGGCGCGCGGCTCCCGCCGGATCGCGAGGTCGTAATCGGCAATGGCCTTGTCGTACTCGCCCATCGCCGCATAGGTCAGGCCGCGGTTGTCGTAATACTCCGGCACCTTAGGATCGAGCCTGATCGCCTCGCCGTCATCGGCCAGCGCCTTGTCGAGTTGGCCGAGCTTCTTATAGGCCGCCCCACGATTGGTATAGGTGCGGGGCCGGTCGGGGTCGAGCCGCAAGGCCTCGTCGAAATTCCGGATCGCCTTTTCGTTGTCGCCGCCGAGATAGTGGGCCACGCCGCGGTCGGACCAGGCCTGCGCAAAGTCCGGCTTCAGCTTGATCGCCTGGTCGTAGTCGGCGAGCGCGCGGTCGAGCCGGCGCTGATTGGTGTAGACGATACCGCGCAGCTCGTAGGCCTCTGCGTCCGCGGGATCGAGCTCGATCGCCTTGCTGAGGTCGGCCGCGGCGCGGTTGAGATCGCCGCCAGCCTCGCGCAGGAGGTCGCCGCGCAGGCGCCAGGCCTTCGCATTCCTGCCGTCGAGCGCAATGGCGCGGTCGATGTCCCGTAACGCCTGGGTGAGACCGCCCGAAGTCCGGGCATGGGCGTCGGCGCGAACCAGCAGGGCCGCGGCACGATCGGAGGCGGGATTGGCGGCCTGGTCGATGATAGCCGTGCAGGCGGGCATCAGCTCCGCTGGAGCAGCCTTGCTGCCCATCACGCAGTCGGTACCGGCCGAGGCCGGCGCAGCGAGGACAAGGCTCATGGCAGCGCTGAGAAGGAAGGCGCGAAGCGAACTTTTGGCAAGCGAAAGCGCTTGCGCGGAAGGATGCGTGCCGCACATGGCAGATTGCTCCGTGACGTCAGGTTTTCACCATTGTCGCGTCGGGCACGGGATGGGTTCAATTCGGGCCAGCTGGGAGCGCCCCGCTGCATCACTCCCTCGCCCCGCTTGCGGGAGGGGCGAACAAGCCTCAATAGCCATCCACCCCGTTGATCTGTTGCAGCCGCTCCTGCATCGCCTTCTTCAGATCAAAGCCCGGCCGGCCGTACGCCGCATTGCGGCGGGCGATGAACTCGTCCTGCTTGCGCTGGAGCCTCTTGGCCTCCGCCGGATTGGGCGCCTCTCGGACCGCACGCGCGTTCGACCCGAAAATCTCGCGGTCGAGATCGGCCAGCTCGCGATTTCTGCAGATCGCCTTCTCCACGGCCCGGACCGCATTCCGGCAGTTGAAGCTGGGCTTGCCGGCGACGGCCATCTGCGCGCCGATGCGCTCGAGCTCGCGCGCCATCGCCTTGTGATTGGCCTTGGCCTTCTCGTGGTTCGGATCGATCTTCAGGGCCGCGCCGAAATCCTGCACCGCCTTGGGCTTGTCGCCCTTCCTGAGCCAGAGCTCGCCGCGCGCATTGAAGATGTCGGCGAGCGTGGGATCGAGCAGGAGAACGCGGCTGTCGTCGGCGATGGCGCGGTCGACCTGATCGTGCCGCGCATAGAGCGCCGCGCGCGCGACCAAAGCCTTGATCAGATCCTCCTTGGCGGTCTTCTCGTTGTCGATCACGGCGGCGCAGGCCGTGGCGGCCCTGTCCATATCGTCGGCTGCGGCCGCCGCGAGACATGATTCGACATCGACCTTGATCACCGCAGCCGGCTCGCCGCCGGTCGCAGCCCGGGCGGCGCCGAGCGAGAGCGCGCAAAGCAATACGGCACCTGACGATTGAATGAGTCTTTGAAAACGCATGCTCGTTGCAGTCGGAAGTCTTGCTTTCGGCCTTGCTCTCGGTCTTGCCTTACGCCTTGCCCCGGGGCCGTACAATCCATCATACGGCCGGATTGGTGCTAGCTTGTGGTGCCGCTCACATCGGTTTCGGGGATCATCGTGTCGACATTCGAATGGATCATCGTGCTTCTGCTCGGCGCCGTTGCCTTATCGGCGCTGGCGCGGCGGATCAAGGTCCCCTACCCGACCTTTCTCGCCATCGGCGGCGCGCTGATCGCCTTCGTGCCGTCCAGTCCGTCCTGGACGCTGGAGCCCGACCTCGCACTGGCCCTTTTTGTCGCACCGGTCCTGCTCGATGCCGCGTTCGACACCTCGCTGCGCGATCTGCGCAACAATTGGGTTCCGGTCTCGACCCTGGTCGTCGCCGCGGTCGGCCTGACCACGGCCGGCGTCGCCTTCGTGGCGCACCGGCTGATACCCGACATGCCCTGGGCCGCCGCGGTTGCGCTCGGCGCCATCGTGGCGCCGCCCGATGCCGCCGCCGCGGTCGCGATCCTGAGCCAGGTCAAGCTGCCCCACCGCATGGTGAAGGTCCTGGAGGGCGAAAGCCTGCTCAACGATGCGAGCGCGCTTCTGATCTATCGCATCGCGGTCGGCGCGGTCGCCACCGAACATCTGACGTGGAGCCAGGTTGCGCCGACCATGGCGCTGGCCCTGGTCGGCAGCGTGGTCGCCGGCCTGCTCGCGGGCCGCATCATTCCCCCGATCATGGAACGGGTGACGGAGGCCCCGAGCGCCATCATCGTGCAGTTCGCCACCACCTTCTTGATCTGGATCGGCGCCGAGCATCTCGGCCTCTCCGGCATCCTCACCATCGTGGTCTATGCCATGACGATCGCGCGCTCGGCGGGGCTGCGCATGCCGGCGCGGCTGCGGGTGCCGTCCTACGCGGTCTGGGAGACCACGGTGTTCGTGCTCAACGTGCTCGCCTTCATGCTGATCGGCATGCAGATGCGGCCGATCTGGACCCGCCTCGACGCGGACGTGCGCTGGGAATATTGCGTCGCCGCGGCCTGGATCCTGCTCACCGTGGTGCTGGTCCGGCTGCTCTGGGTGACGTTCTATCGCACGACCCTGCGTGTGCTGGTCGCGCAGGGGATCTATCATCCGAAGGACCCCAAGACCGTGGCCTCGGCCAAGGGCGGGCTCATCATCTCCTGGTGCGGCATGCGCGGCCTCGTGACGCTCGCCACCGCCTTCGCGCTGCCGGAGAATTTTCCCCAGCGCGACTTCATCGTCTTCACCGCCTTTGCCGTGGTGCTGGGATCGCTGGTGATCCAGGGCCTGACGCTGCGGCCGCTGATCCTGGCGTTCGGCCTCAAGGACGACGATCCCGTCGGCACCGAGGTCGCGCACGCGCGCGCCGTCGCCTATCGCGCCGCGCTCGATGCGATCGAGAGCGATCCGTCCGAGGAGGCGGAGATCCTGCGCCTCGAATATCGCGCCATCCTGATGCAGGCCGAGAACGATCCCAATGGCGGCATCGCCAACGGCGAGCTGCCCGCCGATCCGCTGCGCCGCCGTGCCATCGACGCCGCGCGCAAAGCGATCTTCGACCTCCGCGCCACCGAGGTGATCGGCGACGATGCCTTCCACCGCATCGAAGAGGAGCTCGATCGCGCGGAATTGAGCGCGGGCGGATAGATCGACGGGGACGGTGGGATTTGAACCAAATTGCCCTTTCTCAGACTCACTCCAGATGACGACCCTGACCGACGACCGTCGTGTACGCGCGCGTGATGCGTCGCCTGCACGATATTTTTATCTGCACATGGCCATGGCCTGCGCGGCCACCGCGTTTCTCGGTTTCGCGCCGACCTATTGGGTGCCGCTCGCCCACCGGACGCTGTCCGCAAGCCCGGTGATTCATTTTCACGGGCTCTTGTTCTTCACCTGGTCTCTCTATTTCGTGCTGCAGACCTGGCTCGCGGCCTCGGGCCGCGTGGTCAATCACCGCTCGCTCGGCATTGCCGGCGTGTCGCTCGCGACCGCGATGACGATCTTCGGCTTCCTCGCCTCGGTGCACGTGATGCAGCATTCCACCGCGCTCGGCCAGCGCGAGGCCGGCATCGGCTTCTCGATCGTGCCGATGAGCGGGATCGCGTTCTTCGCGATCGTGTTCGTGCTCGCGATCATGAACACGCGCAGGCCCGAGGTTCACAAGCGGTTGATGCTGCTGGCCGCGGTCTCGATCCTCGATGCCGCCATCGCGCGCTGGTTCCTGACCTTCCTGGCGCCTCCCGGCCCGCCCGGCCCGCCGCCGGTGCCGGTGACGATCGCGCCGGCCGTCGTCGCCTCGCTCCTGCTCGTCGTCGCCATGGTGCGCGACTGGCGCGCCGAAGGCCGCGTGCATCCGGTCTACATCTACGGCACGCTGGCGCTGCTGGCGGTGAAGGTGCTGAACTGGCCGGTCAGCGAGAGTGCGGCGTGGCATTCGTTCGCCGGCGGGATCCTGGCGCTGGCGCAGTAATCACCGCTGTCGTCCCGAGCATCAATTTCAATCCGTCACCCTGAGGCGGCCGCTTCTTCAGCGGCCCTCGAAGGGCGACGGCCCGGCTGCATCGGGGCCGTCTATCCTTCGAGGCTCCCCGCGCGCTGCGTTGCGCCGCGCGGCTCGCACCTCAGGATGACGGGACGGGTTGAAGTAAATTTACGCCCCCGCCTTGCAGGTGATCCCGCCATCGACCACGAGCTCGATCCCGGTCACATATTTCGACTCGTCCGACGCCAGGAACAGCGCGGCGTTGGCGACGTCGAAGGCGTCGCCCATGTGCCCCATCGGCACCTGCGCATCGCGGGCGCGCCACATCGCCTCGACGTCGCCCTTGGCGTAGCTGGCGGCCAGGCCTGCGGAATGCTCGACCATCGGCGTCTTCATCAGGCCGGGCAGGATCGCATTGACGCGCACATGCTGGCGCGCGAACTCGATCGCCGTGGTGCGCGTCATCTGGTTCATCGCCGCCTTCGAGCTGCCGTAGGTGACGTAGGAGATGCCCATGTGGCGGATCGAGGCGATCGAGGAGATGTTGATGATCGAGCCGCCGCCCTGCTTCACCATCACGGGAATGACGTGCTTCATGGCGAAATAGGCGCTCTTGAGGTTGACGCTGAAGACGCGGTCCCAGCTCTCCTCGGTCACTTCGACCACGCTGCCCATCTCGGCGATGCCGACATTGTTGTCGAGCACGTCGATGCGGCCATAGGCCTTCAGGCACGCCGCCACCATGGCTTCGATCTCGGCGGGACGCGCGACGTCGGCGGTAAACGCCGTCGCCTTGCCGCCCTCGCCGGTGATGATCTTCGCGGTCTCCTCGGCCGCGGCGCCGTTGCGGTCGACGCAAAACACCTGCGCGCCCTCGCGCGCGAAGGTCACGGCAGTGGCCTTGCCGTTGCCCCAGCCGGGCCCGATCGAGCCGGCCCCCACCACCATCGCAACCTTGCCCTTGAGCCTAGCCATCGTGATCTCCCTTATTTGTCTTGTTGTTCGCAGATGCTCATTGTGGTGACGTTAGCACCGATCGGATGCCCGACAATCTCCGACAGCGTCCGGCACTGTCCGTCATGGCACAGCCGCCATTCCCCGGCCGCGCCGGAATTGCCGAGCACGACCTGTTGCATCGGCACCCCCTTCGGCTGCCATTGAAACCAGCCGTCGACCAGCCGTGCCTCCGGCGGCGGCTCCATGCCGGGGCCGGTGCCCTTGACGCGGGCCTGCGCCAGCTCGAGCCCGGCGGGGGTGACGCGCCAATCCTCCTGCCATTCGACCTTCGCGACCGAATGCGTCCAGGCCAGCGTAAAGGCGGACAGCGCCAGCGCCTTCACGCCTGATGCCGTTGCAAAGCAGAGGCTCACACCGCCTCGACCGGCGCCGGCGGGCGCTGCCGCCATTGCCACAGCGCGAGCGCCGCAGCGAGCACGAAGCCGGCGGTGTCGCTGAACGGGAATTCGCCGAGCAGGCAGAACGCCGCACCGAGCGCGACCAGGCGCTCGATCAGGCTCAGCCGCGTGAACAGGAAGCCGATCGCGACCATGCCGAACAGGCCGATCGCCGCCAATGCCTTGGTGGCGGCCAGCGCCACCGCGCCGTAGAAGCCGAGCTTGGCCGCCATGGGATCTCCGGCCTGCAGCATCAAGGCCGGCGAATAGACGAAGATGAAGGGGATGACGTAGCCGGCGAGCGCGATCCGCATCGCCTCCCAGCCGATCTTGTCCGGGTTCTCCTTGGCGATCGGGGCTGCCGCGAGCGCAGCCAGCGCCACCGGCGGCGAGAGGTCGGCCATGATGCCGTAATAGAACGCGAACATGTGGCTCGCGATCAGCGGCACTCCCAACTTGGCCAGGGCCGGCGCTGCGAGCGCGGCGGTGATGATGTAGGTCGGGATGGTCGGGATGCCGGTGCCGAGCAGGATCGACAGCAGCATGGTCATGATCAGCGCCAGGAACAGGCTCTTCTCGCCGAGCCCGATCACCCAGCCGCCGAAGATGGTGCCGACGCCGGTCTGCGACATCATGCCGATGATGACGCCGACGATGGCGCAGGCCATGCCGACGGTGATGGCGGATTTGGCGCTCTCGGCCAGCGCGTCGCGGCAGGCACGCAGCGCCGCAAAGCCGCCGCGGACGAAGGCGGTGATCACGATCAGGCCGACCACGACGCTCGCGACCGGCACGATCTGCAAGCCGTCGCGCGAGAGCGCGGCGACCACGAGCGCGAGTCCGATCCAGAAGATGTACCGAATGGCCGTTGCGGAGACGCCGGCCGTGATGGCAGTGCCAAGGATCAGCGTCACGGTCAGCGCAAGGCCCATGCTGCCGGCATAGAGCGGCGTGAAGCCCTCGAACAGCATGTAGACCAGGGCTGCGAGCGGCAGCACGAGATACCAGCGCGTCACCAGCGCCTTCCAGGCGCTCGGAATTTCCGAGCGCTTCATGCCGACGAGCCCGTGCTTGCCGGCTTCCAGATGCACCATCCAGAACGCGGACGCGAAATACAGTATCGCGGGGATCGCCGCCGCCTTGACGATCTCCGAATATTGCACGCCGAGCGTCTCAGCCATGATGAAGGCGACCGCGCCCATCACCGGCGGCATGATCTGTCCGCCCATCGACGCCGTGGTCTCGACGCCGGCGGCGAAGGCACGGCGATATCCGAACCTGATCATCAGCGGAATGGTGAACTGGCCGACGGTCACCACATTGGCGACGCCCGAGCCGGAGATCGTGCCCATCATGCCCGAGGCGAACACCGCGACCTTGGCCGGTCCGCCGCGGGTGCGGCCGAACAGGCCGAGCGAGACGTCGGTGAACAGCTGGATCATGCCGGCGCGCTCCAGGAACGAGCCGAACAGGATGAACAGGAAGATGTAGGTGGCCGAGACGTAGATCGGCACGCCGTAGAAGCCTTCGGTGCCGAACGACAGATGCGTGACGATCTGGTCGAAGTCGTAGCCGCGATGGTTGAGCGGCGACGGCAGATATTGGCCGAAGAACCAGTAGACGAGGCACGCGCCGCACATCAGCGGCAGTGCCGCGCCCATCAGGCGCCGCGTGCCCTCGAAGATCAGCACCGCCAGCAGCGTGCCGACCACGAGATCGAGCCGCGTCGGGTCGCCGTCGCGCGCGATCAGGTCGGCGTAGAATATCCACTGGTAGAGCCCGCAGAGGAAGCCGGCGCCGCCGATCGCCCAGCCGAGCGCGCGGCCGGCAGTGCTCCTCGCCGTGAAGTTGGCGATCAGGCCGAACGTGAGCAGAACGAGGAAGCCGACATGGACGCCGCGCACCACCTGGCTCGGCAGATAGTTGAAGGCGGCGACATAGAGCTGGAACGTGGCGAAGGCGATGCCGATCCAGTACGCAAGCGCGCCCCACACGCCCGGGCCGAAGCCTTCCGGGAAACCGTGCTCGAAATTGTCGAACTCGACCTTGATGGGCGCAGCGTCAGCGCCCTCTGCCTTTTCCAGCATTTCAATCCGTCCCCAACCGTCCAGCGCTTATAACATTGCACAGCGTCTCCAGACCGTCATGCCCGGGCTTGTCCCGGGCATCCACGAGCTTTCTCGCCCAGCCTAAGAACGTGGATGGCCGGGACAAGCCCGGCCATGACGTCCGATACCGAGAGCCGACCTTACTTGATCAGCCCCTTTTCCTTGTAATAGCGGATCGCGCCGGGGTGCAGCGGAACCGGGCTGCCTGTCGCGGCGGTCTCGAGCTTGATCTCCTTGCCGGCCGCGTGCGCGTTCTGCAATTCCGGCAGCGATTCGTAGACCAGCTTGGTCATCTGATAGGCGAGATCGTCCGACACGGCGGAGCTCGTGACGAGATAGTTGATCACGGCCGCCGTCGGCACGTCCTTGTCCTGGCCGGTATAGGTGTTGGCCGGAATGATCGCCGAGACGAAGGGCGGGCCGATCTTGTCGACGGTCTCCTTCGGCACCGACACCACCGTGATCGGGCTCGAGGTCGACAGGTCCTTCAGCGAGGCGACGCCAAGCCCGGCCGATTGCAGCGTCGCGTTGAGCTGCCGGTTCTTCATGAGGTCGACGGATTCGGCGAACGGCAGATACTCGACCTTGCCGAGATCCTTGTAGCTCATGCCGGCGGCGGCCAGGATCGCGCGCGAGTTCAGCTCGGTGCCCGACTTCGGCGCTCCGACCGAGAGGCTCTTGCCCTTGAGGTCGGCCAGCGTCTTGATGCCGCTGTCGGCGGTCGCGACGATCTGGATGTAGTTCGGATAGATCGCGCCGATGGTGCGGAGCTTGTCGAGCTTGGTCTTGAAGCCGGCTTCCTCCTCGCCGTTCCAGGCGGCTTTCAGCGAGTCGCCCAGCGTGAAGGCCAGCTCGCCACGACCCTGCTGCAGCAGGATCAGATTCTCGACCGACGCCTTGGTGGCCTGCACCTGCGTCTTCACGTTCGGGATCTTGTCGCCGTAGATCTTTCCGATCGCGACCCCGAGCGGATAATACACGCCGGAGGTGCCCCCGGTCAGCACGTTGATGAAGGATTGCGCCTGCGCGCAAGGTGCCGACGCCGCCAGAGCAAGAGCCGCGGCAACGCCGAAAATGGTCCGTTTCATGGTTGTTGTTCTCCCCAAACCGGTCGCGAAATTGGCTGGATGAGGCATGCGGGTCAACCCATCCAAAAGGCAAAACAGGATTGCCGTAAACGGCCGATACGGCTCGACTTTCGGAACCGGTGGGTGCGGCGAGGTGGCGCAGCGCGAGGCTCAATCGCACGCGCCGCGGGCTCCGTCACCTCTCCCGCTCGCTCGCGGGAGAGGTCGCGCCGAAGGCGCGGGTGAGGGCTTTCTCCTCTAGGGGATTGTCCCGATGCCGAGACACCCTCTCCCCGACCCTCCCCCGCAGGCTCCCCGCAGGCGGAGGAGGGAGTGCACCGCCTATGAGGCGATCGAGCGCGTCCTCACTGGAACGTCATGTCCAGGCACTTGGAGATGTCGGAGCCGAGGCCGGAGGAGATGATGATGCAGCCGCGCACCTTCTGGGCGCCGACGTCGGCGGCCCAGACCGAATAGCCGCCGGGGCCGAAGAACGAGTTGGTGTTCGGCGGCTCGGTCTCGGTCGCATCGAAATCATACTTCCCGTCGGTCTCGAAGATGCGCGGCTTCTTGGTGCAGCCGCCATCGGTCTGGACGTTGATGACTTCCTTGTTGTCGCGGGTCAGCGCCAGCGAAACCTGGCAGCGGAAATATTCCGAGGTCCTGGTGTTGAAGAGATAGGTGTAGGACTTGCAGGTCGCCGTGTTCAGCTTGCCCGGGGCAAGGCCGCGGCTGCACGAAATGCGCTGGTTGTGGCTGAGCTGGTAATCGTCGGCCCGGGCGGCCGGCGCCAGCGCCGTCAACGACAATGCAGCAGCCCAGCAAAGTTTGATCACATGGCGCATCCGAATCATCCCCACCAATAATTTTGTCGAGTTGCGTTCTAGACGGAAAGCGGAACATAGTCGCGAGGGGACGGAGGGAAAATCACAAACTGCTGGACAAGACGTGACGCGCTGCGGCGCTTTCGCAAATTGACCCGGGTGCACCGTTCGTGATTTGTTCAAGCCCGATGCCCACGACGGGGAGGATGGGATCATGGCATTTTCAACGAAGACATTTGCACTTGTTTCGGTCGCATGCGTAACGATGCTCGGCGCGTTCGCCGCGCCCGCATGCGCGCAATCGACGGCAACGCCCTGGGAGCTCAAGCCCGACATGGGCTATGCGTATGACAGGGACGGCAAGACCTATTCCTACAAGATGGGCACCAGCAATGCCGGCGAGCTGCTGAAGGGCGCCAAGAAGGTGCCGAAGGGCACACTGTTCTTCATCGGCCAGAACGGCCAGCTCTACATGCGCAGCGGCCCCTATCTCGAAGGCGACGGCAAGTTCAAGTTCGGGCCGGATCAGTAGGAGCTGCGGCGGGCGGGACGATGCGCGGCCACACTCTCGGTGTCATCACCCGCGAAGGCGGGTGATCCAGTATTCCAGAGGTCGTCGTGATTGAATCGAGAGGCCGCTGCGTACTGGATGCCCCGGTCGAGCCGGGGCATGACAGCGGAGGATGCGGCAGCGCGAAGGGGCTAAAACGCCGCCGCCAATTCCCTGGCGCCGGGTTTGCCGCTGTTCACGTCCATCCGATCGTCCGTGACGGCCAGCAGCTTGGCCACCGTGTTGTGGCGGATCGCGACCGGATTGCGCTCGTAGCCGCCGCGCTGGAAGAAGTTCGAGGTCGGCACCTGCTCGCGCATGGCCTGCGGCATCGTCACCATGTCGAGCCCGGTGCCGTCGCCGGTAAGGTTCATCATCTCGAGCTCGGCCGCGGTGAGCGGACGGGTGTAGCCCTTGGCGCGGGCGAACAGCACCGAGGTCAGCAGCTTGTGCGTCTGCAGCATCGGCCCGACGTCGATGTCGAGCACCATCGCGTGCATGGCCCAGCCCTGCGCGGTATTGCCGATCTTCTCGTGCTCCGACCAGGTGTCGGGCACCGCCTTGGCATGGGCGACCATCTTCTTCAGCACGACGAGCTTGTGCTCGAGCGCCTGGCGCGCCGGTCCCGACGACCGCGCCACTTTCTCGGAGAGGGCGCGAATAAGTTCGTGTCCCTGCTCCGCCAGCAGCTCGACGCTGTTGGTGGTCAGGAGCTGGTTGTAACCCATTGCGGTCGAGATCGCGCGCTTGCCGCCGTGCTCGATTCCCGCCTGCACGTCGTGGCTGCCGGTGCCGCCGGTCTCGAAGGCGTAAACCCGCACGGCCTGCTCGCGCGTCAGCCCGGAGGCGAGCGCGTAGCGCGCATAGGCGCGCTTGAACTCGACCTCGCTGGACGGGCGCTGCGGCGTGAACTGGTAGAGCTCCTGCGCCGCGCGCAGGAAATCGGCGACGACGGGGATAGGCTTGCGGGGCGGCCGGTCCGGCGTTTCCTCCGGCTCCGGATTCACCGGCTTCTTCGGCCCGTTATAGAGCGGCGGATGCTCCAGCACGTAATCGTCGAGCGTCACTTGCTGCCCGCTGCGCCGCTTGGCATTGCGCCCTTTTCGCTTCTCCGAGATCTGGCTCCAATAGGCGCCAGCCTCGGCGTCGAAGGCCGCGCGCGCCGCCTGATATTCGGCGAGCTTGCGGCGATATTCGAGCACGGCGGGCGAAGCCCCCGCGCCTTGCGCAAAAAACTGCGACAGCAGCTGGGCGTTGGCGCCGCGCACGGCGGGCGTAATCAGGACAAGCGCAAGTGGAACCAGTGCCAATGTATTTCGAATCGATCGATGCATGCCGCCCTCTTAGCAGGCATCCGGTAACCGTCACGTTAACGTGCCGTTTACCATCACTTCCAGGCAAATACCGGCTGTTCCAGCTCGGTGACGCGGGTGTGCCGTCCCGCCAGCACCTCGCGGAACTGGTAGATCAGGGCCGCCGTCGGCGCGTGGATCAGGCTCATCTGGTGATGGAACCGAATCACGCGGCGGGTGCTTTCGGGGATCGCTGCGAAATCGAAGGCCTCGTCGCGTTCGATCGTGTCGAGCGCGATGCGATGCACGGAGGCGACCTCGTCCGGGTTCGGAATGATCGCGGCACTGTCGGCCGCCCAAACCACGACCGGCGTGATCAGATAGCCGGAGCGGGTCGGATAATCGTCAAGCAGGCCGAGCACCGCCTCGGCTGGAAGCTTGAGCGCGAGCTCCTCGTCGAGCTCGCGCAACGCCGCCTCGACCGGCGTCTCGCCGGCATCGCAGCGTCCGCCGGGCAACGCCCATTGGCCGCGATGCGCACGCAGGTGTGAGGCACGCCGGGTGAGCAGGAAGGCGGTGTCGTCGCCGTCGCTGGATTCGGTCAGCGCCAGCACCACCGCGGCGCGCTTCAGCGCCGACGGCTCAGCCTCGTCCGGCAGCCGTGCGAAGGAGGCGCAGGCCTCTGCGATATTCCGCCGGGTGGCATCGTCGAAAGGTCTCATGGTGCTTGACTACACCAGGACCGCATCTGATGAAACGAGGCGAGACAGCGTTGCAGGGATGGACGGAGCGATGACGAGCAGGACCGCGACAAGGCTGAAATCAGAGGGCTGGAGCATCCTCGAGACCACCGGCTTCGTGCACCTGGTCGGCCCGTTGTGGGAGCGCAAGGTCGACGGCCATTACGAATTCGCGCTCGCGACCGAGGACAAGCACCACAACCGCCGCGGCATGGTCCAGGGCGGCGTGATGATGACGTTCGCCGACCGCACCTGCGGCATGACCGCCCGCTACGTCTCCGGCAAGGAGTTCATGGCGACCGTGCAACTCGACACCCATTTCGTCGAGGCCGGCCAGATCGGCGACATCCTGATCTCGCGCCCGCGCGTGGTGCGCTCGACCCGCAGCCTGATCTTCATGAGCACGGAGGTGACGGTCGACGACCGCTGCATCGTGATGGCGAACGGCGTGTTCAAGATCTTGAAGGGGCCGGGATAGCGCTCCCGTTAGGCAGCCCCGCCGTCGATACACCCACCGTTGTCATTCCCAGCGAAAGCGGGGAATCCAGTACGCCGCGGCCTCTCGGATCTATCACTGCGGCCTCTGGAATACTGGATCGCCCGATCGAGTCGGGCGACGACACCGAGCATGCAGATGCATCTCTGGATTGCTTCGCTGCGCTCGCAATGACGGAACCGGGCAGCTATGCTGCGCTCCATCGAACGGTTGAGGAAATAGCCCATGCAATACCGCCAGCTCGGCCGCTCCGGCCTGAAAGTGTCGCCGATCTGTCTGGGCACCATGATGTTCGGCGGGCCAACCGATCAAGCCGCGTCGAAGCGGATCATCGACAAGGCGCGCGCGGCCGGCATCAACTTCATCGATACGGCCGACGCCTATTCGAAAGGCGCATCCGAAGAGGTCGTCGGCCGCGCCATTGCCGACCGCCGGCACGCCTGGGTGCTCGCGACCAAACTCGCCAACCCGATGGGCGATGATCCCAACCGTGTCGGCCTGTCACGGCGCTGGGTGCTACAGGCCGCGGACGAGAGCCTGAAGCGGCTCGGCACCGATCACATCGACATCTACTACCTGCACAAGGAAGACCATTCGACGCCGCTGGAGGAGACGGTGCGCGCGATGGGCGATCTGATCCGCGCCGGCAAGGTGCGCTATTTCGGCGTCTCCAACTACCGCGCCTGGCGCGTCGCCGAGATCTGCAACATCTGCGACCGGCTCGGCATCGACCGTCCCGCGGTGAGCCAGCCCTATTACAACGCCATGAATCGCATGCCTGAGGTCGAGCATTTTCCGGCCTGCTCTTATTACGGCCTCGGCATCGTCCCCTACAGCCCGCTGGCGCGCGGCGTGCTCACCGGCAAGTACAAGCCGGACGCCGCCCCCGACAAGGAGACGCGCGCGGGCCGCAACGACACCCGCATGATGCAGACCGAATGGCGGCCGGAATCGCTTCGCCTCGCGCAGGAGATCAAGACGCATGCGGAGAAGAAGGGCATCACCGCCGGCCAGTTCGCGGTCGCCTGGGTGCTGAACTCCGCCTTCGTCTCGTCGGTGATCGCCGGTCCCCGCACCGAGGAGCAATGGGACGGCTACATCAGCGCGCTCGACTATCGTTTCACCGCCGACGACGAGGCCCTGGTCGACCGGCTGGTCACCCCGGGCCATCCCTCGACGCCGGGCTACAACGATCCCGCCTACCCGATCGAAGGCCGTCGCGCCCGGACGGCGTGACCTCTCGGAGACGACGATGGCGCATCAAGATCGCTACGGCCTGCCGCTCTCCACCGCGTCCGATGCGGCTGCTGACGCCTATCGCGACGGCGTCGACCTCATGCTCTCGGGGTGGACCGGCATGGCGGAGACGCTGGAGCGCGCGATTGCGGCCGATCCCGATTTTGCGCTTCCGCATATCGCCCGGGCCCGCGTGCACGCCTTCTACCAGCAGGGCGATCTGGCGCGGAGCAAGGCGGCGCTCGCACGCGAGCTGGTCGCAAGGCGCGGCACGGAGCGCGAGCGCTCGCATGTCGAAACGCTGGCGCTGTCGATCGAGGGCCGGCTCCACGAGGCGATCGCATCGACGCTGAAGCACATCGAGAGCTGGCCGCGCGATGCCCTGGTGCTGTCGCTGCCGCTCGGTGCGTTCGGCCTGTTCGCCTTCTCCGGCATGGCCGATCACGATCGCGCGCGGCATGAGCTGTGCGAGCGCGTCGCGCAGCATTACGGCGAGGACTGGTGGTTCCTGACCATGGCCGGCTGGGCCATGACCGAGAACGGCGACGTCGCCCGCGGCCGCGCCGTGACCGAGCGCGGCTTCAATTTGCGCCGGGCGAACGCCCATGCGGCGCATGCGGTGCTGCACGCGATGTTCGAGGACGGCTCGATCGAGGCGGCCGATCGCCTCGTCGACGACTGGATTCCGGCTTACGACCGCGCCGGCATCCTGCACGGCCATATCCGCTGGCACCAGGCGCTCGGCGCGCTCGAGCAGGACGATGCGGCGCGCGCGCTCGCGATCTATGCCGACGTGCTTCAGCCGGCGGTCACGCAGGCGCCGCCGCTCAACGTCGTCACCGACGCCGCCTCGCTGCTCTGGCGCCTGTCGGCGTACGGCCACACCGTGCCGAAGACGCTTTGGCAGGAGGCCGACGCCACCGCGCAAAAAATGTTTCCGAAGTCGAGCCTGCCCTTCGCCGACGTTCACGTGGCGCTGTTCGCGGCGGCGACGCAAAACCACGTGGCACTCACCGCGCGCCTTGCTGCGATCGAGCAGCGCCTCGCCGAGGGCAAGCTGCCGGCCGGCCAGGTCGTGCCGGCGATCGTCCGCGCGCTGGCCGCCTTTGCCGACGAGGATTACGCCTCATGCGTGCAGATGCTCGCGCCTGTTCTCGCCGAGGTCGTGCGGATCGGCGGCAGCCACGCCCAGCGCGAGCTGATCGAGGACACCTACATCGTCGCGCTCATGCGCAGCGGCGAGCTGCCCCGCGCCCGCGCCCTGCTGGACGCCCGCCTGCACCGCCGGCCATCGCTTCGCGACACGCGCTGGCAGGCGGCCACGGGCTAGCTCCGCCACGAAAAAAACACCGGCCTGGCGGCAAGTGCCGGACGGACGGGTTGGGCGATATGGGGCGAATCGCCGTTGGGGTGGCGCGGTGGTATTCCAGGCGGGTCTTGCAGAACAAACGGGATCGCAACCAATTTGCGGTTCGATGGTTATGGTGCGGAACTTTTCCTCCGCCGCCACGGCCCTCTGGCACACGAGCCCGACGATGCGCCTCTGCCGACCGGTTCTCGCCGCCTTGACCATGGCCGTGGCAAGTCCTTGTTTTGCCGAGACTTCCAGCCCGATCCCGGTCAACAATCCGCCGGCGCAGCAGAATGGTCTCATCGACCTGTTGGCGCTGATGTCCGGCCACTGCAAGACGTTCAAGGTCGCCGGCCGCACCTTTGCCTGCAAGACGGTCGCCTACGCCCATGGCGACAAAGGCCGGGTCAATTTCGCGGTCGCGGTCGACGATCCCGCCGACGACAGCCACGTCGTGTCGTTCTCCGGCGAGAACGGCAAGCGTGCCGACGACAATTCCTACGAGCTGCGGATCGACCGCATGCTGCTCAACTCCAAGCACCGCCCCAGGGTCGACGGCCTGCCGGTTCCGGCCGAGCAGACCTCCACCGGTCTCTGCCGCCAGACCGGCAATTTCGCCGCCAGGAAGGTGAACGACGTCACCTGCTCGGCCACCGACAGCGAGGGCCGGCGCTACGAATTGCTGTTCGTCTCCGACGGCACGCCGGTCAGCGTGCGCCGCATCCGGCAGTCCTCGCCCTCGATCCAGGATCCGTTCAAGTAGCGATCACGCGAACGCCTTTTCCAGCGTCGCGAAGATCACCGCGAGCGACTTGTCGTGCCGCGTCACCGGCGGCACCGGGCGGTCGATCTTCATCAGCTGATAGACCGCCATCTGCGCCGCCCGCACCGAATATTCGACGGTGAACACGACGTCGTCGGGGATCTCGACGAACTGGCTGACGAAGGCGAGGTTGACCGAGTTCTTCGGCACCGGCAGCGGCCGGTCGGCCAGATGGCGCGGCATGAACATGCTGGTGATATAGGGCATGCGGCAGGGAATGCAGATCGCGTCGTCGAACACGCTCGCATCGAAATTCAGGTGACCGCACAGCTCCTTCAGGATATCCGCGCCGCCGCAATCGGACATCGGCTTGGCGACGAAATTGCCGACGCGGTCGGGATGCAGCGCATAGCCCCAGAACACCTGCACGTTGTTCGGCTGTCCCACGAAATGCGGCTGGTGATAGAGCACGACCGACATCAGCCAGTTGGAATCCTTGAACGTCACCAGGCCGCCGGTGCCGGCCCGGTTGCCGGAGAACGCCTCCATCCGGTCGAAGAACAGCGGATCGCGGCAGGTGACGGTGAAGGACAGCCAGTAGGATTCCGGGATCGACGTGTTGAAGGCGGCCGGATTGCCGAATTCGGGACGGCCCTGCGCGATCGTCTCCCACAGCGCCCAGCCCTGGCTGTCCTTCTTGGTCAGGCGCGGCGGCGGCTCGGCCATCGTGCCCAGGCTCGAGGCGTCCGTCATCGAGCCGTTCTGGAAGACGACGATGTCGTCGTCCTCGAGCCGGACGTTGGCCGTGCGGCTGTCGCGGTCGAGCGTGAGCTGGCGCACGAGCAAGCGCGGGCCCTCGGTCTCGAGCGCCATGTCGGTGACGCGCGTGCCGCGCACGAACTGCACGCCCTGGCGCTTCAGCCAGTCGGCGAGCGGCCGCACGATCGCGTCGTATTGATTGTAGACGGTGCGCTTGACGCCGGCGAGCGTCTCGATGCGCGGAAACTCGTTCATGAAGCGATGCAGATAACGCTTCAGCTCGACCGCGCTGTGCCAGGGTTGGAAGGCGAAGGTGGTCTGCCACATGTACCAGAAATTGGACTCGAAGAATCCGGGTGACAGCCAGTCGGTGATGCGGCTGTTGCCGAGCGCCTCTTCCGAGGCCTCGGTGAGCCGCAGCAGCTCCAGCCGGTCGCGCGCGGAGAAGCCCATATGCGAGACGTCGACCTTGAAGCGGTTGCGATCGATCAGCCGCGCCTGCGAGTGCGCCGGATTCTCCACGTTGAAGGCGATGGTCTCGTCGCGCACGCTGAGGCCCGGATGCTCCAGCGAGGGGATGCTCGAGAGCAGGTCCCAGGTGCATTCGTAGTGGTCGGTGGTGAGCATGCGGCCGCCGCGCAGCGAATAGGCGCCGTTCGCGAGCTGGGCGCCGTCGAGGCTGCCGCCGACCAGCGGCTGCGCCTCGTAGATCACGATGTCACGCCCCGCCTGGTGTGCGTCGCGGATCAGGAACGCTGCGCCCGCGAGCGATCCTATGCCGCCGCCGATGAAATACGCCTTCATGACTTGCCTCGATTGCCGTACGAATTTCCGACGGCGACATTGCATGCGGAGGCCGCGCTGCAAGTTGCGCTGGATCAAGCGCGTCGGACGCAGCGTTCAAGAGGATGTGAGCGCCCGCGGGGGAAGAGGCGAAACATTCGCCTTCCTCGCATAGATATGCTCGATCTCGTCCGCAAAGCGGCGTTCGAGCGCGGGCCGCTTGTTCTTCAGCGTCGGCGTGAGCAGGCCCGCCGCGATGGTCCACGGATCCAGCGTCCACCACACCGCGCGCGGCGCCGCGTAGGACGGATAGGCCTTCACGGCCGCGGCGATCCTGGCCAGCAGCGCCGCCCGCTCCGCCGCGCCGCCTTGCTGGCCGCGCGCCGCCAGCCGTTCCTTCTCCTCGACCCAGGCTTTGGCATTCAGCACGACCAATGCGGCGAGGAACGGCCGCTGTTCGCCGACCACCAGCGCCTGCTCGAACAAGGGATCGGCGAGGATCGCGGTCTCCAGATCCACCGGCGCGATCTTCTCGCCGGTGGAGGTGACAAGGATGTCCTTGATGCGACCGGAAATGGTGATGCGCCCGTTCTCGATGCGGGCCTGGTCGCCGGTGTGCAGCCAGCCGTCGGCGTCCTTGGCACGCCGCGTTTCCTCGGGCTTGCCCCAGTAGCCGAGCATCACGCTGGGGCCGCGCACCAGCAATTCGTCGTTCTCGCCCAGCCTGACCTCGACGCCGTCGAGGACGTGGCCGACCGAATGCGGATCGTTGTCGTCGGGAATATTGACGGAGACCACCGGCGAGGTCTCCGTCATGCCGTAGCCCTGGAGCACGTCGAGCCCGAGCGCGAGAAACAGGCCGATGACGGGCTCCGCGATCGGCGCGCCGCCGGAGACCGCGACGCGCAGGCGGCCGCCGAGCTGCGCCAGCACCTTGTGGGCGACGAGGCGCTTCAGCAGCGGCCAGGCCAGCCGGTCCGGCAGCGACGGCGCGCCATGCCGCTGCCGCGCGTCGAAGCGCCGCCCGCCGACGGCGATGGTGAGATCGAGCAGCGTGCGTTCGATCCAGCCCGCTGATGCGCGATGCTGCATGATCAGCGCGTAGATCCGTTCGTAGATCCGCGGCACCGAGACCAGCACCGTCGGCCGCACATGCTTCAGATCCTCCGAGAGTTGCGGCACCGAGCGCGCATAGGCGACACAGGCGCCGATTGCGATCGGATAGTAATAGCCGCCGGTGCGCTCGAAAGTGTGCGAGAGCGGCAGGAAGGACAGGAAGACGTCGTGCGGCTCGGCTTTGAGGCGGCGCGCGATCGCTTTCACATTGGCGACCACGTTGCCATGCGACAGCATCACCCCCTTCGGTCGTCCGGTGGTGCCCGAGGTGTAGACGATGGCGGCGAGATCGTCCGGTTCGATCGCGACATCGGGCAGCGGCGCGGTCGCGCCAGGTGCTTGCGCGAGCCAGTGGTCGAGCCCGACGATGCGTGCATCCGGCGTGATGAGCCCGCCCGCATCCGCGCAGACGACGCGCTTGAGATGGTCGAGCGGCTGGCCGGTCGCCACGATTGCCTGCCAGCGCTCCAGCGTATCGATGAACAAGAGCAGCGCGCCGGAATCGACCAGGACATAGGCGATGCTGTCGGGGTTGTCGACGGCGTGCATCGGCACCGGCACCAGGCCGCGCGACAGCGCCGCCTGGTCCATGGCGATATGCGCAACGCCGTTCGGCATCAGGATGGCGATACGTTCGCCCGGCGCGAGGGCCTCCGCGGCGAGCGCCCGCCGCCACAGCTCGAATTCCGCATCGATCTCGCGCCAGGACTGGCTGACCCAGCGCCGCGAGCTCGCGTCGAAATGGCGATAGGCCTCCGCCGCCGGCGTCGCCTCGACGCGCCAGCGCAGCAGCTGCGGCAGCGTCCTGATCCCGGCAAGGCCGTCCGGTTGACTCGTCGGCCCCGGCATGGCGTTCTCTCGCATCGCATCGATTCCCAACCATTTGGTGTCTCGACACTAGGCCGGCCAGTCCTTGCCGCTTTGATCCTCAGCAAGGCGGCCATGCTTTGGAGCGACCCATGACGCACGACCGCCTGTTTCTGCTGCGCCCGGGTTTCGAGAGCTCGCCCGCATCGTGAAGACCAGTGCGATGATCGCGTCATTCGTCGCGGCGTAAGATCTGGGGCGATACCAAGGCAAGGCGGCGCGACGATCGATCGCGCGAGGTTGAATCATTCACAAACGTTAACGTACGTTCATCGGAACCAGCGTCTGCGTCGTTTCGACGCCGGAACGCAGCCGGCGCCTATTTGTTGTCTCACGACATTCAACTGGAGTGATGACATGAAGTATCTCATTGTCGCGATGGCGGTCGGAGCTGCGGCGCTTGGCGGCGGATCGGCGGCGAACGCGGCCGGCGGCTCAAGCGCGAAGCAGAGCGCGCAGGAAAGCCAGACCACCGACATCAGCGCGCACCGCAGGCACTATCGCTGGCATGGTCACCATCATCATTGGCGGCACGGCTACCGGCCTTACTACCAAAGCTATGGCTATTACCCGCGCCATCACGGCTATTACGGCGGCGGACCGTACGGATATTATGGCGGTGGCCCCGGCGTGACGTTCAGCTTCGGCGGCGGACGCTGGTGAGGCACGAGGCCCGCAGCGACTGAGACACGGGGCCCGCAGCGATGCGGGCCTCTCTCTATTTCCGCAGGATCATCCCCGCCGTCTCCAGGCCGCTCGCCAGCGCCGCTTCCACCGTGCCCATGTCGGGTCCGCGATAGAGCGCTTCACCGGAGAACAACACCCTTCCATCGGCGCGCGCCAGAATCGCCTGCGCCGCGCGCGTCCGCGGGGTCGCCCAGGAATAGGCGCCGCGGGCAAAAGGATCGTGCGCCCAGTTGGTGGCCGCCGCCGCCACCAGCTCGCCCGCGACGTCCTCGCGCGGCAGCCTGAAGATGGCGGCGAGCGAATCGAGCCCGGCCCCGATCAATCCTGGCGGGTCGAGGCTGTCCAGCTCCACCGTGCGCGGGCCGCCGAACCAGCCGGTGAGCATCGCATGCCGGCTCGGATATTGCGTCCACCACACCGGGATCTTCTCTTCGGACAGCAGGAAGGTCATGCCTGCGAGATCCATTTGCCGCTCGCGCCACCATGGCCGCGCGAAGCGCAGCAGGATCTTGATGACGTTGCCGAAGCCGATGTCGCCGGTGGCGGCAAGCTTCGCACGCGCGCTCGCCGGCAGGGCGATCTCGCGCAGCAGAGGCAGCGGCACGGTGAGGATCACGCGGCCGCAGCCATATCCGTCGCCGCCGGCGCAGCGAACGACGGCCCCGCGGCCGTCCTCCTCGATCGCCGACACCACGCAGCCGAGACGGATGGTGACCCCATGCCTGCGGCAGTCCGCCGCCAGGGAGTCGACCAGCGCGCCATAGCCGCCATCGATGCGCGCCTGCGGTGCGTGTCCGCCATCCATCCACTCCTCGCGCAGCGCCAGCGTCGAGGCGCGCTCGGGGTCGGCCGCGTCGTAGCCCTCGACCATCCGTTCGATCGAACGGCGCATCGGCGCATAATCGTCCCCGGCAAAATGCCGGCGCAGGAATTCGGCAACGGGGAGATCGTCCTGCAAATCCCTCAGCACGGCTTGCAGCTTGGCCTCGTGGGCAGCGCCGCGCCGTTCGCGCGAGAGCCTCGTCCCGTCAAAGCTCCACTGCTCGCCTTCGATCTCCCGAAGCGACAGCCCGGCCTCGCGCAGCAATCCGCGCGTGACCGGCGCCTCGCCATGGACGAATTCGGCGCCGGCCTCGGCGGGATAGCCGAACTCCGAAGCCGGCAACGGATGGATGCGGCCGCCGCAGCGCGTGCGCGCCTCCAGCACCGTCACCTTCCGGCCGGCACGCGCCAGCTCGCGGGCCGCCATCAGGCCCGCCGCACCGGCACCGACGATGACGATGTGCTCCGATGTCTCGGACATGGCGGGCTTCACCGGCCTGCGGCTGACGGATCGTTCTTGATCAGATAGCGCAGCAGCAGGACGCCGCCGCCGAGCTGGCGCGTGCTCTCCAGCGTCATCGCCGCGATCGGCGCGCGCTTGTCGCTGTCCGCCTCCGTCGAGGAGAACACGAAGGGCGCGCCGCTGGCGCCGTCGATCGCGGGACTGAGGATCAGGTTGAATTCGTCGATCAGGCCGGCGCGCAGGAACGCGCCGTTGGCGACGCCGCCGCCTTCCACCAGGAGACGCTTCACGCCGAGGTCGCGGTTGAGGATGTCCAGCGTCAGCGCCAGGTCGATTTCCGACCTGCCGGCAAAGATGTAGGACACGCCCTCGCCGCGGAGCCCCGCGAGATGCGAATCCGGCACGCTCTCGGTCAGCACGACGACGATGGGATCGCCGCCGATGTCCGAGCGCTCCCAGCCGATCTTGCCTTGCGCATCGAGCACGACGCCATAGGTTTTCGCGTCGCGCCGCGCGAACCAGTTTTCGCGCGGAATCTTCATGTCTGTCGCAGGATAGGGCTGGCCCTTGGCGAACTCCGACCCGGTGACGCGGCCGATCACCCAGGCATCGCCGCCGAGCTCCTCATGGATCTTCTCGAACCAGTCGGTGCCCGCTCCCTTCGGACGCCAGCGGCTGGGATGCGTGCGGCCGTCGAGGCTGGAGTGCATCAAACAGATCACGTAGGGCTTCATGCAACTCTCCGGAATGCGCTTTACACCGTCGGCCGATCGCTCTTGTCATCGCTCCCGGTGCGATCGTTGACGATCATTGCGAGCGGATTGAGCTTTGGCGGCGCGACCAGCTGCAGCGTGTTGGTGTCCCGATGATTGAACGGCGCGCCGCGCACGAACAACTCGGTCTGGATCAGATAGGTCCAGCTGCCGTCGTCGTTGAAGGTGATGTCGCAGCGATAGGAATCGGTGCGGAACGCCTGTTCCAGAAAATCGGTCGAGCAGATGCCGTAGGCGGTGTCGCCCCGCTTGGCGGTGACCGAGATGGTCCTGTCGTCAGGCCCCGCCTTGCCCGAGGCCAGCAGCACCTGCCCGCGCGGAATCGCCAGCGTCTGCATGATCAGCCCGGTCGCGGGCTCCCACAGCCAGTAACCGACCTGGTCGTGGAAGGTGATGTCTTCCTCCGGCGTGTTGATGTGGATGTGATAGCGCAGCCCGTAGAGCAGCTGCGGGCCGTTGGCCTGCGGATCGATCGGGTCCATGCGGATGCGCTCGATGAAGGTCCGCCGTTCCGGCCCCTCCGCCTTCGGATTGATGTCGATGCCCTTGTCCGCCTGCCAACGGCCTGCGAGGCGGCGCAGCGGACCGAGATTGGCAAGGCCGTCGGGCGAGACGTCCTCGGGCTCGGTGAAGATGTCGGCGGGAATGGGAAGCATGGAAGTCCTCGCGGGAAAGTTGCGCGAACAGCCATAGCATGGCGGCGCCAACCTGGCGCGTGCTCAGGCCTCACAATCGCGAATGGACATCGGCGATTGTCGGGCTTTTAAGGAAGACAGTGCATTGCCTGTCGCGGTAGCGATGCGTCGATCTCGTCAGACGCGCGACATCGCGGCCGCTTCCGATGGCACCGAAGGCTGCTCTCAAGCCGCTTCCGAGAGCGATTTCGCGCGCCGCTCGAGCACACCGATCGTGGCGACCAGATTGTCCCGCCGCGCGCGAAGGTTAAGCGCAAGCAGCGGATAGGTCGGCTGCTGCGCGTCGAACACCCCGGCTTTGGCTTCCACTTCGAGAATATCCGTATTCAAGAGCCGAACGCGCCACCACAGATCGGCGATCAACGCATCGAGCCGGAGTTCGCCGGCAGTACCAGTACGGGACACTTCTTGCATCGCTTGCCTCAACCTGAAACGGGTCTCTCCGCCGAGACCCGGCTTTGGTCAGGACTGAGCAAGCAGAGTGCCAGAGCCGGTCCGCCACGCCGGCAGACCTTCCGGAACTCGCAAAAACCCGCGTTCCGCAGTGATCCAGCGGCCGGCCTCGGTCGTTCTCAGCCCAACAGGTCGCTTGTCGAGGCGCTATGATCGCTGCTATCCGGGCTTTGAATGTGCCATTCCGGGCTGAGGCTGGTTTTCCCCGGAGGGGTGCGGCGCGGCTGTCGATTGATGCGAGCAAAGGGCCGAAGACAAAGGTGGATTGGGCTGATTTGATCGGACGCGTCGCCTCTGATGGCGACCGGGAGGCTTTCAAGCGGCTGTTCGAGCATTTCGCGCCCCGCATCAAGGGGCTGATGCTCAAAGCCGGCTGCAGGCCCGACGATGCGGAAGAGATCGCCCAAAACACCATGATCGCCGTGTGGCGGAAGGCGCACCAGTTCGATCCTGCGACCGCGGGCGCGCCGGCCTGGATATTTACGATCGCGCGCAATCTGCGGATCGATCTGTTCCGCCGCAGGGCGCGGGTCGACCGCCTGGAAGCCGGTTCTGAGCTGCCTGATGCAGCGGATCAAGCCGAATCGGCTGATATCCTGATTTCGCGCGGGCAGGAGGCAGCACGGATCGCGTCCGCCATCAAACAACTCTCGGCAGAGCAATCCACAGTGGTGAAGCTATCGTTCATCGAGGAAAGACCGCATCCGGAAATCGCGAGCGTGCTCGGGATTCCGCTCGGGACGGTCAAGTCACGGATCAGGCTGGCGATGAACCGGTTACGCGACATTTTGGACGAAGAAGCATGACGATCAGCCATCATCCGCCGGAAGATCTTCTGGCCGATTTCGCGGCCGGCAAGCTGGAAGAGGCCCATCATCTGGTCGTAGGGGTCCACTTGGCAGGCTGCACGCGCTGCGCCCGCTTTGTGCAGGCCATCGAGCAACTCGCGGGCGCCGCGCTTGAGGATGTCGAGCCGGTGCCGATCGCACCGGATGCGTTCGACCGCGTGATGTCGCGAATTCACGACGCACCGGCACACACAGCCGCTCCTCTGCTAGCGTCCGACGCGGATGATGATATTCCGCCGGCACTGCGAAAATATCGCATTGGCAAGCGCCGGCGTGTCGCGCCAGGTCTCAGCCTACGACCGATCGAGCTGTCCGGCTCGGGCAAGGCCCGTGCCTTCCTGCTTCGGTCAGCACCAGGCTCGCGCATGCTCGAACACACGCACACCGGTACCGAGCTGACGCTCGTGCTCGAGGGTAGCTTCAGCCATGAGGGCGGACGCTTCGGCCCCGGGGATTTCGATTACGGCGACGACGAGATCGATCATCGTCCCATCGTCGGCACCGAAGGCCCTTGCCTCTGCCTGGTCGCGATGACCGGCGACCTGCGCATGAACGGTTTGCTCGGCCGACTGATCGGGCCCTTCGTACGGCTGTAACCTGCTTGGTCCTTCTCCCGTCGGGTGATCCGGGCCTGCGCCCGGAGCGTTTCGTAGGAAACGCAAGGGAGACAGGACATGGCCTGTTCAAGTCCGGCAAGTCAGGTGCAGAGCGAGCGGTTGCACGAAGTTCTGGCACGCGTCTCCGCAGGCGAGACACGTGCCTTCGCAGAGCTCCATACGCTGACGCGCGGCAGACTGCGCAGGATCGCGTTGGCCGTTGGAGCATCGCCGCACGATGTCGATGACATCCTCCAGGAAAGCTTTTTGAAGATCTGGCGCAACGCTGCCCGGTTCGATTCCGGCCGGGCACCGGCCACGGCCTGGATATCCGCGATCGCCCGGAACACCGCAATCGATCATCTGAGGACCAGAAGACAGCCAAGTCTCGAACTGGACAAGGCGCTTATGGTCCCGACAGCAGCCGGGCCATCGCCGACCGAGGATTTCGATTACGCCAGCGCCGAACCGATTGCCCGCGGAGCATTGGCTCGCTTGCCGGAAGATCGCCGCAGGCTGGTCGCTCTGGCTTATCTCGAAGGCGAGAGCCGCGCGAGCCTATCTCAGCGCTTCGGTGTGCCGGTCGGCACCATCAAAACCTGGCTGCACCGGACCATTTTGGCGGTGCGCAAGGATTGCCTTGCCGCATCGGCCGCAGCTTGAAAGCAGCGAGAGCCGTGCGTGGACGCAGAGATCATTGAATTTCCCGAGCGTGGGCGCGAGAACCGACTTGTCGCCGCGACCGCAAGGCTCGAAGCGATTGTGCGAGAAGTCGAACGTGTTGGCACCGACGAGCCTGCAGCCGGCGCCGATCGGCTGCTCGCAATGATGGAGCGCATGAGCGATCGACTGGTCGATCTCGCATGCCTTTTGCTCGACGAAGAGTCAAAGCTGCAAGCTCAGAGCGCGTTTAAATCCCTGTCCGACAAGATCGCGGAAACCCGGGAAGCGTTCGAGCAGCTCGGAAGCCAGAAGCATAGTTAGCTCGATAGGCACGCTGAGGCGAGGTCAACTCAGCTCTGTCGCGCCAGGTTTTGGTCGCGCGGGATCAGTGCGCCAGCTTTTGCGCGACAAGAAATCCGATCCAGGTACTGATGCCGGCGAGAAACGATCCCCAGCAAACGTCAGCAAGGGTCAGTCCGGTCGACCAGTTGCGCAGCGTCGCCTGATTGGTCAGATCGTAGGTCGCATAGGTGAAGCAGCCGAGCAGCAAGCCGGATGTGAAAGCGCGCAGCGCGCCGCCATCCTGCTGCGCGGGCACCACGGCAAACCAGATCAGGCCGACAGGATACAACAAGTAAAACGCTGCCGCGGCCGCCAGGTTGGGCTGAGCCCGCAACATATCGCCCAGCACGGGCCGATACAGCCTCTCGACCATGACCGTGAGCCAGACCATGTCGACAGCAACGAAGGTCACGGCCACAGCAAGATAGGTCAAGAAAAGGTTCATGCCCCTGGTCCCAGTCCGGCTGCATCTGACCGGCTTGTCGAGCCGATCGTCAGGTTAACGACCCGCAAGCCGTGGCGGATCACACTGTCGCGCCGGCCACGGGAAGAATGCGCTGGTGCGCGCCTGATACTGCCGATATCGCTCGCCGCGCGATTGCAGCATCTGCTCCTCGAGCGGCGGTATTCCCGTCACGTGGACCAGAATCCAGTACATGACGGCCGGCGCCGCCAGGCTGGCCCACCCCCATCCGTATCCGGGCGACAGCGCGATGACCGGGTAAGCCAGCCACCCCAGCCATTCGAAGAAATAGTTCGGATGACGCGACCAGCGCCAAAGGCCGACATCGCAGACGAGCCCCGCGTTCGACGGGCTGAGCTTGAAGCGCCGCAGCTGCCGGTCCGCCAATGCTTCGCCTGCGACGGCGGCCAGGATGATGACGATCCCGGCGTAGTCCTGCAGTCGCAGATGAGGCTCCGGCGCGTGCGCCGCGAGGAAGACGGCGAACGGCAGCGGCACCGAGACCAGCGCCTGTGATTGCAGGAACAGGAACATCCGACGCGGCGCCGCAGCGCCCCATTGGCGCGCATAGTTCGCATAGCGGGGATCGTCGATCCCGGCTGCGGAGCGGCGCGCAATGTGCGTCCCAAGCCTCACCGACCAAAGCAGCACAAGCCCTCCGACCAGCAAGCGGCGAACCGGCGAACCGGCGTCAAGCGGCCACAAAGCTGCACCCGCGCCAACGAGGCCGGTCGCGTAGGACCAGATCGCATCGACCCAGCCGGAATTGCCCGTGCGCTGCTGAACGACCCAGGCCAGCGCCATCAAGAGGCAGAGGGCCAAAGCAATGCCGCCTATCGCCTGAATGTGCAGAAGAATCATACCCTCACCGGAATTGACCTCTCAGGATACGGCCGCTGCGGGCGCCGGTTTCGGTCGGCGGCGGGGTGCCGGACGGCCGGCATAGTGATCTGCGCCATCTCGCCAAGCGTTCCCTGACAATTGTTTCGAGGACCGCAGCTGACGGTACCGCAGTGGGGGCGACAGAGAATGCGTTTGGCCGTGATCGGGACGGGAATTGCCGGCAATGCTGCCGCTTGGCTTCTGTCGAAACGTTACGCCGTCACTGTTTACGAGCGTGAGCTACAGCCAGGGGGACATAGTCATACCGTTCGTATCGACTATGACGGTGAGCCCATTGACGTGGACGTCGGCTTCATCGTGTTCAACGAGGCGAACTATCCGCAATTGACGTCGCTGTTCACGCATCTGGGCGTCAAGACCGTCGAGACCTGCATGAGCTTCGCCCTGTCCGCCGATCATGGTCGATTCGAATGGCGAGGTGGCGGCGAGACCGCCTTGCAAGCTGCCTGCGGCCTGTTTGCGCAACCGCGCAATCTTGCATCGCCGTCATATTTTCGCATGCTGGCCGAGGTCCTGCGGTTCAACCGGCAGAGCATCGCCGATTTGCACGCCGGCCGGCTGCACAACCTGGCGCTCGGCGAGTATTTGCGCAAGGAATCATTCGGATCGCGCCTGTTCTCCGACTATCTCGGCCCGATGGGGGCGGCTATCTGGTCATCCTCATCGGATGACATTCTGTCCTTTCCGGCGGAGAACTTCGTCGCCTTCTTCAACAATCACCGGCTCTTGCAGCTCGATCGACCGCGCTGGCGGACCGTGGAGGGTGGCAGCCGGCGCTATGTCGACAAGCTGACCGCTTTGTTCAAGCGCAACATTCGGCTAGGCTGTGCGGTGACATCGATCAACCGAACTGGGCATGGCGTGACCGTGCGCGACAGTCATGGCGGTGTGGAGAGTTACGATGCCGTTGTGATGGCCTGTCACAGCGATCAGGCTTTGGCGGCGCTGTCGGATGCCGACGCCCAGGAGCATTCGATTCTCGGGGCGATCAGATACGCCCCGAACACCGTCTATCTGCACCGTGATCGCAGTCTCATGCCCCGGCGGCGTCAGGCATGGGCATCCTGGAACTTCCTGCGGTGGCCGCGGCAAACCCCCGTCCAGAACGACGTCGCGGTGACCTATTGGATGAACCGGCTGCAGGGCATCGACCAGAGCAAGCCGTTGTTCGTCAGCCTCAACCCTCCCTTCGAGCCGGCGGCCCATCTGACGTTCGGAAAATTCAGCTTCGCCCATCCGCAATACGACCTGGCTGCATTCGCGGCGCAGCGGCGCCTCCCCGCCATTCAAGGGCGTCGGCGAACCTGGTTCTGCGGCGCCTGGACCGGCTACGGCTTTCACGAAGATGGCTTGCAGGCCGGCATCTCCGTTGCCGAGGCACTTGGCAGCGAGGCTCCATGGCGTCAACCGGCCCCATTGCTGGCCGAGGCTGCCGAGTAACACGATGGCCCGAACGAAACCGACAGCGGAGGATACGACGGCGCCCGCCGCACTCTATTGGGGAAAGTTGATGCACGCGCGGTGGCGGCCCGTGCAGCACAGATTCACCTACCGCGTGATGAACCTGCTGATCGATCTTGACCGGCTGAAGGAAGCGGATCGCCAGTCCTGGCTGTTCGGTATCAATCGCGCGGCACCCTTCAGCTTTCACGAGCAGGATCACGGTGACGGCAACAATGCGGGCCTCAGCCAATACGTCCGACGCCTCGCCGCGGAACGCGACATCGACCTCACCGGAGGCCGCGTTCTGCTGCTCTGTTATCCCAGGGTCCTGGGCTACGTGTTCAACCCGCTTTCGATCTATTTTTGCCATTGCGCGTCCGGCAATCTCGCGCTGTTGATCTACGAAGTCCGCAACACGTTCGGAGAGATGCATTCCTACATCCTTCCGGTGCAGGGGGCGGAGCCGGGCTGCGCCATACGCCAAAGCCAGACGAAGGAGTTCTACGTTTCGCCTTTCATGGAGATGGAAACGCATTACCGCTTCAGCGTTTCTCCCCCGCAACAGGATGTGAAAGTCAGAATCGTGCAGAGCAGCGAACAGGGCGCCTTGTTTGCGGCAGCATTCTGCGGACGACGTCGTGCTCTGACCAGCCACTCCCTGTTGGCAGCGCTGTTCGCTTTGCCCTTCCTGACCTTCAAGGTGATCGCGGCCATCCACTGGGAAGCGATGCGGCTCTGGCTGAAAGGTGTTCCTTACGTGCCTCGTTTGAAACAACGCGAGATCTGAATCATGGACCTGGCAGCCACCCATCAAGACCTTCATTTTGATGGCGTCCCGTTCTTTGCCCGCCTGGCTCTGCGCCTTGCATCGCAACTTCGGTGCGGCACCATTCATGTGCGCCTTCCCGACCAGAGAATGGTCACGTTGCGTGGCCAGCTTCCGGGTCCGTCGGCCGCGATCGAGCTCAAAAATTACAGGTTCGCGCGCAGCCTCGTCATCGGCGGCGATATCGGCTTGGCCGAGGCCTATATTCGAGGCGACTGGTCCACGCCCGATCTTGCCCAGCTTCTCTACGTGTTTTGTCTCAACGAAGACCTGGTCGACAGCGCCTTTGCCGGAAACATGCTGGTTCGCCTGTGCCGTCATGCGCTTCATCGCCTGCGCCGGAACACGAAAGAGGGATCGAGGCATAACATCCACAAGCATTATGATCTCGGAAACGAGTTCTTCGCCGCGTGGCTCGATTCCAGCATGACCTACTCATCGGCGCTGTTCCCGGCCGAGACCGCCGACCTTCCCGCCGCCCAACAGCACAAATACGAACAACTGGCTCAGGCCATCGAATTGCAGCCCGGTCAGAGCGTGCTCGAGATCGGATGCGGCTGGGGCGGCTTCGCCGAATTCGCCGCCAGGACTTACGGCGCCAGCGTATTGGCCCTCACAATCAGCAAGGAGCAGCATGAATTTGCCCGTCGCCGAATCTACGAGGCCGGGCTCGCCGAAAAGGTCGAGGTTCGATTGCAGGATTATCGCGACCAGGACGGTCGCTTCGACCGCATCGCCTCCATCGAGATGATCGAGGCCGTCGGCGAGCAATTCTGGCCTGCCTATTTCAATCAGCTGAAGCAGCGGCTCAAGCCCGGCGGTCTGGCCGGCATCCAGGCCATCACCGTTCGCGACGAGCTCTTTGGCAGCTATCGGCAGCGCGTGGACTTCATCCAGCGATACATCTTTCCGGGCGGCATGCTGCCGTCGGCCAACATCCTGCGATCGCTCGGCGAACGCTTCGAGCTGCCCGTCATTCGCGAGCGCCTGTTCGGACAGGACTACGCAAGGACGCTCTCACTCTGGCGCGACAATTTCAGCCAAGCCTGGACCGACCTGACCTCGCTCGGGTTTGACGAGCCCTTCCGCCGACTGTGGGAATACTATCTGTGCTACTGCGAGGCGGGGTTCAGGGCCGGAAAGATCGACGTCGGACAGCTGGTGTTTGCACGGCGGGGGTGAGCGGGGGTTCGGGGATGGTGGCCCGCCGCCGAGGCAGAACTAATCACCGCCCGTAGTGGCATCGCCCGTCTCTGCCTCGATTGGCATCTTGGAAGACGATATCTTGGCTCTGTACCGGTCTCTCACATCGCGCGCGCAAGGACGATCATGCCGGACAGGACGAGGATCGCGCCCGCCGCATGACTCAATCGTCGGCCGAACGGCAGCAGTTTCTCAGCGGCGACATAGAGCGCGATGCCGATGATCCAGGTCAGATTCATCACGCCGCCGACGAACAGCAATACCATCAGAAACCAGCAGCAGCCGATGCAGTAGCTGCCGTGGCGAAGTCCCATCCGGAATGCTCCGAGCGTGCCGGGCCGCCAGTGCCGACTGAGAAACAACAACGGACTCTCACAATAGCGCAGGCAGGAATGTTTGAGCGGCGTGAACTGATAAATCCCTGCGGCAACCAGGATGCCGCCGCCCAGGATCGCGCTGGTGCTTGCCATCGCCATCGACAACAGCCCGTAGCGTTCGAGCGCCCCTTGCGCCAGGACCGCAGCAAGACTGAACCCGGCCCATGCCACGAGATAGCCGGCAAGGAAGATCCAGGCATCGATCGCGGCGCGGGACTCGGTCTCCTGCTTGCGCTTGACGGTCGCATACAACAGAACGGTGGGCGCTGCACTCGGCGCCATCATCGCGATCATCATCACCCACCACATCACGAACAGCAGCACGGCATAGAGCGGCGTCCAAGGCATCGGCGCCATGTCCGGCATGTCCGCCATCATCTCGGTATCCATGCCGGCACCGCTCGCAAGATAGGCCCAGGCGAGCGCCGCCACTGCGGCGGTCCCGATCGCGACGACCTGCCGGTCGCGACGGAGCAGATGTTCCAGCATCAAGCGCCCCTGCATGGACTTGTCCGGGATCGCGATGAGGCGCCGACATCGAGATCGCGTCCCGATGTCGGCGCTACATCATGCCGCAACGCCCTCGGGGGTCTGCACGACATTGGCGAGCGAGCTGTGCGTGCCCTTGGTCTCGAACGGGATCGCGCCGGTCGAGCGGATGTTGGCGGACGCAACCTCGGCGGCCCTGTGCTCGAAGCCCTCCGGAATGACCACCTGGATGCGGTGCGATTGACCCGTCACCGGATTCTTGATCGGCTCGACATCGGTCTCGAGCACGCCCTTGGCCACGAGCTTGGCGACGCGCCCGTCCTTGTCGAAGGAAAACTCGAACGGCGCAAACACCGGATCGTGGATCTTGGTGACGATCATGCTGACGATCTGGAACAGCGTGCCCTCGGCCGAATGCTTGCCGGAAAAGATCTCGAACAGCGCCTGACGCTGCTCCGCCGTGGCGCGTTCGTCGATGATGGGCTGGATTGTCCCGTTGCCCTCATGCAGCGCCCCGGGGAAATCAACCGTGATCGCAAAGCAGAGACCGTCGAGCCTGGTCGCCCCGAAATGCCCTTTGGCAATCCGCATGCCGACCATGCCCTTGCAATAGCCCTTGGTAGGCGGCGCATTGAAATCGCAGGGGCAGCCAAACGCGCAAGTGCAATTCTTCATCCATTCGCCTTCGAGACGCCAGTCCGATGCAGCCATGGCACATCTCCCAGTGTGAGCGGGGACGCGGCAGCTGTTTGGCCAACTCGGCGTTATGTCGAAGCAAAGCGAAAAAGCGCGAGCGGGATCGAGATCCGATCAGAAGGCCAGCGTCGCGGAAAGGTCTGATGGCGAGCTGCCGTTTACCGTCTTACGATCATATCAGTCGCAGCCGGACACGTACAGCGACCGAAAGTAGTAGCTCGGGAAGTAGCTACATCTCGGAGATGACCGACGCCAGGAGCACGGTGCGCCACTCCGAACAAAACTGCGAACTCGTATGTCATTGAATGTACTTACGATTTATCATGGCGCCGACGACGCAGCGGTCGTAGGGCTTTTCGCCACGACTCCGCGCGCCTTGACCGCTCGGAGTGGTAAGATCAGGTGCCGAGGGCAGATTTCGCGGCGCCGGATCGCGGTCAAGATGACGGCGCTCGAAGTGATGAACTCCAGAAGCAAGCTGATGATCGCGATTGCGATCGGACGCTGCGAGAGATGGAGGACGTTATGGAAGCGTGGCGCGACGACAAGGCCCGGTCGACCCTCATTCGCGATGCAGCGGGAAGCGTACAGCTAGGCAACACGCCCCGGACTTTCGCCGAACTCCTGTTCGGCCACACCAATAGCGAGGATCTCGCCAACCACGACGCCGCTTCGCTGGCCTTCCTGGCCGAGCAGGCCTGGGAACACGTACAGCGGCGCACGGCGGGTCACGCCGATATTCGCATCGTCAATCCGACGATGCCGGATGGTCGCGAGATCTCCGTGCTCGAAATTCTCAACGACAACATGCCGTTCCTGTTCGATTCCACCCTGGCGGAGCTTGCCGAGCAGGGCATCGAGGTCACCCTGGTCGCTCATCCGATCATCGCGGTAGAGCGCGACGAGCAAGGCAAGCTGATGCGCTTCCATGGCGAAGCCCTGCCAGAGGGAGCAAAGGGCGCCCGCGAAAGCCTCATTCATCTGCACATCGCCCGCATGGACGTCGACGCCGACCGCCAAAAGCTGGTTGATGAGCTGACCATGACGTTGAATGACGTGCGCGCCTGCGTCACCGACTGGAAGCCCATGCGTGCCCGCATCGAGCAGGCGATCAAGACCTTCGCGACCGATCCGCCTCCGCTGCCGATCGACGAGATCGCCGAAGCCAGCCAGTTCCTGCAATGGCTGTGCTTGGACAATTTCACCTTTCTGGGCGTGCGCGAATATCGTTTCTCGCCCGACAGCGATGCGTCGGACGACATCACGACCGGTGAGGGCCTCGGCATCCTGCGCGATCCCGAGGTGAAGGTCCTGCGCCGCGGTCGCGAAATGGTGGTGATGACGTCGGAAATTCGCGAGTTCATGCGGGAGCCGAGCCTCCTCATCGTCATCAAGGCCAACGTCTCCAGCCGCGTTCATCGCCGCATCCGGATGGATTATGTGGGCATCAAGCTCTACACACCCGACGGCGGGCTCGAAGGGGAATTGCGCCTCGTCGGTCTGTTCACCTCCGGCGCCTATACCCGCTCGGTCAAGCAAATCCCTTATGCCCGCCACAAAGTGGCGCAGGTGCTGCAGCGTGCCGGCTTCGACCCGAATAGCCATTCGGGCAAGGCGCTGACGCATATTCTCGAGGATTATCCGCGCGACGATCTGTTTCAGATCGACGTCGACACGCTCTACAATTTCGTCGTGGAGATCTTGATCCTCTATGAGCGCCCCCGCGTCCGGGTGCTGGCACGCGTGGACAAGTTCGATCGCTTCGTCTCCATCCTCTGCTTCATTCCGCGCGACAAATACGACACCGACGTGCGCACGCGCGTCGGCGCCTTCCTGTCGCAGGTCTACAAGGGGACCCTATCGGCCTCCTACGTATCCTTCCCGGAAGGTTCGCTTGCGCGCGTCCACTACATCATTGGCCGATATGAAGGTAAAACTCCGGTGGTCGAACGCCCGACCCTCGAAGCCGGGATCAGCGCCATTGCCGAGACCTGGGCCGACAAGTTGAAGGTCGCGCTGGCTGCGTCTGCAGATGGCATGCGGGCGCGCATGCTCGCAAGCCGTTATGCCCAGGCCTTTTCCGCCGGCTACACCGAGATATTCAGCGTCGAACAGGCGATCGCCGACATCGCCACCATCGAAAAGCTCTCCTCAGCCAGACCGGTGACGATTTCGGTTTACCGCCTCGAGGGGGACGACGATCCCAGACGATTCGGCCTGAAGGTCTTCTCGGACGCCGCGCCGCTGTCGCTATCCTATCGCGTGCCGGTGATTGAAAATCACGGCCTGAACGTGGTCAACGAACGCACCTATCAGATCGTGCCGCGCACCTGGCAGTCGCCGGCATGGCTGCACGATATGACAATCGAGACCAGCGACGGCAAGCCGATCGCAATCAACGATGAATTCAACCGTCGTCTGGAAGCCTCGATCATGGCAGTGGTCCGCGATCGCGCCGAATCCGACGGATTCAACGCACTGATCCTGCGCACAGCCCTGAGCTGGCGGGAAGTATCGACGATCCGCGCGCTGTCGCGCTACCTCCATCAGATCCGCGCTCCGTTCACCCAGGACTATATGTGGGAGACACTGCGCAAGAATGCCGCGATTGCCGCCAACATCGTTGCCCTGTTCCAGGGCCGCCTCGATCCGCGCCTTGGACTCACGATTGCGGAGCGCTCGTCGCGCGAGATCGCCCTCGTCGCCGAGATCGAGGAGCAGCTCAATTCCGTCGCCTCGCTCGATGAAGACCGCATCCTGCGCCGCTTCACCAATCTGGTGCAGGCAACCATCCGCACCAATTTGTGGCAGGTCGGTCAGGACGGGCACCCGCATCCGGTGATCTCCTTCAAGTTCGACGCGCGCAAGATCGAGGCCCTGCCGGCTCCGCGACCACTGTACGAGATTTTCGTCTACTCGCCCCGCGTCGAAGGCATTCATCTGCGCTTCGGCAAGGTCGCGCGGGGCGGTCTGCGCTGGTCCGACCGGCCGCAGGATTTCCGTACCGAGATCCTGGGCCTCGTGAAGGCACAACAGGTGAAGAACGCCGTGATCGTGCCGGTCGGCGCGAAGGGCGGCTTCGTGCCCAAGCGCCTGCCGTCGCCCTCGAGTCGCGACCACTTCATGGCGGAAGGCACCGAAGCCTATCGTATCTTCGTTCGCACGCTGCTCGAACTCACTGACAATCTTGACCGCGACACCATAGTGCCGCCCGACTCGACCGTGCGGCATGACGGTGACGACCCCTACCTGGTCGTCGCAGCCGACAAGGGCACCGCCACCTTCTCCGACATCGCCAACGCGATCTCGACCGAGAAGCACCATTGGCTCGCCGATGCCTTCGCCTCCGGCGGCAGCCAGGGCTACGACCACAAGAAGATGGGGATCACGGCACGAGGCGCATGGGAGGCGGTCAAGCGTCACTTCCGCGAGTTTGGCACCGACATCCAGACCAAACCGTTCACGGTTGCCGGCGTCGGCGACATGTCGGGCGATGTCTTCGGTAACGGCATGCTGCTCTCGCCGACGACGAAGCTCGTCGCGGCGTTCGATCACCGCGACATCTTCATCGATCCATCGCCTGAACCGGCGATCAGCCTCGCCGAACGCAAGCGCCTGTTCGGCCTGCTGCGATCGAGCTGGCAGGACTATGACAAGTCCCTGATCTCGCAAGGCGGCGGCGTGTTCTCGCGCTCGCTCAAGGCGATCCCGCTCACCCCGGAAGTGCGCGCCCTGCTTGATCTCGACAAGCCGCAGGCCACGCCGTTCGAGGTGATGACAGCGATCCTCAAGGCCCGCGTGGACCTCCTGTGGTTTGGCGGCATCGGCACCTATATTCGCTCGTCCTCGGAAAGCGATGATCAGGCCGGCGACCGCGCCAACGATCCGATCCGCATCGCGGGCGCCGATGTCCGTGCGCGGGTGATCGGCGAAGGCGCCAATCTCGGCGTCACCCAGCGAGGCCGTATCGAGGCGGCGCAGAAGGGCGTCAAGCTCAACACCGACGCCATCGACAATTCGGCCGGCGTGAACACGTCCGACCTCGAGGTCAACATCAAGATCGCGCTGGCGCGCCCCGAGCGCGAGGGACACCTCAGTCCTGGCGACCGTAACAGCCTGCTCGCCGCGATGACCGAGGAGGTTGGCGCACTCGTGCTACGCAACAATTATCTTCAGACGCTGGCGCTCTCGCTGGCCGAACGGAAGGGCGTGGCCGAGACCGGCTTCCTCACCCGCCTGATGCAATCGCTCGAGCAGCGCGGCCTACTCAGCCGCGCCGTGGAGTTCTTGCCCGACGACGCGGCGATCACCGAGCGCACCAGGCGCGGCCAGCTCCTGACACGGCCCGAGCTTGCCGTGTTGCTCGCTTACGCCAAGCTGACGCTCTACGACGACCTGCTCGTGACCGGCGTGCCTGACGATCCCTATCTCGCCCGCGAACTATCCCAGTATTTTCCGCGCCAGGTGCAGGAGAAATTCCCCACGGCGGTGCAGTTGCATCGGTTGCGGCGGGAAATCATCGCCACCAGTCTCGCCAATGCCGTGATCAACCGGGGCGGCCCGGCCTGTGTCGTGCGCCTGGCCGACGAGACCGATGCCGATGTCGCCACCATCGTCATGGCCTTCGTCGCGGTCAATGAATCCTACGGCCTTCAGCGGCTCAATGCCGCGATCGATGCACTCGACACCCGCATCGACGGGCAATTGCAACTCGGCCTCTACGCGACGATCCAGGATCTCCTGCTCTCACGCATGGTGTGGTACGTGCGCAATGCTGATTTCAAGGCCGGTCTGGACGCCGTGATCGCGCACTTCAGTCCCGGAATTCGGGAGGTCGCCGCCGGGCTCGACAAGACCCTGCCGCAGGACTTGCAGGCTGGGCGCACCAAGCGGCGGCAGGATCTGATCGGTGCCGGCATCCCAGCAGGACTTGCCGCAGAGCTCGCCGATCTCGACGTGCTCGTCTCCGCACCGGATATCGTCACCGTCGCGGAGCGCACCAGCCGGGCCATCGGTGACGCCGCCACGACCTTCTTTGCCGTCGAGGCCGATTTCAGGCTCGATCGGATCATCGCCGCCGCGCGCAGTGTGCCGGCAAGCGACAATTATGAACGTCTCGCGATCGATCGCGCCGTCGACCAGATCGCGGCCGCGGAAAGAAGACTGGTCGCCAACATGCTGGCAAACGGCGAGTCCGGCCAAGAGGCCGCCGGCAACTGGCTTGCGGCTCATCCTGAGGCGACGCGCATCCGCCGCTCGGTCGAGGAAATCGCGGCCAGCGGCCTGACGCTCGCCAAGCTGACGGTGGCGGCCAATTTGCTGGGGGACTTGGTCAAGGGCTGATGCACGACGGAAAGGGACCCAATGATCCACGCGACCTGCCATACCGCCGACAACGTCCTCTGCCTCGAGTTCGATGCCACACCATGGTTCAGTGCGGCTGACGCGCCAAGCCTTGTCGAGTTGGCCCGACAAGGCTGGTCCAGCGCCGCGATCGCGGAATCCCTCGAGGGTCGACCAGGATATGCGCGCTTGCATGACCTCGTTGAGTATGCCGCGCAGCGCCTGCAATCAGAATCGCTGGAGGACCCAACCTGGGAAACCTTCGAGTGTATCGTCGATGGGTCGGAGGCTATGGCCTGGCTGGAGAAGAACCGGCCTGATGTCGCCGCAAGTATCTCGCGGGCGCCCGGCGATCGTTAGCGTTGGAATGGTGCCCAGGGGCGGAATCGAACCACCGACACTGCGATTTTCAGTCGCATGCTCTACCAACTGAGCTACCTGGGCGTGCTCCAAGAGAGGGGCCAAAGCCCATCGAGCGGGCGGGTTATAGTGGGCCGGAAGCGGCCTGTCCACCCGGCTTCGCCAAGAGGCTTCGCCGGGCGCGGCCCGGCTGTGCACAAGCTGCCGGGGCTGGCGTGCGGCGGGGCGGACGATCAAATAACCAATTGATATTCCTTCTTATTCCACGTCATCGACGTCGTCGTCACGGCCGGGGATGACGTAGGTGCCCTTCAGCCAGCGGTTCAGGTCGACGTCGCGGCAGCGCGAGGAGCAGAATGGGCGGGTGGCTTCCGATTGCGGCTTGCCGCAGATCGGGCAGGTCTTGAGTGGGCTGGCGGGCTTTTTGACCTGGTCGTCCATGGTGTCGGCAGCTTGTGCGGGGTGAAAGGGTTCAAGAGCCTGTCGGCAAACGGGTTCCTGGCGCGACGGCGCATGCGCCCCGTCGGGCCATTCTACTGTGCATGGGGTTGTTTTCGCGATTCTGTCGGGCCGCGGCTTGCCGGCTCACACGGCGGTGGAATTGAGCCAGCCGAAGCGGATCGGAAAGCCCTCGCCGCCGAGCAGCGTGGTGGTCTCGTAGAGCGGCAGGCCGACGACGTTGGTGTAGGACCCGACCATCTTCACCACGAAGGAGCCGGCGATGCCCTGCACGGCGTAGCCGCCGGCTTTGCCGCGCCATTCGCCGGAGCCGATATAGGCCTGGATGTCGTCTTCCGAGAGGCGCTTGAAGCGGACGCGGGTCTCGACCAGGCGCTGGCGGAAGGCCTCGCGCGGCGTGACCAGGCAGATCGCGGTGTAGACGCGGTGGTTGCGGCCCGACAGCAGGCGCAGGCACTGCGCCGCCTCGTCGACCAGATTCGCCTTGGGCAGGATGCGGCGGCCGACCGCGACCACCGTGTCGGCGGCGAGGATGAAGGCGCCGCGCAGCTCGTCGTCGAGCTGCACCGATTTCAGCGCCGCATCGGCCTTGGCCCGCGCCAGCCGATTGGCGCAGGCGCGCGGCAGCTCGCCCCGCCTCGGCGTCTCGTCGACGTCGGCCGGCCGGAGCGCATCCGGCTCGATGCCGGCCTGGTTGAGCAGCGACAGGCGCCGCGGCGAACCGGAGGCAAGTACGAATTTGGGGCGGCCAAGCATCAGGTGATTTGGGGGATGAAGCGGGGGTGAATTGCGCGCGGAACCTATCGGAAGGGGGCCGATTTCACAACCCGGGAACCCGGGGTTTGGTGATTCGAGATTGCCGAGATGGCTGTGCCCGCGGTCTGTGACGCGGGTGTTACGGCTGCCTCACCCCGCAAGCGGGGCGAGGGGGAGGAGGCGCCGCGTCCGGCATGAGATCAGTCTGACGCCGCGCCGACCTTGGCGAAGCGGCGGCGGATGCGCATCAACAGCTGGTCGCAGACGTCGCGATAGGCCGTGAGCTTCTGGTCGCGGCTGCCCTCGATGGTGGTGGGATCCTGTGTCGGCCAGTACTCGACGTCGGCCGCGAGCGTCCGCGTCAGCTCCAGCGCCTTGTGGTGTGCCTCGGGCGAGAGCGTGATGATGAGGTCGAAATTCAGCCCCTCCCAGTCCTCCAGCTCCTCGAAGGTCTGCGGCTTGTGGGCGGAGATATCCTGGCCGAGCTCGGCCATCACGGCGACGGCGAACGGATCGAGCTCGCCTTTTCTGGTGCCTGCGGACTTCACATAGAGGCCCTGCGGAAACATGTGCTGCAGCAGGCTTTCGGCCATCGGCGAGCGCACGCTGTTCATCGCGCAGGCGAACAGCACCGATTGCGGATCGCGTGCGCGTGGCGGCGCCGCCATCGCGCCTAGCCTCTATCGATGGAAGGCATGGCCTTGTCGGAAAACCGCTGCACACTTTTCCGGGCCATGCCCTAACCCTTCCAGTGCAGGACAGTAATGAGCGTGAACAGCCGGCGCGAGGTCTCGAAATCCACCCGCACCTTGCCCTTCAGCCGCTCCTGCAGCGTGCGCGATCCCTCGTCATGGATGCCGCGACGACCCATGTCGATGGCCTCGATCTTGTCCGGCGTCGCGGTGCGGATCGCCTGGTAGTAGCTGTCGCAGATCATGAAATAGTCCTTCACGATCCGCCGGAACGGCGTCAGCGACAACAGATGCGCGACGACGGGCGTGCCGTCCTCGCGGCGGATGTCGAACATCAGACGGTTGCCGGTGATGCCTATGTGCAGCGTGAACGGGCCCTTCCCGTCCGCGCCCTCGGGCGCGAACAGGTTCTGCTCGATCAGGTCGTAGATCGCGATCGCCCGCTCGTGCTCGATGTCGGGCCCGGAACGGCCGATCGACTCCTCGTCGAGCGTGACGCCGACGATGCGATTGTTGGAGTCGTCCTGTTCGGGCGGCTTTGTCATGACAGATTGAGGCGCAATCCAATCGAGCGCGAATGAGCGTCCAGCCCCTCCGCCTTGCCGAGCGTCATCGCGGCAGGCCCCAGCGCGCGGAGCTGATCCGGGCCGCATTTCAGGATCGAGGTGCGCTTCATGAAGTCGTGCACCGACAGGCCTGAGGAGAATCGCGCCGAACGCGCGGTCGGCAGCACGTGGTTGGAGCCGCCGACGTAATCGCCGATCGCCTCGGGCGTGTGCGGTCCGAGGAACACGGCGCCGGCGTTGCGGATCTCCGAGGCGAGCGCATCGGGATCGACAGTCATGATCTCCAGATGCTCGGCGGCGATCGCATCGGCGAGCGGAATGCTGTCGGCAAGGTTCTTCACCATGATGACGGCGCCGAAATCAGCCCAGGACGCGCTGGCGATCGCGGCGCGCGGCAGCGTCTTCAATTGCGCCTCGACCGCCTTTTCGACGTCGGCGGCAAGCCGCGCCGAATCGGTGATCAGGATCGACTGCGCGCTGGCATCATGCTCGGCCTGTGCCAGCAGGTCGGCGGCGATCCAGTCGGCATTGCCGGTGTCGTCGGCGATCACGAGCACTTCGGACGGACCGGCGATCATGTCGATGCCGACCTTGCCGAACACCAGCCTCTTGGCGGCGGCGACATAGGCATTGCCGGGGCCGACGATCTTCGCGACCGGCGCGATGGTCGCGGTGCCGTGCGCCAGCGCGGCCACGGCCTGCGCCCCGCCGACGCGGTAGATCTCCGTGACGCCGCCGAGCTGCGCGGCCGCCAGCACCAGCGGATTGAGCTTGCCGTCGGGCGAGGGCACCACCATCACGAGGCGCGAGACGCCGGCGACCTTGGCAGGCACCGCGTTCATCAGCACCGAGGACGGATAGGCCGCGGTGCCGCCGGGCACGTAGAGGCCGGCCGATTCGATCGCGGTGTAGCGCCAGCCGAGCTCGACGCCGAGCGCGTCGGTGAAGCGCTCGTCCTGCGGTAATTGCCGCCGGTGATAGGTCTCGATGCGGTCCCGCGCCAGCTTGAGCGCATCCAGCGTCGCGACATCGCAGGCCTTGGTGGCGGCCTCGATCTCCGCGGCGGTGACCCGCAGGCCGGATGCATCCAGCTTCAGGCGGTCGAACTTTGCGGTGGCCTCGAGCAGGGCGACGTCGCCGCGCCTGGCCACGTCGTCGACGATGGCGCGCGCGGCGGCCTCGACGTCGGCCGAGGCCTCGCGTTTGGCGGCGAGGAAGGCCGCGAATCGCTGGTCAAAATCGGCGCTGCTGCGGTCGAGGCGAACGGGCATGTCTGGCTTGGCTTCTGGCTGGTCTTGGGGCGGATTGGCGCACCAGGTCCCATGCTCAATGGCGCGGCGGGGAAGCGGCGTCAACCCTCGTAGGGTGCCGTTCTGGCTCAGGGCCTGGGGCGGTGCGGCTGGTATACCGGCTGCTTCACGTCTCGCTCTCGATCTCCACCCCCGTTCCCAGTGCGTCCGCCCCGAGATCGGTCAGCTCGCATTCCAGGCACTCGACATCGAGCCGGATGGCGCCGCCTTGGGCGAACAACAGCAGGGCACTGCCGGCGGGCTCCTCGTCGCGCCCGCCCCTCGGGTGAAATTCGATGCCGACGAGGTCCAGCACCGTGTCGGAAGCAGCCAGATCGATGTTGCGCGACTTGCAGGCGAGCACGCGGTCGAAGCGGAGCGCGGCGACCAGCCGGCGCGGCTCGGCCTCGCCCTCCAGCGTCTGCTCCCAGTCCAGCCGGCTCATGCCGACCACAAGCCGCTTCTCGCTCTGTCGCCAGATGATGTCAGAGGCCTGGACACGGGCGTCCTGGACGTGGGTCGAGATCACGGCGAGATCGTCGGCGTCGAGTGCGATCAGTTTGAGCTGGGGCGACATCGCCGACGCTTCTCCTTCGGAATGAACAGGGCTCAACGCGTGCGGGCCCTGAAATTTCCGCACAAACTAACGGGCCGGCAGGCTAGAGGCTATTGATATCCTCCATCTCCAGCACCTTCCGCGGATACCCCTCCCGGGCGACGCGGATCATGGCGCGGCCGATCTGCTCGGTCGAGGTGACGAGCCGCGGCGAGAGCCGGCGCAGCACCGACCAGAGCGGCCAGGTTGCGGCATAGACCGCCTGCACCCAGGCAGTCTTGGAACGGGCCCCGTGCAAGGGCTGGATCGCGCCGGGCCGGAACATGTAGGCGGCCCTGAACGGCAGCTTGAGCAGATCATTCTCGGTCTTGCCCTTGATCCGCGCCCACATCCGCGAGCCCTGCTCGGTGGAATCGGTGCCGGCGCCGGTGACATAGGTGAAGACCATCTGCGGGTTGAGGCGCGCCAGCGTCGTCGCTGCCGCAAGCGTGAGATCATAGGTAAGGTGGCGGTAGCGCTGCTCGCTCATGCCGATCGAGGAGACGCCGAGGCAGAAAAAGCAGGCATCGAAGCCGGTCAGCCGCGTTTCGATCGCCGAATAGTCCAGAAAATCGTCGTGGATGATCTCGACGAGCTTGGCGTTGCGCATGCCGGTCGGGCTGCGGCCGACCACGAGCACATTGTCGATTCCGGGGTCGACCAGGCATTCGCGCAAGACGCCCTGTCCGACCATGCCGGTCGCGCCGAAGATGATGACTTGCATCGGGATGTCCCCCAATGGCGTCGCTGCTCATGCGACGACCGCCCTGTCGAACGATACACCGGTCGGGGTTTCCGTGCGATCAGGGCTATCTCGAGGTCAGGCCCCTCACTCCCTGAAAAACGCCAGCAAATCCGCGTTGATGGTCTCGGCGTGCGTGGTCGGCATGCCGTGCGGGAAACCCTTGTAGGTCTTCAGAATGCCCTTCTTCAGCAGCTTGGCCGAGAGCGGCGCGGAATCGGCGTAAGGCACGATCTGGTCGTCGTCGCCGTGCATCACCAGCACGGGCACGTTGATCTTCTTCAGGTCTTCGGTGAAGTCGGTCTGCGAGAACGCGACGATGCCGTCGTAATGCGCTTTCGCGCCGCCCATCATGCCCTGGCGCCACCAGTTCTGGATCACCGCTTCCGACGGCTTTGCGCCGTCGCGGTTGTAGCCGTAGAACGGGCCTGCCGCGATGTCGCGGTAAAACGCCGAGCGGCCGGCGGCGAGCTGCTTCTGGAGATCGTCGAACACGCTCTTCGGCAGGCCGCCGGGATTGGCGGGGGTCTGCACCATCAGCGGCGGCACCGCCGACAGGATCGCCGCCTTCGCCACCCGGCTCTCGCCATGGCGCGCGATGTAGTGCACGACCTCGCCGCCGCCGGTGGAATGGCCGACATGGATGGCGTTCTTGAGGTCGAGATGCGCAGTGACGGCCGCGAGGTCGTCGGCATAATGATCCATGTCGTGACCGTCGGCGACCTGCGCCGAGCGGCCGTGGCCGCGGCGGTCATGGGCGACGACGCGGTAGCCGCGCGTGACGAAGTACAACATCTGCGCGTCCCAGTCGTCCGACGACAACGGCCAGCCGTGGCTGAACACGATCGGCTGGCCACTGCCCCAATCCTTGTAGAAGATCTCGACGCCGTCCTTGGTGGTGATGGTAGGCATTGTGGGGCTCCTTAAGTGTCATTCCGGGCCGCGCGAACCCGGAATCCAGAGATTGTTGAACGAGATTCTCAGGCGCGCAATTGCGCACCAGAGTTCGATGTCTCGCCTCGCCCCGGAATGACGAGGGGGGACCGATCAGGCAAACGCCATCGGCTTGAAGCGACGCCAGGCGCCGACGGTGAGCACGACGAAGAACACCAGCACGATGCCCTGCACCACCGCGAACACCGGCCCCGACGGCGGCGCCGGCGGCACGGCAGGCGCGAGCGCGGCCAGCGCCGGCACCTTGAGGAACGACTGGATCACCAGCACGAAGCAGTTGAAATACAGCGAGATCATCGCGGTCACGATATAGACCGGACGCCAGACGCCGGCGAGCTTCATGCCGTAGAGCGCGATGCAGGCGATCGCGAGCAGCAGCAGCGAGATGATTCCGATGATGTGCGACGGCAGCAGCTTCTCGAACGGAAACAGGAAGCCGGTGGCGCTGGTGAGGATGGTGAAAGCCAGGAAGATCGCGGTGAGGCCGGGCATCGGCTTCGAACCAAGCAGGCCGAACATCACGACGAGGCCGGCAGCGATGGCGATCAGGCTGATGATGACATGGACCATCGTGAAGGCGGGCAGGCTCAAGCCAAGGACCATGACATCTCTCCTACGCTCCATTGGGATTCAGGAGAGTAGTATTACGGCCCTCATGGGATTACCACCTGCGTTGTCGTCGCATGGATGTGCGAAGCCATGCGTCATCGTGCGAATCGACAAACGCATGGCTGAATCTTTTGCATCGCTGTCACAAAATGCGAGCAGCTTTCAACCAAAGTCGAGTCGAAGTCTCACACTTCCTTGGTGTCGAAGATCAAGAGGTCGGCGCCGCCGCTGGCGAATTTCGGCACGTCTGCGCCCGTCGCCTTGCCTTCCGGGCTGCCGAATGCCGCCTGGATATCGGCCACGCTGTCGAAGGTGAGAATGGCGACGAGATGGATTCCGGAAGGCCCGGCCGGGGATGCGACCGGTCCCTTGCTGACGGCGTACTTCTTCAAGCCGGGAAGTTTCTTGGCGAGCGGAATGTGCGTCTCGGCATAATACTTGTCGAAGGCGGCAGCATCCTTGGGCGTTTTGTAGAGCACGACGACTTCAGCCATTTAGTCCTCCCGTTAAGCGTTTTATTGATCCGTCTTAGGTCCTCATGGTGAGGAGGCGCGTGAACTCCCCTGCGGACGATGCTTGCGCATCGCCGCGCGAACCATGCAGGCCCGGCCATATCCGGGCCTTCATCCTTCGAGACGCCGCTTCGCGGCTCCTCAGGATGAGGGGATAGTCTGTAGTTGCCTGCACGATGGCAAGCCACATTCGACTTGCCATTCTCTTGACTTGTCGTTGCCTAAAGCGCCGGTTTTGCGGCGTCGCCGAGATAGCCGTGCAGGGAGGCCACGACCTGGGCACCCTCGCCGATGGCGCCGCCGACGCGTTTGACCGAGCCGGAGCGGACGTCGCCGACGGCATAGACGCCTGGCACCGAGGTCTCCAGCGGCGCCACGAGGCGGCCCTGGTTCTGCTCGGACTGCGCGCCGGTCACGACGAAGCCGCCGCGATCGAGCGTCACGCCGCAGCCGTCGAGCCAGGCGGTGGCGGGATCGGCGCCGACGAACAGAAACAGATTGCGGATGTCGGCGGAGTCCACGTCGTCGGACAGCCGGCTCTTCCAGTGGATGCGCCGCAGCAGCGAGGCCTCGTCGCCCTCGAGCGCGGTGATCTCGGTGTTGAACATCAGTTCGATGTTCGGCGTCGCTTCGATGCGCTCGATGAGATAGCGCGACATGCTGGCCCCGAGCCCGCCGCCGCGGATGATCATCAGGACGCGCCTGGCGTGACCCGACAGGAACACAGCGGCCTGGCCTGCCGAATTGCCGGCACCGACCAGCGCGACCTCCTCGCCGGCGCAGAGCCGCGCCTCGATCGGCGAGGCCCAATACCAGACACCGCGTCCCTCGAACTTGTCGAGGTTTGCGATGTCGGGCCGGCGATAGCGCGCACCGCTCGCGACCACGACCGACCGCGAGCGCAGGGAATCGCTGCCCTCGAGCGCCACCGAGAATGCGCCGTCCGTGCGCGTGCAGTCGAGCGACTTCACCGTGACGGGAATCATGATGTCGGCGCCGAATTTTTGCGCCTGGGTGAAGGCGCGCGCGGTCAGCGCCTGGCCGGAAATGCCGGTGGGAAAGCCCAGGTAGTTCTCGATGCGCGCGCTGGCGCCGGCCTGGCCGCCGAAGGCGCGGATGTCGAGCACGGCGACCGACAGCCCTTCCGACGCCGCGTACACGGCGGTGGCGAGCCCGGCCGGACCACAGCCGACGACGGCAACGTCGTAGATGCGATCATCCTTGGCGCCGCCGATCATGCCGATGGCGCGCGCAAGCTCGGTCTCACTGGGATTGCGCAGCACCGTGCCATTGGCCGCGACGACCAGCGGCCAGTCCTCGGGCTTGGGCGAATAACGCGCGATCACTTCGGCGGCGTCGCGATCGCGCTCGGGATCGAGCAGATGATGCGGCTGGCCGTTGCGGGTGAGAAAGCCCTGCAACCGCACCACGCCGGCCGAATGCGACGGCCCGATCAGCACCGGGCCGCCGATGCCGCCCTGGATCAGATTGACCCGGCGCAGGATCAGCGCGCGCATGATGCGCTCGCCGAGCTCGGCCTCGGCGACCAGCAGCGCGCGCAGCCGGTCCGGCGGCAGCAGCAGGGTCTCGACCTCGCCCTCGGCGCGGCCATCGACCAAGGCCGGCTGGCCCGAGAGCTGGCTGAGCTCGGCCAGGAACTGCCCCGGCCCCTGGTCGATTATTGGCGTCACGTGACCAAGCCCGTCGCGCTGGGTGATGGCGACATGGCCTTTCAGCACCACGAACATGCCGGGCCCGGGCTTGCCGGTCTCGAACAGGAACTCGCCGTCCTCGTAGCTGCGGACCTCGCCGAAATGCCTGATCCGTTCGATCTCGGCCGGCGTCAGCGCTGGAAAAGTCTGTTCGGGGCGCGTGAACCGCGACATCAGCGCGTCACCATCGGTTGGTTGCCGTCCGTCCTGCCCCATCGTCATTCTCACCATTCCAATGTCTCACGTGCCGGCCTTCCCGGCGGTCCCCTCATTGAGGGAACCATCGTCGTTTGAGGAGGGCTCAGCGCCTGCGGCGCGTTCGCGCGCCTGCAGCTTCCGCCGCTTCAAATTTTCGCGCAGCGCCGATTTCAGCCGATCGTCCCGGGACGTCTTCGCCTGGCGCGCGCTCTTCTCGTTCTCGTCGATCATTGGGGATCCGATACCGGCCATCGGCGCTAACATGCCCAGAGATTGCGGCAGCTCAAGAGGTGCCTCGCGATCCGATCGTGCGAAACTCGAAATGGACCGAATCCGATCGCTTGGCCACCTGGCCAGTTGGTGGGGATGAGCCGACCTCGAATCGGCGGAAAGCCGGCGGTTTCGAGCCAAAACGAGCATTTTGGCCCCGATATCGGCCCGATTTTCTCGTTTTGACGGGCCGAGCGAGCTTGCGCGGGAGGGGGGCTTGTGGCAGATATCGGCCCGCTTGGCAGGGCCCCTCGGGCGCCCGATTCTTCACCAGCACATGCTGCCGTAGCTCAGTGGTAGAGCACTCCATTGGTAATGGAGAGGTCGACAGTTCAATCCTGTCTGGCAGCACCATCCATCCTGCTGTGAACATTGATCTTATCGAACATCCGGGCCCGAGCGAGGGTTATGGCGGCGGAACGCCGCAGAGCGCTCACGCCATGGCGGGGCGGCGGACAGCCTCACCGCGCACCGGCAGCAACGCGGCACGGATGAGCCGCTGCGCCGGTTCTTCGAAATAGCGGTAGGTGAAATGCGACGCCAGCAGCGTGATGCCGATAAACATTGCGAAGAATGCGTCGTCGTAGAGCGGGATCGGGGCCTGCACCAAGGAAAAGCCCAGCACCATCGCCAGCTGGATCGGGAAATGCAGCAGGTAACTTGAATAGGTCACGTTGCCGGCCGCCTCGACAATTCGTTGAAGCCGGACCGGCAAAACGATGTCGCGCGAGAGACTATAGAGCAGCAGCGGCGTACAGATCAGAAGCAGCAGCAAGCCGATCGATCGCAGCTGGCCGCCCATCAGCCAATATCCGCAGACCGCGGACACGACAGCGAGCCAGGCGGTGCCTTCGGCTGCCAGCGCATGAGCGGGCGAAGACTGCAAGGATTGGCGCGCCATCGCCGCGAGCCCGCCGACGTAAAAGTAGGTAAAGCAGTCCGCGACCTCTCCGGGAATCGTCAGGCTGATAGCGATCAGCGCCACATTGAGCCACCAGGAACGGGTCGCCAGCAACAGCACGAAGAAGACAAAATAGACCAGCACCTCGACCGAGACCGACCAGATCGGACCGTTGAAACTCAGCGCATCCTGCGACGTCGCAGTGCCGGCCATCAGGAGCTGCAGCACGAAATGCGTGAGATCGTTGTTCTGATACACGAAAGACGATCCATGGACCCCGACATAGAGGGGCTGTAACAGGGCCACGAGCAGGAGCGTGGCGAGGTGCAATGGGTAGAGCCGCGAGAAGCGCAGGACGAAAAATTTCCAGCCGTCGAGCACCCGATCGGCGATCGCGTCGCGATACTTCCAAAAAAAGATGAAGCCGCTGATGCACCAGAACATGCGGACTGCATAGGGCCCGCTCCCGTAGAACGGGGCGAGCAGCCAATAGAGCGGCAGATGATCCTGGAGAAGCCCCACTTCCCTGTCGCCAACGAAGGCGAATTGGCGATAGTGAAACACCAGAATCGCGTACGCCGTCAGGAAGCGCAACAGCTCCAATCCGAGAAGCTTGTTCGCCCGGGCAGGAGCAACCGACGCTGTCAGCTCGCCCTGCATGCGACCGATGCTCCCTGCAAGACGGCTTGATTCCACAGCTGATACCCGGCGGCGTTCAGATGCACCCCGTCGATCGTGTGCGGCACCGGCATGGGCGGCAGCGCAGCAAAGGTCGCGCCGCCACGGCTGGCGAGCTCAGGCAAGGCGGAATTATAGCTCTCGATCAGGCGCATCGCTTTCATCTGCGCCTCGGCGGCAAGACGAGGTGAAACCTCGAGTGCGGGGACCGCCAGCACGACAATGCGGGCCTTCGTCGCCGACAGCTGCGCCATCAATGCGCTGTAGTTCGCCTTGAACTCCGACAAATCGCGCGCAGCTCCGAGCGCGTCGTTGATACCCAGTGCCATCACGATCGCAGCGGCAGGTCTGCCGTCGAGCACATCCATCAACCAATTACCCAGGTCGCTGGTCGTGGAGGCGCCGTCCAGGCCGGCATTGACGATGGCATGACCACAGAGTTCGCGCGGCAGCGCGGAGGCTTCGACCACACTGTCGCCGAGAACGATGATGGGATCGTCGATCCGGGCCAACGTATAGTGAAGGATGACTTGACGACTCCGCCGATGCGATTCGAAGAACGCCTGCTTCTTGGCTACGGAGGCCCCGGCCGCAACAGCGCCGATCAGCACGACGGCAAAGCCGATAAGCATCCTGTTCATGTACCGGCTCGAAACGTACCCAAGCGTTACGTACCCAAGTGTTGAACTTCGAAGTGCTGGATTGCATCGACCAAGGCATCGCCTGCTCCTCGACGTCAACGGCACCACGCAAGAGTGCCACACAAGATCACATCGCCGGCCCAATAAAATACGATCAAATTGATGCAAAATGGAATGAATGCGTGCATCTGTCTGGCAGCACCATTCTCCCCGCGTCGATCGCGCACGGATCGGCGCTCTCGCGGCCTGAAGCGCCCGAGTTTTGCTCTTCTCTTTCGCCCTCTCTTGTGAAGAGGGCGCAGGGAAGGCCGGGTGCCGGCTGGCACCCGCGGTCCGCTGCGCGAAAGAATTTGCACACGCAAATGCGCAGGCGGAAAACAGGTGGGCCGGAAAACACCCGGCCTTCCCTGCGCGATGGGTTGACGGCTTATGCCTGCTCTCCCCGGAGCCGAGTTCCTTCTGGCCTCCGTCACCTCGCGAAAACCGATGCACCGCGTCCGGTTGGCCGATGCATCTTCGCGAAAGCTTGGCTGTAGCAACGACAGCCAGGACGACATGGTTTAGCCGTACGCGACAGCCCGGCTTGGCCCAAAGGGCTTCGCCGGACACTGCGCCGTTCGTCGCACGGAGAAGGACCTCACGAGCTTCACCCGCCCTGGTCCCGCCTTGCCGTGCCCGACGCAGCCGCGTCCACCGCAGCCCGGCCCACGTTCGTTGCGACGTACGATCGCCCCTCTCCCTGGGCCGGGATGGCGGGAATATGCCGTAATTCCGAATTTCGGTAAAGTGGAATATTTTTGCGGAAGGGGGTTGACGGAGGTTTGGGTGTTTTGCCCGACGGGTCGCCGCCCCCTTGCAGGGCAATTGCAAATGAATGACACGGGGACTGTCTGCTTGCTCCGCCTCTCCCGCTTGCGGGAGAGGCCGACGCGCTCGCAGAGCGCGGCGGGTGAGGGCTCTCGCCGCGCGGGGACGTCATCAGTTATCCTCAATAATCCCTGCGCGGAGACACCCTCTCCCCAACCCTCCCCCGCAAGCGGGGGAGGGAGCCCACTGCCCGATGCCGTTGCCTCCTGCACATCATATGGAAGGCTCGTCATTCGTAGGACGTATGGAGCGGCCAAGCGAAACCCATCAAAATCCTTCCGCGGCAACGACGTAGCATGATGGGTTTCGCTGCACTCTCCCCATCCTACGCCCGACACACGATCAACCGTCACTCGCCAGCCGCGCGGCGAACCGCTCGTCCGACCGGCGCAGCCGGCGGCACAGCTCGCGGTTGATGTTCTGAAGGACGATCACATAGGCGTGGATGTCGGTCTTGTAGCAGGCGTAGAGGTTTTTCGCGGTCAGCTCGTACAGCACCGTCGGGACCTCCGCGACCACATTGGCCGAGCGGTTCTGCATTTCGATCAACGTCATCTCGCCGAAGAAGTCGCCACGCTCGAGAACGGAAATCGGGATGATGCGGCCCGAGCTCGCCCGCTTGCTCACCGCGAGCCGGCCGGATTTGACGATGAACATCGATCGTCCCGGCTCGCCTTCCGCGACGATTGTCGCGCCGGGCTCGAAGCGGCGCTCGGCAAGCATCGACACCAGGAGGTCGAGGCCTGGGTCCGACAGGCCGCCGAAGAACGGCGTCGCGAGCAGGAACGCTTTCAGATCGGGGGCCGTGGCGTTCATGGCGCAAGGTTACGCCCCGTCACCATTCGGGACAAGCAGAGCGGCATGGCCCGGACGGAGCGCAAGCGCGATCCAGGACCCTCGCCGCAGACGCGCTTGTCCCGGATTCCTCCATCCGGCTACGGGTTTTCCCCGCGCAGCGTCCTCCGCTTTCGCCACACCTGCAGGTCCATCATGGCTTTCGCGGTCGCCGCGAGAACAGCTGCGCACAGCACGGCCTTCGAGAACGTCTCCATCGTTCCCTCGATCAGGAGGCAATGGACCACACTGCCCACCACGATGATGATCGCCAGCGGCATGTGAATGAAGCGCCAGGTGCGCGGTCGCAGCTCGAACCGCCGGCGCAGCGGGGCCAGGACGGCGACGATGAAGATCGCCCACATCGCGGTCACGCCAAACGGCGAGAACGGCGTCGGCGACGAATAGGTCAGCGCGTCGATCATGTCAGGCGGGCTGGTGATCCAGAGGCCGGCAACGTGGATCATTACGGCCAGCACCAGCGCGCCGCCGATCCAGTGATGAGCCCGCCGTCCGCGATAGGCCGACAGCGGCGCCAGATATCCGCCGATCAGCAGCGGCTGCATCAGCACGAGGCCGAGCGCGATGATCCCGGCGAAGCCGGCGAGGATGTAGACCGGATCCCGCCAGCCGAGCTGCTCGCTGGTCGCAGCCAGCGCGGTCGGCACGCCAATGGCCAAGGCCAGGGCGATCCAGATCAGGATCACCCGTGCCGGTCTCCGTCCCGCCATCCCCGCGCCCGATCAGGCCGCCTGCAGCACGAAGTGCGCCTCGAGGCTGGTGTCCTTGGCGCTCCGCATCACCGGCCGCAGGAACACGGTCTTGAACTCGCCGCTGTCATAGGCGAGGTGGCCATGCGGCTGGCCGAAGATCGGTATGATCTGCGGCATTTCGAGCCGGAACTTGCCGTCCTTGTCGGTGAGCGTAGCGCCGTGGCTGTGCGGCTCGTGCTCCCGGCCCTCGACCGTGTGCGCCCAGATCTGGATGCGCTGGCCGGCGAGCGGAGCCCCGTCGCCGGCGCGGCGCACGGTGCCGCTCATCCAGAAACCGCCCTTGCCGATGCGATCGACGATCGCCGCGCCCTTGCGGTAATTGTTCGCCCCGCCAGACATCGATTCGGTCGGCGCGAGGCCCGACGCGCGCGCCGGCAACAGCAGGCCGGAAACGCCGGTCGCGAAAACCCCGCTCGCCAGGACGGAGCCGCCGGCGACGAGCAGGCTGCGGCGGTTGAGTGCGACCATGGTCATGTCGGTTCCTCCTGGCAACCGTGCGATTGCCACGCCAAGCTACAGCAACACGCGCAAAACGCCCAGTTGGGACGAAGGGCGCCTGAGGTCCCAATAACAGTGTTGTGAACGATAGCGTTGCAGCCCCAAAACCGCGGGGCAACGGCAGGTCCCGACACTACATGTGACACCACAGATGCGCATCACCGCGCAGATCCTCCGTTCAGGTACCCCCCGCATGATCCCCTTCTCCGTGCTCGACCTCGCGCCGATTTGCCAGGGCGGCGGTGCCGCGCAGGCGTTCCGCAATTCGCTCGACCTCGCCCGGCATGCGGAACGCTGGGGCTACAAGCGGTTCTGGCTCGCCGAGCATCACAACATGACGGGGATCGCGAGCGCGGCAACGTCCGTGGTGATCGGGCACATCGCGGGCGGCACCAGGACGATCCGCGTCGGCTCCGGCGGGATCATGCTGCCGAACCATTCGCCGCTGGTCATCGCCGAGCAGTTCGGCACGCTGGAATCGCTCTACCCCGGGCGGATCGATCTCGGGCTTGGGCGGGCGCCGGGCACCGACCAGTTCACCGCGCGGGCGCTGCGGCGCGACCTCGCGACCACGTCCGAGAATTTTCCGCAGGACGTTCTGGAGCTGCAGGCGCTGCTCGGCGAGGTGCAGCCGAACCAGGCGATCCGCGCCGTGCCCGGCATGGGCACCAAGGTGCCGCTGTGGATTTTGGGATCGAGCACCTTCGGCGCGCAGCTGGCGGCGATGCTGGGGCTGCCGTTCGCCTTCGCCTCGCATTTCGCGCCGCAGATGATGATGCCGGCGCTGCGCGAATACCGCGCGCGGTTCGAGCCGTCGACGCAGCTCGCCAGACCCTATGCGATGGTCGGCGTCAACGTGTTCGCGGCCGACAGCGACGCGGAGGCGCAGCGGATGTTCTCATCGCTGCAACAGCAGTTCATCAACCTGCGCCGCGGCACGCCCGGCCCGCTGCCGCCGCCGGTGGACGACATGGACGCGCTGTGGTCGCCGGCGGAGAAGGCCATGGTCGGCCAGTCGCTGTCCTGCTCCGCGGTCGGCTCGCCGGCCGTGGTGGAAGCGAAATTGAAGGCGCTGATTGCCGAGACCGGCGCGGACGAATTGATCGCCACCGGGCAGATCTACGACCATGCCGCACGGCTGCGCTCGTTCGAGATCGCCGCGGAGGCGCGGGACCGGATCGCGAAACAACCGGTCGCGTGAGCCCGGCCCGCCTCGCCTCGCGGCCGCCTAAGGCGCGGCGCAGGTGAAGTTCTCGGACTGCTCGATGCTGCCGTGGCCGAGATAGCGCGCCTGGCGCGGATAGGGACACAGCGGCCGGCTACGGTCCGGCCAAGGCGTTTTCGCACCCGCGCGGGCCTCGATGCGCTCGGGCGCGCGTCCCTGCTCGACCCAGGCGACCAGCGGTGTCAGCACGTCGAAACTGTCGGTGGCGGGGCCTCCCGAGCAATGGTTCATGCCCGGCACGAGGAAGAGGCGGGCAAAGTCGGCCGTCTCCCTCTCTCCACCCACCGCGCTCGTGAGGCGCTTGTACCAGCCCACGGTATCAAGCGCGGAAAAAGTGGGATCGCTGACGCCGTGATAAAGCAACAGCTTGCCACGCCGCGCACGGAAGCCGGAAAGATCGACCGAATTGGCGGAGATCGTCTGCACCGAGCTCTCAGGCATCGCCGCGCTGGTGCCGAAGATTTTCGCATGGGCGTCCGTGACGTCGACGGAGCGATAGAAGTCGTAAACGGCCTCCGCTTCGTTGGCCAGGGGCGCTTGCGGCGGCGTCATATAGAGATAGGCCAAGGTTGCGCCAAAGGACACATTGAAGGCGTTGACGCGGCTGTCGGGCGCCGTGCCGAGAATCCAGCGCCGCCATCCCTCCGTGGCAATGCCGGCATCATAGGGATAGGACGCATAGATCCGACGGCCTTGTGCCGTGGTCGGTCCCTCGAAATAGGTTTCGAGCGCTGCGACTTGCGCCGAAGACAGACAGCTCGCGGTCTTTTCGGCGGGACATTGCAGCGTGCGCGGGGAGAAACGGCACGCGGCCACGTTGTCGATGATGCCGTCGGCAAGTCCGTCGGCTTCATCGCAGGATTGAACGATCGCCCTGGAGAGCAGTTCCATGTCGGCCTGCGACAAAGCCTGCGCCAGGATCGGACGGCCGTCCGATGCCTTGGGTGAGATCGCCGCGAAGGCCTGCGTCGCTGCAGCGCCTGCAAGGCCTTTCTCGGGCATTCGAAAAGCGGGCGCGCCCGCCGCGACCCCGTCGAAATGATCCGGAAAGCGTTGCGTCACCACCATGCCGTGCCGCCCGCCATTGGAACAGCCGAGGAAGTAGGAATAGCGCGGCAAGCGACCGTAATAAGTCTGGATAAATTGCTTCGCGCGCCGGGTCACGACGTCGTCGGCGCGATAGCCGAAATCGATGCGCGCCTGCGGCTCGAGGCCGAAGCTGGCTCCTCCGAGCGGACCGGGCGCATTGCTGTGGCCGGCATCCGTCGTGACCGTCGCGTAGCCCTGGTTGAGCGCGCTCGGCTGTCCGCCGCCGGGCTGTGCATCTCCGTTGCCGAGGACGCCGTCAGTGCCGCCCTGCCCTTGAAACACGAAGCGGCCGTTCCATGCCTCCGGCAATCTGAGATGCAGGCCGATCGCAAACTTCTGGCCGTCGGCGCCGGTTCGCTCGTCCAGATGAGCGATCACCTCGCAATGCGCGGGCAAGTCGCTCGCCGCCGGCCGCTGTTGCGCCCCGCTGACACGCACCGCCGCGCCGGCTTCCGCCTTGAGCCGGTCGCATGCCGTCACGGGCGAGATCGTGTCGCCGCCGGCCGCCGAGGTCGCGATGGCGACAACGCTCGCGATGCAGCCAAGCGCGGCCTGCCGGACCTGACGATGCCGCCTTTCCCGTACCGAGACGATCACCATACAACCACCCTCCGGCTAATCCGCAAAGCCGAACAGCTTGGCCGGATTGTGCACCAGAATCTTCTCCAGCTCCGCCTGGTCCGGCGCGTAGCGGTACATCAGCTCGAGCAGGTCGGCATCGTTCGGCGGCTGCTTCACCGAGACCGGATGCGGCCAGTCGCTGGCCCAGACGCAGCGATCGACGGCTGCCTCGATATAGGCGCGCGCGATCGGGATCACGTCGTCGTAGGGCGCGCCGGCCTTCGAGGTCTTCTCGCCAAGCGACAACATCACCCAGAAATTGCCCTTGCCGAGCAGCTCGAGCATCTTGCGCAAGTTGGGATCGGCCTTGCCGGCCTCGGGATCGGGGCGCGCCATGTGGTCGATCAGCACGGGCACGTCGAGATTCTCATATTTGGCGACGCTCGACATGATGCCGTCCTTCTCGGGCTGGATCTTGACGTACCAGCCGAGCTCGCGGATGCGCGCAATCGCGCGGGCGAAATCGGCATCCGACAGCACGGCGCCGAGCTCCCGGCGGAAGCTGAAGCGCGCGCCGCGCACGCCGGCATCGTGCAGCTTGGAGAGGTAGGCATCGCTTGCCTCGGCGAATACCAGCGCATTGGCGCAGCCGCGATAGTTCGGGCCCATCGCTTTGAGCCCGTCGAGCACGACGGCATGATCGGCGCCGTAGGTCGTGGTCTGCACGATGATGCCGCGCTCGATGCCGAGCGTCTTGTGCATGCGCAGCGCCGCTTCCCAGGTCGCGGTCGGCATCCGATAGGCGGCGCCGGGGCGTTCCGGATATTTCTCGATCGGACCCAGCACGTGAAACTGGCTGTCGACGGTCTTTGGCGGCGGCGCCTTGCTCGGCCGGCGCGGATTGGGATCGAACGGCAGATAGGTCGGCATGCAAGCGCTCCTTCAGTCGATCACGGCGGTGAAGTCGCACTGCACCAGCGCGCCGCCATCCATATTGTCCATCGGCAGCGCGTGGCGCGCCGGGCGCGAATGCTCGTCCGGAAACATCTTGAGCCATTCGACGTTGACCGGGCCGCGCTGGGTGCGGTCCTTCAGCCAGACCGTCATCTTGATGATGTCGTCGGTGCTGCCGCCGGCGGCTTCCACCGTCGCCTTCATATGCGCGAACATGTTGGCGCATTGAGCATCGAGACTCTCGGGCATGACCCCAGCCGCATCGCGGCCGAGGATGACGCCCGACATCACGAGATTGCCGATGCGGCAGGCGTTCGGAATCGGATTGACGTGCTTGAAGCCGCCGATATGGATGCTCTTGCGCCGCTTTTGACTTTTCATCGTGCGCTCCCTCTTATTGTTGGTTCAGACGAACTGGCACGACACCGAGCCGAACGGGCCGTAGTCGGCGTGGAACGTGTCGCCGCGACGGATGTCGACGGGCCGCGTGAACGATCCCGCCAGCACCACTTCGCCGGCGGCGAGATGCTCGTCATGCGGCGCGAGGCGGTTGGCGAGCCAGGCGATGCCGTTGGCGGGATGATTGAGCACGCCGGCGGCAAGCCCGGTCTCCTCGACCTCGCCGTTGCGGAACAAGAGCGCGCCGATCCAGCGCAGGTCGACATCCATCGGGCGGATCGGCCGGCCGCCGAGCACCAGCGCGGCATTGGCCGCGTTGTCCGAGATCGTGTCCATGACCTTGCGCGTCTTGCCCGTCTCGGGATCGACGCGGTGCATGCGCGTCTCCAGGATCTCCAGCGCGGGCGTGACGTAGTCGGTGGCGTTGAGCACGTCGAAGATGGTGCAATCGGGCCCGCGCAGCGGCGCCTTCAGCACGAAGGCGAGCTCGACCTCGATGCGCGGCGCGTGGAAGCGAGCGAACGGGATCGGCGTCGCGTCGGCATAGAACATATCGGCGAACAGCACGCCGTAATCCGGCTCGGAAATGCCGACCGCGTTCTGCATCGCCTTCGAGGTCAGGCCGATCTTGTGGCCCTTGATGATGCGGCCGCGGCCGAGCTGAAGCCTGGTCCAGGCGCGCTGCACGGCATAGGCATCCTCGATGCTGAAATCCGGATAGTCCTTCGTGAACATCGGAATCAACGTCTTGGTGCGCTCAGCCTCATCCAAGCGCGCGGCAAGGCGCTCCATCGTCGCAGTGTCCAGCATGATCTAGCTCTCCGCGGCGACCTTGTTGCGCAGCACGCCGATGCGGCTCGACTCGACCTCGACCACGTCGCCGACCTTCAGCCAGCGCGGCGGATCGAAGCGCGCGCCTGCCCCGGTCGGCGTGCCCGTGACGATCATGTCGCCGGGCTTGAGCGTCGCAAAGGTGGAGAGGTAGGAGATCAGGAAGTCGAACGGGAACATCAGCCGCTCGGTGGTGTCCTGCTGCCGCACCTCGCCGTTGACGCGCGTGACGATGTCGTGCGGTCCACGCGGGTCGAGCTCGTCCGACGTGACGATCCACGGGCCGATGCTGCCGGAACGGTCGAAATTTTTGCCCTGCGTGACGTTGAACTTGCCGTGCCGCAGCCAGTCGCGGATCGTGCCCTCGTTGCACAGCGTCATGCCGAAGATGTGCGACCACGCCTGGTCGCGCGGGATGTGACGGCCGCCCTGCCCGATCACGATGACGAGCTCGCCCTCATAGTCGAGCTGCTCCGAGACCTTCGGCTTCTCCAGCGGCTGGCCGGAGCCGGTCATCGACGACATGCTGCGCACGAACAGGCTGGGATATTTGGGCAGGTCCGAATTGTCCCTGTATTCGGCGTTGCGCTCGGCGTAGTTGACGCCGATGCACCAGAGCTTTTCCGGCGCCAGCACCGGCGGCAGCAGGACGAGCTGGTCCAGCGCGTAGTCGGGCTTTTGCCCGGCGACGGCTTCCTGCGCGTCGGCAAGCGCGTTGGCCGCGATCAGCGCCTTCAGGTCGGAATAGTCGCGGCCGATCCGCTTGGTGAGATCGACGACGCCGCCTTCGACGGCCGCGCCGTAGCGCGGCTCTCCGTCCAAGAGATAGCTCAGGAGTCGCATTGTGATTCCTCCGATGATGTCGAGGCGGCCTGGCCGGCGACCGGCCCGCGCGCTCAGTCTTTCGATTTGGGCGTCTGGAACACCGTGTTCAGCGTCACGATCTCGCCGAGGCGGGCGTAGCGGGGACCGCCGATGCGCGCGATCGGATCGAGCGCCCGGGTTTCGACCTTGCCGTCGTTCACGAGGCCGTCGCGCAGATGGAACATCACGACCTCGCCGACGATCAGCCGGCTCTTGGCGTCGCCGAACTCCAGGCATTGCCGGAAGCGGCATTCCATCGCAACCGGCGCGGCAGCGAGCCGCCGCACCTTGATGCGCTCGCAGGGCAGCGTCTCCAGGCCGAGATGCTCGACCTCGCTGATCTCAGGCGGATGCTCGACCGACGAATCGTGCACCGCCGACATCAGCGGGGTATCGGCGATGTGGATGACATACTCTTCGGTGTCGAGGATGTTGTGCGCGGTGTCCTTGTAGTCGGCGCCCTTGCGGCCGACGCTGATGGCGAGCATCGGCGGCTTCTGCGAGACGAAGGTGAAGGCGCTGAACGGGGCGAGGTTGAGCACGCCCTTGCTCGACAGGCTCGTGACCCAGGCGATCGGGCGCGGCACCACGATGCCGGTCATCAGCCGGTAGATGCGCTCCGCGCCGAGCTCGCTGGGATCGATCCGCATCGGTCAGTCCGCCCTGATGTTGGCCTTGCGCACGACCGGAATCCACTTGGCGTCCTCGCGCTCGAGATAGGCCTTGAATTCGTCCGGCGTCATCGGCGTGGCTTCGCCGCCGAGCTTCTCAAACTTGTCGGCGATGGCAGGGTCTTTCAGGATCGCAACCAGCGTCTCGTGCAGCTTGTCGATGACGGGTGCGGGCGTGCCCGCCGGTGCGAACAGGCCGGTAAAGGTCTGGCCGTCGAAGTCCTTGTAGCCGAGCTCGGCGAAGGTCGGCACGTCGGGCAGCGATTTCAGGCGGTGCGGGCTGGTGACGGCCAGTGCGCGGAACAGGCCGGCCCTGATGTGCTGCAGGCTGACCGTGAGCTGGTCGAACGCGAACTGCACCTGGCCGCCGAGCAGGTCGTTGATCGCCGGCGCGTTGCCGCGATAATGCGCGGTGACCCATTGCAGCTCGAGGTTCGACTGCATCAGCTCGCTGAGCAGATGGTTGGTGGTGCCGGGGCCGGGCGAGGCCATGGTCAGTTTGCCGGGCTCGCGCTTGGCGAGGTCGATGAATTCCTTGAAGGTCGTTGCCTGCACCGACGGATGCACTTCGAGCACCAGCGGCGTCATCGAGATGGTCGAGATCGGCAGGAAGTCCTTCTTCCAGTTATAGGCCTCGCGCTTGTTGATCTCGGTCGCGAACAGCACCGGGCCGTTGGCGCCGACGAACAGCGTGTAGCCGTCGGGCGCGGACTTGGCGAAGGCCTCGCCCGCGATCATGCCGCCGGCGCCGGCCTTGTTCTCGATGATGAAGGGCTGGCCGAGCTTTTCCTGCAGCTTGTCGGCGACGATGCGCGCGGCGCTGTCGACATTGCCGCCGGCGGGATAAGGCACGATCAGCTTGACGCTGCGTGCCGGCCATTGCTGGCCCGATGCGGGCCCCGCCAGCATCGCGGCCGCTATGGCCATCCAGATTAATCTCATGTTAACCTCCCGGCAGCGCTTCAATTCCATGTCGAGTGCCCCGCAAGGCAACTCGATTCGGCTGCAATCTCCAGATGCGCGCTTTACCTGTCGAGTGAATTGTGGCGTTGTTGTCCATATTATGGACAGAACCAAGATCGCTCGCAACGCGGCAACACCGCGGCAGGGCGCGCAGGCGATCCGGCGCGCGCTCGCCGTGCTGCGCATTCTTGCCGCCGGCCGCGAGGCCGGTGTGCCATTGGCCGAGGTCGTGCAGGCGACCGGCCTCACCCGCCCGACCGTGCATCGCATCGTCCACGTGCTGATCGAGGAAGGCATCGTCGAACAGAACGCGCGCAGCGGCCGCTACGCGATCGGCAACCAGGTGCCGGAGCTGGCGCTGGCGCGGCCGCGTCCCTCGCGGCTGCTGGTCGCCGCCAATCCGTCGTTGCGGCGTGCCTCCGCCGAGATCGGCGACACGCTGTTCCTGACGGTGCGAACCGGCAACGACACGCTGTGCGTCGACCGCAGGATCGGCGTCTACCCGATCCAGGTGCTGTCGATCGAGGTCGGCGCGCGGCGGCCGCTCGGCGTCTCCAGCGCGGGCGTCGCCATCCTCGCCGCGATGCCGGCGCAGGAGGCGCGAAAGATCGTCGCGGCCAACGAGAAGCGGTTCGAGGCTTACCGGACCGATACGGCGACGGTCCTCGGCGAGATCACCGCCGCGCGGCGGCTGGGATACGGCATGAGAGAGATCGGCCTCGTGCAGGGCACGAAGTCGATCTCGACCTGGATCAAGACCCCGGACGGCCGCCCCGCCGCGGCCATGACCGTCTCCGCGGTGCGAACGCGGCTCGGCCCAAGGCGCGAGCAGGAGGTCGCGGAGATTCTGTTGCGGGAGGCGCGGATCATCGAGCGGGCGATCGGGGGGTGAGCATAGCAGACTGACGCGCGGGCAGTCTTTCTTCGCCTCTCCCCGCAAGCGGGGCGAGGGAGCGCACCGCCGCTACGGCTGCAGCTCGCGTCACACATCGGCGCTGCACGCCGCCATCCAACGCTGTCAATGGGCTGACGTGGCGCGCGATTTTGTGGCACAACGCCCCCACCGCCGACCGACCAACGAGGCCATGCATGCCCGCGCCCAAACCGCCTGCCTTCGAGACCCTGAGCCTGCATGCGGGCCAGCATCCGGATCCCGTGACCGGCGCCCGCGCGGTGCCGATCTACCAGACCACATCCTATGTGTTCCAGGACTCCGACCACGCCGCTGCGCTGTTCAATCTGGAGCGCGCCGGCCACATCTATACGCGCATCTCCAATCCGACCACCGGCGTGCTGGAGGAGCGGCTCGCCGCGCTCGAAGGCGGCGTCGGCGCGATCTGCACCGCGAGCGGCATGGCTGCGCTGCATCTGGCGATCGCGACGCTGCTCAATGCCGGCGACCACATCGTGGCATCGAGCTCGCTCTATGGCGGCACCGTCAACCTGCTGGCGCACACGCTGCCGCGCTTCGGCATCACGACTACGTTCGTCAAGCCGCGCGATCTCGACGCGTTCCGCAGCGCCATCAAGCCGAACACGAAGCTCGTGATCGGCGAGACCATCGGCAATCCCGGGCTGGAAGTGCTCGACATCCCCAAAGTCGCGCAGATCGCGCATGACGCGAAGATTCCGCTGCTGATCGACAACACCTTTGCCACGCCCTATCTCAGCCGGCCGATCGAGCTCGGCGCCGACATCGTCATGCATTCGGCGACCAAATGGATCGGCGGCCACGGCATCGCGATCGGCGGCGCGATCATCGACGGCGGCCGCTTCGATTGGCGGGCGTCCTCCAAGTTCGGCGTGCTGACCGAGCCCTATGGCGGCTATCACGGCATCGTCTTCGACGAGCAATTCGGCACGGCGGCCTTCATCATGCGCGCGCGGACCGAAGGCCTGCGCGATTTCGGCGCCTGCCTGTCGCCGACCAACGCGTTCCAGCTGTTGCAGGGCGTCGAGACACTGGGCGTGCGCATGGACCGCCACATGCAGAACACCCACCTCGTGCTGGAAGCATTGAAGTCCAACAAGGCGGTCGACTGGGTGCTGCATCCCTCTCTGGAGACGCACACGGACTATCAGCTCGCCAAGCAGCTCCTGCCGCGCGGCGCCGGCTCGATCATCTCCTTCGGCATCAAGGGCGGGCGGCCCGCCGGGCGAAAATTCATCGAGAGCCTGCGCATGATCAGCCATCTCGCCAATGTCGGCGACGCCAAGACGCTGGTGATCCACCCGGCCTCGACCACGCATCAGCAGATGGACGCCGAGCAGCTCAGGGACGCCGGCATCGGCGAGGAGCTGGTGCGGCTCTCGGTCGGCATCGAGACCGCGAGCGACATCATCGACGATCTGGCGCAGGCGCTGCGCATCTCGCAAAAGGTCTGACACCATGAAGCTCTCCGTCAACGGCGCTGATGTGTTCGTCGCAACCGGCGGCCGCGACTTCGACAAGTCCCTGCCTGCGGTCGTGTTCATCCATGGCGCCGGCTTCGATCATTCGACCTGGGCGCTGCATACGCGCTGGTTCGCTCATCACGGCTTTGCCGTGCTGGCGCCTGATCTGCCCGGTCACGGCCGCTCGGCAGGGCCTTCGCTCGGCAGCATCGCCGAGATGGCGGACTGGACCGCGGCGCTGCTCGATGCGGCAGGAAGCGCAAAGGCGCATCTGATCGGCCATTCCATGGGATCGCTGATCTCGCTGGAGACGGCGGCCCGGCATCCCGACAAGGTCTCCGCGCTGAGCCTGATCGGCACCGCCGCGACCATGACGGTCGGCCCGGATCTGCTGAAGGCCGCCGAAGCCAACTCGCAGGATGCCAACGACATGGTCTCGATCTGGGGCCTCGGCTTCAACGCCGAGCTCGGCGGCAGCCTCGCGCCGGGCCTGTGGATGCATGGCGGCGCGCAGGCGGTGCTGAAGGCGTGCGAGCCTGGCGTCCTGTTCAAGGATCTGTCGGCCTGCAATTCCTATACGAATGCGCTTCAAGCCGCTGCGGGCGTCAAGGTGCCGACAACGCTGATCCTGGGCGAGCGGGACATGATGACGCCGGCGAAAGCCGGCAAGGCGCTCGCCGCGGCGATCCCGCATGCGAAGACCGTCGTGGTGCCGGGCGCCGGGCACATGATCATGGCCGAGCGCCCTGACGAATTGCTGGCGGCCTTGCGGAACTGAAAAGGATCAATCGTCAGCGTCGTGCGTTGCGGTCGGATATCCCTGTGACTCCAAAGGGGAACTCGACCATGCCAAGACAAGAGATCATTCGTAAAGCGAGGCAGGACAAGCGCGCCGGAAAGTCACCGAGCACGCAGGCCGGCGAATTCGTCAAGGACGAGATCGACAGGATCCGCAAAGGCAAGCACGGCGCCCGCTCGACGAAACAGGCCATCGCAATCGGCCTCTCCGAGGCACGCCGCGCCGGCGTCGACCTGCCGCCACCGCGCAAGGGACGCACCAAGAAGGCGACGCGCCGCAGCGCCCAATATGCCTATGAGGTCGGTCAGGGCAAGCGCACCGCGAAGCGCCGCCCGAAGGTGTCGCGCGCGGTCGAAGGCGTGTTGAAGAAGGAGCCGCGCTCGACCGCATCGCGCAGCGCGCTGTCGAAGCAGGGCAAGCGCGCCGCGAGCAGGCGATCCGCAGCATCCCGTTCTGCCGCCGCGCGCAAGGCAAGCCACACCAAGGGTGCCAAGGTCCGCTCCGCCGCCGCGAAGAAAGCGGCACGCACCAGGGCGCGCCGCCGGAGCTAAGCTGATGTAGCGGCCTTGTGATTTGAATGGCAGCGACTGACGCTCGACGATCCCGCCGTGGCCGGATCGATCGGAGCTCCTCATGTCAGACAGTCTCAAGGGACGTACTGCGATCGTGACCGGCGGCTCGCGCGGGATTGGCGCAGCCGTCTGTCGCGCGCTCGCCGCATCAGGCGCCGCCGTGGCGATCAATTGCCGCGAAAGAATCGGACAGGCCGAGCAATTGGCGGGCGAGATCGGTCAGCACGGCGGCCGCGCCATCGTCGTCGCCGCCGACGTCTCGCAAGCCGCGGCGGTGACCGACATGATCCAGCGCGTGACGGCCGGACTCGGGCCGGTCGACATCCTCGTCAACAATGCCGGCATCGCCATCACGCGGGGCGTCGACGATCTCACCGAGGAGGATTTCGACCGCACCATCCTGGTCAATCTGAAATCCGCTTTTCTGTGCACGCAGGCGGCGCTGCCGTCGATGCGCGCGCGAAAATGGGGCCGCATCGTTAACATCTCCTCAGGCGCCGCGCGCGGCGCAGGCTCGATCGGTCCGCACTACAATGCGTCCAAGGCCGGCATGGAAGGTCTCACGCGAGGCTACGCGGCGAGGCTGGTGAGGGAGGGCATCACCGTCAATGCGGTGGCGCCATCCCTGATCGAGACCGACATGATGAGCGGCCAACCCGGGCTCGTCAGCCGCATCCCGCTCGGCCGCTTCGGCACGGCCGAGGAGGTGGCGAAGGCGGTGATGCTGCTGGTCGACAATGCCTACATGACCGGGCAGACGATCGCGCTGAGCGGCGGCATGGCGTTTAATTAGAAGAGGCGGACGGGAGGCCGTAGGGTCGGCAAAGCGAAGCGTGCCCACCATTTGCGTGTAACCGGAGGAATTCGTGGGCACGGCGCAAGTGCGCCTTTGCCCACCCTACGATTCCGGCACCCGTCGATAGACCCTCACCACATCGTTGCTGCCGCACGCGCCGGCCACGCGTGATCGTATTCCGCGCCGCCGACCTTGTTGTCGCTCATCTCGGCGAGGATCTGGCCCGGGGTCGGCAGCGTCTTGGGGTCGATGCGCTTGTCGGGATTCCAGAGATCGGAGCGGACGATGGCGCGGGCGCATTGGAAGTAGATCTCGTCGACATGCATCACCATGACGCTGCGCGGCGCCTTGCCTTCGACCTCGAACGAGGCCAGGAGCTCGGGATCGACCGAGAGATGGGCGCGGCCGTTGGCACGGACCGCGTTGCCGGAGCCGGGAATCAGGAACATTAGCGACACCCTGGGATCGCGCACGATGTTGCGCAGCGAATCGACCCGGTTGTTGCCGCGACGGTCCGGCAGCATCAGCGTCCTGGGGTCGTGGACACGGACGAAGCCGGGCCGGTCGCCGCGCGGCGAGCAGTCGATGCCTTCCGGCCCGATCGTGGCGAGCGCCGCGAACGGTGCCTTCTCGACGAAGACGCGATAGAGCGGCGTGACGTGGTCGGCGACTTTCACGGTCGAGGCGTCGTTGGTGACGCCGTAGATGGCCTCTAGCTGCTCGACCGTTTCGATCACCGACATACCATTCTCTCCGTGGTGGACCGGCTATTCTCGCCGGCCTTCGTTCCTGACGACGCGCACGAGCTCGCGGCTGTGATCCTCCGCGCTGCCGGCGTTGAGGATGGTGACATCGGCCTGCGCCGTCGCGTCGTCGATGCTGCGGGTGAGACGTTCGGCGATGTCACCATCGCTCTGCCGCGCGCGCGCGGCAAGCCGTTGCGCCAACACGTCCGGCGGTGCCGTGATCGCGACCACCACGACATTGGCATAGGTCTGGCGCAGCGCGCCGATCACCGTGCGCGAGACGTTGGCGACGACCGTACGGCCGGCGCGGATGGCGTCGTTGATCTCGCGCGGCAGCGCATAGGAATGTCCGTGCGCGTCCCATTGCATGGCAAAGTCGCCATGATCGCGCGCACGGTCGAATTCGTCGGGACTTACCGCGATATTGTCTTCATCGGGCGACGACGGACGCGTCACGATACGGCGCGGAAACACGACGCCGGGATCATCGGCGCAGGCCGCCTGCGCCAGCCGCAGCAGCGTGTCCTTGCCGGCGCCGCTGGGGCCGACCACGAGCACGAGCCGGCCCGGGCCGATTGCGCCCGCCTCGCCCTCGGCCGTGGTCGCCGTCTCGCTCATGCGACGCGGTGTCCTTCGCGCCAGACGCTGCGGACGACCGGAACGTGGCCTGCAACATGCACGCGGATCAGATCGGCGCGCTTGCCGGTCGCGACCTCGCCGCGGTCGGTGAGGCCGACCGCCTCGGCGGGCGCCTTCGTCACCGTGCGGATCGCCGCCGGAAGACTGATGGCGGGCACATGCTCGGGCAATTGCAGCGCGCCCATCAGGAGGCTCGACGGGATGTAGTCCGACGACAGGATGTCGAGCAGGCCCTCGCGGGCGAGATCGACCGCGGCGATGTTGCCGGAATGCGAGCCGCCGCGCACGACGTTCGGCGCGCCCATCAGGATGTCGATGCCGGCCTGATGCAGGGCGCGCGCGGCTTCCAGCGTGGTAGGGAATTCCGCGACCGAGACGCGGTCGCGCACGGCATCCGCGACGTTCTCCTCGGTGGTGTCGTCGTGGCTCGCCAGCGGAATTTTGTACCGATGCGCCAGCGCCACGATCTCGCGCATATTGGTTGCGGCGTATTGCTTCTGATACTCGAAGCGCTTGGCGAACAGCTCGTCGAGCTCGGCATCGGTCTTGCCGCCGCCCTTGCCGCGATAATAATCGCGCAGCTTGACCTCGTCGCGGAACTGGCGCTGGCCGGGGGTGTGGTCCATCAGCGACATCAGCTTGACGTCGGGGCGGTCGATCAGCTCCCTGGCCTCCTCGACCACGCTCGGCATCGGGATCTCGCAGCGCAGGTGCAGGAAGTGGTCGGCGCGCAGCAGGCTGGCATCGCGCGCGGTCGTGATCGCAGCGGCCAGCACGCCGGCGCGGCCGTCGACCTCCTCGGCGCCGTCCTCGCGCCAGACCCGGAGCGAGTCGAACACGGTGGTGATGCCTGATGTGGCGAGCTGACCGTCATAGGAGACCACGGCGGCGACCGGATTCCAGAACACCTTTGGCCGCGGCACGTAATGGGCTTCGAGATGGTCGGTGTGAAGCTCGATCAGGCCCGGCATGATGAGGTCGCCGCCGGCATCCTCGGCCCCTGCGGGCGCCCGGCCCTCGCCGATCTCGGCAATGCGGCCATTGGCAAGAGCAAGCCAGCCTTGCTCGATCACCCGGTCGGCCAGCACGATCCTGGCGTTGGCGATCACAATGTCCTTCGGCTTGGCGTTCATTTCCATGTCCCTCAGGCCGCCGCGGCAAAGCTGGCGACGTCGACGATGCGGTCGGCAATCAGATGACGGATTTCGTCGTCATGGACAATGGCAACCATGGCGACGCCCCGGCGCTTCTTCTCCGCAATCAGCTCGACCACCACGGCGCGGTTGGCGGCATCGAGCGAGGCGGTCGGCTCGTCCAGCAGCAGGATCGGCAGATCCGAGATGAAGCCGCGCGCGATGTTGACGCGCTGCTGCTCGCCGCCGGAGAAGGTCGCGGGCGGCAGCCGCCACAGCCGCTCGGGGATGTTGAGGCGATGCAGCAACTCGCCGGCGCGGGCCTGTGCGACGGCGCGAGCCGTGCCGTTCACGATCAGCGGCTCGGCGACGACGTCGATGGTGACAACGCGCGGCACCGCCCGCAAGAACTGGCTGACATAGCCGATGGTGGCGCGGCGAACGTTGAGCACCTGGCGCGGCTCGGCGCTGGCGAGATCGATCAGCGCGCCGCGATGGCGGATGCCGATCCGGCCGCTGTCGCAGCGGTAATTGCCGAAGATCATCTTCAGGATCGACGACTTGCCGGCGCCCGACGGACCCGACAGCACCACGCACTCACCCGGATTGACCTGGAAGGTCACGCCGCGCACGACCGGCAGCTCGATGCCGCCTTGCAGGTGCATCGTGAAGGTCTTGTTGGCGTCGGCGATATCGATCATGGCGGTCATTGCAGAACTCATATCGAAAGGCTCATGGCGGCAGAATCGAGGAGACGAGGAGTTGCGTATAGGGCTCGCGGGGGTCGTCTAGCACCTGGTCGGTGAGACCGGTCTCGATAACCCTGCCGCCCTTCATCACCATCACTCTGTGAGACAGCAGCCGCGCGACCGCGAGATCGTGGGTGACGATGATGACGGCCAAGTGCAGCTCGGCGACGAGGCTGCGCAGGAGATCGAGCAGGCGGGCCTGCACGGAGACGTCGAGGCCGCCGGTCGGCTCGTCCATGAACACCAGCCGCGGCTCGGTGACGAGGTTGCGGGCGATCTGAAGACGCTGGCGCATGCCGCCGGAATAGGTGCGGGGAGCATCGTCGATGCGCGCGACGTCGATCTCGACGCGGGTGAGCCAGTCCGACGCGGTCTCGCGGATGCGGCCGTAGTGGTTCCAGCCCACGGCCATCAGGCGCTCGCCGACATTGGCGCCGGCCGAGACCGCCATGCGCAGGCCCTGCGCGGGATCCTGGTGCACGAAGCCCCAATCGGTGCGGAACAGGAAGCGGCGCTCGGCCTCGCCCAGCGTGGCGAGATCGCGCGTGACACCGTCGCGCATGCAGTAGGAGACGTGGCCGCCGCTGGCCGCGAGCTGGCCCGACAGGAGCTGAAGCAGCGTCGACTTGCCCGAGCCGGATTCGCCGACGATCGCCAGCACCTCGCCGGGATAGAGCGCGAACGAGACGTCGCGGCACGCGGCGATGCGGCCGAACGACTTGCTGAGGGACGTCGCGACCAGCAGCGGCTCGTCGTTCTCGTGCAGGTCTGGATCAGCCATTCGCGCCTCCTTGCGCCTTGTCCTTGTACGGCGCGGCGCTGAGGCTGCCGTGGTGGCCCGCGGCCTGCCGGCACTCGCAATAATCGGTGTCCGAGCAGACGAACATGCGGCTGCCCTTGTCGTCGGTGACGATCTCGTCGAGATAGGAATTCTCTGCGCCGCATAGGGCGCAGGGCGCGTTGAAGCGATAGGGCTCGAACGGGTGATCCTCGAAATCGAGCGACACCACCTGCGTATAAGGCGGGATCGCGTAGATGCGCTTCTCGCGGCCGGCCCCGAACAATTGCAGCGCCGGACAATTGTCCATCTTGGGATTGTCGAATTTCGGCGTCGGCGACGGGTCCATCACGTAGCGCGCGTTCACCTTCACCGGATAGGCATAGGCGGTCGCGATGTGGCCGAACCGGGCGATGTCCTCGTAGAGCTTCACATGCATCAGGCCGTATTCGGCCAGCGCGTGCATGCGCCGCGTCTCGGTCTCGCGCGGCTCAAGGAAGCGCAAGGGTTCCGGGATCGGCACCTGATAGACCAGCACCTGGTTCTCGCTCAGCGCCGCCTCGGGAATGCGGTGACGGGTCTGGATCACCGTCGCCTCCTCCGTCGCGGTCGTGGTGGCGACGCCCGCGGTCTTGGCGAAGAATTTCCGGATCGAGATCGCGTTGGTGGTGTCATCCGAGCCCTGGTCGATCACCTTCAGCACGTCGGCAGGACCGAGGATCGCGGCGGTGACCTGCACGCCGCCGGTGCCCCAGCCATAGGGCATCGGCATCTCGCGGCTGGCGAACGGCACCTGATAGCCGGGGATCGCGATCGCCTTGAGGATGGCGCGGCGGATCATCCGCTTGGTCTGCTCGTCGAGATAGGCGAAATTGTAGGCCGGCGCGTTCATTCCGCGGCCTCCTTCATGGCTTCGGGCGCTTGGGCATCCGCGAACTCCCGACGCAGCTTGCGCAGCAGGCCGAGCTCGGACTGGAAGTCGACATAATGCGGCAGCTTCAGGTGCTCGACGAAGCCCGTCGCCTGGACGTTGTCCGAATGCGACATCACGAACTCCTCGTCCTGCGCCGGGGCACGCACCTCCTCACCGAGCTCGCGAGCGCGCAGCGCCCGGTCGACCAGGGCCATCGACATGGTCTTGCGCTCGCTCTGGCCGAAGGCGAGGCCATAGCCGCGGGTGAAGCACGGCGCTTCGGTCGCCGAGCCCTTGAACTGGTTGACCATCTGGCACTCGGTGAGCTCGATCGCGCCGAGCGGTACGGCGAAGCCCGCGTCTTCCGCGAAGAATTCCACCTCGACCTCGCCGAAGCGGATCTCGCCGGCGAAGGGATGATTGCGGCCATAGCCGCGCTGGGTGGAATAGCCCATCGCCAACAGAAACCCTTCGTCGCCGCGCGCCAGATTCTGCAGCCGCAGGTCGCGGTCCGCCGGAAAATTCAGCGGCTCGCGGGTGAGATCGCCGACGCTGGCGCCGTCCTCGGACCGGGGCGAGGATTCGATCAAGCCGTCGCGGCCGAGAATGTCCGTCACGCGCGGCGTCGGCGCCGTGGAGGCATCGGCCGTGGCCGGCGCCTCCGGCGCAAAGCCTTGTGCGAGCGAGGGATCGAGCAGGCGGTGGGTATAGTCGAAGGTCGGCCCCAGGATCTGGCCACCGGGAATGTCCTTGAAGGTCGAGGACACCCGCCGCTGCACCCGCATCGCGCCGGTCTCGACCGGCTCACTGGCGCCGAAACGCGGCAGCGTGGCGCGGAAGGCGCGCACCAGGAAGATCGCCTCGATCAGGTCGCCGCGCGCCTGCTTGATCGCAAGCGCCGCGAGCCCGCGATCGTACAGCGAGCCTTCGCTCATGACGCGGTCGACGGCGAGGCCGAGCTGTTCCGATATCTGGTCGAGCGTGACCTCCGGAACGCCGTGGTCGCCGCGCCGCTTGTGGGCGAGCAGGCGATGGGCGTTCTCGATGGCGCGTTCGCCGCCCTTGACTGCGACATACATGCTTCAGCTTCCCTTGCTCACGACGCGCGTGGTGCGGGGGATCGCGACCACGGCGTCATCGGCGACCAGCACGACATCGATGCCGCGCGGAAACAGCGGCTCGTTGAACCGCAAGCGCTCGAACAGGTCGAACGGCCTGATCGACGCCTGGACCGTCGCGGCACCGTCGATGCCGGGCCCGCGCAGCTCGAAGCTGCGGCCCGCGTCGAGGCTCTCCACCTGGAGGATGACCGTGGTGGAGCGATCCGGATATTCGCTGGTGCCGAGCGCGAAGCGTTCGAGCGGCGGAAGCGCGGCGCCCTCGCCAATCAACGCGAAGCTCGCGATCGAGCTATCCTGCACCACCGGCGCGCCGGTGTGGAATTTCAGCCATTTCACCACGTCCGGGCTCGCCGCCATCGGCGCATCGAGCCAGAGCGGCGTGTCGTGGTCGAACAGCGTCAGCGCGATCGCGGCGGTGCCGCGCATCACCATATCGGGCGCCCCCGCGCCGGGCACGATGCGCCGGACCGAGCCCGGCCGCGCCATCGCGTCCATCACCGAGCGAAAAGTCGATTGCGCCGACAGCACCTTGTCGGCGAACCCCGGCGGCAATTCCGCAATCGTGGTCATGATCTCACCCCTCACCGCGCACCATGGTGTAGAAATCAACCTTCGTCGCGGCAGTCTCGGCTGCGGCCTGCTGGCGGCGAATCATAAGCTGCTCGCGCAACGGCGCGATTACATCCCGCTCCACCGCGCCGCCGAAATCACGGGACTGCACCAGTGCATCGCACAGCGCGATCAGCCGCGCCTTCTCACTGTTCCGCCCGAGCGTATAGCCGAAACCGACCTCGCCGCTCGCGAGCTTCACCGCCGCGCGCGACACCGTGGCCTCGCCGAGGTTGAAGGGCGCGCCGTCGCCGCCAACCCGGCCGCGCAGCATGACGAGGCCGTTTTCCGGCGCGCGCAGATCCTGATGGTCCGGAAGAGCGAAGTCGCGGAGGCGGGCGGCGATCTCGCCCGCCTCCGCGTGCGCCAGCACGGCCATGGCGGCCTTGCGCTGGGCTTGCTGGTTGTCGTGCTGGGTCACCCGATTCACCGAACCTTTTGACAGAACTTGCCGCGCCGAAGTTGTCTATGATAATAGACAACTTCATACGGGAGCGCCATGACTGTTTCGTGACAAAGCCGTGATTTCTGGGCTAGGCTGACCGGCGATATGAGCATGCAAGACACTGCATCGTCCGGCGTCGCGCTGTGGCGCCTCGTTGCCGACGGCATCGAGCGCGGCATCGCCGACGGCCGCTTCGCGGCCGGCGACAAATTGCCGGGCGAGATGGAGATCGCCGAAACCTATCGCGTCAACCGCCACACCGTGCGGCGCGCGCTGGCAGCTCTCGCCGAGCGCGGCCTGGTGCGCGCCGAGCGCGGCAGCGGCACCTATGTCGAAGCGCAGAAGCTCGCCTACCCCCTGCGCTCGCGCACCCGTTTCTCGGAGATCGTCGGGGCCGGCGGCCGCGAGCCGCGCGGCCAGTTGATCGAGGCTTCCGAGGATGTCGCGACCCGAGAGCTGGCGCGCGAGCTGGGCTTGAAAGCCGGCGCGCCCCTGGTGCGGATCGAGGCGATCCGCCTCGCCGACCGCACCCCGATCTGCGTCTCCACCACCTGGCTGTCGGCCGAGCTGTTTCCGAATGCGGGCGCCGTGTTCGCGGCGACGCGCTCGATGACGAAGCTGCTCGCGCATTACGGCGTGCGCGACTATCGCCGCGGCGCGACCCGGATCACCGCCGGCATCGTGGACGCGACCGACGCGGCACGGCTGGATCTCGCGCTGGGACGCCCGATCCTGGTGGTGGACGCCACCGACCACGATCTCCAGGGCAAGCCGCTGATGACCAAGCACTCGCGCTTCGCGGCGGAGCGGGTGGAGTTTCTGGTGGAGTCGTAGACCCTCTCCGAGAAACGGGACTCGTAGGGTGGGCAAAGCGCAGCGTGCCCACGACTTTGATCATGTAGGAGAGAAATTCGTGGGCACGGCGCTGACGCGCCTTTGCCCACCCTACGGCACTACGGCACCGACGGTCAGGCGACGGCTCGCTTGCCAATGATCGCAAAGCGCAGCTTGCCCGAGATGAAATCGATCGCGGCGACCGCGACCAGGATCATCAGGATCAGGAACGACACCTTCTGCCATTCCAGCACGCGGATCTGCTCGGCGAGCTGGAGGCCGATGCCGCCGGCGCCGACGATGCCGATGATGGTGGCCGAACGCGTGTTGGATTCGATGAAATAGAGCACCTGGCCGGCGATGACGGGCAGCACCTGCGGCAACAGGCCGAAGCGGATCTCGTGCAGCGCGCTGCCGCCGGAGGCGCGGATGCCCTCGACCTGCTTGCGGTCGGCGCCCTCGAACGCCTCGGAGAACAGCTTGCCGAAGGCGCCGAAATCCGACACCGCGATGGCGAGCACGCCGGCGAACGGGCCGAGCCCGACCACGTTGATCCAGACCAGCGCCCAGATCAGGGTGTCGACGCCGCGGATCGAATCCAGCACGCGGCGAACCGGAAAGCGCAGGATGCTCGACGGCACCACGTTGCGCGCGGCGAGCAGGCTGACCGGAAGCGCGAACAGTGCGGCGAGCGTCGTGCCCAGCAGCGCGATCGACAGCGTCTCGCCGAGCGCCTTCAGATAGACCGGCAGCGAGGAGCCGGGATCGGGCGGGATCATCATCAATGTTATCCAGCCGAGCTGGCTGAGGCCGGCGAAGAACCGCGACGGCGAGAAGTCGAGATCGACGAGGCCATAAATCAGGATCGCGAACGCCGCGACGATCATCGCCGGCATCGCGAGCCGCGCTGAGGCCGGCCGGTCGAACACGTCGGGGTAGCGCGCGCGAAGCTCTCGCGGATCGACCTCGTGCGGCGTCACGTCCGCGCTTCCTTGCCGAACAGGCGGCCGCGCAGCCAGCCCGTGGTGATGTCGATGATGAAGACGGTGACGATGATGGTGAGCAGGATGGCGCTGACGTCTGAATAGTAGAATTTGCGAATGGCGACGACGAGCTCCTGGCCGATGCCGCCGGCGCCGACGAATCCCATCACCGAGGCCTCGCGGACATTGATCTCGAAGCGCAGCAGCGCGTAGCTGGCATAGCCCGCCGTCACCTGCGGCACGACGGCGAAGCGCATGCAGGACAGCCAGCTCGCGCCGGTCGAGCGGATGCCCTCGACCGGCTTCATGTCGGCATTCTCGACGATCTCCGAGAACAGCTTGCCGAGCGCGCCGGTCGAGTGGATCGCGATCGCGAGCACGCCGGCCATCGGACCCAGCCCGAACGCGATCACGAACACCAGCGCGAACACGATGCCGGGAACGGTGCGTGCGAATTCAAGCAGGCGCCGGACGACGAAGCGCAGCCAGGGTGCGGGAGAGGTGTTATCGGCGGCGAAGAAATTCAGGCCAAATGCGAGGGTCGCGCCGATCAGCGTGCCGACATAGCTGATCAGCAGGGTCTCGCCCAGCATCTTCAACCATTTGCGCCAGCCCCACAGCCACTCGCCGACATCGGTCCAGACCCGTTGGCCGCTGTCGAGCGTGAGGATACGGTCGAAATAGCTGATGAAATTGCCGAAATAGGTGAACAGCGTGCGCAGATTGACTTCGGCGCCGACCGCGGCAAGCGCCAGCGCTGCGGCGAAGATCGCGGCTCCGAACAGGAGGCGGAGCCGCCTGCGGGCCACCGCCTGGCGATAGGCGGCGTTGAGCACGGCAAGCTGCTGCTCGGGAAGGATCGAAACCGCTGTCGTCATCGGCTTGAGATTTGCGTCCCGTCAAAGAAAGAGCCGGGTCGATGGACCCGGCTCCAGTGGCATCGTCCCGAGATCAGGACGCCTTCTTCTTACGCAGAGCGTCGACGAACTTGATCAGCTCGATCGTGCCGTCCCAATCCTTGGTGGAGGCGTGATTGAAACCCTTCTTCTGGCCGTCCTGGAGGCGATCGAACGCCGCCTTGTCCTTCGCCGGCGCGTCGAAGAAGGCCTTCGCGATGGCCGCCTTGGCGTCGTCCGGCAAGTCGGAGTTGTAGGCGTAGGGACCGTTGATGATCGGTGCCGACTTGTGGATGATGCGGAAGTCGTCCTTCTTCATCGCCGAGCCGTCGGCATTCTTCAGCATGCCCTTGGTCAGCATTTGGGCCAGCGTCGAATCGTCGTCGGTGGTCCACTGGTTGGCCGCGACGTCGACCGTTCCTTGCGACAACGCCAGCATCGCGTTCTCGTGGCTGCCGGTGAAGACGACCTTGCTGAAATAGCCCTCGGCGTCGTGAATGCCCATCTTGTCGAGCTCGAAGCGCGGCACGTTGTTGCCCGACGTCGAGTTCGGATCGACCAGGCCGAGGTTCTTGCCCTTGAGGTCGTCGATCTCCTTGTAGGCGCTGTTCGCCTTGACGAAGAACACCGAATAATAGCCGGTGGAGCCGTCGGCGTTGATGTCGTTGGCGAAAGCTTCGGTCTTGACGCCGGTGAGGCGGGCGCGGGCGAACGAAGCCGAGCCGTAGCTGGCGATGTGGATGTTGCCGGCGCGCTGGCCTTCGATCACGGCGGCGTAGTCGTTGGCGATGCGCAGCGTGACCTTCACGCCCAGTTCCTTGGAGAGATAGGTCATGAACGGCGCCCAGCGCTCGGTGACGCCCGAGGCGTTCTCGGCCGGAACGACCGCGAAGGTCAGCTCGGGATATTTGGCCTTCCAGTCGTCGGCGGCGGCGGAGGCCGTGAACGCGAGCGCGGCGGCGCCGGCAAGGACTAATCTGCGAGTGATCATGATACCCTCTTCATCGGTTGGGGTCGGTTGACGCAAAGACTTGCAACGAAACAGATTTCGCTCAGGCGGCCGCGGCCGTTCCGAGCGCCGGGACGCCCTCGGGCGCCGGCACAGGCATGCCGCCCATGACATCGGCGGCTTCGAGATCGTAGAGCTCGCGTGCGACGTGATCGGTCAACGCGGCCGGCGCGCCGTCGAACACCACGCGGCCCTGCGCCATGCCGATCAGGCGATCGCAATAGCTGCGGGCGAGATCGAGCGAATGCAGGTTACAGAGCACAGTGATGCCGAAATGCTTGTTGATGCGCAAAAGCGCATCCATCACGATCTTGGTGTTGCGCGGGTCGAGCGAAGCGATCGGCTCGTCGGCGAGGATGATGTCGGGCTGCTGCACCAATGCGCGCGCGATCGCGACGCGCTGCTGCTGACCGCCGGAGAGCTGGTCGGCGCGCTGCGCGGCGAGCGAAGCGATGTCGAACTGCTCGAGCGCCGACATCGCCAACGCCTTGTCCTGCTCCGGCCACACTTGCGACAGCGAGCGCCAGGCCGGCATCGTCGCAAGCCGTCCCATCAGGACGTTGGTGAGGACATCGAGCCGGCCGACCAGGTTGAACTGCTGGAAGATCATCGCCGAGCGTGCCCGCCATTGCCGCAGCTCCTTGCCGCGCAGCGCGGTAACGTCGATCCCGTCGAACAGGATGCGTCCCTCGGTCGGGGTCACCAGGCGATTGATGCTCCGCAGCAAGGTCGATTTGCCGGCGCCGGACCGTCCGATCACCCCGACGAAGCCGCCGGGGGAAATTTGAAACGATGCGTCGTCCACCGCGGCTTTCGCGCCGAAGCGACACGTCAGACCTTCCACCACCAGCATGCAGAGCTCCAGATTAACTGGGGCCCACCGCTAACGCTGGCGCTTAACACTTGTGTGACAGGGACGTTGCGGTGCGGCGATCCTGCACAGCTCATCCCCTGTCATCTTGATGTCATGACATCGTCATCAAGCCGCTTGAAGAGATACGCCCGCCCCCACGTTCCGGATCCGACATGGCCGCCAAAGCTCTTTCAGTTCAGCCGACCATCGATCCCTCGGCCAAGCTGCATGAGGTCACGCTCGGCGCCTATACCGAGGTCGGCGCACGCACCATCCTGCACGAAGTGACGATGGGCGATTACTCCTATGTCGTGAACGATTCGCAGATCACCTACAGTACGATCGGAAAATTCTGCTCGATCGCGGCGATGACGCGCATCAACCCCGGCAACCATCCGATGCACCGCGCGACGCAGGCGCATTTCACCTATCGTTCGAGCGCTTACTTCGAAGGCGAGAGCGACGATACCGAGTTCTTCGACTGGCGGCGGCAGCATCACGTCCATATCGGCCACGACGTCTGGATCGGCCACGGCGCGATCGTGCTGCCGGGCCGCAACATCGGCACCGGCGCGGTGATCGCCGCCGGCGCCATCGTCACCAAGGACGTGCCGGCCTACACCATCGTCGCCGGCAATCCGGCCCGAATCGTGCGGCGACGGTTCTCCGAGGAGATCGCCGGGCGGCTCGCGCGGCTGGCCTGGTGGGACTGGGATCACGACAAATTGCGCGAGGCGCTGCCCGATTTCCGCAAGCTCGGGATTGAAGATTTTCTTGCGGCATACGAAGCACGGGCGAGATCTCTCGCCAATCCTCCCAGCGAACGAAGCGCGGTCGCGTGACAGATATCTTCCTTGAAGCCGGCCGGACCCTGGTCGGCGCCGAACTCGTCGAAACGTCACTGGCGGTGTCGGGGCAGGACATTACTGCGATGGACGCTTCGCGCGGCCGTGCGCTGCTGGCGATCGATGCCCGCGACCTGCTGGTGCTGCCCGGCATCGTCGACCTTCATGGCGATGCGTTCGAGCGGCAGATGATGCCGCGTGCCGGTGTCGACTTCCCGATCGACGTCGCGCTCGCCGACAGCGACCGCCAGGCCATCAGCAACGGCATCACCACGGTATTCCACGCCACCACCTGCTCCTGGGAGCCGGGCTTGCGCAGCGCCGACAATGCGCGCGGCCTGATGGAGGCGATCGAACGGCAACGTCCGCAATTCGCCGCCGACACCCGTTTCCATCTGCGGCACGAGACCTACAATCTCGATGCCGAAGCCGAGATCGCGCAGTGGCTCATGGAAGGCCGCGTCGACCTGTTCGCCTTCAACGACCACATGGACGGCACGGTCGCCGACATGGCCAAGCCGCGCAAGCGCAACCGCATGGTGGAGCGCACCGGTTTGTCGGGCGAGGAATTCGACCGGCTGGTCGAACGCGTGACGTCGCGCGCCGACGAGGTGCCGGCTTCCGTTGCGCGTCTGGCCGCCGCGGCCCGTGCGGCCGAGGTGCGGATGCTCTCGCACGATGACGCAACGCCGGCAATGCGCCGGGAGTTTCGCGAACTCGGCGCTGACATCGCGGAGTTTCCAATCAACGAGGAGACGGCGCGGGCGGCGGCAAGCCACGGCGATGCCATCGTCTACGGCGCGCCGAACGTCCTGCGCGGCGGCAGCCACACCGGCTGGACCAAGGCCTCCGACATGATCGCCAAGGGGCTCTGCTCGGTGCTGGCCTCGGATTATTATTATCCCGCGCAGCTGCTCGCCGCGTTCCGGCTCGCCGCCGATGGCGTGCTGCCGCTGACGGAGGCCTGGAATCTGGTCTCCGCCGGCCCTGCGCGCGCGACCGGCCTCACCGATCGCGGCGTGCTCGCGCAAGGCCGCCGTGCCGACATTCTGCTGGTCGACGACACTGCACCGCTGCGGCCGCGGCTGATCGCGGTGATATCAGGCGGCAAGCTCGTCCATCTCACCGATGCCACAAGGCTCCTGAGTGCGGCGGCGATGCCGCGCGAAGCTGTCGTCGCGGCCTAAACCGGCTATGCTTGGGCGATGACAGATCTTCCCCGCTACGCGATCTATTTTGCCGCCGGCAGCAACAGCCCCCTCTCCCGCTTCGGCGCCGAGTTGCTCGGCTACGATGCCTATACCGGCAACGAACTGCCGTTTCCGCGCGAGGCGCTGGAGGTCGCGCCTGATTGGCGCGACATTAGCGCCGATCCCCGCAAATACGGCTTTCATGCCACGCTGAAGGCGCCGATGGCGCTGGCATCGGGCAGGACCGAAGCCGGGCTGATGGAAGCCTGCGCGACCTTCGCCGGCAAGACGCGGCCGCGTCCCGTGATCCGGCCTGTCGTCGATGCCATCAGCGGTTTCATCGCCGTCATTCCAGCCGAGCCGGTCGATACGCTTCAAGATCTCGCCGCCGATTGCGTTCGCGATTTCGATCTGTTTCGCCCCGCTCTGACCGCGGAAGATCGCGCGCGGCGCAAGCCGGAGAAGCTCAGCGAACGGCAGCGCGACTATCTCGACCGCTGGGGCTATCCTTACGTGATGGAAGAATTCCGCTTCCACATGACGCTGACCGGACGGCTGGATGCGGAGCGGCGCGGGCCGATCCTGGAGATGCTGCGCGCGCGGTTTGCGACGCTGAAGATCGAGAATCTCGAGATCGACCGCATCGCGCTGTTCAGGCAGGACGACGCAAAGGCCCGGTTTCGCATCATCGGCGAGTGGGGATTGGCGCGGGTGGACCTCAGCGCCAGCTCACGAGATTGAAGGCGAGCGCCACCGCGCCAACCAGGACGAGGCTGGTCGCCCAGACTGCATCCAGATTGAACCAGCTTCGCGAGACGAACCTCAACCCCAGATAACGGTAGACCAGCCACGCCAGACACCCGCCGGCGCTGACCATGGCGGCAACGTGCACCACGGACACCAGCACCGCCATCCCTAGACTTGCCTTCATCAGCTCGCCCGCCGCCTCGTGGCCGGCATCGAGCTCGAAGGCCCGGCAGAGCCCGAGATAGATCGGCACGAGCATCAGGGCGGCGCCGTGGGCAATGGCCACGGCAAATGACCAGAGCGCCAATTGCGTCGGCGGAATTCGTGCCAGCGCGCGCGGATGGCGCCGGTCGATCAGCCGATAGACGCCGAAGCCGATGACGAGAAGGCTCGCACCGATCTGGATCGGACGCTGCCACTCGGCCAGCACGAGCAGGAACGCGAATGGCAGCAGCACGAGAAATGTTGCCAGGAGATGCCCGGCCGCCAAGGCCCACAATGCACGGAAGAGCGCGCGCGGGCTCTTGTCCATGAGCCCGGCAGACACGGCGAGCGGCCATCCCATGCCCGGATTGATCCCGTGGTAGAGACCGCTCGCAGCAAGCGCGAGCCACAGCCAGCCGAGCGCCGGGTTCGCATGGGTCCCATCTAGACCGACGGGTAGCAAAAGGAGTCGGTCGAACAGTCGCCGCCCTCGAGCCTGATCTGGTGCGCACGATACCCGTCGGGGAAGCTCACGAAATAATCCTTGTCGAGCTCGAGGCCGCCGTTGCGACCGACATTGGCCATGACTTCCACGCCCGGAACCCCGTCGGGATAGAACTGGTCGTCCCAGGTGGAATAGAGCGAATTGGTCCAATACACGCGCTTGCCGTCACGGCTGATCTCGACCATTTGCGGGCCCGCCGCAAAGGCCTTGCCATTCGGATGGGGGGTGCGGCGCGCGATACCGCCGATATGGACGGAGCCCGCAAGCTTCGGTTTGCGCGGATCACTGACGTCGTACTGGCGCATTTCGCCCGTACCCCAGCACGAGACATAGAGAAACCGGTCGTCCATCGACAGATCGATGTCGGTCACCAGCGGCGGCACGGCGCCGAACCCCTGAAGCAGCGGCGGGAGCTGCTCCTTTGGCGCAGGCTCGGGTGGGATCGTCGCCGTCTTCTCCGCATGGAATTTCCCGCCTTCTCGCCACCAGGTCCAGATCGATGCTTCGAGGTTCGTGGTGTCGACCACGACGCCGACGAAGCCGTATTCGCGAACCGGATCGTGCGCCGGCCGCACCTCCAGGGCCATCTGATGATTGGCGCCGAGGTCGATGGTCTGGACGTTGCGACGGGCGCGAAGGTCCCAGAAGTGCAGACGATGGCCATATTTGTTCGCAAGCAGATCTTCCGGGACGATCCCGTTCTCGAACTGCGGCGGCAAGGCCCATTCGCTCGTCACCATGTAGTCGCGCGGCAGATTCCACCAGAAATCATAATGCAGCGTCTGTGGACCGCGGTCGATCTCCCATCGTCCGAGGACCTCGAAGGTCTCGCAATCCATGATGAAAACGCCGGGAGGGCCGTCGGTACCGTCCTTGCCGCCGCCGCCCAGCGTGCTGACGTAAATGCCGTCCGGCCCGCAATGGATCGTGTGTGGCCGCGAGTAGCCGGTCTTCTTGAAGACTTCTTCCGGTTCGATGATCTTGTGGATCTTGGCTTGGGTCGGATCGGGCTTGGTATCGATGATGTAGATGCGCGACGAGCGCAGCCCGGGAATGATGAGATAGCGCCGCTCGATGAAGGCGTGTCCGGCGAGCGGCGACAAGGCTGAGGAGCACGCATTCCAGCCGAAATGATGAAACTCATCGCCCTTGTTGGGCATCGTCACGGTGTGGACGATCTGGCTATAGGTCGGCGATCCCGGCTTGACGTCGATGACCGCGAGAGCATCCGGCTTCGAGAAGTCCGGACTGAGCAGCAACGTGTAGGCAAAGTTCTCCGCAGGTGCTTCCATCGCAAGCTTGGGCGATGCGTGAAAGGTGGGATCCGGCCTCATCGTCATGGCACTGCCTCCCTGTTCTGTCGGTTCGCTCCAACCTGGCTCGGGATAACGGCATAATGAAGAGGTGTTACGCGATGTCTTGAGATGCTCCAGGCCGGTTGGCGAACGTACAATATGTCATCGCCGTGCCGGGGGAAACTGGTCGAACCGCGCTAATTCGACGCCCTGGGTCGAAATGCGGATCTACGCAGGACGACGCAAGGGCCCGGTTTCCAATCGTCGGCGAGTGGACGCTGGCACGTTAGCCCAGTTGGCGCGGCGCATTTGGCTTTCGTAGGGCGCGCAGCGCCGTGCCCACGGTCTTTCTCGATGGCAACAGGTGGTGGGCACGCTTCCGCCTTCGCTCTGCGAGCTACGGCGGACAAGTCGCTTTGCCCACCCTACGACAGCGGGGTGTGCGGCGTTACTTCCCCCACCGCAAGGCCAGCGCATCGCGCTCTTTCGCCAGCTCCAGCAATCCCGCCCGCGTTGCCGGATGCAGCGGCTGGAGCGGGTGCCGCACGGCGTCCGACTTGATGACGCCGCCGGCCTGCATCATGACCTTGCAGGCGATCAGGCCGCATTGGCGGTTCTCGTAGTTGATCAGCGGCAGCCAGCGTTCGTATGCCGCCTTCGCCTTTTCGCGGTCGCCGGCGAAATAGGGATCGACGATCTGGCGGATGCCGTCGGGATAGCCGCCGCCGGTCATGGCGCCGGTGGCACCGGCATCGAGATCGGCGAGCAGCGTGATCGCCTCCTCGCCATCCCACGGGCCTTCGATGTCCTTGCCGCCCGCCTCGATCAGGCCGCGCAGCTTTGAGGCCGCACCTGCTACCTCGATCTTGAAATAGCGGATGTTCGAGAAATCGCGCGCCAGCCGCGCCAGCAGGTCGACCGACAGTGGCGTGCCGGCCACCGGCGCGTCCTGGATCATGATCGGAATGTCGATCGCGCCCGAGAGCACCTTGAAGAATTCGACGACGCCCTTCTCGGGAACCCGGAAGGTGGCGCCGTGATAGGGCGGCATCACCATCACCATGGCCGCGCCCGCCGCCTCGGCCTGCTTGCTGCGCGCCGCGCAGACGGCCGAGCTGAAATGGGTGGTGGTGACGATCACGGGAACCCGGCCCGCGACATGTTCCAGCACCGCATGCATCACGGTCTCGCGCTCGGCATCGGTGAGCACGAACTGCTCGGAGAAATTGGCGAGGATGCAGATGCCGTGCGAGCCGGCATCGATCATGAAATCGATGCAGCGGCGCTGTCCTTCGAGGTCGAGCTCACCGCGCTCGTCGAAGATGGTGGGCGCGACCGGGAACACGCCGCGATAGGGGCGCTGGGCCTTGTGTGGGGTGACCGGCATCGAACTCTCCATCCCTGATGTGTCTTACGGCTGGCGCTGCGCTCACGGCGCGAGGCGGCACAGATGTAGCTGCCGCCGGGACGTGCGGCAATGCCGAACGCACGATCTCAGGATCGGAGAATGAGGCGAGACTAGGCGGTCTTCACCGCTCCCAAGAAGCCCTCGACCGCGACGCGGAGCCGATCGGCGTCGGCCGACATCTTCTTGACGGATTCCGACAGCACCGTGCCGGCATTGCCGGTTTCCTGGTTGAGCCTGGCGACGCTGCCGATGGTGTCGGTGACCTCGCGGGTGCCTTGCGCCGCCTGCTGGAAGTTGCGGGATATCTCGGTGGTGGCGGCACGTTGCTGCTCGACGGCGGCGGCAATCGCCGTCATCTTCTCGTCGATGCCGCTGATGGCGCCGCCGATCGAGCGGATGGCGGCAACCGCCTGGCCTGTCGCGGCCTGGATCTCCTCGACCTGGCGCGAGATCTCTTCGGTCGCCGTCGCCGTCTGGGAGGCGAGACTCTTGACCTCACCGGCGACCACGGCGAAACCGCGACCGGCCTCGCCCGCGCGCGCGGCTTCGATGGTGGCGTTCAGCGCCAGAAGGTTGGTCTGGCCGGCGATGGCGTTGATCATCTTGACGACTTCGCCGATGCGGCTTGCGGTCTGGTCGAGGATCTCGACCGTCGCATTGGTCTGCTCGGCCTGCGAGACGGCTTCGCGGGCCTCGCGGGCGCTGGACTGCACCTGCGCCGAGATCTCGCCGACGGATGCGGAGAGCTCTTCGGTCGCGGCCGCGATGGTCTCGAGATTGTTGGTGGCCTGCTCGGCGGCGGAAGAGACCGCTGCGGTCTGGCTGCTCGACTGCGACACCAGCGAGCGCACGCCGGTCGCGGTGGCATCGAGCTCCCGCGTCGAGGCCGCAACGCTCTGGATGACGGCCTGCACGGTGTCGTCAAAGCTGCGGCATGCAGAATCGACAGTGCCGGAGCGCGCGAGCTGGAGCGCCTGCTGCGATTCGCGCTCCTGGCCCAGCCGTTCCGCGGTTGCCGCGCTCTCGCGCAGGCTTTCCAGTGCGGCGGCCATGGTGCCGAACTCGTCGGGATGCCGGGATTGCGGCACCGGCGTCGCATAATCGCGGGCGCTGATGCGGGCGATGGCATCGAGGATGGCGCGTACTGGCCGCATCAGGCGATTGCGCACCACGAACACGCCGGCCAGAGTCACGGCCAGCGCGAGCAGGAAGGCGAGCGACTGCACGATGAGGTTGGTGAGGGCTTTGGCCTGGACGGCTTCCGCACGCGCGATCGACTGGTCGAGAGCCTTGTTGGCGACCGCGACGATCGGCGCGAAGGGCGACTGACATAGCGCGTTCCATTCCGAGGCGGGCATTGCCGGCTTGCCGCTGCCGTCGAGATTCCTGGTGAGATCGCCGATCTGCTTGAGCACGCCGTCCGTCTTGGCCCGCGCCTCCTTCGCGGCATTGACAAGGTCCGCCGTCACGTCGGGCGCGGCCAGCAATTCCTCCATCCCGGTCCAGCCGGCGGTGACGATGCCGTTCCATCCTGCCACGGTCTGCTTCTGGGTCTCGTCGAGCGGCTTTGAGGTGTTGACGTTGGGACGGAGGGTCGAGCACTGGATGCCGTAACGGTCGCGCACCTGCCAGGCCAAGCGGCGGGCCTGGATCATGCGCGCGATGAAGGGATCGTTGGTCCAGGCGCGGTTGGACACCGCGGTGGACGCCAGATTCGCGGTCTCGATCACCTTGGTGACGCCATCGTACCAGGGCGCGGTACGTTCGATCTTGCGCTCGGCACGCGGCAGCTTGGCCTCGTCGTAGAACAGCTGGAACTTCGGTGCAGCCTCGCTCCAGCGCTGCTTCAGCGTGCTTGCGAGCTCGTCGCGGCGGGCGAACTCGACGGTGGAGAGCGCCGCGGCGATGGCATCATAGCCGGCCTGCTCGGCCTTCTCGGCGGCGCCGAGCTTGGCGCGCGGATCGTCCTCGCCGAGCAGCGCGCTCTGCGCATCGCCGCGATTGCTGCGCAAGGCCAGCACGCCGTGGAAGATCGCCTTGTCGGCAGCCGCAAGCCGCTCGGTCTCCAGACTTTCGCTGTAGCGGCCGAACGCCCCGAGCATCTGGAACGCGGTGCTGGCCAGCGCGCCGGCGGCGAGCAGCGCCATCAGCGTCAGGAGAAGCGAGCTTACCGATTTGTTAAACATCGTCATGGGTTCGGGGGCCTACTCTTCACGAGAGGCCACCTTGCACGGCGACATGCCAAGGTTTGGTTAAGACTTTAATCAAATGACTTTAATCAAATACCTGCGGTTGTGCCCGCTGCTCCGCCCGCCAGGCCGCGTCCGATCACGCCACCTTGGTGAAGTCAGGCGGGCGGCGCTCGGCAAAGGCGGTGAATGCTTCGCGCGCCTCGGCGGTGCGCAGCCGCTGGCCGAACTGCTCGCCTTCGGCCTGCATCTGCGCGACCAGCACCTCGCCGTTGCGCATCAGGCGCTTGGTGGCGGTGAGGGCGCCGGCCGGTTGCCGGGCAAGGCGCTGCGCGAGCGCGAGCGCCTCGGCGTCGAGCTTGTCGAGCGGCACCACACGGTTGGCGATGCCCCATTGCAGCGCGGCCTGCGCCGGCACCGTCTCACCCAGCGCGAACATCTCGTAGGCGCGGGCATGGCCGATGCGCGCCGGCATCAGCAGGCTGGAGGCCGCTTCCGGCACCAGCGCGAGGCTGACGAAAGGCGTCGACAATTGGGCGTTGTCGGCGAGCACCACGAGGTCGCAATGCAGCAGCATCGTGGTGCCGACGCCGACGGCACGGCCCTGCACCGCCGCGACCAGCGGCCGGGTGCAGCGGGCCAGCGACTGAATGAAGCGGATGACGTTGCGGCTGCCTTCGGACTTGCCGGCTGCGACCGCGGCGAATTCGCCGACGTCGTTGCCGGCGGTGAACATGTCGCCCTCGCCGCGGATCAGGATCACCCGGACGGACGCATCGTGCTCGGCGGATTCGATGGCGTCGGCAAGCTTGCCGTACATCGCATCGGTCAGCGCGTTCTTCTTGTCGGGACGGGCCAGCGTGAGGGTGAGAATGCCGCCGTCGGTCACGATGCGGACGTGCTCGGTCATGGGTTCGCTCCTTCTATTCCTCTGAATGCCTTGTCGTCCGAAGGCCTTGGAAACTTGTCCTGAATGCTGGTCAGCCAGCGCGCGACGATGTCGATTTCCGCGGCCGTGAATCCGTCGGTCAACGCCGCGTTGATCTCGGCCGCGCCGGCTTTCGCTTGCGCCAGCGCGGTGCGTCCCTTCGGCGTCAGAAAGATGCGCCAGGCGCGTCCGTCCTCGCGGTCGGCCCGCCGCTCGATCAACTTCGCAGCCTCGGTGCGGTCGACGAGGCCGGAAATGCCGGCCGGCCCCATGTCGAGCGCCGCGCCCGCCTCGCCCATCAGCACGCCGTCCTGCTTGCCGAGGATGAACAACAACCCGGCCTGCGCCGGCGTCACCTCGCTCTCCGGCCGCGCCGCCATCCAGCGCTGCAAGCGGCGCTGCGCGACGCTGAGCAGATAGATCAGCCGATGGTGTCGCGCGTCGACGCTATTGTTTCGCATGCGAAATAAATAACTGAGCGCGAGCTCGTTGTCAAACGAGCCGTTTGGCTACGGCGCGCAGGTGAAGTTCGCCGCTTCCGTCACCGGTCCCGATTTGTAATGCGGCCAGGCCGGCCAGCGGCACAGCGGCAGCGCACGCAACGTCGCGAACGACGGCGCCTCGACCTTCTGCTCGGCCACTTCGAGATCGCCGGGCGCCTTGCCCTTCTCGACCCAGTCGACCAGCACGCTGAGCATGTCGACATTGGCCGGCGCGCCGGAGCCGACATGGTCGACGCCCGGCGCGGTGTAGAGCCGTGCGAACTCGGCCGTTTCGGCCTTGCCGAGCTTGCGCTCGACGCTCTCGAAATAGCGGATGCCGGCATAGGGGCTCTGGGCGTAATCGGCCATGTGCTCGAGCATGACGAGACGGCCGCCGCGCGCACGGAAGCGGCTGAGATCGGGATCGGTCGAATCCATCAGCTTCGACACTTCGAGCAGCCGCGCCTTGTGCTCCTCCACCTTGTAGGTGGTGACGTCGAGCTTCGGATCGCGCGCGAACACATATTGGATGCCGCCGGCGCCGTAGATCCAGGCGATGCCATTGTTGGGCGCGGGCGGCTGTGCCGGTGGCGCGGTGCCGAGCCACCACGCGGTCCAACCGCCGGTCGGGCCGGCTGCCGGCGTGTCCTCGCCCGATACGCCCCAGCCCGGATAATCGTCGAGACCGTTGGCGAGTGCGAACGGGAATTTGTAGGTGGCGTGCAGCGTCTCGATCGCCTTGATCTGCGCATCGGTGAGACACTGATCGCCGCTGTGGCCGGTCGCGCAACGCAGCGTCTCGAGCTTGAAGGCCGCCTTGCAGGCGACGGGATCCTGCACCAGCGCATCGTCGGAGCCGTCGGCCTTGTCGCAGGCCGCCCGCACCGCCTCGCCGACGAGCTTCACCTGCGCCGGATTGATCCAGCCCGCCCCCATGGTGACGAGACCCGAACGCGTGCCGGCGTGTTGCAGCCCGACCCAGTTGATGACAGGCACGCGGGCAAAGATTCCGTCGAAATCATCGGGATAGCGCTGCGCCATGGTGAGGCCTTCGCGGCCGCCCTCGGACGAGCCCATGAAGTACATCTTGTCGGGCTTCTTGCCGTAGGCGCGCTCCATCAGCGCAACCGCAACATCGCGCACTCTCTTGTAGGCGCGGTGGGCGAAATTCTCGAAGGCTTCATCGTTCAGCGCGAAGACCTGCGGCGGCTCGCCCGGCTTTGTCTCGTGGCCGGAATCGGTGCCGTAGGTGACGAAGCCGCGCGCGAGCGGCGACGGCTTGTCGAAGGGATAGGCCGGCGGCAGCGCAAGGCCGGTGATCAGCACGCCATTGAAACCGCCGCCGCCATATTGCAGCGAGCGCCCGTTCCATTCGACCGGAAGGTTGACCTGGAACCTGATCGGCGGCGCCTTGGGATCGGTGGGGTCGATATGGCCGAGCACCTTGCAGAAGGCCGGGTTGGCCGGCGTGATGCGCCCGGACGGCGTCGGCCCGCGTTCGGCGACAGTGAGCTGCGAGGGCGCCTGCAGCGTTGCGGAATCGATCTTCACGGAGTCGGCGCCGCCAATGAGGCCCTTGCAGACCGTCTCTGCATCCGCTGTCAGGGTCGCGGCCAAAGCAACGTTCGTGCTCAGGGCCGCCGCCGTACCCACGAGCCATGCGCACAGCTTCGCTCTTGTCAGCGTCATCGTTTCCACCCTGTCTTGTGTTCTCGTTCAATCCAACAGAGGCCGCATTGAATGCGACCTTCTGCCGGCCGTCACCAAACCCTGCAGCCTGTTCCGACGGAATCTGAACAGGCTGCAGTTGGTTGTTTGACGCGTTTTCTTTACGCGACCGGTATCCACTTCGCTTGAAAACGCTTTAGTGCTCGAACACCAGCCGCGCGCCGATCGTGCCGTCGAGGCTGCGGATCTGCTGCAGCAGCGCGGCGGAATCCTGCCCCGCGAGATCGGCGTCGAGCACGACATAGCCGAGATCGCCGGCGGTCTCCAGATATTGCGCCGCGATGTTGATGTCGCGCTGCAGGAAGACTTCGTTGAGCCGCCGCAGCATGCCGGGCACGTTGCGATGGACGTGGCTGAAGCGCGCCCCGGAGGGACGCAAATGCAGCTGCACTTCCGGAAAATTCACCGCGCCCATGGTCGAGCCCGTGATGAAATAATCGACCAGCTTGCGCGCGACCTCGCCGCCGATGCGCTCCTGCGCCTCCTCGGTCGAGCCGCCGATATGCGGGGTGAGAATGACGTTCTCGAGGCCCTGCACCGGGCTCTTGAAGCGATCCGCGTTCGACGACGGCTCGACCGGAAACACGTCGATGGCGGCGCCGGCGAGGTGACCGTCGCGCAAGGCGCGCGCCAGCGCATCGAGATCGACCACGGTGCCGCGGCTGTTGTTGATCAGGAACGAGCCCGGCTTCATCGCCCGCAGCTCCTTCTCGCCGATCATGCCTGACGTCTCCGGCGTCTCCGGCACGTGCAGGCTGACGACGTCGCTCTGCGCCAGCAGCTCGTCCAGCCGCTCGACCGGCTCGGTGTTGCCGTGGCGGAGCTTGTCGGTGCGATCGAAATAGATCACGCGCATGCCCATGGCTTCGGCGAGCGTCGAGAGCTGCGAGCCGATATTGCCGTAGCCGACGATGCCGAGCGTGCGGCCGCGCACCTCGCGGCTGCCGGTCGCCGACTTGTCCCAGCCGCCGCCATGGGCCGACACCGAACGCGGGAAGATCCGCCGCAGCAGCATCACGATCTCGCCGATCACGAGCTCGGCGACGCTGCGCGTGTTGGAGAACGGGGCGTTGAACACGGGAATGCCGCGCTTGCGCGCCGCCGCGAGATCGACCTGGTTGGTGCCGACGCTGAAGCAGCCGACCGCCAGCAGTTGGTCGGCGGCCCCGAGCACCTCGTCGGTGATCTGGGTGCGCGAGCGGATGCCGAGCAGCGATACGCCCTTGATCGCCCGCCGCAGGTCCTCACCGTCCAGCGCCTTGGTTAGCCGCTCGACATTGGTGAAGCCCGCGCCCCTGAAAAGGTCGACAGCGCTATCATTGACGCCTTCGAGCAGCAGCGCCTTGGCGTTCCGCTCAGGGCCTTGGCCTGGGGCTGACATGGAATCTCCTAAACTGACGGCTTTGCCTGAGCACATAGACCGCCGACGATGCGCAGCACAATAGGGGGCGGATACGGGAAGAAGATGGCGTGCGTGAGATACCTGGCATCCCACAGCGTGCTCACAATAGCAGTCCCGTCATCCTGAGGCGCGAGACGTCGGACGCAACGCGTCCCACGGGGAGCCTCGAAGGATGAACGGCCCCGATGCCGCTAGGAGCCGGGCCGTCGCCCTTCGAGGGCCGCTAAGAAGCGGCCGCCTCCAGCGACAGCGGCTTCGCCGTTGCGCAGGGGTGACGGTGATAAAGTAGCGCCAAGTAGGACGTGCACCTGTCCATCTCTCATATCACGTAAAACCCGTGTGTGCCGTCGCGGCGGAGCTGCTCGACGAGGCCGTATTCCCAATCGAGATAGGCCTGCATCGCGGCTTGCGCGACGTCGGTGCCTTCATAGGGACGGCGATAGCGGTGGGCCGGATCGGGCCTGGGCAGCACGCGCGGCGGGCCGATCTCGAGCGCACTGTCATAGCCGCCTTCCAGCACATAGACCTCCCAGCCCATCTGCGCCAGCCACGACGCCGTCATGTCGGCGCGGACGCTCCTGTCGTCGGTCAGCAGGATGCGCGCCCCGCGCACCGGCGCGGCCATGTCGGTTTCCTGCACGAGCTGGCCGCCCAGATAATGCCGGAAGCCCGAAAGATGACCGGCCTCATATTCCTCGGCATCGCGCACGTCGAAGCGATAGAGCGTGCGATCGATTTGCGCGACGAGCGCGGCCATCTCGCGCGCGCCGATGTGGCGAACGCCGGCGCGATAGGCGACATCGCGCGCATTGGCAGGACCGCCCGCGAACGACCCGATCTCCCCGCGCCTGGTAGCACCATGGTCGAGCCTGTGCCGCGCCAGCGTCCAGCCGATGGTGCCGTTGCGCAGTGCCCGCACCTTGTTGGGCACGCCGGCATTGATCAGCGACTGGGTGCCGATGATGGAGCGGGTGCGGCCGGCGCAATTGACGATGATGGTGGTGTCAGGATCTGGCGCGGCCTGCCCAGCCCGCAGCACCAGCTCGGCGCCGGGCACGCTGACCGAGCCCGGAATGTTCATGGTCGCGTATTCGTCGAAGCGGCGGACGTCGAGGATGGCGATGTTGGTCTTGTCGGCGATCAGCTTGGCCACCTCGTCGGCGCTGAGCGAGGGCGTATGGCGCCGCACTTCGACCAGCTCGCCGAACGCTTTCGAATAGGAATTGACGTCCTCGAACACCTCGTAGCCCGCCGCGCGCCACGCCTTCAGCCCGCCATCGAGCGCGCTGATGTTGGTGTAGCCGAGCGCGGCGAGACGTTCGGCGCCGGGCCCGACCAGCCCATCACCGCCATCATAGAGCACGATCGGCACGTCCTTGCGCGGCAGCCTGACCTCGGCCTCGATCGCAATCCGATCCACGGCCATGTTGGCCGCGAACAGCGGATGCCCGGTCGCGAAGGCGGCCTCGTACCGGAGGTCGAGCAGCGCGATCTCCTCGCGCAGCAGCAGCGCGCGGCGGATGTCGGCGGGGGTGACGGTCGGAAGCTTCATTGTGCGGCCTTGCAAGGAGAACAGGGACCTTTTGAACCATTGCGGTAGCGTTGGCCAGCAATAAGCCAGAAGCACATGCGGAGTTCAGGCTAGTCGCATTGGTATGTTGCGACGACCTGCGAGAAATTGCCTTGAGCAAGCGCATCGGGATCGATCCAGAAATGAAGCACGCCGCCGATATCCGAGTGCCAATTGAAAAAGGCAAGATCGCCCTCGATCTGAAGCAGCAAGATATCCTCCAGATGCTCCTCGGTCGCATCCTGCCATGAGCTGCCATACCCCAGCATCTGATGAATCGCCGTATGGAAATGGCGGCGTTTGCCCTCTTCTGCCGTCGGCGCCATCCAACGATTTTGCCGCACGAGATTTGCAACGTAACTCAATGGAGCGTCATCGACAGCGTCGACATCGTGCGTCGCCATACAACGGATCGTATGGTTGATGGCGTTGCCAAGGTCTTCCGTGATTTGGCCGACACTAGTGGTTACCTGCCCGTCCAACTTCCCGTAGCCCTGCACGATGTCGAACCACCAAAACCTGAACGCTGCCTTCGTGCCCGCATCGACCCCATCCAGTGGCGTCAGATCCCGACACCGTTCGAGCCACCCTATGGCCCCGGTACGAAAACGCTTCAGCTCCGCGATTGCTTCTTCGGTGGCCGGCTTGCCGTAATATCCGTCCGTCAGGTCGCTCTGAATATTTGATAAGACCGATCGAACCACGCAAGCGATCAGCAGCCAATTGAACGGCCAATCGTCATCCTTCCGATAGTTGTCCACGCGTCGGAACTGAAGCAGATCATTCTGTTGCGGCTCGCCTGGACCTAGCGCTTTACATAATTCCTTGATCATGAGTTCGCCTCCGACGGCATCCTCCAGGAAGTAGAAATCACGGAACTGCCGGAAGGAAACCGGGTATTTGAATTCGACCTTGGAATGGAAATCGACGTCGGGATTGAGCCATCTGACTTGGTAGTCACCGTCGCTGCCAGCCAACGGCATCAGATTCGGAGGTGGCTGGCGGTCGGGATACGCATTGCCGTCGGTTGGGCTGTAGAGGACGCGACAGGGTGGGTGTCCCTCGCCAACGAACACAGAGCTACAGAAGAAATAAAGCGTACCTCGCGTCGGAAGCGGTGACCAACCTCCCCCTGGCACTTCGGCCAAGTCGATCTGGGCCACGAATGTCAGTGCAACGGTCTCTGGTGATTTATAGGCCGTGACGTCTGCGATCGGCCAATCGAAACGCGGAGGGAATTTGGGAAGCCCCCCGAAGAAACTTCGTGCCGGGTGCGCCAATGGCACGGGCAGATCGCTGCGCCTGACCAGCATGGCAGGCAGGGCCGTCTCCTCAAGTTCGTCTCGTTCAGACATTGCTGAAGGGCTCCCATACACGACCTCAACGTGTGGAGGGAACCATTCTCTAACGCCCGAGACAAGAATTTCCTTGCTTGGCTGCAATGACGACGCTTGGAGCAATTGGCCTCGGCCCAAGAGACCAAGTTGTCATCAGGCCTCTCGGCGACCGCCTCGTCCGCTCACTCGCCGGGAACGAGCCGCCCGAGCGGCGTCTGTGCCGCGCGCCGCGGCTTGCGGCATGACAGATAGAGCAGGATGCCGGTGACCGAAAAAAGAGGCATCAGGATTGCCGCCATCATGAAGGCGAGCTTGCCCGGCCATCCCAGGATGGCCCCGCGATGGATGTCGTAGATGGCCGCGATGATCTTCTCGCCGAATGTCTTGTCGGCATAGCGCTCAGCGGAGACCAGCTGCCCGGTGACGGCGTCGATGCGGAATTCGTCGCGCGCGGTCTCCAGCAACGACGCCTTCCCCCATGCGCGGATGCGTATCGTGGTGCCCGGCCCCGCCGGCAGCGTCAGCAAGGCCCTGGAGAACCGGGTCCCCTCTTCGCTCTGGAACGTCATCCAGGCCCGATCGAATCCGATTCCGACAGGCTCGGCGCGACTGTCCGGCCGCGGCGGCTTTGGCGCCATCTTCGCCGTCGCGACGTGGGGACGCGCCAACAGCCAGGTCACGCCGTCCTTGTACCATTCGAAGGAGAAGTACAGCCCGGTGAGCGTCATCGTCAGATAGACCGGCAGAACCCAGGTGCCGATCACGGTGTGCAGAGAGCGATGCAGTCCGCGGCCGCTGAGCCCGAGATTGGGCTTCAGCCACATCTTCGCGCTGCCTGCCCGACGCGGCCAGCGCAGCACAAGGCCCGACACCAGCATGACGATCAGGCCGAGCGCGATGATGCCGGTGATGGGGCGCCCCCAGCCCTTGGCGTCGCCGGGGATGAGGAGCCAGCGATGCAGCCGGCGCACCGTCGCGAAGAACGCCTCGCCGCGGGGCGAGCCCAGCACACGCGCGTCATAGGGGTCGACATAGAGCGAGGTCGGCCGGTCGCCCCGTTCGTCACGCGCAAAGCGAACATGGACCGCCGCCAACGGATCGCTTGACAACGTGACCGCCGAGACTTTGCCGAGATCCTGCCCCGCCTTCAGCTGCGCCACCAGCTCGTCCGGCATCAGCGCCGGCGCCTGACGCGGCGCGACCTGCATGATGCCGGCATTGAGATGATCGACGATCTCGTCCTCGAAACTCATGATCGCGCCGGTCAGCGCAATCAGGGACAGCAGCAGCGCGAGGACCAGGCCCGCGATGGAATGGACCTGGAACAGGACCGCCTTGATGGTGTGTCCCAGCCGCGCCGCCATGGCTAGAACTTCACCGTCGCCGACAGCGAGAAGCGTCGCGCATCGCCGATCGCGACGTTCAAAGCGCTCCCGGTGCTGGATGTATAGTAGAGTTTGTCGAACAGGTTCTTGACGTTGAACTGATAAGTCACGGGCAGATGATCGATCTTCGTGTCGTACGTGGCAAAAATGTCCGCCACGGTATAGGCCGGCATGAAGAACGTGTTGACAGAGTCGCCCGCCCGATCGCCGACATAATGCGCGCCGCCGCCCAGCCGCAGGCGTCCGGGGAGCCTGTCGCCGAAATCGTAGACGAGATAGAGCGAAGCCGTGTTCATTGGAACATTGAACAGCTTGGCATTGCCGACAACGGGATCGTTGATCAGCCGTGCGTCGGTATAGCCGTAACTTCCGATCATGCTCCATTCGTCGGTCAGCCTGCCGGTCACGTCCAGTTCGACGCCGCGAGACCTGGCCGCACCGGACGTCCGCGCCGCCGACTTGCCGCCGCCGATGTCGTCCAGCACCAGCACGTTCTTCTTCTGGATGTCGTAGACCGCCAGAGTGCCCGACAGCCGCTTGTTGACGTCGAATTTCAGACCGGTCTCCCACTGCGTTCCTTCTTCGGGCGCAACGGTGGAATCGACGACGAAGCCGGCCGTGAACGGCGGGATGACCGAAGTCGGCTTCAGCGACTGCGTATAACTCACGTAATAGGAGAGCTGGTCGTTCAGCTTGACGATGACGCCGCCGAGCGGCAGCACCTTGTCGCCCGAAAGATTGGTGGCAGTGACGAAGAGGGGCCGGCCCTTTCCGGCGAGCTGCTCGTATTCCATCCAGCGCACACCGCCGATCACGGACAGCCAGTTGGTCAGGTGGGACGTGTCCTGCGCGAAGAAGCTGCGGGTGCCGAGCTTGTCGGTCTGCTCGCTGTCGGTTGCCGAAACGGTCGTGCCCGGCGTGACCCGTCCGTAGACGGGGTTATAGAAATTGAAGCTCGGCGTCGCCTGGCGAATCAGATCGTGGCGATCGATCGTGCGATACAGCGCCTCGCCGCCGAACAGGATCTCGTTGCGGAAACCGCCCACCCAGACGTCGCCTTGCAGATAGGAGGTGCCGTAGCTGGCGTTGCTCAGCGAGTTGCGCGTACCGTCGTTGCTGCGGGTTTCAACGCCGGTCGTGGCGTTGACGCCGGTGATACGAAGCTGGTTCGCGCTGAAAGTCTCGGTGTTGTAGCTGTAGGCCGCCGTGACCTTCCAATTTTCGTCGAGCTTCTGCTCGACGGAAGCCTGCACCAGGTCGGACGTGCCCCACATGTTGTTGAAGGGCTCGTCGAGCCGGCGCGTCTTCGGGATCGCCAGCGGAGCGCCTTTGACGAAAGCCGTACCGCGGTCGAACGGAGTGATGAACTCGCGGTGCTCATAGGTGAGCTGCACCGTCGTGGTGTCGCCGTACCAGGCCAGCGACGGATTCACCAGCATTTCGCGGTGGCGGCCGAAATTGCGCCAATAGTCCTCGCTGACTCCATAACCGACGAAGCGATAGGCGAGACCGCCGTCGCCGATCGGACCGGTGATGTCGAGCGTGCCGTCGGCGCCGCTGCGGTTGTTCGCATAGGTCGAACCGAGCAGCGTGACCGAACCGTGCTGATTGAGCTCCGGCCGCTTGCTGATGGTGTTGACGATGCCGCCGGGATCCATGATGCCGTAGAGCAGCGAGGCCGGCCCCTTCAGCACCTCGACGCTCTCGACCGCGGCATTGAGGCTCCGGCCCTGCACCAGCGGCATGCCATTGCGCATGATCGAGCCGTCGCGATTATCGCCGAAGCCGCGACGGATCACGGCGTCCTGAGTGCCTGCAAGCGTGTTGGTCTGCGTGATCCCGCTGATGTTGACCAGCGCATCGTCGATGTTTCGCGGCAATTGGTCTTTCAGCACCTGCGCGGGCACGACGTTGACGGTCTGCGAGGTATCGAGCGGCGAGGCGCCGCTGCGCAGCGTGGTGGCGCTCGGCATCGCACGGTAGCCGAGCTTGGCGGCCTGTTGCGCAGCGGCGTCCGCGGCGGCGCGCTCCGACAGCGTCGGCGCGGCGGGCGCAGAATTGCGATTCGACTGGCGCCGCGCCGCAGTTTGCGTGCGGCGTGAGGCCTGGTCCGCCGCGCGCGCCAGCTTCGGCCGCTGTGCCGGTGCCTCCACCGTCACCGGCGGCAGCGCCGATTGGGCCTGCGCGGTCGTCGAGTTGAAGGGAGATACGAGCAGCACCGCTGCACCGAGGAGAAGACCTGCGCGGCTATCGCCGGCGCGAAGACGATGGCTGCTGACGCATTGGCCATCCAGATGAGCACGCACGTTCGATTCACTTCCAAGTCAGACACGGCATTGAAGCTCGCGCGTCTAACAGCCACCGTGCGCGAAGAGAACCGTAGGCGGAGTTGAATCGCTCTAGTGTTGAATCATTCTAAGAAGAGAGCGGCAGTGAACGGCAATCTCCAATTGCCGTCGTGCCACCCGCGACACGTCGCGCGCGAACTCGCGGCGACGTATCAAGATTTCCTGCGTCTCACGCGATCGCAGGCGCCGTCACCTCGTCGAGCTTGCGCTTCAACGCAGCGCCGTCGGATGACGCGCGGAGCGGCGGCCGCACGCGCAGCCAGGCTGCATCGCCGGTCTGTGCCGCAAGGATCGCTTTCAGCGTCGCGGTGGACGACGGCGTCTTCAGCACGATATCGATCGCGGCCTGCATGCGCGCTTCGACATCCTTGCCGTCGACCATGCCCTTGACCAGTTCGGGCACGACATTGGCCATGCCGCAGATGGTGCCGGCCCCGCCGGCGGCCATCGCGCGGGCGATATCGGCCTCGTTGCCGACGGTGATCGCGAGCTCGGGCGCGGCGGCACGGAAGGCCTGGAACTGCTTGAAGTCGCCGCTGGAATCTTTCAGGCCCGCCACCACCCGGCCGTAGCGCTTGCGCAAGCTCGCAGCGACGGTGGTCGGGATCGCGACGCCCGACACCTGCGGAATGTGATAGAGATAGGCGCGCAGCCTTTCGTCGGCGACGCCGTCGATGATCGCGGCGAAGGCATCCTCGATGCCGTCAGGCGTGACGTTGCGATCGAAGTAAGGCGGCAGCACCAGCACATGACGCAGGCCAAGGTTGAGCGCCGCGCGTGAGAGAGCGATGCTGTCCGAGAAGGCGGGAAAGCCCCCGCCGATCCCGATACGGTCGGCGGCAACACCGGCCTTGAGCACCGCCTCCACGGTCGCGATGCGCTCGGCGACGCTGAAGGTGGTGCCCTCTCCGGTGGTGCCGAACAGCACGACGCCATCGACGCCCTTGCTGAAGAGCTGTTTGGCGTGAGCGGCGAGCTTTGCCGAATCCACGCTGCCGTCGGCCGCCAGCGGCGTCGCCGATGCCACCCAGAACCCGCGAATTGCCTCGGTCATCACACTGCCCTTTGCTTCAACCCCGAACTAAGCCTCTGATCTTCAACGATCTTCCGCGGCTTCATCGGGCCTTGTTTTTGCTTTACTTTTCGTCTTGTACCTTACATACAAGGCATACGCAAACCCTTTCCACCGCGAAGGCGCGCCTGAGGCGCGGCCAGCTTCCGAGGAGGTCTCGCATGAACATGGTGACCCCCATCGGGCGACCCGAGCAATTGCTCGGCGCGCTGCGCGACAAGCTCGGCGCGGCTGCCGTGCTGATCGGCACCGACGTGCCGGCGCGCAATTGCAACGACTGGAGCGCGAGCCTGCCGCAGACGCCGCTCGCGGTGATCCGCCCCGTCGATGCGCAAGGCGTGGCCGACGCGGTTGCCACCTGCCGGCAGGCACATCTGCCGTTCGTGCCGCAGGGCGGACTGACCGGACTGTGCCGCGGCGCCTCGCCCGAAGCCGGCTGGGTCGCGATCTCGCTGGAGCGCATGACCGGCATCGAGGAGATCGATGCGGCCTCCGCAACGATGACGGTGAAAGCGGGAACGCCGCTGGAGACGATCCAGAAGGCCGCGGACGAGGCCGGCTTCTTCTTTCCGCTCGACCTCGGCTCGCGCGGCTCCTGCGCGATCGGCGGCAATCTCTCCACCAATGCCGGCGGCAACCGCGTGATCCGCTACGGCATGACGCGCGAGCTGGTGCTCGGGCTCGAAGTCGTGCTGCCCGACGGCAGCATCATCACCGGCCTCAACAAGCTGATGAAGAACAACGCCGGCTATGACCTCAAGCACCTCTTCATCGGCTCCGAAGGCACGCTCGGCATCATCACCCGCGTGGTGCTGAAGCTGTTCCCGAAGCCGCGCTCGACCATGGCCGCGCTCTGCGCGCTGAAGGACTATGCCGCGGTGGTCGCGCTGCTCGGCGCGGCGCGCAGCGGGCTCGGTCCGCTGCTGTCGGCCTTCGAGGTGATGTGGCCGGACTATTGGGACGTGATCACGAATCGAGCCGGGGTGAAGCCGCCCGTCACCGCCGGCCACGGCCTCTACGTGCTGGTGGAAGCACAGGGCACCGACGAGAGCGTGGATGCGCCGCGCTTCCAGGCCTGGCTCGAAGAGCTGATGGAGCGCGGGCTGCTGGCGGATGCCGCCGTGGCGCAGTCGCTGGCGCAGACGCAGGCGTTCTGGCGCGTGCGCGACATCTGCGCCGAGTTCGGCCAGGTGCTCGGGCCGCACATCTCCTACGATATCGGCCTTGCGGTGGCGCGGATGGACGAGTTCGTCACGCGTTGCAAGGCCGCGCTCGCCGATGGCATCAAGGGCTGCGAGAGCGTCTATTACGGCCATATCGGCGACGGCAATCTGCATCTGGTCTCATGGGTTGCCGGCCTTGCCGTCGAGCAGCAGCCGAAGGAAGAGATGGACACGATCATCTATGGTCTCGTCCGCGAGCTCGGCGGCAGCGTCTCCGCCGAGCACGGCATCGGCACGTTGAAGAAGAAATGGCTGGGCCATGCCCGCAGCGAAGCCGAGATCGCGCTGATGCGGACGCTGAAAGCGGCGCTCGATCCCGATCAGCTGCTCAATCCCGGCAAGGTGATCTGAGACACGCAAATGCGCTCGCTCAAGCTCGATACGCCGAAATCGCTGTCGCAGCGGGTGATGCAGCGGCTGCGTCAGGCGATCATCGACGGCGAGTTCGCGCTTGGCGCCGCCATCTCCGAGGAGATGGTGGCCAATTCCTTCGGCGTCAGCCGCACGCCGGTGCGCGAGGCCATGGGCCAGCTGCAGGCGCAAGGCCTCGTGGTAATCCGCCCGCAGGTCGGCAGTTTCGTCTTTACGCCGAGTGCGGACGACATCAACGCGCTCTGCACGTTCCGCATCGCGCTCGAGCCCAAGGCGGCCGAGCTCGCCTATCGTCACGATCGCGGCGGTGCAATCGCCTCGATGAGCGAGGCGATCGCGGCGATGGAGCCGGCGGTCACGGCGAAGGACAACATCGCCTATGGGCGCGCCGATGCCGCCTTTCACGAGGCACTGTTCGCCCATTGCGGCAATCGCTATCTCGCCGAATCCTATCAGCTGGTCTCCGGCCGCGTCGCCGCGCTCCGCACCAATCTGACCTCCCCGATCGACGTCAGGACCCGCACCTCGTTCGACGAGCATCGCAAGCTGCTCGATCTGTTCGGGCGCGGCGAGTTCGCCGCTTTCGAGGCATTGATGACCACGCACATCACCAATTCGGGCGTGGTCTATGCCAAGGCTTTGAGGGTGGAGCCGCTGAAAGCGGATTGAGCGCGACTATTTCGCGTCCCTCGAGCCCGGCCTGTCCAGGAAATCCAGCGCGGTGTTGATCTGTTCGAGCTGGTGCTCGATCTTGTCGCGATCCTCGACCGACGGCGCCTTTTCGAGCTGCTCCACCAGCTTCTGCTTCCGCAACAGCAAGTTCTCTATGACTGTGCTCACAGCTCCCCCATCGCCACAAACGGACGTCGCGAGCGCGCGCGAGCCGGGCTCGACGCAACCCTCGATCAGAATGTCCACGAAGGCGGATGGTTCCTGGCGGCTCGGGAACCGCGATCTTTCACGCCTCCGTCGGTTGTATTCAGGAGCCCGGAGTCCTATGCGTATCCGCCATGGACACCCAGATCATCACCGCCGCAAAGCCCCTGATGGCCCAGGCCCAGCCGCGCAAGCCGGCGCCGTTCCTCCCCATGAGCCGCGCCGAGATGGATGCGCTCGGCTGGGACGCCTGCGACATCGTGCTGGTGACGGGCGATGCTTATGTCGACCATCCGAGCTTCGGCATGGCGATCATCGGCCGCCTGCTGGAGGCGCAGGGTTTTCGGGTCGGCATCATCTCGCAGCCGGACTGGCACTCGGCCGAGCCGTTCAAGGCGTTGGGCAAGCCAAAGGTGTTCTTCGGCGTCACCGGCGGCAACATGGATTCCATGGTCAACCGCTACACCGCGGATCGACGCCTGCGCCATGACGACGCCTATACGGCCGGCGGCGAAGGCGGCAAGCGGCCGGACCGCTGCACCGTCGTCTACGCCCAGCGCTGCCGCGAGGCGTTCAAGGACGTAGCCGTGGTGCTCGGCGGCATCGAGGCCTCGCTGCGCCGGATCGCGCATTACGACTATTGGTCCGACAAGGTGCGCCGTTCGGTGCTGGCCGACGCCAAGGCCGATCTGTTGCTCTACGGCAATGCCGAGCGCGCCGTGGTCGAAGTCGCGCAGCGGCTCGCCGCCGGCGAAGCGCCGCGCGCGCTCGACGACATCAGGGGTGTCGCGCTGTTCCGCAAGGTGCCAGAGGATTACACCGAGCTGCACGCCGACGATCTCGATTCCGCGGACGAGGGCGCAACGCGCCAGAAGGGCGCGACCGTGATTCGGCTGCCGGCGCTGGAGCAGGTCGAGCAGGACCGCGAGGCCTATGCGCGGGCCTCACGCGTGCTGCATCGGGAGAGCAATCCCGGCAATGCGCGGCCGCTGGTGCAGCGTCACGGCGACCGCGATCTCTGGCTTAACCCGCCGCCGATCCCGCTGACCAGCGACGAGATGGATGCGGTCTACGACCTGCCCTACGCGCGCGCGCCGCATCCCTCCTATGGCGATGCCAAGATTCCCGCCTGGGAGATGATCAAGTTCTCGGTGACGATCATGCGCGGCTGCTTCGGCGGCTGCACCTTCTGCTCGATCACCGAGCACGAGGGCCGCATTATCCAGAACCGCTCCGAGGGTTCTATTCTTCGCGAGATCGAGAAGATCCGCGACAAGACGCCGGGCTTCACCGGCGTGATCTCCGACATCGGCGGCCCCACCGCCAACATGTACCGGATGGCGTGCAAGGACCCCAAGGTCGAGGCGGCGTGCCGGCGGCCGTCCTGCGTCTTCCCCGAGATCTGCCCGAACCTCAACACCTCGCATGACGACCTCATCCGGCTCTATCGCAAGGTGCGCGAGACCAAGGGCATCAAGAAGGTGATGGTCGCCTCGGGCGTGCGCTACGACCTCGCCGTCGAGAGCCCGGAATACATCAAGGAACTCGTCACCCATCACGTCGGCGGCTATTTGAAGATCGCGCCTGAGCACACCGAGCGCGGCCCGCTCGACAAGATGATGAAGCCGGGCATCGGTGCCTACAACAGGTTCAAGCGGATGTTCGACGAAGCGGCCGAGCGGGCCGGCAAGAAATATTACCTGATCCCCTATTTCATCGCCGCGCATCCGGGCACGACCGACGAGGACATGATGAACCTCGCGCTCTGGCTCAAGAAGAACCGTTATCGCGCCGATCAGGTGCAGACCTTCCTGCCCTCGCCGATGGCGACGGCGACTGCGATGTACCATACCGGCGTCAATCCCCTGCGCGGCGTGCGCCACGGCGGCAGCGACAAGGTCGAGGCGATCAAGGGGCTGCGCCAGCGCCGTCTGCACAAGGCCTTCCTGCGCTACCACGATCCCGACAACTGGCCGGTGCTGCGCGAGGCCCTGATCGAGATGGGCCGCCGCGACCTGATCGGCTCGCAGCCCCACCAGCTCGTGCCGGCACACCAGCCACCCGGCACCGGCAAGGCCGCCGGCACCAGGCGTCCCGTTCGCCCCGGCGGCAAGACGCAGAAGTTCACGACCAAGGGCGTGCGGGTGATGAAGTAGCGGTTGGCTCGCCTCCTAAAGAGCGATGCGACGAGGATGAATCGTCATCGCGCTTTAGGTTATTGTCTAAGCATGATCTTTTCGGAAAACCGCTGCGCACTTTTCCGGATCATGCTTTAAAGAGCCAGCACGACCTCGCCCGACACGGCGTCGGTTACGCCGCGTCCGTTGCCCTGATCTTCGAGCACCGACCTGAAGCTGTCGAGGGTCTTGATCATCGCGGGACGCGCCGCGGCCATCGCATCCTGGCTGGCCCAGGTGCCGATCAGACAGAAGCTCTGCTCACCGGTCTTGACGATGACGCCATGCTCGAGCCCGGGCCATCTGGCCTTGCCGTTGCGATGCGCGTCGAGGAAGGCGGCCTCCTCGCCCTGCTTCACCTTGAACTTCACCACGTTGTAAACCTGCATGACGCGCCTCCGAAAAATGGACTGATGAAAACGGGCGCCGTGTGAGGGACAGGACGAAAAGTCCGTGCCTCGCCCCGACCGAATGTTGCCTCTCGCGCATGGGGCCGTCACCGTGACAAATCAGCATGCCCGGCCGCCGCCGATGCTTCAGGCCTGCGAAAATGTCGAAAACAACCCCATGCACAGTAGACCGAGCCAGCAGGATCAATGGCTTAGGGCTCGCCCAACGCGACTGATGTGCCGAACAAGAACCTGTTGCTTCGTCGGGCAGAACAGGGCGCACCGCGCTGCCGCCCTGCGCCTGTTTGACTTCCCTGTCATCATGTAACATATAAAGTTACATGAAACGAGACAGCCGATTATCCGGCGTGCTGCATGTCCTCTTGCACATGGCGCAGCAGCCTGGACCGTTCACGTCCGAGACACTTGCGAAAGCCATGGACACCAACCCCGTGGTGATCCGCCGCATCATGGCGGGCCTGCGGGAGCTTGGTTACGTGCGCTCGGAGAAGGGCCACGGCGGCGGCTGGACGCTTGCCTGCGATCTTTCGAAGGTCACGCTGCGCGACGTCTATGCCGCGCTCGGCAGTCCCGCGCTGCTGGCGATGGGCAACCGGACCGAGGCGCCCGGCTGCCTGGTCGAGCAGGCCGTCAATGCCGCGCTCGATCAGGCCTTTGGCGCTGCCGAGGCGTTGCTGCTGGCGCGCCTCGGCGAGGTGACGCTGAAAATGCTGGGCGAGGATCTGCGCAAGCGCCTCGGCTCCCGCAAGCCTCACGGCATGAGCGCGCATCACGCCTAGCGCGCACGATCCGGCAAGGACAACACCATGACCGACATTCAAGCCATGTTCTCCGATCCGCAAGCCGTGGCGAACTACACCGAGGGGCCGCCGCGCTTCGTGCCCGGCTACAACGCCATGCTGTCGATGGCGGCGATCCTGCTGGCCGAGCGCGCACGTGAGGATGCGCGCATCCTCGTGCTCGGCGCCGGCGGGGGTCTCGAGCTGAGAATGTTTGCGCAGGCGCAGCCGCGCTGGAGCTTCGACGGCGTGGACCCCTCCGCTGCGATGTTGGCGCTCGCCGCGCAAACCCTGGGACCGCTCGCATCGCGCGCGCGCCTGCATCAAGGTTACATCGACGATGCGCCGGAAGGACCATTTGACGGCGCCAGCTGCCTGCTCACCCTGCACTTCGTCGATATCGCGGAGCGGCGCCGCATTGCTTCGGAAATCCGCCGCCGCCTCAAACCGCGCGCGCCGTTCGTGGTCGCGCATTTGAGCGCGCCCGATGGCGACGAGGAGCGCGCGCGATGGCTGTCGCGCTACTCCGCGTTCCTGGCCTTCTCGGGCGTCGAGCCCGACAAGGCGGCAGCCGCGCGAGACGCCGTCACCCATCATCTGGAGATCCTCACGCCGGCCGCGGACGAGGCCATCCTGCGCGATGCCGGCTTTGCCGAGCCCGCCCTGTTCTATACCGGCTTCACCTTCCGCGGCTGGGTGGCCTACGCGTGAGGCGGCACGGCTTCGTCAACCCGGCCGGGCATCATGCAATTGTTGCGTCAGGGCTCGGCCATGACGAAGGGAGACGGACGTTCGTGATGCCAGGGATGTGACCAATCGTGAGACCGCGATGTGTTGGAACGATGGGACTGGGCGCTAAGTAACCAAGCGAAGAACTTGGAGAAATAGCCATGCGATTCATTCTTGCCTTGAGTCTTCTGATCACCTTGGGCGGCGTTGCCGACGCGGCACAGCTGCATCACGGGCACCGGCGGAACGCCATTGTTCATTCCCATCAGGGGGTGATCGCGCCGGGTCCCACTTCAGGGTTCGCCTACGCAGCGCCTCCGCCGATGCACCCAGGCGCCCCGGTCTACCCTGGCGCGACCGAGCCGTATTATGGTGCTTCTCAGGGTTACGCGCCTGGCGAGAAGGAGCGGTTTCTCCACAGTCTGTTCAGCCCATGATGAGCGGCCGGGAGGCTCATTGCCGCCCGCATCTGGCGACACCTCGTTGCGAAGCTGCTGAGATGAACCCGCAGCTTCCCCTTCTTCAAATCACAGGGCGAGGATCTTGGTTACCGTCGGGTCGGATCGTTGGACCCGCCAGGACGGATGGTCTGGGGGCCGCCCTGCCCGGCGTTACCCGCGCTATTCCCGCTGGTACCCGCGCTGGATCCTGCGGCTGTGCCGCCCGTCGCACCAACACCGCCCGCCCCTGTTCCGGCCGCGCCGCTCGTTCCGCTCGCCGAGCCGTCGCCGGTTCCTCCGGCTCCCGCGCTCGCACCCGCGCCGCCTGCTCCTCCTGCGCCCCCTGCACCGCCTGCCTGCGCATGGGCGAAACCTATCGACGCGCCGGCAAGCAACGCACACATGGCCACTGAGGAGATTGTCTTTCGCATGGTTCAAACTCCGGTTGACGATGACATGCCAATCAAAGCCGCGTGCAAACGTTCCTGTGAAATTCGTCGCAGGTTTCCGCAGTCGTGAGCGCCTTTCTCGCAGAGTAAACAGGCCGGAGCGAGAACGCGTAGGCGATGAATGCAATGCAGGATGCATTGCGCGATCCGATGCACATGGTGAAGCGACGCGGCGAGAGCTTGCGTCAGGATATGAACCGATTGCGTGCGCCTTCTGCGGCGAGAGGCCGCCGAGCGCGGCGAGCAAGTTCATTCCGCGGAAGAGTTTCTTCCTACGCTCGCGGAACCATCGTTCCGCGAGTCTATTGGCTCACTGACACAAACTTCTTTCTTCTTTTGGGAGATACATCATGAGAATTCTCACAGTTCTAGCAGCCGCAGCCAGTACGCTTATCGTGACCGCGGCATCGGCAGCCCCGCTTTCCCTCGACACACCGCCCGCGCCGGAGAGCAGCCTTCAAAATGTTCGCATGGTCTGCAACGAGGACGGACGGTGCTGGCGCGAACGTAGCGAAAGGCGGGTCATCATCCGCGAAGGGCGCGATGCCTACGGATATGCACCACGTGAGCGCTACATCGAGCGGCGTGGCTATGAAGACCGCGGCGGCGTCGGCATCCACGCTCCCGGCGTGAGCGTCGGGATCGGCACCTACTGAGAGACGAAGCCAGCCGATGCAAGAGGTCGCGGTGCAATCCGCGGCCTTTTTTCTTTCCTCAGGCGATCGGCCAGCGGGTGGCAACGCGCGAGAAAGCGGATGCATAGACAGCATCGACCACCTAAATTGTCGCGCTGCTCTGGCTATTCCGGGCATGGAACGCCATATCACCGATATCACCGCACGCCCCTCGGCTGTCATCGGTGACTGAGAGCATCAGGCTCCCGCCGCGACCAAGAGGCGGTCAACATGTCACGAATCTCCCCGTCCATCATCAACGAGTGGCTCGTTCCGCCCGTGCTGCGACCGATCTATTTCGTGCTGCCGATCGCCTTTGCGATGCTGCTTCAATGGTAGATCACCGCGACGGACCCGCACCATCTGCTCAGGCCGACAAGCGGCGCCGCCAGGCGGCGACGGCTCAGCCGTCCCTGGCTTGCAAACTGGACGTCAAGGCATCGGACGCTCGCGACAGAGCCCGGAACATGCCGCTCGGCGAGGAGCGTGCAGAGGCGACGCAAGAGGCTATGATCCTCGAGAACGCCGCGGACATGCTCAGGCATTTCGGCACGCGGGCCAGCTGACTCAGGCGACCGCGGCGATCGAGCCGAGCGGCACGTCCAGCGCGTAAACGAATCCGCCCCGTTCATATGCGAGGCTCACCTGCCCGGTCAGTTGCTGGCCCAGAGACCCCATCATCCGGGTGCCGAAGCTCCGCCGTGTGGGCGGCTCGACCGGGGGACCGCCCCTTTCGGTCCAGACCAGGCGAAGCCTCTGCTTCAACTCATCGATCGCCCACGAAATCTCGACGCGGCCTGTCGGGACGGACAGCGCGCCGAACTTGGTGGTGTTGGTGCAGAGTTCGTTGAACGTCATCGCAAGCGCAATGACGGCGACGGAGGTAATCCTGATATCCGGCCCATTGAAGTGGAAGCGTCTGCCGCCCTGACTGTCGTAGGGCTCCGTTGCGCTGCTCAGCGTGTGGGTCAGGCTCGCATCGGCCCAACTCACCTGCATCAGCAGATCATGGGCTCGCCCCAATGCGAGCAGCCTGCCCTCCATGGCCTTCTGTCCGTGCCCGATACTCGGCGCTCCGCGAAAGCTCTGGGATGCGATCGCACTCACCATGGCAAGCGTATTCTTGACGCGATGATGAAGCTCGCCGAGGATCAGCTTCTGCAATTTGTCGGCGGCACTTCGCTGCTCGGCATCGATGCCGGCCTGAATGATCAGGGCCCGCGCGTCGATCTCGGCCTGTTCGAGCAGCAGGCGAAGGCTGTCGTTCTCGGCAGACAGGGAAGCCTCCTGCTCCGACCGGGAGGAGGAGGTGCGCGCGGCGTCAGACGCGCCATCGAGCGTCCAATCGCCTGCCGTCGGAACGATCTGCAAAGCACCCGCGCCCACCATGGTCTTAAGCTCGGTGATCATTTGCTCGACACCGAGCGGTTTACCGAAAAATCTGCTGTTCGCCGGCCGTTCGGCCTCGGACGGCTTGACGCGGCCGGACACCAGAATGATCTTGATCGAGGGCCAGCGCTCATGCACCGCATGGGCGAGCTTGAGGCCATCGATACTTCCCGGCATTTGAATGTCGGTCAGCAGCAGCGAGATGTCCGATCGGGACTCCAGAACCGAGATTGCCTCGTCGGCATTGATCGCCTCGATGGGACAGAACCCGGCATCCTCCACGATGTCGACCGCACGCATCCGCAGGATCATCTCGTCCTCGACGATGAGAACATTCGGCACCTGGGTTGGCTCTATCGACATGGTGATCTCGCTCTCTCTCGGTGGGCCGAGGGAGTCTCGGCACCCGCGAATGCTCGTAAATCGATTGCCCTGGACCGACGCCGCGCCCATTGCTGCGCTTTTCGAGCGAAGAAGGCCAGCCAATTCGCCGCGTCTGCGGCGCCTCGTCTCGGCGCGATGGTCTGATGCCGACCAGGCTGGTTTGGACGGGAAGAGCTGGGCCTGGGCTGATCTCTCAGGCGAGCGGATTGAACGAGGACCGAACTATCGCCGGGCAGTCACGAGGCGAGCTTCCTGGATCTTCGTTCCAGAGCCGGCATGTCGCAAACAGGACGTGGGAAAGTCCGGCCAGACTTGTGCCGAGCAATCCGGGAAAGCTGCTCGGATTTCGAGCCGGTCGCCTTTGGCCAGCGCCACAAGCTCGTCCGCCTGCACTTTTGGAGCAAAAGGCGGCAAAGCGATCACCGCCGCTCCGAGGAGCATGAAGATCGCGAGGGATGACAGGGATCTCACCATTTTGCTCTGCTGACTTCTGTCTTCGATCCCGCCACGGTCGAGGATCCGCCAGGACAACAACCATAACGAGATATCGTTCCACGCAATAGATTTGAACCATTGGCCCTGCCAATCGTCTTCCTCCCTGGAGGAAGAACACATGATGGAAGACCAACTCGCCCGCCAAGAGCAGGTCGCTTTTCGTTTAGAACAATCCAGACGTCTGCTGCGAGGCGCGAAAGATCCCACGACCACGCAGCGCATTGGCAGGCTGATCGGTGACCTGGAGCGAGAGCAAGCGGAAGAAAACGAAAAGTAAGCCGCCGCCGGCCGCAAACGCGCCCCAACCGACGTCTGATCACCGTCGTTAACCCTGTCGGCAATGATTCGCCGCAGGCCTCCCGCCGCCGGCAAAGCTGCCTTATTGGCGCGGAGAATGTTCAGCGGCGCTAACTGAGGTTAGAGGCGCGTTATGCTGAGAATGGCGTTGTTGGGCCTCGTCATCCTGTTGAGCGTGGGAATGCTCTCAGCAATGGAACTGAGCGCCCCACCGCGTCGCGCGGTCACGGTCGTCCCACCGCCTGCCGAGCAGAGCGCGCACATCTCTGCTTCGCATGATGCGCTGGCGAAGGCCGATCGCCTCGAAATTGCCGCTGCGGGCGGCGCGATGCCGGCGGAGGCAGCTTCGGGCGAAAACCCCGTTGCTCCCCAAGACGTCCATGTCGGTTCATCCGCGCCGGCACCGATTGTCCGTCCTCGGCACGATGCGAAAACGAAAGCGACCGCCGAACGTCCCAAGCCGAAGCCAAAGGTGACCGTCGTCAAGCGAACAGCCAATGTTCAGCGTGCAAGAGCCGCCGGCGAGACCGAGCCCTGTCGGCTCAAGGCGTTCGGCGGCTTGCTCAAGGCGCTGAATTTGACCGGGTGCGAGATCTGAGGGCTCCACAGGCATTTTCCCTATTCTGGCGTCTCGCAAACTCTTCCGATCATCCCTAAATTGCCCGCATGAAAAAGATCGGATTCCTCTCCTTCGGGCACTGGACGCCCTCGCCGCAATCGCAGACCCGCTCCGCCAGCGACACGCTGCTGCAATCGATCGACCTTGCCGTCGCGGCCGAGCAGTTAGGGGCCGACGGCGCCTATTTCCGCGTGCATCATTTCGCCCGGCAGCTCGCGTCGCCCTTTCCATTGCTCGCGGCGGTCGGTGCCAGGACGAGCCGTATCGAGATCGGCACGGCCGTGATCGACATGCGCTACGAGAACCCGCTCTACATGGTGGAGGACGCCGGAAGCGCCGACCTCATCGCCGGCGGCCGGCTGCAGCTCGGCATCAGCCGCGGCTCGCCGGAGCAGGTGATCGACGGCTGGCGCTACTTCGGTTATCGCCCGGCCGAAGGCCAGAGCGATGCCGATATGGGACGGCGCCATGCCGAGGTGTTCCTCGACCTCTTGCGCGGCGAAGGATTTGCCGAGCCCAATCCGCGGCCGATGTTTCCGAACCCGCCGGGCCTGTTGCGCCTGGAGCCGCATGCACAGGGCCTGCGCGAGCGGATCTGGTGGGGCGCCGGCTCGAACGCGACGGCGGTGTGGGCGGCCAAGCTCGGCATGAACCTGCAGAGCTCGACGCTGAAGAACGACGAGACCGGCGAAGCCTTCCATGTGCAGCAGGCGGCGCAAATCCGTAGCTTTCGCGCGGCGTGGAGGGACGCCGGCCACGCCCGCGAGCCCCGCGTCTCCGTCAGCCGCAGCATCTTCGCGCTGATGAACGATCGCGACCGCGCCTATTTCGGCGCGGAGCGCGGCGGCGAAGACCAGATCGGCTTCATCGATCCGCAGACCCGCGCCATCTTCGGCCGGAGCTATGCGGCCGAGCCGGACGTGCTGGTCGAGCAGCTGCGGCAAGACGAGGCGATCGCGGAGGCGGATACCTTGCTGTTGACGATCCCGAACCAGCTCGGCGTCGATTATTGCGCGCACGCGATCGAGGCGATCCTGACGCACGTGGCGCCGGCGCTGGGATGGCGGTGAGCAAGCGCTCAGCATTGGCGCCACACTGACCAGGATCCCGACCTCTAAGGCACGATCCAGGAAAAAATGGGTAGCGGTTTTCCGGAAAGATCATGCGCAGACAACCTAAGGCATGATGGAGTCAGGCTCGATCGGCGCGTGCCGTCACCTCTCCCCGACGGGGAGAGGTGATCTGAGTTCTCCGCACCATCGATTCAACCAAAATACATCCCGCTTTAAGGCGCGGTGACGATTCATCGAATCGCATCGCACTTCAGGCGAACAGCTCGCGGTCTCTCCTGCCGGTCGGATCGTCCCAGTCCTTCTGCCACCACGGCTTCTCTGAAGGCCGCTTGGGCGGCAACTGAAGCTCGAGCACCTTCCTGCTCTTCCCCCTTGCGTCTTCCCGGGCGGAGCGGAAACGGTAGTGATCGTAGATGCGCAATGCTTCGATCATGTAGCTGGTCGCGACCGTCCGATCCTTGATCAGCACCAGGTTCTCGCCATTGTCGGTGTCGGCGGGCTCGGAGAAATTGTATGAGCCCAGATAGACACGTGCATCATCGGTATTGAAATCGAGCACGACGAATTTGTGGTGCATCCGGGTGCCCCGGTGCTGACCGCCACTGCCGGAAAGTCCCGACGGCTCCGTACTGAACGGAGCCGGCACATTGCCAGTCAGGGCCGACGAACGAACGACGCGCTTCTTGTTGTCGGCCGTCAATACGGCGACGCCCAAATTCCCGTTCTTCACGCGCGCATCGGCGATGCCAAGCGCGAACACGCTCCTGCTCTTGATGGCCCGACCGAGGGCAGGACCGATCGGTCCATTTTTCATCTGACCCAGGAACGCCAAAGAAAAGAGAACACTGGATTTCGCCTTGGCTATGTCCTTGCCCACGACTGGCAGGAGCCCGTTCTCCTCGGTGTGCGGTGAAAAGGCGACCTTTCCATCGAGACCGCGCACACCCAGATCGCGCCAGCCTTTCGCCACCTTTGAATCGCGAAAGTCGCCCGCGGCTTCCGCCGAAAAATAGTTCTCAAAAACCTCGAAGTAATCGTCGACGGCATCCTTGCTGTTGACGATGACGGCATTGTTCGACTGCACGTAGAACCCGCGCCAGCTCATGTTGGTGGAGCCGTAGACGACCTTATGCACGCCTTTGCCGGAAACCGCGATGGACTTATGGTGCTGCAGGTCCGCCATGTGTTGGCGCTTGACATTACCGGCCCCCGCCGATTTGCGCAGGCGCCTTTCAGCGACGCTCTCGGGCGAATCCTTGGCCTTGTGCCCGCCGCCTTTTACCGTCGAATCGTCGATGATGACCTTGAGCCTTTTTCCAAGCCTTTCAAGGCGGGTCAGGAGTTCGGGCATGTTGAAGTCGTACGCGATGAGGCGAACATCGGCCTTGGCGGCGATCGCCTCATCCAGCACGTCGAGGATCGAGGCACGTGCTTCGAAGCCCATCCACTTGTAGGCCTCCTCGGCCTTCTTGTTCGTGGGCTTGAAAGTCAAACCATTCTTCGCATCGTCGGGAATGAGACTGCCGAGCTTGCGGTCAGGCGCGAACTTCTCGACAAAGGATTGCGAGGACACATAGCCGCGGGTGAAAGCGACGTTCAGCTTGCCAGGGATGGTTTCGCGCATCAGGGCGATCGAGGCTTCCTGCGGTTCGCCTCGACTGAGCGTTCCCAACTTGTCCATGAACATGGGTGTCACGCGATAGAGAAATTGTCCGTCCTTGTCGGCGTGCCAGGGGAAATGCACCCAGCGGAATTTCTGGATCGGCGCAACCGTGCTCGGGAGCATCGGGTCGCTCGGCTTCTTGCGCTGACCGGGAAAGCCGATGCGATTGGGCACCGGCCAAAATCGGTCGGCCTTCGGCTCCTTGTACTCGATCGCAAAGCCGACGAAGTCGCGCGGTGGCTTGCCCTGTCGCCAATTCATCGCGAGCAGCAACATCCCGTCGCCGCGATGAATCTTCAGGGTGAACGGGGCGTTCGCATTGGTGCCGGTGACCTGATAGGAATTCTTCATTCGGGCCCCCTGAAGCCTGGGAGGCAGATCCTATCAACACAATTCCTGATTGCAAGCGAGCAACGCCTGGCGCAGAAGGGGCGACGCCGGCCGGGCCGACGTCATGTTATCCCGGTCTTCCCGACGCCGAACTAGCGGCCATCAGCCGGATCGCGCGATGAATCAGCATCTATCCCTCGTCAGTCTCGTGGTCGCGGACTATGACGAAGCGATTGCCTTCTTCACGCATGCTCTGAATTTCGAGCTTTGCGAGGACACGCCGCTCGGTGGCGGTAAGCGCTGGGTGGTCGTGCGGCCGCGGGGCCAACTTGGTTCTGGCCTGCTCCTGGCGTGGGCGGACGGTCCGGCGCAGACGTCGCGCATCGGCGACCAGACCGGCGGGCGCATCTTCCTGTTTCTGGAAACGGATGATTTCGAGCGCGACCATGCGCGCATGATCGCCGCCAGCGTACGTTTCGTCGCGGCGCCACGGCATGAGGCCTATGGCATCGTGGCGGTTTTCGAGGATCTCTGCGGCAACCGCTGGGACCTGATCCAGTCAATCAAACGCGGTTGATTGACGAGCGGCCGCTGCCTGCCTCGCCGCTTCACGCCGGCGCCGCGCACCGACGATGTTGCAGCCGCCCCGGCTTCCTACGTCACCGAAGCCGGGGCCGTCGCATTCAGTGCATGTGGCCAATGAGATAGATGCCGCCGCCGACGACCAGGATGGCGGGCACGGCCCAGAGAATCAATACCGGCATTTTCCTCTCCTCCAATCAGCTGCTCCCGGGGACGCAACGGGAAAAAACGGCAAACGTTCCGCCGCGAACGGAACAGGCCGGCGGATGGCGAGTTCATCGCAGCGCCGCATACAGCGGCGAGGGAGAATGCGATGAAGAGATTCATGCTGATATCGGCCGCCGCCCTGCTCGTGTCGACCAGCGCGATGGCGCAGACCACCGTGACCACGACGACCGGCGCCGGGCATGGCGCAACCGTGCAGATCGAACCGGAATATCGCACCAAGATCCGGTCCTACGTCACCGAGCACAAGATCCGCCCGGTCGAAACGCGCGAGAAGATCGTGGTTGGCTCGCCGGTGCCGCGCGACGTCGAGCTCGTGGCCGTTCCGAGCGACTGGGGCCCGTCGCTCACCAAATATCGTTACGTCTATTCGGGCAGCCACGTGATGCTGGTCGATCCCGAGACCCGCATGGTCGTCCAGCAGGTGGACTAACGCCGCTGCGGCGGGCCGTGGAGGAGCGGCCCGCCGTGCATTTCCAATTGATTCATTGCCCGGTGGCGCCTGATGCCGATCGTTCGATATGTCATGTTTGCGAGCTGCTTCATCCTGGCTTTGTTGTTCGCACTCGATCGATCTCTGCCACCGCTCGGCGAGCTTTCTACAGGGCCCGGTGTCGATCGCAGCATCATTCGCATCCACTCGGCACGCGCCTGGCCCGAAAAGATCGTCTTCGACACGTCCACCCAGATCGCGACCGCCGTCTCCTCGCCCTTGCTCGCAACCGAGCGGCAAGACGATCATGCCAGCCAAGCGTTTGCGATGGCGGCGCCGGAGAAGCCGGACATGAAGATCATCGCCGCATCTCAGCCCAACGCTGTTCGCGCAACCAGCCTTCGCTCGAAGCGGACAGCGCGTACGGAGTCTTCACACCGGTTCAACGATCGTCAGGTGATGGTCGGGGCGTTCTGACAGAAGCAGGACTCGGTAGAGGGCGCACAACGCGCACACTCGCGGTCGCGCACATGAACAATGAATGAATGAATGAAAGCGCTGCCCGGCCCTCGCGCCGAGGAACTTCGCATGGCTGCTGATTCATTGCGTCAGCATGTCCGACATGAGGAACGTTTGCGCGATTGCCAATTTATCCCGAGCCTAATTTGGCAATCTGTTTTTGGAAAACCCTGGAGGAGACAGAGATGAGGATCCTGAAACTTTCTGCGGCTGCGGCCGCGCTGCTCGCCGGAACGGCGCTCGCCGTGGCGCAATCGAGCTCGACGATCGGCACCGGCGGTTCGTCAGCGGGCGGCGGCACCAGCAGCTCGACGGTCGGTACCGGCGGCTCTTCCGCCGGCGGCAGCGGGTCGGGATCTGCCTCGACGCTCGGCACCGGCGGCTCGTCGGCCGGCGGCGGCACCAGCAGCTCGACCGTGGGCACCGGCGGCTCGGCGGCCGGCAGCGGCTCGGGCAGCGGCTCGGCCTCGACGCTCGGCACCGGTGGCTCATCGGCCGGCGGCGGCAAGAGCTCGTCCAGCGTCGGCACCGGCGGCTCTGCCGCAGGCAGTGGTTCCAATTCCGCATCGACCGTTGGCACCGGCGGCTCGTCGGCCGGCGGCGGCAAGAGCGGCTCGACGGTCGGCGCAGCCGGCTCGTCTGCGGGTCATGCCAGCGACACGGGCATGGAAAAGGGCAAGGGCCACAACAAGGACGAGTGGAAGAAGGACAAGAACTAGTCCGATCCCGGGAGCGGCCACGTGCCGCTCCCTTTCCATGTTGAGGAGGAGCCGCAATGAACAAGTCAATCGTTGCGATCATGGCGCTGACCTTGATGGGTAGCGCTGCATCGGCAGAAACTATGGAAAAGACTGGCAAGACGGCATCGGGCGAGACCTGCAAGGTCACGGTGGTAAAGCACGCGGACGGCAGCATCAGCGCGGCCGGCTCGTCGGGTTCGAGCACGACCGGATCGACGGCGTCGAGCGGTTCGCTGTCGAGCTCGAGCTCGGCCGGCGGATCGTCCGTGCATGTGCAGGCGGGCGGCGGCAACGTCTCGAGCTCCTCGTCGACGTCGGGCGGTCCTGGCACCACCAGCGCCAGCACCATCACCGTCAACGGCTGCACGATCTCGACCTCGTCACCTTAAGATACATCGAGAGGATTGAAACATGAGGACTTTGCTTACGACCTCGGCGGTCGCACTGCTGCTCGCCGCCGCTTCACCGGCTCTCGCCCAGAAGAGTATCACCGGCGGAAGCGCCGGCTCGGCCGCGGCGGGCGGCACCTCGGCCTCGACGGTTGGCACCGGTGGTACGTCCACCTCGGCGACGGGCAGCACCGGCTCGTCGATCGCGGCCGGTGGCAGCGCCGCAGCCGTGAACGGCAAGACGCAGACCGGCGTCAGCATGAACAAGGGCAACGGGCCGGTGATGAATTCCAACGCCCGCGCGCAGGCCCATGAGGGCGGCACGTTCAGCCGCTCGCACACGCGGACCAAGGTCAAGGCCGGCGCAGAGGTCGGTTCGACCACCAAGACGATGTCGCACGTGCCGGGCTCGAAGCCGACCATGTCGACCACGTCGACGACCTCGCGCTAAACCTCACCGCCTGCCGCCCGAGCTTGCCCGGGCGGCTCTTGTCCTGGATCCGCTCAGTCGGCGCGCAGGCTGTGGCTGATCCGTGTGACGATGCGATCCCATTGCCGCTTCTCGGCCGCGGGATAATTGATCAGCACGCAGTGCACGTAGCCGCGAGAAAAGTTGCAGCGGTTGTACCAGATCTTGTCGCGCTTGATGCTGGAGACCACGAAGAATCTCGGCGTGATCCGTTTGTAGATGATCCCGGACGGCGGATCCTTCCTGGCGAGGAACTCAGCGGGCGAAAGACCCTGCCGGTCGGAAACGGCCTGGACGGTGAGATCGGCCCTGCCGTCGGAGGTGCGAAATTGCCGGCCGTAACCATCGGGCTTGCCGGCTATCTCCGTGAAAACCGAGACGGGAACGTCGACCGAGGTTCCCGTCTCGGGAATCCGATAGCTCGTCCAGCTGTCTGCATTCGCGCCAGAGAGCATGACAGACAGCGCAATGACGGCAACAGGGATCGTCTTCATGTCGGCCTCATCATTTGCGCGGCGCCAGTTGCAGCTCCAGCAGAGCGATCCGCTGCAAATTCCCGGCGTTGCGCTCGCCCGCGCCAGCCGTGCGCAGAATGGATTCCGCGAGCGCGTTGACGTGCGAGGCGTGCACGGGCTCCGGCAATGTGGCAACCGCGGCTTCCAGGGCGGTCGTCATGATCTCGATCACCTCGGGAGAAAATTCGGCGTTGGAAAAGTTCTTCATCGCGCATCGGCCCTTGGTGCGGGCCGTCGGTCAACGCCGGGAAAAAGTGGAAGTTCCTGGATGGGCGCGCGCCCAAGAGCCAAGTCGAGCAGGGCGGCCGGCGTGCCGCGCTACGTCGCGGGCTGGTAGCGCGTGAGATGCTCGAATTCCGCGTCCTCGCGCGCGACGCTCTGCATTCTCACATGGCTGCCGATGACGAGACCGGCGAGCGAGAGCATGAGTCCGAGCGCGAGCGGCGCGAACAAGGCCTCTTCCTGGAACAATCCGTTGAGCAGCACGACCATGACGCCGAAGCCGGCGAGGCCTTGCGTCAGATAGCCTGACGAGGCGTAGAGACGCCAGGCCTTGAGCGCCACCGCGAAATAGAAGCCTAGCGGCACGAAGGCGGCGATCCCCATCTGGTACAGCAGCACGCCGATCGCGCTTTCGACGGCGCCATCGATCGTTCCGGCCGCCTGCGCCGCGCCCCAATCGATGGAGAAATAGCTGTCCGACAAATTGCCGCCGACGCCGAGACCGCGGCCGAACGGTTTCTCCAGGAATCCGTTGAGGCCGCCCATCAGGCCAATGACGTGGTAGTCGCCGATCTGCAGGCCGACGCGGATCGCCAGAATCGCAAAGGCGATCAGGCCCAGGAAACCGAGCAGCAGCGTCACCACGGCGCCGAGCAGCCGGGTCGCGATCCAGGCCGCGACCACGAAGACCATCACAATGAGCGCACCCTTCACGCTGCAAAGGACCAGCAGCGGCAACGCCGCGAGCGCCAGCAGCGGCCGTCCCACCGAGAACAGGAACAGGGCCAGAAAGCCGATCCCGTAGGCGAAGCTGATCGGATGCATGTTCGGGCCGTGGATGCGCAGCATCTTCGACAGACCGAACCCTTCGAGCAGAGGCGTGTTCAGGAAGTCGAAGCTGAAGCGATCCTTGAGGTCCACAGGCACGTTTCCGGTGGCGCGCATCTCGGCCTCCCAGACGCCCGAATGGGTCGCCTTGAGCTCGTCGAAACCCCAGAACGTATAGCCGTTGGTGATGGCCAGCCAGAAGTCCCGGAATGCGAATTCGATATAGCCGCACGAGATGAGAACGACCGCGACCGTCACCAGGAACGGCGTGATGCGCACCTCATAGGTCGCGGCCGTCAGCAGCGACAGCTGGAACAGGAACAGCGGAAGCACGATGTTGCGCAGATAGACCGCGGCCGGCTGCCCGTTCTGGCTGAACCCGACCGCGAAATACAGCGACACCACGGCGAGGGTGACGACACCCCAGCGCATGATCCGGTTCACCTCGGCCGATTGATTCCTCCGGCCCAGCACGTAGAGCCCGAACGTCGCCAGCCACATCACGGAGCAGACGAGGAAATTGTAGCCCTTGATGAAGTCGAGATCGGACGGCAGCGGCACCAGCGGCGACAGGATCGAGACGAACAGGTTCTGGAAGAACAGGACGAAGATCGCGACAGCCGGCGCATAGGTCGGGACCACGACGACGATGGCGATGCCGACGAGCACCTCGACGGCAATGGCGAGGATCGGATCGGCAAGGTGCAGGATCGGAGCAGAGCCGATCGTTGCCACGGCCAGGCAGAAGATCAGGACCAGCTCGCGCCAGGCCGGCGACGTTGGGCCGGCCTGCGCGGTCTCAACCTGCGGTGAATCCCCGGCGCTCATCGATCGTCCCTTGGCATCGCGCGGCGAGCACGATAGCGGGGCGATGTGTAAGGATTCGTTAACGATAGCGGACCGCGCTGTCAGCGGCGGCCAGGCCGGGTCGCACCGTCGAGCAATGCCCGCATCACGTCGGGATCGGGCCTGCCGGTGTTGCGGTCGACGAGGCCAAAGCCCTGCGCCAGCTCCCAATGCGTCCAGCCCCAGCAATGGTCGCGGGCGTAGGCGGTGACTTCCGCCAGCCAGCGCAACCGGCTCGCTCTGGGCGCGCCGGCTTTCAGCACGCCGAATTCGTTGACGATGATCGGCCGCGCGAATTGCTGCTGCCATTGCAGCGCGGGCGCAAGCCAGCGATCGGCGCCCGGCTTGTCCTTGGCGGCGGCAATGGCGACGTCGAGCATGCCGAGCGCCTTGGTCGCGCCCCTATCCTGCAAATCCTGGCGCAGGGCCTGAACCTTGGGGTCGCCGGCATTGATCGGATAAGGCAGATCGATGATGTCGTGCAGCGGATCCTGCGCGTCCCAATGGGCCTGATGGGTGAACACCATCGGATCATAGAAGTGGATGGCGTAGACGACGTCAGGGTCGGGCAGCGGACGGAATCGCGGCAGCGAATCCGCGCGCTGCCAGTTGACCGGACCGACGATGAGGGTATTGGCGGGAAGCAAGTTGCGGACGAAGGCGGCGAGCGCCTCGACCTCGGTCTGCCATTTGTCGGCGTCGATATCGGGCTCGTTGAGCAGCTCGGCGAAAACGCGATCGGCCGGATAGGATCGAATGACCTCGGCAAGGCCGCTCCAGGCCTCCTGCATCTGACGCAGCGCCGCGCCCTGATCTTCCCTGTGCAGGCGGTTGAAGCGATCGCCGGGATGAAGATCGACCGAGGTGGCGTAGCCCAGCTCGGTAAGCTGCTTCAGCGCCTTGTCGAGCACGCGCAGTGTCGCCTTGCGCTCGTCCTTCGAGGCGAAACCGGGCATCACGCGCTCTGCCGGCACCGGCAGCCGGACATGGCTCATTCCCGCCCTGCGCAGCTGCTGCAACAACTCGCGGCTCGGGGCTGCGCCGTTGATCCAGCCGTCGGCATTGAAGCCGCGAGACAATGCGGCGAGCCTGCCGGGTGCGACCGTCCGCGGCACGGGCACACAATCGCTGGCGAAGACCGGGGGACCGAATGAGATCGACAGCAACATCGCTCCGGCCAGCAGACGACGGCGCGAGCCTGCCATCGTCAAACCGCAAGTCCCAATGCGCCGCCCTCGGGGTGCGGCGCCTGCGAGCCGGCAGGCGCATGATTGACGACGAGCCCCGTCGGCACGGTCTCGTACCGCGAGAGCGCCGCGGTCACCCGGCGCATCGCCGCCGAACCGAGCTCGCCGGCGCGCGCCACCAGGACGATCAGGTCGGCATGCGCCGCCAGCGCGATGGCATCGGGCTGCAAGGCGAGATTGCCGGCATGGACGATGATCAGATCGAACTCCGAACGAATATCGTCCTCAGGCCTCGCATCGGCCTTGCGGCCGGCGCTCAGGAGCTCGTCGATCGACTGCAATCCCGCCGTGGTCGAGCCGTCATTCCATTCCGTCACCGGCGGCTGGTGACCTGCGAATTCCCCCTGCAGCCGGATCAAGACGCTCATCATGCCGCGTGTCACCGCGGCCCGATTCAGCGAGCGCGCAACGGTGTTGCCGCCGGCGCTCTTGCCGACCGACAACACCAGGGCAACCTTGCAGCCGCGCACCGGCACGCGATCGATCCGCTCGAGCAGCGGCCGCAGATAGGCACCGAGATCGAGCTCGCCGGGGGAAGCGATCGGCTTTTGCCAGACGGTGCTGGTCGCGGTCGCGGACGAAAGATCGGGGATGCGGGCCCAAACCGGAAGCCGCGGCATCGCTTCCGGCCGGCCCGCGGCAGCAGCCGGAGGCTGAGCTTGCGGCGGGGCTTGTGGCTGAACTTGCCGAGCCTGCGTGTCCGCCACGGCTACCTGCATCGGAGTCTCGGCCGGCGCGGACCGATCGGACAAGCTCGTCGTCACCGCAACGGCAGCGGTCGACGTCAGCAGCGAGCCGATCGCCAGCGCTGCCAGCAGCAGTGCGAGCGGCGGGCGCGTCGGGCGCAGCGGCGGAATGGCCGCCGAAGCGATCTTGGTCTGCGAGGCCTGCAGCTGACGCTGCTCGTTGGTGGTCTTGAACCGCGACAGGAACTGCTCGTAGATGTTCCGGTTGGCGTCGGCGTCACGCTGCAGCTCCTGCAGCTTCACCAGCGCCTGCCCGTCGACCAGCATCTGGGTCTCGACCGCCTTGAGCTGTTTTTCCAGCGCCTTCTGCTGCTCCAGCTGGGCCTCATATTCGGACTTCGCCGTTTCGATGTTCTTCTTCCGCTCGGACTCGATCTGTCGGTTGATATCGGCGAGCTGGCTGTACGAGATCGCGAGATCGGGATGGCGCTCGCCATACACCGCCTTCTTCTGCGCGATCTGGTCATTCAACGTCGAGCGCTGCGCCCGCAGCATGCTCAGGAGGTCCTGCTTCACCGGCCCTTCGACATTGGCCTTGAGATCACGCTGCACCTGATCGTAGCGCGCCTTGGCTTCCTCGGTGCGAAGACGCGCGGCCGAGACCTGCTGATTGAGATCGGTCACCCGCAATTGCTGCGTGGTGGAATCTTTGCCGGCGTTGAGGATCTTGTGCTCGAGCCGGAAGGCGGCGACGGCGTCTTCCGACGCGCGCAGGCGCTCGTTCAACGCCTTCAGCCGGTCCTTGAGCCAGTCGGCGGCCTCGTCCGTGGCCGCGGTGCGGACGCGGCCCTGGCTGGCGACGAACGCCTCGGCGATGGCGTTGGCGTAGTAGGCGGCGCGTTCCGGGCGGTTCGAGGTGAAGGAAATCGCAATGACGTAGGTGAGCCCGCGGCGGGTGATCTCGAGGCGGCTGCGGAATTTTTCGAGCAGCCGCGTCATGTCGGTATGGCCGCCCGCGATGTCATCGTCGTCAGCGATCTTGAGCTGCTCGATCAGGGGGCGGAGAAAGCCGTCCGATTTGGCGATCTCGATCTGGCTCTGAAGCGCCGCGGCGTCCTGGCCGATGCCCGGCAGGACGTCCTGCTCCGTGGTGATGCGCAGCTCGCGGGGATCGAGCACGACCAGGGCCGTCGCGGCATAGCGGACCGGCAGAACCATGAGAACGACGACGCCGAGGGCGAACAGTGCCAGCGCCAGCGTCAGAATGCGCCGGCCGTTCGCGCGCAGGAAAGAGAGTGCTCCAGAGACGGTCAGCGATCCCTTGATCAGCGCCGGCGCGGTGCTGTCGGGCCTCGTCCGCGCAGCCTGCGGCGCTTCCCACGAAGCCGCTGGCTCCGTCGGGGCGATGCTTCGCGGAGATGCGCGGCTACCGAACGCCATGGGATTGGACTCGAAATCAACTGACTGTCGCAGCTCAGAGGCTTGCTACACCGTAAATATCCATGGTTAACCGACGGTTACGGCCGGCGGGGCAAAGCGGGCACGGCTACGCCGGCGACCAATGCCGCCTGCCGTGGAGAACGCCGCATTTGCGGGGGGCATTCGGTGAGCCGGAACCCCTCATCCGGATCGCATCTTGCGCTCAGCTGATGTTCAGCAGGATTCGCCCCGACGTGCCGCTGCGCATCAAATCCAGCGCGTCGTTGACGTCGTCGAGCGCGAACTGATGGGTCACGATGCCGCGGTAGTTCACCTTGCCGGCGTCGCTGAGGCGAACGAGGCGCGGAATATCGCGCGCCGGCTGGCATTGCCCGCCTTCCGAGCCCTTCAGCACTTTCTCGAAGTGGAGCGGCAGCGTGTAGATCTCGGCCTTCTCGCGGGGCACGCCGACCAGGATGCAGCGGCCCTTCTTGGCGGTGATCTCGTAGGCGAGCTCGATCAGATTCTTGACGCCGGTGGTCTCGACGACCTTGTCGGGTCCATCGGTGCCGGTGATGGACCGAATTTCGGCGGCGACATCCTTGACCGCTTCGGAGTTGATGGTGTGGGTGGCGCCGAACTGCTTCGCCATTTCGAGCTTGTTGTCGAGGCGGTCGATCGCAATGACGGGATAGGCGCCCACCATCGCGGCAAATTGCACGATGTTCAATCCGACGCCGCCGACGCCGAACACGACCACGGCTTCGCCGATGGCGATCTGCGCATCGTTGTTGACGACGCCGAGCGCGGTCGTCACGGCGCAGCCGAGCAGCGGCGCGCTGGTGCGGTCGATCGAGGCCGGAACCGGCGTGACGCGATTCTCCGACACCACGGCATATTCGTTGAAGGTGGTAACCCAGCCGGCGTTGAGACGCTTGCCGCGCCAGGAATAGACCGGCGTGTTGGACTGGATGCCCTTGCCCGGCCGCCAATGCATGACGACGGTGTCGCCCTGCTTGCAGGAGACCACGCCGGGTCCGGTCTCGACGATCGTTGCCAGCGCCTCGTGCCCCAACAGGTGGGGCAGGAACTTGTCGACGCCCTTGACCGCGTCGATCTCGTTGATCTGCGCGCCGCAGATGCTCGACGTGTGCACGTGCGCGAGCACCTGGCCGTGTTCGAGCCTGTCCGGCAAATTGAACTCGTCGACGATCAGCGGCTTGCCCGACTCGACGAGGATGGCCGCCTTGGCGGTCTTGATGTCCATGAGGAGCGCCCGATCACTCGAAATAGATGAATTCGTAATCGCCGGTGTAACCGAGCTTGCCGTACAGCCAGATCCATTCCGAGGTGTGCAGGATGGACTCCGCCGTCAGCGCCCAGCATTCGAGGTTGTGCAATTCGGCGACGGTCCGGTAGCCCTCGACCATGACGTATTTGTTCTTGCCGACCCGCTCGATCTCCTTGAGTGCCGCCTCGAGCTCGTACAGCCGCAGATTGTGCAGGGTGCCGAGCGAGATGACGAGGTCGAAACTGTCGTCGCCATAGGGATAGATGTCCTGGGCGCGATAGTTGAAGAGGTAGGGCTTCACCTGCTCGTGCGCATTGGCAAGACCGTGCTTGGAGATGTCGAAGCCGACGACCTTCAGGCCCGGCAGGATCTTCTGCATCTCGTAGAGCAGGAAGCCCTTGCCGCAGCCGACGTCGAGCACGCTGGATCCGTCCTTCAGACCATAGGTCTCGATCAGCGCCTTGGCGACCGGCGCCCAGCGCCCCTCGATGAAGCGGTAACCGCCATAGCCGAAGCGACGGTCGCCGTCCCAATAATCGGCCTCGTATTCCCGCGCCTTCAGCGAGCAGCCGATCTTGTCGTCGTTCATGCGGGCCATGTAGTCGCGCTTGGTCGCCGTATGCAGTGGCGTCACGATATTCAGGAGTCGTCCCATTGAGTCCTCTGATTCCAGGCGCGTTGCGATTGTCGCGACTGGCCGGGAAGGCTCGGGTCGCAACTTGCGAATTCCTTTAGCATCTGCGGACGCGATCATCATTGCTTCAGATCAATGACGTGGAGACCCGGCGACTGCGCCGCCGGCAGCCGGCATCGGTTGCTGCCGCCGGCAGCGACACGAAGACGCATGGAACGAGAGTGCGGGGCGCGGCGTTCGCCGCAAGGGAGCCCATCATGCCGACCAAGCCGACCATCGCTCGCATCTGGCGCGGCCGTACCCGCCGCGATCTCGCCGACGCCTACCAGGCCTACTTGCAGGCCGAGGGCATTCCGCCGCTGCGCAAGACCGCGCTCGGCGTGCAGCAATTGCGCGAGGACCGCGACGAGGAGACGTGGTTCACGACCATTTCCTATTGGGCGGACATCGCGGCCATGACGGCTTTCACCAAGGGCGAGCCCACCAAGGTCCACCATCTCGCGCGCGACGCGGAATTCCTGATCGAACTGCCGCAGCGTATCGAGATCCACCGCATCCTGATCGACGAACAGGGCTTACGGTAAAAGACTGGAGCCACGGAAGCCGAAGCTCGCATCGCCGCCAAATTGCAGCTTGTCGCAAAGATCCGATTGCTCGCGGCTGCTTGCTGCAGCACAACAAGTTCCCTTCCAGGCCAGGCTAAAGCATGACGGGATGAAGCTTGATTGCCGCGATGACGGAGGTGCAACTCCCTCTCCCGCTTGCGGGAGAGGGCTGGGGAGAGGGTGTCTCCTCAGTGGGACAATCCCCAAGAGGAGAAAGCCCTCTCCCGGCGCGCGGGACGATGCTTCGCATCGCCCGGACGCGCCGACCTCTCCCGCAAGCGGGAGAGGTGAACGACCCTGCGGCAATCGGTTCAACCTTAAGCCACTCCGCCCTAGCGTGTCCCGGCAGGCGAACTCGCAAGAGCGGATCACAGCCCGGCGTCGTCACGGGAACGCCTCGTCGCCCTTCGCAATTGACTCTCGTCAGGCACGACAACGGAAACAGCCATGAAGAACATCAGTGCCGGCCAGATCGCCCTGCTGGTTGCCCTCGGAGCCATGCTGATCCTCACCGGCGTTTGGGGATTTTCAGTCTGGGAATCCAGCAGCGGCGTCGAGATGGGCAAGCACGGCTGGATCGCGCTTGGCCTCGGCGCTTTCTTCTCGCTGCTGATCGGCTGTGGGCTGATGGCGCTGATGTTCTTCAGCAGCCGCAGCGGTCATGACGATGTCGCCGATCCCTTCCGCCGGCGGGACGGCGAGGACAGCTAGCTGCATCGTGCCGCCTCGCCTTTGTCATTGACGCCGTCGATGACCTTTGCGTCGGACCGCTGCGCAGGCGTCCCATAACGGAGACCAATGCGGCTCCCGGGCGTGCGCAGCGAGGCTGCACCCGGACACCCCCTACAACTTTCCATAGACCCGCCCGGCGACCGCCTTCAGGCGCTCGACCGAGCCCGACTCGGGATGCGGCTTGACCGGCGCGAACAGGATCGAAGCCTGCCTGCCGTTCTTCCAGACGAAGATGTTGACGGCGTTGCCGTTGCCCTTGGTGCAGGAATGCTCGCCGAACGCCTCGCCGCCGAGTTCGGGTATCGCCACGTGCTTGCAGGGACCAGCGCGCTTCATCATGCCGATGGCAGTGTCGCGGGAGGTCGCGATCACCGCGACGGTCATGGTGTTCGCCTCGCGATCGAACATCATGCAGCTGCCCGCGCCGGTCCGCTGCACCGTCAGCGTGCTGCTGTCGAGAAAGCCGTCGGCATCGGCGGCAGTGAGCCACTCGCAATTGCCGAAGCGCTCGCTGCTCTTGCCTACGCTTCCGATGGCAATGCGCGCGGCTTCGCTGAGCGGTCCGAGCAGCGCATCGTCGGCCCGCCGGCCGATCGGATAGACGGTGAGCTGGAGAATGTAGTCGCCGGACAAGGCGACGACCGAGGCCTCCTGGCGCTCCGCGCCGGCGGCGCTCTTTCCGCCCTGGCCTTCGTCGCCGATCCCCGTCACTGCGCTCAGCGGCATGCGCTCGCCCAGCGTCTTGACGAAGGTCGCGTACAATTCCCTGGCGCGGTCCTTGTCGGGATTGCGGAACACGGAGAGCATCATCGTGTCGCCGCGCCCGGCCTGGTAGATGCAGCCGCGTCCGTCCTGATTGGAGATCAGCGACCATTTGAGCGCCGGCATCGCGCGGGCGAGCTCCTGGGCGCTGATGAACGGGCAGGTTTCCGCCGCGCGCGCGGGAAGCGCCGGGGCGATTGCGATTGCAAGGAATAGAACGAGGCAGGAGAACAGACGATCGATGGTACGCATGGGACGTACATACTACCGAAACGGCGCGCCGGGAACGATTGGAACCTCCGTCACTGCCCCTGATATTCGGCCCAGCAATCCGCCGTTTCATAGACCCGGACCGCCGAGAGCTGCCGAAGGCTCGGCTTCAACCGGTCCCAGATCCAGATCGCGATATTCTCGGCGGTCGGGTTCTCGAGGCCCTTGACCTCGTTCAGGCAACGATGGTCCAGCGCCTCCAGGATGTCGGCGAAGCATTTTTCGATATCGAAGAAGTCCGCGACGAAGCCGGTGTGCGGGTCGACCGGCCCGTCCAGCTGAACCTCGACCCGGTAGGAATGACCATGCAGCCGGCGGCATCGATGGGTCTCGGGCACGTTCGGCAGCCGATGCGCCGCCTCGAACTTGAACGCCTGCGATATCTTCATTCCGCTCCTCACACGGCGAAGCCATCCGGTCTCGGCCCGTCTGGCGACCAGATGCTGCTTTGTCCTGACCTTCGTCGAAGAATGGCGCGCCCGGAACGATTCGAACGTCCGACCCTCAGATTCGTAGTCTGATGCTCTATCCAGCTGAGCTACGGGCGCGTGTTTCGCAAACAGCGCGGGCATAGCCCGCGACGCAGCCCCCGGCGGAGCCGGAGGGGGTGCGAAAGAGCGCTCTGACTAACCGCTCTCGTCCCGATTGGCAAGATCCGGAATGGGGGTATTTTCGCGCATTTCCGCATCTCAGCTCGTCATTCCGGGGCGCGACGAAGTCGCGAGCCCGGAATCCATAACCACCAGCTGGGGTTATGGATTCCGGGCCTGGCCCTTCGGGCCATCCCGGAATGACGGACATCATGGGAATCGCCCCGTCATCGCTCGGCCGCTGGCCGACTAGGCCCGCTGCCGCTCGTTGCGGATGGAGAGCAGCTCCACGGGGCGGTCGGGGATCACGATGCGGAAGGTGGCGCCGATGGTGCCTTCGACCAGGTGGATATCGCCGCCGTGGGCGCGGACCAGCTCGGCGGCGATGGCGAGGCCCAGCCCGCTGCCGCCGGGACGCCCGGAGGTCTGGAACGCCTCGAACAGGTGCTCCCTGGTCTTCTGGGGCACGCCGGGGCCGGTGTCGGAGACCTCGATGATCGCCACGGCGCCTTCGCGCTTTCCGGTGATCCGGATCTGCTGCGGGCCGCCGTCGCCGGAGGCATGACTCTCCAGCGCCTGGGCGGCGTTGCGAACGAGGTTGAGCAGCACCCGGAACAGCTGATCGGGATCGGCATCGACCGCCAGCCCGCGCTCGATCGCGGCGACCCAGGCAATCGAGGCATCGGAGGCGAGGCCTGCGGTCTCGCGCACCTCCAGCACGACCGGCTCGATCAGGATCATGCGGCGGTCGGGCGCAGCCTCCTGGGCGCGGCCGTAGGACAGCGTGGACTGGCAGAAGGCGATGGCGCGCTCGAGCGAGCGCACCAGCTTGGGCGCAAAGCGCTGCACCCGCGGATCCGGCACGCTGGCGAGCTGGTCCGACAGCAGCTGGGCCGAAGCCAGCAGATTGCGCAGATCGTGGTTGATCTTGGACACGGCGAGACCGAGGGCGGCGAGCCGGCTCTTCTGATGCAGCATCGACATCAGATCGCGCTGCATGTCGGACAATTCACGCTCGGCGACCCCGATCTCGTCGCTGCGTTGGCTCGGCACGATGATTCCCGCCGAGCTTTCGGGGTTCTCGTGGAAGCCGACCAGGCTCGCGGTCAGCCGCCGCATCGGACGCACGAAGAGATAATGAAGCGCGAGATAGACGAGGCCGGCGGTCAGCGCCGCGATGATCAGCGCGACGACCACGAGGTTGCGGGAGAAACGATACATCTGCTGCCGCAGCGGCAGCTCGTCGGTGACGATCTCCATGAACTGGGCCGTGCCGACGCCGGGCCCGACGATCCGGATGGCCTGGTTGCCGGTCTCCAGCATCATCCGGAACGAGCCGGTGATCGCCTCCCACGCCGTCATGTCGCGCAGGTCGATGTCATGCTCGATGGTGGCTGGAATGTTGTCGCTGGCGAGCAGCCGGCGCTGCTGGCCCATCTTGATGGCAACCGCGCGGGCATTGATGCTCTTCAGAATCTGGCGCGACAGCGAATCGGGAACCATGCCGAGCGGCGCCGCATCCAGCACCAGCGCCGCCGTGTTCGCCGCCGCGACGCGGTCGTTCAGCCGGTTGACCCAGAAGTTGGCAATGGCGGGCACATAGAGCAGGACGGCCGCGATCATCACCAGGGGCACGGTCAGCAGCAGCAGCTTGCCCGACAGCCCGAGCCCGCCGCGGGAGCGCATCACCGGCTGCTCCGGCTGATCCTGATCCTGGATCGGCTGGCGGTCTGTCGCTGCCACGAAATTCGCCCTCGCTGTCTGGCGGGTGAAGGATTGGCGGTAGAAAGATGCGACCCGGCCCCGGTCCGGTCAAATTACAGATCGCTAATCTGCCGAGGTGGGATGTAAGCGCTGATATCGCGAGTCGCCACCTCAAGGGTTAAAAACCCCGCACAAACAGCGATATTCACGAGAATCGCGCGCTTGTGCGGCGTTGACGAAAACAAGGCGCTCGCTTATAAGCCGCGCAAATTGTCCGCGATGACCCGGTGCGACGCCGGGAGCGGCTCTCTTGGGGCCGGAAAAGGGCCCGTTTTGGGCCGCATCTTCCGGACTTTACCATCAATTCTACAGGCAAATTGCCCGGTCAGCGGAGAAAAACCCGTGAAGCGGACTTATCAACCCAGCAAACTGGTGCGCAAGCGCCGTCACGGCTTCCGTGCCCGTCTCGCCACTGCCGGCGGCCGCAAGGTTCTCGCCGCCCGCCGCGCGCGCGGTCGCAAGCGTCTGAGCGCCTGAGCCAGACCCCCTTTTTGGGATTTCATCATGGATCGGCTGAGGCAGCGGGCGGATTTCCTCGCCGTTGCCAATGGCGCGCGGGTGAATAGTCCCGCGTTCGTCCTGCAAAGCCGTCCCCGCGATGACGGCGGCCCGATCCGGATCGGCTTCACCGTCACCAAAAAGAACGGCAACGCTCCCGAGCGCAATCGCATCCGGCGCCGGCTTCGCGAATTGGTGAAGCGGCTCGATCCGGTGTCGATGCCGCCCCATCATGATTATGTGCTAGTCGGCCGAAGGGACGCGCTCTCGCGCCCCTTCGCCACCATGCTCGACGATCTGCGCATAGCGTTCACGAAGCCCGCGCGGCATACGGCCAAAGGACCCGCGAAGGGACGCGGCCCCAGGACTGACCATACGAGATCCAGTCCCGCTCCTGCTGCCAGCAGCAAACCCGATTGATGACGAGACAATAGTGATGACCGACAATCGCAATACCATCCTCGCCGTCATTCTGTCGGGCCTGGTGCTGATCGCCTGGCAGTATTTCTACAACGTGCCGGCGATGGAGAAGCAGCGCGCCCAGCAGCAGGCGCAGGCCGAGCTCCAGAAGGGCACGCCGCAGCCGACCGCCTCGGCGACCCCTGGCAGCGCGCCGCAGCAGCCGGGCAACGCGGCTCAGCCGGCAACGCCGGCCGCGAACCAGGCCCAGCCGGTCGTTGCCCGCGATGCCGCGATCGCGGCCAGCCCGCGCGTCAAGATCGAGACGCCGCGGATCGCCGGCAGCATTTCGCTGAAGGGCGGCCGCATCGACGACATCGCGCTGGTGCAATTCCGCGAAACGGTCGACCCGAAATCGCCGCCGATCATCCTCTATTCGCCCTCGGGCACCGCCGAGCCCTATTACGCCGAGTTCGGCTGGGTGGCGGCGACGGGCGTGACGGCGAAGCTGCCGGGTGCGCAGACCGTCTGGCAGCAGGACGGCAGCGGCAGCCTGACGCCGACGACGCCGGTGGTGCTGAAATGGGACAACGGCGAGGGCCTCACCTTCCGCCGTACCATCGCGGTCGACGACCATTATCTCTTCACGGTCAAGGACGAGGTGAGCAATGTCGGCAATGCGCCTGTCACGCTCTATCCGTTCGCGCTGATCTCGCGCCACGGTGCGCCGCAAGTCTCCGGCTACTACATCCTGCATGAAGGCCTGATCGGCTATCTCGATGGCTTGCAGGAATATGCCTACAAGAAGATCGACGAGACCAAATCGGTGAACTTCAAGGCCACCAATGGCTGGCTCGGCATGACCGACAAGTACTGGGCCTCGGCGCTGCTGCCGGACACCAGCGCGCAGCTTCAGGCGCGCTTCTCCTCGAACCCGGTCGGCAACGTCCACACCTACCAGACCGACTATCTGCTCGATCCCGTCACCGTCGCGATCGGCGGCACCGCGACCGCGAATGCGCGGCTGTTCGCCGGCGCCAAGGAAGCCGGCGTCGTCGGCATCAATTTCCCGCTGGCCGGCCACGGCGGCTACAACAAGGAGCTCGGCCTCAACCATTTCGATCTCTTGATCGACTGGGGCTGGTTCCACTTCATCACCAAGCCGATGTTCATCGGCCTCGATTTCTTTTACCGTTTCTTCGGCAATTTCGGCATCTCGATCCTGCTCGTGACCGTGATCGTGAAGCTGTTGTTCTTCCCGCTGGCGAACAAGTCCTACGCCTCGATGGCGAAGATGAAGTCGGTCCAGCCGCAGCTTCAGGCGCTGAAGGAGCGCTTCCCCGACGACAAGGTGAAGCAGCAGCAGGAGATGATGGAGATCTACCGCAAGGAGAAGATCAATCCGGTCGCCGGCTGTCTCCCCGTGGTGATCCAGATCCCGGTGTTCTTCTCGCTCTACAAGGTGCTGTTCGTCACCATCGAGATGCGGCACGCGCCGTTCTACGGCTGGATCAAGGACCTCTCGGCGCCGGACCCGACCAACCTCTTCAACCTGTTCGGGCTGATCCCGTTCGATCCGACCACGATTCCCGTGTTCGGCTATTACCTCGCGCTCGGCATCTGGCCGATCATCATGGGCATCACGATGTGGTTCCAGATGAAGCTGAACCCGACGCCGCCGGATCCGACGCAGCAGATCATCTTCAACTGGATGCCGCTGATCTTCACCTTCATGCTGGCGGGCTTCCCCGCGGGCCTCGTGATCTACTGGGCCTGGAACAATTTGCTCTCGGTGATCCAGCAGAGCTACATCATGCGTCGCAACGGCGTGAAGGTGGAGCTGTTCGACAATCTCAAGGCGACGTTCGCGCGGAAGGCGACGTAGGTCCCTCACGATCGCGCCCCGTCATGCGGGGCGCAAGAGCCTCCACATCGTCATGCCCGGGCTCGTCCCGGGCATCCACGTTTTGGAAGCTCGCCCAGTAACAAGACGTGGATGGCCGGGACGAGCCCGGCCATGACGAAAGGATAGAGGCTTCGCATGACCGACGACAAAGATGCGAAGCTGATCGAGGCCGGGCGCAAGCTGTTCGCCCGCGACTGGCAGTTCATCTGGGCCTCGCCCTCGATCCAGACGCTGCCGCCGATGGCGGGGCTGGAGGTCGCCTTTGCCGGCCGCTCCAATGTCGGCAAGTCCAGCCTGATCAACGCCCTCACGGGGCGCAACGCGCTGGCGCGCACCTCGCACACGCCGGGCCGCACCCAGGAGCTGATCTTCTTCGAGGTCCCAGGGAAGTCCGACCTGCGTCTCGTCGACATGCCCGGTTACGGCTATGCCAAGGCGCCCAAGAGCCAGGTCGCATCCTGGACCGAGCTGATCCACAAATTCCTGCTCGGACGCGCCTCGCTCGCCCGCGTCTACGTGCTGATCGACGCGCGCCATGGCCTCAAGGACGTGGATCTCGAAGTCCTGGGCACGCTCGACCGCTCCGCCGTCAGCTACCAGATCGTGCTGACCAAGACCGACCAGGTGAAGGCCGCCGAGCTGCAAGCGCGCATCGCCGAGACCGAGGCTGCGCTGGCCAAGCATCCGGCCGCGTTTCCAAACGTGCTCGCGACATCGTCGCGCAGCTCGACCGGCATGGAGAGCCTGCGCGCCGCGATGGCGAAGCTGCTGGAAGAGCGGAGCAAGTAATGGCGGCCCATCGCCTCCTGATTGGGCTTGCCGGATTGATGGGCGCCGCCGGCGTCGCGCTGGCCGCGGCCTCCGCCCACGGCGCGGATGCGAGCCGGCTTGCCACGGCGAGCGCCATGCTGCTGTTTCATGCAACCGCCATACTCGCCGTGATCGCCCTGCTCACGCGCGGCCTTCTGCATGGCGGAATTGGCCTCGTCGCCGCATTCGGCTTGGCGATCGGCGCCGCGCTGTTCGCGGGCGACCTCACCTTGCGGCAATATGCCGGACACGCGCTGTTTCCGATGGCGGCGCCGACCGGCGGAACGGTGATGATCGCGGGCTGGCTGGCGCTGACGTTGGCGGCGGTGCTGGCGAGGAAGTAGCGAGGGTGTCCCGGACGCGGTGCGGCACCTAAAGCGCGTTTACGCGCGTCTTCGACGCGCTATGGTGACGCTCCGCAGAGCCGGGACCCAGAGGCTACATGGCCCCCGGCTCTGCAGCGCATCCGGGGCACGCGAACATCGCTTTGCGCCCCGCCCGCCAATCGGATAGAACGCGCACCGACCGTTCCGCCAGCGAGACCGCGACATGACCGACATCTCCCCGCTCGACCAGGCCCGCATCCTGTCCGAAGCGCTGCCGCACATGCAGCAATATGACGAGGAAACCATCGTCATCAAATATGGCGGCCATGCCATGGGCGACGAGGAGACCGCCAAGAACTTTGCCCGCGACATCGTGCTGCTCGAGCAGACTGCGATCAATCCCGTTGTGGTGCATGGCGGCGGACCGCAGATCGCGACCATGCTGAAGCGCCTCGGCATTCAGTCGGAATTCGCGGCCGGCCTGCGCATCACCGATGCCGCGACCATCGAGATCGTCGAGATGGTGCTCGCCGGCTCGGTCAACAAGCAGATCGTCGGCTACATCAACGAGGCCGGCGGCAAGGCCGTCGGGCTGTCGGGCAAGGACGGCAACATGGTGAAGGCGTCGAAGACGACGCGCACCATCGTCGATCCGGACTCGAACATCGAGAAGGCGATCGATCTCGGCTTCGTCGGCGACCCCGAGAAGGTCGATCTCACGCTGCTCAACCAGCTGATCGGCTACGAGCTGATTCCGGTGCTGGCGCCGCTCGCGACCTCCAAGGAAGGCCAGACGCTGAACATCAACGCCGACACCTTTGCCGGTGCGGTCGCCGGCGCGCTGAAGGCCAAGCGCCTGTTGCTGCTCACCGACGTGCCGGGCGTGCTCGACAAGTCGAAGAAGCTGATCCCGCAATTGTCGGTCAAGGACGCGCGCAAGCTGATCGCCGACGGCACCATTTCCGGCGGCATGATCCCGAAGGTCGAGACCTGCATCTACGCGCTGGAGCAGGGCGTCGAAGGCGTCGTCATCATCGACGGCAAGATGCAGCACGCAGTGCTGCTCGAGCTGTTCACCAACCAGGGCACGGGAACGCTGATCCACAAGTGATACGGGAGCGGACACAGAATGGAGTCATGGCCAGGCTCGGCCCGGCTATCCACGCGTCTCGCCCTGCACAGTCATTCCGGAGCGCCCGAAGGGCGAATCCGGAATCTCGAGATTCCGGGTTCGATGCTCCACATCGCCCCGGAATGACGGGGCGGCATCGCCGCTCCCGCCTCACCCGCTTCCTGATGACGCTGCCGGCCGCGGCCGTCTCGTTCGTCTTCTCCTCCGCCCCCGCCTTCGCCGACCTCAAGATCTGCAACCGCATGTCCTATGTGGTCGAGGCCGCGATCGGCATCGACGACAAGGCGGCGACCGCAACGCGCGGCTGGTTCAGGATCGACCCCGCCACCTGCCGCGTGGTGGTGCAGGGTACGCTGACCGCCGACCGCATCTTGCTCCACGCCCGCGCCCTCGGCGTCTATGGCGCGTCCCCGATCCCGCAGAGCGGCAGCGACATGCTCTGTGTCGCCCAGGACAATTTCGTCATTGCGGCGGCCCGGCAATGCCGCACCGGCCAGGCCCAGGCCGCATTCACGCAAGTGACGCCGACGCAAGGCGCGGACGGCCACCTCGTTGCCTACCTCGCCGAGGATTCCGAATATGACGACGAGCAGGCGCGGCTCGCCGGCATCCAGCGGCTGCTGGTGATCGCAGGCTATGACGCCGCGCCGATCGACGGCGTCGACGGGCCGAAGACGCAGGCCGCGCTGGCCGCGTTCCTGAAGAGCCGCGGCCTGTCGTCGGACGTCGTGGGCTCGCCAGGCTTCTTCAAGACCATGGTCGATGCGGTGCAGACGCCGTCTGCGACCGGCCTCACCTGGTGCAACGACACGCCGCACAAGGTGATGGCGGCGATCGCGACCGACGACGGCAAGTCCGTGACCAGCCGCGGCTGGTATCGCATCGATCCCAAGACCTGCCTGCATCCCGACGTGACCGGCCAGCCGAAACAGATCTTCAGCTTCGCGGAGGCCGTCGACGCCGACAACCGCACCGTCAAGCTGAAGGACCGGCCGCTGAACTGGGGCGGCGACAGGCAGCTGTGCACGCGCGAGACCAAGTTCGAGACCAATGAGCAGACCGATTGCGGCGCGCGCGGTTTTTCGGCGACGGGCTTCGGCACGGTCGACATGTCGAGCGGCGGCAAGACGCTGCGGTTTGCAGTGCCGTGAGCGAGAGAGTTGTGATGACCCTGCCCCGCACCTTCGCGCATGTCGACACCTGGGTCTTCGACCTCGACAACACGCTCTATCCGCATCACGTCAACCTGTGGCAGCAGGTCGATGCGCGGATTGGGGAGTTCGTCTGCAACTGGCTGAATGTCGGCCCGGAGGAAGCACGCAACATCCAGAAGGACTATTACCGTCGCTTCGGCACCACCATGCGCGGCATGATGACCCTGCATGGCGTTTCCGCCGACGACTATCTCGCCTACGTCCACAAGATCGACCACTCGCCGCTGGAGCCGAACCCGGCACTCGGCGAAGCCATCGCAAAATTGCCGGGGCGCAAGCTGATCCTGACCAACGGCTCGGTCGACCATGTCGATGCGGTGCTGGCGCGACTCGGCTTCGCCTCGCATTTCGACGGCGTGTTCGACATCATTGCCGCCGAATTCGAGCCGAAGCCGGCGGCGCAGACGTATCGGAGATTCCTCTCCGATCATTCGGTCGACCCGACCCGGGCCGCCATGTTCGAGGACCTCGCCCGCAACCTCACCGTCCCGCACGCGCTCGGCATGACCACGGTGCTGGTGGTGCCGGACGGCACGAAGGAGGTGGTGCGCGAGGACTGGGAACTGGAGGGGCGGGACGCCGCCCATGTCGACTACGTCACGGATGATCTGGCGGGGTTCTTGGCGGCGCTGTCCCGGAAGTAGCCGCCATCGTCCCGGGGCGCGAAGCGAGCCCGGGACGACAGCGGAGTATGCCTTGACTCTCCCGGCCCAAATCCCGAAAAAGCGCTCCAATTCACGCGAAACCACGCCTTCCCCAGAGGAAATCCCGATGTCCCTTGCAGCCCTCGAATCCACCATCAACAGCGCCTTCGACGCGCGCGAGACCATCTCGACCTCGACCAAGGGCGAGGTGCGCGAAGCCGTGGACCAGGCGCTGGAGACCTTGGACAAGGGTGAGGCGCGCGTTGCCGAGCGCGGCGCTGACGGCAAGTGGAAGGTCAATCAATGGCTGAAGAAGGCGGTGCTGCTGTCGTTCCGCCTCAACGACATGGGCGTCATCAATGGCGGCCCGGGCAAGGCGACCTGGTGGGACAAGGTGCCCTCGAAGTTCGAGGGCTGGGGCGAGAACCGTTTCCGCGATGCCGGTTTTCGCGCGGTGCCCGGCGCCGTGGTGCGCCGCTCGGCCTTCATCGCCAAGAACGTCGTGCTGATGCCGTCCTTCGTCAATCTCGGCGCCTATGTCGATGAGAGCACCATGGTCGATACCTGGGCCACCGTCGGCTCCTGCGCGCAGATCGGCAAGCGCGTGCACATCTCCGGCGGCGCCGGCATCGGCGGCGTGCTCGAGCCGCTGCAGGCCGAGCCCGTGATCATCGAGGACGATTGCTTCATCGGCGCGCGCAGCGAGGTCGCCGAAGGCGTGATCGTGCGCAAGGGCGCGGTGCTGGCGATGGGCGTGTTCCTGGGCGCCTCGACCAAGGTCGTCGACCGCGAGACCGGCGAGGTCTTCATGGGCGAAGTGCCCGAATATTCGGTGGTGGTGCCCGGCGCCCTGCCCGGCAAGCCGATGAAGAACGGCCAGATCGGCCCCAGCACCGCCTGCGCCGTCATCGTCAAGCGCGTCGACGAGCGCACCCGGTCGAAGACCAGCATCAACGAGCTGCTGCGGGATTAGTCCGTAAACACAATTCCATCCCCGTCACCCTGAGGTGGCCGCTTCTTCAGCGGCCCTCGAAGGGCGACGGCCCGGCTGCGGCCACATCGCGGCCGTTCATCCTTCGAGGCTCCCGGCGCGATGCTTTGCATCGCGCCACTCGCACCTCCAGCGACAACGGCTTCGCCGTTGCGCGGGGAAATGACGGGTTCGACAGCGTTTCGAACCCAGCCTCCCTCCATCGCGACCAATCACCGGACGGCCTCCACCGCCCGGAACCTTCGCCATGGACTGGACCTGGTACCTCTTCCGCTTCGACGGCCGTATCAACCGCGCCTTGCAGTGGCAGGCGCTGCTGATCGTCGCGGTGCTGGCTGGCTTGCTCGGAATGATCAGACAGGTGATCGACCTCCTCAGCGCGGACGGATCGTTGAAGCTATCCATCAAGCTCGATTTCGACTTCGGCCTCGACGACCTCTTCAAGCTGGTCGATCCCCGCGCCCATCGCTCGCTGGCATCCCTTGGCCGCACGGACCTGGTCCTGAAGGCATCGGGCCTCGCGCTGTTCACATGGATATTCCTGGCGACCGCCACCAAGCGGCTGCACGATCGGAACAGGAGCGGCTGGTGGATCGCTGCGTTCTTCGTCGCGCCGGGCCTGTTCAGTCAGTTCTCGGATCTGCTGCCTGACTCGCATTGGGTGCTGTCGGTCAGTCTCACCGCTTCGAGCCTGTGGCTGTGGGGAATCGTCGAGCTGTTCACCCTTCCCGGCACCTCGGGCCACAACCGCTTCGGCCCCGATCCGCTCTTCGACATCGACAACAGCACCGCATCGCCCCCAGCGAAAAGCTGGGACCAGCAGAACGAGACCGAAATTGTCCCGCCCAGTGCTAGCCCACCCGGCGGCATGCATGTTAAGCGGGGCGCATGACCGATGCTCTCTCCATTGCCCGCGACCTCATCCGCTGCCCCTCGGTAACCCCGGCCGACGCCGGTGCACTCGGGGTACTCGAAAAAGCCCTCGGCGCCGCCGGCTTCATTTGCCATCGCGTGACCTTCAGCGAGGAAGGCACCGCCGACGTCGACAATCTCTATGCGCGGATCGGCACCGAAGCTCCGCACATCACCTTTGCCGGCCACACCGACGTGGTGCCGCCCGGCGACGAAGGCGCCTGGAGCGTCGGTGCGTTCTCCGGCGAAGTGAAGGACGGGGTCCTGCACGGCCGCGGCGCGGTCGACATGAAGGGCGGCATCGCCTGCTCGGTCGCGGCGGTGCTGGAGCATCTCGCCGCCAACGGCGGCAAGCCGCGCGCCGACGGCCAAAAATCAGGCTCGGGCTCGATCTCGTTCCTGATCACGGGCGATGAAGAAGACGTCTCGATCAACGGCACCATCAAGCTGTTGAAATGGGCCGCCGCGCGCGGCGAGACGTTCGATCATTGCGTGCTTGGCGAGCCCTCCAATGTCGAGACGCTCGGCGACACCATCAAGGTCGGTCGCCGCGGCTCGCAATCCGGCACGCTCGTCGTCGACGGCGTGCAGGGTCACGTCGCCTACCCGCATCGCGCCTCCAATCCGGTGCCGGACATATCGCGGCTGATCGTGGCGATCTCCGACGAGCCGCTCGACCATGGCAGCGCGCAGTTCCAGGCCTCCAATCTCGAATTCGTCTCGGTCGACGTCGGCAACAAGGCCTTCAACGTCATCCCCGGCGAAGCCCGCGCCAAGTTCAACATCCGCTATAACGACAACCACACCCAGGCGAGCTTGCGCGAGCTGGTGGAGACGCGCCTCGCCAAAGCCTGCGGCAACCGCATCAAGGCCCGCATCGTCTGGGAGCCCTCGAACTCGAACGTGTTCGTGACCAAGCCAGGGCCGTTCACCGATCTCGCCGTCGCCGCGATCGAGGAGGTGACGGGGCGCAAGCCGGAGCTGTCGACGAGCGGTGGCACGTCGGATGCGCGCTTCATTGCGAGCTATTGCCCGGTGATCGAGTTCGGGCTGGTGGGGCAGACCATGCACCAGATCGACGAGCGCGTGCCGGTTGCCGATCTGGAGAAGCTGACGAAGGTGTATCGCGGGATACTGACGCGGTATTTCGGGTGAGGCCCGACTGCGGCCTCACATTCCGCTGTCGTCGCCCGGCTTGACCGGGCGATCCAGTATTCCAGAGACAGCAGTGATTGAACCGAGAAGCCGCGGCGTACTGGATGCCCCGGTCAAGCCGGGGCATGACAGCGTGGGTGTCGCGTGAGCGCGCGCCTCTCGTTTAATAATCCACCTTCATCAGATACAGGCCCTCCGGCGGCGCGACGATGCCGCAGGCGGCGCGGTTGCGTGCGGCGAGCGCTGCGGAGAGATCGTCGGCGGTCCAGCGGCCCTCGCCGACCCAGACCAGCGATCCCACCATCGAGCGGACCTGGCTGTGCAGGAACGAGCGCGCCGAGGTGACGATTATGATCTCGCGGCCGTCGCGCATCACGTCGAGCTGGTCGAGCGTCTTCTCCGGCGACTTGGCCTGACACTCGGTATCGCGGAAGGTGGTGAAATCGTGCTTGCCGAGCAGGCGCTGGGCTGCCGCATGCATCGCCTCGGCATCGAGCTTGCGCGGCACGCGCCAGGCGTGGCCGGCATCGAGCGCGAGATTGGCGCGGGTGTTGATGACGCGATAGCGGTAGTGGCGCTTCACCGCCGAGAAGCGTGCCTCGAAACTGTCGGGAACGATCTCGGCCTCTAACACCGCGATCGGATTCGGGCGCAGATGCGCGTTGAGCCCGTCGCGAAAACGGCCCGGCGGAAACTGCTTGTCGACGTCGACATGCGCGACCTGGCCGCGCGCATGCACGCCGGCATCGGTGCGGCCGGCGCCATGCACCCGCAGATCCGCCCCCGTCATGGCTTTCACGGCCGCTTCCAGCGCGCCCTGAACCGAGGGCAGCGTGTCCTGCACCTGCCAGCCGAAAAACGGCGCGCCGTCATATTCGATGGTGAGCTTGTAGCGGGGCATCAAGCCAGTCGCATCGGCGGGCTCACGGGCACGCCGCGCAAGAAGTCGGCGGCCTGCATCCGGCCCTTGCCCTCGCGCTGGAGCTCGATGATGCGGATCGCGCCGTCGCCGCAGGCGATGGTGAGATGATCGTCGAGCACCGCGCCAGGCTCGCCGGCGCCTTGCGCCAGCTCACAGCGCAGGATCTTGACGCGCGCGTTCTCCAGCTCGGCCCAGGCGCCGGGGAACGGCGACAGGCCGTGGATGTGGCGCAGCACCTCGCGCGCCGGCTTGCGCCAGTCGATCCGCGCCTCGGCCTTGTCGATCTTGGCGGCGTAGGTGACGCCGTCCTCGCTCTGCTTCTTGAGCTGAAGCCCGCCGCGGTCGAGCGCGGCCATCGCCCGTACCATCAGATCGGCACCGAGACGCGAGAGCCGATCGTGCAGATCGAGCGCCGTCATATTGTCGGTGATGGCAAGCCGCTCGGCCATCGCGACGTCGCCGGTATCGAGGCCGACATCCATCTTCATCACCATCACGCCGCTCTCGGCATCGCCGGCCATGATCGCGCGATTGATGGGCGCGGCGCCACGCCAGCGGGGCAAGAGCGAGGCGTGCAGATTGTAGCAGCCGAGCTTGGGCGCATCGAGGATCGCCTGCGGCAGGATCATGCCGTAGGCGACGACGACGGCGGCATCGGCCTCGAAGGCACGAAATTCGTCGAGCGCTTCCTGGGTCTTCAGCGTCTTCGGCGTCAGCACGGGCACGCCGAGCTTTCGCGCGGCTTCCTCGACCGGGGTCGGCTGCAATTGCAGCCCGCGCCGTCCGCCCGGCTTCGGCGCACGGGTGTAGACGGCGACGATCTCGTGGCCATGCGCGATCAGCTCGAGCAGCGTCGGCACGGAGAAATCGGGCGTGCCCATGAAGATCAGGCGGAGGGGCATCGGAACGAACCTGAGGAAGGACGCAATCAGTAACAGTCATTCCGGGGCGGCTCGAAGAGCCGAACCCGGAATCTCGAGGTTCCGGGTTCGATGCATTGCATCGCCCCGGAACGACAGAGAGCCTACTCCACCGCGCGCTTGGCGGCTTTCTCGAACTTCTTCATCACGCGGTCGCGCTTGAGCTTGGAGAGATAGTCGACGAACAGCACGCCGTTGAGATGGTCGATCTCGTGCTGGATGCAGGTGGCATAGAGGCCTTCGGCGTCCTCCTCGTGCACCTTGCCGTCGAGATCGGTGAAGCGCACGCGCACCTTCGCCGGGCGCTCGACCTCCTCGTAATATTCGGGGATCGAGAGGCAGCCTTCCTCGTAAGTGGACAGCTCCTCGGAGGAGGCGATGATCTCGGGGTTGATGAAGACGCGCGGCAGCGGCTTGGTCTCGCCGTTCTCGTCGCGCTTGGCGAGGTCCATGGTGATCAGCCGCAGCGGCTGCGCGACCTGGATCGCGGCGAGGCCGATGCCGGGCGCATCGTACATGGTCTCGAACATGTCGTCGGCAAGCTTGCGGATCTCGGCCGTGACCTTCTCGATCGGCTTGGAGACCAGGCGCAGCTGCTTGTCGGGCAGGATGATGATTTCTCTGAGGGCCATGGCCGCGATTTAAGCCCCATGCCGGACGCGGTCAATGCGGCCCGGAACCCTGTTAACCCCTCGCTAACCATAAAAATTCGCTTTCCGTTAACCATAAAAATAAGAGGGCTGTTAACCATGAGCGTTCGCTATTCGTTCGCCAGCACCGGCGAATCGGCTAGAACGGTCGTCATGAACGAGATCATTTTGATGCTGGACGACTGGCCGGTGCGCACCTTCCACGCGCTGATCGGCTTTGGTGCACTCGTCCTCGTCCTGCTGGTGGTGATCGCCATCGTCATCGCGCGGTCCGGGCGGCGCGGCGCGGAACTCGCAATGGCGCACGCGATCCGGGCCGATGAGCTCGAGGAGCGCCTGAGCGAGGTGCTGCGGGCCCAGAGCGAATCCTCCGGCCGGGTCGACGCCATGACCCAGGCGCTGGCCGGCCGCCAGGCCGAGATGGCGCGGGCGGTCAACGAGCGGCTGGATTCGGTGACCCATCGCGTCGGCCAGTCCATGGAACATTCGACCCGCAACACCATGGAGAGCCTGCGCGCGCTGCATGAGCGGCTCGGCATCATCGACAGCGCGCACAAGAACCTCACCGACCTCACCACCCAGGTGACCACCTTGCGCGACGTGCTCTCCAACAAGCAGTCGCGCGGCGCCTTCGGTCAGGCGCGGATGGAGGCGATCGTCCAGGATGGCCTTCCCAAGGGGGCCTACGAGTTCCAGTTCACGCTCTCGACCGGCAAGCGGCCGGATTGCGTCGTGTTCCTGCCGGACCAGCGCCCGCTCTGCATCGACGCGAAATTTCCGCTGGAGGCGATGACCGCGCTGCACGACGCCCGCACCGACGAGGAGCGGCGAATCGCCACGCAGCGGCTGCGCGGCGACGTGATGAAGCATGTCAGCGACATCGCGGAAAAATATCTCGTCGCCGGCGAGACCCAGGAGATGGCGCTGATGTTCGTGCCGTCGGAATCGGTCTACGCCGAGATCCACGACGGTTTCGACGACGTGATCCAGAAGGCCTATCGCGCCCGCGTCGTGCTGGTCTCGCCCTCGCTGCTGATGCTCGCGATCCAGGTGATGCAGCAGATCATGAAGGACGCGCGCATGCGCGATGCCGCCGACCAGATCCGCACCGAGGTGATCAAGCTCGGCGACGATCTCGGCCGCCTGCGCGACCGCGTGCTCAAGCTGCAGAAGCATTTCGCCGACGTGAACGAGGACGTCCGCCAGGTGCTGATCTCCGCCGACAAGATCGAAAAGCGCGCGGGACGCATCGAGGAGCTCGATTTCAGCAAGAGCGACGCCCCGGAGGGACCGCGGCTGGTGGCCACGGACGCGGGCGAGCTGTTTCCGCGGAAGCTCCAGGCGGGGGAGTGAGATTAGGGCACACTGTCATGCTCCGCGAAGGCGGGGCATCCAGTACGCCGTGACGATCGTTGTTGAATCGAGGTGGTGGTGAGTACTGGATCGTCCGCCTTCGCGGACGATGACACCGTTGGGGTGATCGCATGGGCGCACGCCACTACTACGTCTACATTCTCGCCAGCAGGATCGGCGGCACGCTGTACATTGGAGTGACAAATGACCTCATTCGCCGAGTGGCCGAGCACAAGTCAAAGCTCATCGAGGGCTTCACGGAGAAGTACGAGGTCGCCCGGCTGGTCTACTTCGAACAGTTCGATGATCCCGACAATGCGATCAAGCGCGAGAAGCGACTGAAAAAGTGGAACAGGGCCTGGAAGGTTCGGTTGATCGAGCAGCACAATCCGAATTGGGATGACCTTTATCACGGAATTGCCGGCCCGCCATGACGCTGTCATACCCCGCGAAGGCGGGGTATCCAGTACGCCGAGGCGGTCGTGATTGAATCGAGGCGCTGATGATTACTGGATCGTCCGCCTTCGCGGACGATGACACCGAGGATGTTGCAGCCTCTCCCGCCTCACCGGCTACCGCAAGGGTCTTTTCCCACAGAATCTGCTAACACCACCCCATGACCGCACCCGACGCGACTTCGCCTGCCGCCGCTCCTGCAACCTCCTGGCGCGATAGCCTTGCCGTTTACCTGCAGCCGCGGGTGCTGATCGTGCTCTTCCTCGGCTTCTCCTCGGGGCTGCCGCTGGCGCTGTCGGGATCGACGCTGCTGGTATGGATGGCCGAGGCGGGGGTCGATCTCGGAACGATCGGGCTCTTTGCACTGGTTGGAACGCCGTACACGCTCAAGTTCCTGTGGGCGCCCCTGGTCGATGCCCTGCATGTACCGTTCTTCACGCGCGCCTTTGGCCGTCGGCGTGGGTGGCTGGTGTTTTCGCAGCTGCTGCTGATCGGCGCGATTCTGCTGTTGGCGCTGACCGATCCGGCGCGCTCGCCGCTGTTCGTCGCGCTTGGTGCGCTCCTGGTCGCGACGATGTCCTCGACGCAGGACATCGTCGTCGATGCATTCCGCGTCGAGAGCCTGCCCGAAAGCGAGCAGGCCGCCGGGATGGCGGCCTATGTCGCGGCCTATCGCATCGGCATGCTGATATCGACCGCGGGCGCCTTGTTCATCGTCACCGGCTTCGAGGCGATCGTCCCTCGTGGCGCCGCCTGGATGTGGGGCTATGTGGTGATGGCGGCTCTGGTGCTGATTGGCACGGTGACGGCGCTGGCCGCCACCGAGCCGGCACAATCCAAGCGCGCCGAGGCTGCCACGCAGAACGAGGATGCGCTCATGCGGGTGTTCCATGCCGCACTGGGCGCATTCTCGGAATTCTTGCAGCGAAAGGAAGCGTGGGCGGCGCTTGCCTTCGTCGTGCTGTTCAAGTTCACCGACGCGTTTTCCGGCAACATGACCGTGCCGTTCGTGATCGACATCGGCTTCACGCGGAACGACTACGCGGTGATCGTGAAGGGCGTCGGCATCGCAGCGACCTTGGCCGGCGGCTTTGCCGGCGGCTTCGTGGCACGGCGTTATTCGCTCGCAACGAGCCTGTGGATCGGCGGCATCGTGCAGGCAATCTCCAACCTGTCGTTCTCGTGGCTGGCGCTGGTCGGCATCAATGAATGGGCGCTGACCCTCGCCATCACCTCCGACAATTTCTGCAACGCCATCGGCACCGTGATCTTCGTCGCCTATCTGTCGGCGCTGTGCCAGAACCCGCTGCACACCGCGACCCAGTATGCGCTGCTGACGGCGCTCGCCGCCGTGGGACGCACCTACCTGTCATCGGGTGCGGGCTATCTGGCGAAGGCGACGGGCTGGCCGATGTTCTTCGCGATCTCCGTCCTCGTCGCCATTCCGAGCCTGATGCTGCTGGCGTGGCTGCAGAAGCGTGGCCATTTCGAAACGTTGGAGCAGGTGCGAGTGTAAGCCTAAAGCGCGATGCGATCAGGATGAAGCGTCATCGCGCTTTAGGTTGTTGTTCAAGCATGATCTTTTCGGAAAACCGCTGCGCACTTTTCCGGATCATGCTTAGCGCTGCATCTCTTTCCGAACGCGTCCGTTGAGCGCCTCGAAATCGGCGACCAGTGCATCGCAAGCGGCCTTGGAGGCTTCGCACAGGACGTTCATTCGGATGACGACTTCGTTTCCTTCCTGCGCGGCGCGGCGCCGAATGGCTGCCGGATAGGCCGGATGTCCCTTCGGCGGAAACGACCACAGGCTCAGAGTGGCCGCGTCCTCGATCACGGTCCAGCCTGATTGAACGGACGTCTTCACCCCCGGCTTGGCGCGCAGCAACTCGAGCGCAGCTGCGGCCGTCGGATAAGACGCGGTGTCCTGGGCGGCCGAGACCGGCCAGGGAGCAGCGCCGGCGAAGACCAGCAGGACGGCAAGGGCTATTCCACGCACGGCTGAGCGACCTCTCCGCGGTTCGATCGCTTGCACTATGCTCGACGCACAACCGGAGATCAATACGCGGTCCTCGTCACCGGCCCGGCGATATCGCCCCTACTGCTTCTTGATGATGCTCCATTTCGTGATCACGGCTTCGCTCATCTGGCCGGCATCGCTGGCGCAGGCGATCTCGTCGACCTTGACCGAGATTTCCTTGCCGACGAACGATTTCAGCTGCGTGGCCTGCGCGTCGCTGGAGGTGACGAGCTGGAAGGTCTCGGGGCCGGTCTCGAGATTGCACAGGCCGTTCGGCGCCGGCAGGCGACGCGGCTCGGAGGTGATCTGATACATCGGAACCCGCTTGCCGTTCTTGACGTCGCGCACCTTCATGGCGTTCAGCTCGCCCGACAGCACGTCGCCATTGTTGATCGGCTTGCCCGGCTTCGACGGCGGCGGGGCCTCGTCACCCGGCTGCGCGGAGATGGCCGGGGTCACCAGCATCGCCATCGTCGCGACCAAAGCCAATCGTGTGGCGAAAAGTTTCGTCATGTCGTCCGTTCCGTGATCTGTGGATGGCTAGAACAGGGTGCGCTGCCGCATCGCAGCCGATAGCGTACCTTCGTCGAGATAATCAAGCTCGCCGCCGACGGGAACGCCATGGGCGAGCCGCGTCACCTTCACATTGGCGTCCTGAAGCAGGTCGGTGATGTAGTGCGCCGTGGTCTGGCCGTCGACCGTCGCATTCAGCGCCAGGATGATCTCGTGCACCTCGGCAGCATGGGCGCGCGCGACCAGCGCGTCGATGGTCAGATCCTGCGGGCCGACGCCGTCGAGCGGCGACAATGTCGCGCCCAGCACATGATAGCGCCCTTGAGTCGCATTGGCCCGCTCCAGCGCCCAGAGATCGGCGACGTCGGCGACGACGACGATGATGGCGGGATCCCGCTTCGGATCGGTGCAGACGGTGCAGGGATTTTGCGTGTCGATGTTGCCGCAGGTCTTGCAGACCTGGACCTTGTCCAGCGCCACCTGCATGGCCGAGGCCAGCGGCATCATCAACGCTTCGCGTTTCTTGATCAGGTGCAGCGCCGCGCGCCGCGCCGAGCGCGGACCGAGGCCCGGCAGCCGTGCGAGCAGCTGGACCAGCCGTTCGATTTCAGGACCTGCAACAGCGCCCATATTATTGGCCGAACAACCCCGGCGGCAGGCCGAGCCCACCGGTGAGAGCCTGCATCTTCTCCTGCATGGCGGCCTCCGCCTTGCGGCGCGCATCGCTGAGCGCGGTGACGAGCAAATCTTCCAGCACCTCGCGCTCTTCCGGCTTCATCAGCGACGGATCGATCTTGATGCCCTTGACGTCCATCTTCGCGGTCATGCGCACGGCAACGAGGCCGCCGCCGGAGATGCCCTCGACTTCCACGTTGGCGAGTTGCTCCTGCATCTCCTGCATCTTGGACTGCAGCTGCGCCGCCTGCTTCATCATGCCGAGAAAATCAGCCATCGGTGTCTGTCCTTGAAAAGGTCGGCTCAGAGATCGTCGCCGTCGGAACCGTCGGGCGGATCGTCACTGCCATAGTCGGTGTTTATATTGGATTCCGGCGTCTCGGGGGCAAGCCTGCGGACCTCGACGACCTTGGCGCCGGGGAAACGCGACAGCACCTCCTGCACGCGCGGATCGGCCTCGGCGGTACGCGCATGCTCCTGCTTGGCGGCCTGGTTCACCGAGCGCAGCGTCGGCTGGCCCGGCTCGTTGGAGACGACGATGGTCCAGCGCCGCCCGGTCCACAGCTCGAACTTCTTCGCAAGCTCCGAGATCATGGTCTTGGAGGCGTTCGGCTCGAGCGCGACTTCCAGCCGGCCTTCCTCGAAGCGGACGAGGCGCATATCGCCTTCGAGCGCGCCCTTGGTCATGAGATCGCGCTTCTGCCCGGCCAGCGCAACGAGCTGGGTGAAGCTCGTAACGCGCAGTTGCGGCGCCGCCCCTTGCGGATCGGGCGCCGGCGCCGCCATCTGCGGCCGCGCTCCACCGCCCCCGAACGAAGGCGGCGACGACGTCGGCATGCGAACTGGCGCCGCGGACGACATCGGCGCGGCCGGCGCGCTGCCGCGCGCAGCTCCGCCGCTCACGACCGGCGAGCCGCCGCCGTTCTGCTCCAGCATCTTGATGGCTTCATCGGGCGTCGGCAGGTCGGCGACATAGGCGATACGCACCAGCACCATCTCGGCGGCCGCCGCAGGCCGCGTCGCGGCCTGCACCTCGGTGATGCCCTTGAGCAGCATCTGCCACATCCGCGACAGCACGCGCATCGAGATCTTCGAGGCGAAATCCTTCGCGCGCACGCGCTCGGTCTCGCCATAGGCAACGTTGTCGGCGGTCGCCGGCACGATCTTCACGCGGGTGACGAAATTGACGAATTCGGCGAGATCCGAGAGCACGACGATCGGATCGGCGCCGACGTCGTACTGGTCGCGGAACTCCTTGAAGGCAGCCGCGATGTCGCCGCGCGCCAGCGAATCGAACAGGTCGATGACGCGGGTCCGGTCGGCGAGCCCCAGCATCTGCCTGACCGCATCGGCCTTCACGGTGCCCGCCGCATGCGCGATCGCCTGGTCGAGCAGCGACAGCGAATCGCGCACCGAACCTTCCGCGGCGCGGGCGATGATGCCGAGCGCCTCCGGCTCGATTTCGACGTTTTCCTTCGCGGCAATGTTGGCGAGGTGCTTCATCAACACGTCGGCATCGACGCGGCGCAGGTCGAAACGCTGGCAGCGCGACAGCACCGTGACCGGAACCTTGCGGATCTCCGTCGTCGCGAACACGAACTTGGCGTGCTCCGGCGGCTCCTCCAGCGTCTTCAGGAAGGCGTTGAACGCCGCCGTCGACAGCATGTGGACTTCGTCGATGATGTAGACCTTGTAGCGGGCGCTGGCCGGCGCATAGCGTACGCTGTCATTGATCTGGCGGACGTCGTCGACGCCGGTGTGCGAGGCCGCGTCCATCTCCAGCACGTCCATGTGCCGGCTTTCCATGATCGCCTGGCAATGCACGCCCAGCGTCGGCATGTGGATGGTGGGGCCCTTCACCGAGCCGTCCGGCATCTCGTAGTTGAGCGCACGGGCGAGGATGCGCGCGGTGGTGGTCTTGCCGACTCCGCGGACGCCGGTGAGGATCCAAGCCTGCGGAATCCGTCCGGTCTCGAACGCATTGGAGACGGTGCGGACCACGGCCTCCTGGCCGATCAAATCGTCGAAGGAGGACGGGCGGTATTTGCGCGCCAGCACCCGATACGGCGTGCCAGCCTGGCCGGCGCTGTCAGGATTGGAAGGGGCGCCAGCGTCGGTCATCGGTCGATCCGCAATGGAAGTGTCTCTCGCCGGCTCTTGCGGAAAGGAGCGCGCTGGCGGCTTTGGCCGCCGGCGCAATTCGCTCGGAAAAACAAGTAGGAGACTGACGAGCGACCCGATCCGGACCTCGTTAGGGCTGCTTCCTTCCGGACCTGACCCGGTTGGCGAGTGGCTCGTCCACCGCCAATCTCCCGGTCCCTATTTGGGGCCAAAAGGGCGGGAAAGCAAGCGGGGATCGGCTTGAACCGCTTGATCTTGCCCAGCATCCGGGCAATTCCGGTCTGCCCAGCCGATAGGCTGTGCTTTCGCTGATAGGGCCGCCTTGGTATGAACGCTGCCGGAACTCCACCCAACCAGAAAAGCGATTGATCCCAATGGTTACACGTCGTGATGTTGCATCGATTGTCGGACTTGGCGCCATTGGCGCGGTGACCGCGAGCGCGCTGGCCTCGCCGGCCGTGGCCCAGGCGGCCGATCCCAACGAATCGACTTTCGCCCGCATCCGCCGCACCAAAAAAATGCGGATCGGCGCGGTCGGCGGCGGCGCGCCCTACTACATGAAGGACCTCGCCAGCGGCCAGTGGAAGGGCTTCTACATCGACATCGCCAAGGGTCTTGCCGACGACATGGAGGCCGAGCTCGAGATCACCGAGACCACCTGGGGCAATTCGGTGCTGGATCTGCAGTCCAACAAGATCGACATCTTCTTCGGCCTCAACCCGACCCCGAAGCGCGCGCTGGTGGTGGATTTCTCGGTGCCGGTCTTCAACAACGCGTTCGGCATCCTCTGCAAGAAGGACTTCAAGCCGAAGAGCTGGGCCGAGCTGAACTCGCCCGACATCAAGATCGCGGTCGACCAGGGCTCGTCCCACGACCAGGTCGTCAGCCGCCTGACGCCGAAGGCGCAGATCTCGCGCCTCAAGACCGCGGACGACGCCACAGCAGCGCTGCAGACCGGCCGCGTCGATGCGCAGTGCCTGATCACCATGCTGTCGCTGACCGTGCTGAAGAAGAATCCCTCGCTCGGCCAGTTCGTGCTGCCGACGCCGATCTTCGCGACCACGTCGAATGCCGGCTTCCGCCGCGAGAACGACAAGACTTTCCGCGACTACGTCAACACCTGGATCGATTTCAACAAGGGCCTAGGATTCATCCGCAACGCCATCATCACCAACATGGAGCTGGTGGGCGTGACCGAGGCGGACATTCCGCCGGGCGTTTCGTTGTAAGGTTTGATGAGCGCCTGAAGTCTCCGCATCGTCATGGCCGGGCTTGTCCCGGCCATCCACGCCTTACCCCCGGCGCCAAGAACGTGGATGCCCGGGAAAAGCCCGGGCATGACGACCAATTTCTGGGCGACATCGGGTACGAGTAACACACGCATGTATCAGTGGGACTTCGGCATCCTCTGGAGCTATCGCTGGCTCTTTCTCAACGGGCTCGGCGTCACCGTCGGCTTCACCGTGGTCATCGTCGTGCTCGGTCTGGTGTTCGGCCTGTTCGGGGCGTTCGGCAGCCTGTCGCGCTTCAAGGCAGTGCGCATGCTGGCCCTCACCTTCATCGAGGCGTTCCGCTGCACGCCGATCCTGGTGCAGTTGATCTGGTTCTATTACGCGCTGCCGATCCTGGCCGGCGTCGAGATGACGCCGATCACGGCCTCGGCGCTGGCGCTGTCGCTTTACGGCGGCTCGTTCTATTCGGAGATCATCCGTGGCGGCATCATCTCGATCGACAAGGGCCAGTCGGAAGCCGGCGCCGCGCTCGGCATGACGCCCGGCCAGAGCATGCGGCGCATCGTGCTGCCGCAGGCGATCAAGCGCATGATCCCGGCGCTGATGAATCAGTCGATCATCCAGTTCAAGAACACCTCGCTGGTCTCGGTGCTGGCGGTGCCTGACCTGGTCTATCAGAGCCAGGTCGCCGCCCATGACAGCTACCGGCCGCTGGAGACCTACACCGCGGTCGCGGTCGCCTATGCGGCCATCCTGATTCCGCTGACCATCCTCGTCCGCCGCGGCGAGAAGCGACTGGCGGTCAGCGAATGAGCGACATTTCGAAAATCGAGATCCGCGGCCTGCGCAAAAGCTTTGGCGACAACGAGGTCTTGAAGAACATCAACCTCGACGTGCCCAAAGGCGGCGTCGTGGCGCTGATCGGTCCGTCAGGCTCGGGCAAATCGACGCTGCTCCGCTGCATCAATCTGCTGGTCGTGCCCGACGGCGGCAGCGTCCGCGTCGGCGATACCAGCTTTTCGTTCGGCGACGGTTCGACGCTGCCGAACGTGAGGACGCTGGC
>Ga0209758_1000165_pt1 | contig 151122 bp, 161 predicted proteins | sample AraplaMF_Col_mMF_FD_184258 | JGI IMG/M metagenome (GOLD analysis project Ga0209758, IMG submission 184258) | Arabidopsis root microbial communities from the University of North Carolina, USA - plate scrape MF_Col_mMF (SPAdes) (version 2) | ecosystem: Host-associated > Plants > Roots >...
TTGAAGACACTCGGCGTGGGGCGCGTGGCACTGATCGGACACGATCGCGGCGCGCGGGTCGCGACCCGCCTGGTCAAGGACCACCCGGATCTGGTCGATCGCCTCGTCGTCATGGATAACGTTCCGACCCGCATCGTGGCGCGCGAGATGAACGCGAAAGTCGCCCGCGAATACTGGTTCTTCATGTTCCACCAGATCCCCGACCTGCCGGAGGCACTGATCGCGGGACGCGAGGACATCTGGCTTCGTCACTTCTTTTCCGACTGGTGCCACGACCCAATGACGATCTCCGGCGAGGCGTTCGAGACCTACGTAAGGTCCTACAGCGCGCCTGGAGCCGTACGGGGCGCGATGTCCGACTATCGCGCCGGCGCAGAAGACATCGCGCAGGATCTCGAGGACGCCGAGCAGAAGATCCGGTGCCCCGTTCTTTCCCTTTGGGGTGAAGACTTCGGCGCTGTCGGCCGCCTCTTCGACATGAAAGCGGTCTGGAGCGAGATGGCAGAAAACCTCTCGGTCGCCCCGATCGAGCGTTGCGGCCATCTTCCGCAGGAAGAACAGCCGGGACGGGTCAACAAGCTTCTTCTCGACTTCCTACAGGGATGGAAGGGTTGAGAGCCGGAAGGCCACTTTCCGACCGTGCGGCGGAAGATCGGACAGAGGTCTTGAACCCAAGGGAGCGAAGATGAACTCGATCTACACCGGCACGACCTTGGCCCTCGTAGCTCTGGCGTTCGGGGGACAGGCAAGCGCTGCCGCTCCCCAGGTTCGGACGCAGGCGCCGGGCTTCTATCGGATGATGTTGGGGAGGAAAAATGTGTCGTTTCGTGCGCCCTGCCCGGACAGCACTGGCCCACTCCGCCGAAAATGACTCCGAGCGGAAGTTCAACGTCGATCCTGCTCGGCTCGGCGCAGATGCTCTTATTCGTCTCGTCGCACCCGCCCCACTTCATGGCCCGTCGTCGATGCGATCTCGTACATACTTATCGGCGCCGCCGCACAGGCGGCGAAAGCGGGGGCACGTCGCGCTGCCAGATGGTCCCATTGTCAAACTGGATGAGCATCCCGTCAGGTGAATAGACCGCGCTTTGATTGAACGCATCGATCCAGATCCGGTTTGCCGGAGAGTACCAGTCGGGCCAGGCACGGGACGGCACGCCTGCTTCGGTCAACAGGTTGAGTTCAGTCCCATTCTGCGTGACGTAAGCCGGCAAGTCTCCGCGACACATCTGAATGCATTTGTAGACCCCTGTGAGATTGGCCGGCTGTGCCAAAGCACCAGTCGTCGCAAAAGTCGCGGCGACGCATATAACGATCGATAAATGCTTCATATAATCTTCTCCTGAAAAGACGGAGCCGGGGATACCCGGCTCGCCAAGCTACCGACAGACCCATACTCCATTCACCAGGACGCGGGCGCAGGCGGGTGCCACAACTGCCGCTGCGCCCGCCGCGGCGGCAGCGCCGCCCACGACTGCGCGGCGCGTCGTCCGACGCGCAACGCCTGCAGCACTCACAGGAGTTGCGGGACGCCCTACCCGAGCCTCGGCCCGGTCGATCGAAACGGAGTAGCCGCCTTCGCGCGACCACTGCACAGAGGTTGCTGTTGCACAAACTACGACCGCAGCAATCAACCAAGATCTTGCGCTGATGCACTTCATGATGAGCCTCCTTGAATGTATGCGTCGGCTATTTCTTACTTCTGCTCTTGCTGGCGCCTCTCAATCCGGACGGGTTCGGTAGCGAGTTCGCTATTTCCTCCATCTGGATACAGGTGAGAAGATCAACATAGCTCTGAGCTCCGGCCGAGGTGGCCTCGCCCTCGCAGCGGTCACGAAGGGAAGGAGCGGTCCCCTGCCATATCGCCTGGAGCTGCTGCTGTGCGGTTGTTTCATCGCGCATACAGTCGGCGAGGCTTTGGGCTTCGCTCAGCCCCATCGCTTTATCGATGGCCGTCGTGGCCTGGCACAGCGCCTCCACTTTCAATTCGGGCATGCGATCAGCGACCGGTATGGACGAATTGCTTCCGAGCAGCGCGAGCGACAACAGAGCGGCCTTCATCTGCTAAATCCCTTCTAGAACTGCGCAGGTTGGAAAGGCGGAGCAGGCCAATCCGTCCTGACGTTGTTCGGGTTTCTCCGGTCAAACAAATCCTGCCGAAGCACCGTGCTCCTGGCGGGAGGCAGCTCACCCACTCGGGCATTGGTCTGAGCCGCAGGGGGCGTCGTTGTCACGCGCCTGCTCGCGGCGGGGACAGCAGTCACCACGACCGCGTTAAGAATGCAGGTTAGAACAAGCAATCGCGCGATCATCATCTGACTCCGGCGTCTCGCACCCCGCAATTGGATGCTGTCAGCGAGCCACGCGGCTTCGCGCCGCGCGTTGATGCAAATCAATTTCCGCGTTTCGGAGAAAGCGGCGCGCGTGACGCATAAGCCGCCGCCAACAAGTCGTTCTGTCGAACCAACTCAATCACTTGGCGGAAACGATCGAGCCGCGATCGCCGTAGGTCAGCGGTGCTTACAGTATTAAGACGGTCATACATTGCCAACACAGCGCGCATATTGAGGCCGACAATCCTGCTCTGCGCGAGATCACCACGTCAGAACTCATTATCGCTGTTGGCGTCGTAGATATCGTGCCGTCTTCTTCGGCGAACGTCACTTCGCCTGCTGCGGCTTGCCGGAGCCCCTACTTCGTGATCATCCGCTTCGGCGGCGCGGTCGGCGTTGGCGCCGCCGGCGAGATGACAAACGTCACCCATGCATTCCACCCGTCAGGCCGGTTCTCCGCGGCGAATTCCTTGTAAGCCTTGAAGTTGAGGTAGCCCTGCATGTCACCGACCGGGAAGATGAACCCGACCTGCGGGCCGACGCCCGCGACCTGCGAGCGGAAGCAGCCGACGCGATCGCCGGGGCCGCTATCGCAGCCAAGCTGCTTGTAGACGTAGCCCACCAGACCGACCTGGACCTGCTTGCTCAGGAATTGAGAAGCGCCCCAGTCGAAGTGCATATCGACACCGCTTTGATACTGCGTGTCAGGATTCGTGAAATTGTAGGTAAAGCCGAGCACACCGGAGAGCTCATGTCCGGTCTGTGGATTGAAATAGGTGTAGCCGCCGCCCGCATCGATCGTCCCATGCCCGATCCCGATATTGGCGAGGCGCGTGGACTGATAGGCACCGACAGGGATGTCACCCATGACGTAGGCCATATAATTGTTGACGCCAGCGTTCCAGCGCATTGCGAATTGAGGGATCAGATCACCGAAGCCGGTGACGGAGTCGCTGATGGAATCAAAGCGCGAGAACGGAATCGAGCCGCCCGGTGTTGAAAGTGAGCCCGTCACCAATCCGTTAAGCGAGGTCGCATTTGCGCCGTAGATCCCGATCAGGCTGGCAGATGCCTGACCACCGAGAACCGGCGTTGCAAAAACGTAGGTCGCATTCAGCAGGCCGAGATCCACGTTCGCATTGACGTTTGCGTTCAAGGTCGCTGTCAAGTTCACGGGAATGCGGCCGATCTGAATCTCGCGGGCGCGCGCCACGTCCGCTCCGGCAGATACTGAAGTATGATAATAGATTGATGCGGCCGACCAGCCGGGCTGCTGAGGTGTGGCCGCGAGGCTACCGAATGTGCCCGGAATCCAGAAGCTGATGCCACTCTCATCTGCCTGGGCAATCGTTGGTACTGATGCAACGGCCGCAAATGCAATGGCGGCAAGCGCTTTGGTCATTCTCATGGCAATCCCCTTCAAAGACCACGAGCCACGGCGCAGAATGAGCGCCGAGTATGATGCAAACAATATGACAGGGCATCCTGCGCCGGGCGATAGCCGTCACGACGTCAGGAACAATTGGCAACCGGATGTAGCAAACGGAGCACAGTACACTACTATAGTGCCACTTTGATGGCCTACGCTTCCGGGATTATACGGCAACAACGGCCCCCCGGGATGCAATGCTCGTGTCTCCTTTGACCGAGATAGAGGGAGGCCACGTCGCCCAGGGTCGCACTTCATGAATCGGGGGACGCCGTTGAACGTCCGCTATGCCCCTAACAGGGGGACATCGCGGGACTTCTGCGCTCGATCGATCAGCGGCATTGGATTGGTTCGGGGGCCTGACTTGGATCAAGAGGCCATGTCCGCTCATGCGAGCGTTGACCATTCGTCTCGGGAGCAGACCATGTTCACAAAACGCCAGCTTCTTCGCGGCAGCGCGGCAGTTGCCATTGCTGCAGCGGGATCCAAGTCTACTCCGATATTGGCTCAGGTAAATCAGCCCAGCTTCTTCGCTGCGAAAGACATCGCCGAAGAAGGCTTTATCTACGGTTTGCCTATCGTGATGAATTACGCGGTCATGTATGAATATGCTATCGACCGCTCCTCAAGCCAGTATAAGGCGCCCTTCAATCAGATCCACAATGAGGCGAGAGTCTTCACCTACAAGGATACGGCTGTCATCACTCCCAACAGCGATACGCCCTATTCCATGCTCTTCATGGATTTGCGGGCCGAGCCGATTGTTCTTGCCGTTCCGGCGGTCGATCCGAAGCGCTACTATTCGGTCATGCTGTGCGATGCCAACTGCTACAATTACGGATATATCGGCAGCCGTGCCACGGGAAGCGAGCCCGGCGACTACATGGTCGTTGGCCCTAACTGGCAAGGCGAAACGCCGCGCGGCATCAAGAAGGTTTTCCGGTCCACCACCCAGTTCTCCGCCGCAGCCTATCGCACTCAACTGTTCGGCCCGGACGACATCGAAAACGTCGCGAAAGTTCAGTCCGGTTACAAGGTGCAGCCGCTCTCCAAATACCTGAACCAGCCGCCACCGCCGCCTGCGCCGGAAATCAAGTTCCCGAAGATCAACAAGGAGCTGGTGAAGACGAATTTCTTCGAGTACCTCGATTTTGCCCTCCAGTTCGCCCCGGCCGAGCCGGTCGAAACAGAGGTTCGCGCAAAGATCGCACGCATCGGCGTCGGACCCGGGAAGACCTTCGACTTCAAAACCATCTCCTTGAAGCAGAAGGCAGAAATTGCCTTGGGCATGAAGGAGGGAGAGCGCAAGGTCGATGAGTATCTCGCCAAAGCCGGCACGGACGTGGACGGTTGGCGCGTCGCTTCGTACTTTGGCGATAGCGCCTTCTACAACGGCAACTGGCTGCTCCGCGCCGCTGGTGCCAAGGGTGGGATCTACGGCAACGATGCAGTTGAGGCGACATATCCGATGACGCGCGTTGACAGCGAAGGGAGGACGCTCGATGGCAGCAAACATGCCTACACCCTCACCTTTGCCGCTGGTCAGCTACCGCCGGTCAATGCATTCTGGTCGGTGACGATGTATGATGGCAAAACCCAGCTATTGATCAAAAACCCGATCGGTCGCTATCTGGTCAACTCGCCGATGCTGGCCAACCTGAAGAAGAATGCAGACGGATCGCTGACCATCTACATCCAGAACAAATCACCCGGTCCTGATAAGGAATCTAACTGGTTGCCTGCTCCGAATGGCCCGATCTATCTGGCCATGCGGCTGTACTGGCCGAGGTCGGAGCCACCTTCGATCCTCCCGGTGGGCAAAGGAACTTGGCGGCCTCCCGGCGTGAAGCGGATCTCCTAGAGCCGCTTTCGGTAAAACGCGGTGCTCTGACCAAGCTGAACATTTCCGCTCGACGAGACAGGACGCCTCGCACGTGATCATGCGAGAAACCAAAGCAATCCCCGCCGCCGTTTAGGGAAGTGCCTCTTTGTTTCTCGTCTTTCCGGATGCGATTGCCAGCCGCATCCATAGGGCCACACGGCCCGCGCACAGCCCACATCCAGGTCACGACGATCGCTCTGCTCGAGACGATCGCTCTTGATCGCAAGCTGATGGTCCGCAGAAGGTCTCCGCCAGGATGCGAACGATATTGCTGCAACCAAGGTGACCGCGAGCGCGGCGCCGGCGACAGGATGATTGAGCTTGTGAGCGAGCATGGTGTGTCGCGGTCGATCCCAGGCAAGATCATGAATGCTTACTTGCAAGCTTGAGACCCACGGAATTCTTCCCGTTGATTTCGCTCAAGGTCCCGTTGTTCAGCCCGGTCGGCGCAGCGTTGCTGCCGTTCAACGTGACGGCATGTCACAGATGCGGACCAGTGTGACGCCGGGTGCGATCAATCGCGCGGGTTGATCTACGTCAACGTCGCACTTTGCATTCCCCTCAAGAATGACAATTGCTTGCGCAATTGCGCGCACCTCTCGGGAGGGCTTGCAATGAATTCTCGTGCAATTGTTTCCATACTGTTTTTGACATCCGCGATATCCGGTCCGGCGTTTGGACAGCAAGCGCAACCGACCACGCCGCCACTGGGCTCTCCGGCCGCGACCATCACCATTCCGGGCGACCAGCTTCCACCGCCGCCGCAGAAATTCGGCGGCAAGATCGAGCGCGACGCGACGAAATCGACACCCTTTTGGCCTGCGCGTGTCGTTCCTCCCAAAGGCGCGCCGAACGTTCTTCTGATCATCACCGACGATTCCGGCTACGGCGTGCCGTCGACGTTCGGCGGAGTGATCCCGACCCCGGCGCTCGATCGGATCGCGAAGGACGGCCTGCGCTACACCAACTTCCATTCGACGGCACTGTGTTCGCCGACCCGTGCGGCTCTGATCACCGGCCGCAATCATCATTCGGCCGGCTACGGCGTCGTCGCCGAACAGGCGACCGGCTATCCGGGCTACGACAGCGTCATCGCCAAAGACAAGGCCACGATCGGCCGCATATTGAAGGACAATGGCTACCACACCGCGTGGTTCGGCAAGAACCACAATACTCCGGAATACCAGGCCAGCCAGGCCGGTCCGTTCGATCAGTGGCCGACCGGCATGGGCTTTGAATATTTCTACGGATTCATGGGCGGCGACACCAATCAGTGGGAGCCAGGCAATCTCGTCCGCAATACCACGGCGATCTATCCCTATGTCGGCAAGCCCGGCTGGAATTTGATGACAGCGATGGCCGATGAGGCAATCGACTACGTCAACCGCATCAATGCTCTCTCGCCGGACCAGCCCTTCCTGATCAAGTTCGCGCCGGGCGCCACCCACGCGCCGCATCATCCGACGAAGGAATGGGTCCAGAAGATCAGCGAGATGAAGCTGTTCGACGACGGCTGGAACAAGCTGCGCGATACGATCTTCGCCAACCAGAAGAAGCTCGGCGTCATCCCCCAGGACGCCAAGCTGACGCCGTGGCCGAAAGACCTGATCAAGGAGTGGGACCAGCTCAACGCCGACGAAAAGAAGCTCTTCATCCGGCAGGTCGAAATCTTCGCTGCCTTTGTCGCCTACGCCGACAACGAGATCGGCCGCGTGATCCAGGCGATCGACGACCTCGGCAAGCTCGACAACACCCTGGTCATCTACATCAACGGCGACAATGGAACAAGCGCCGAAGGCCAACCAAACGGCACGCCGAACGAAGTCGCGATGTTCAACGGAGCCAATCCTGGGGTTGAGGAGCAGCTGAAGTATTTTTATGACGCCTGGGGCACCGACCGCACCTACAACCACATGTCGATCGGCTGGGCCTGGGCGTTCGACACGCCATTCTCCTGGACCAAGCAGATCGTTTCGCACTTCGGCGGCACCCGCCAGGGCATGGCGATCTCCTGGCCGAAGGGCATCACAGACAAGGGGGGGATTCGTAATCAATTCCACCATGTCATCGACGTCGTGCCGACGATTCTCGAAGCCGCACAAATCAAGCAGCCCGACATGGTGGATGGAATCAAGCAGAGCCCGATCGAGGGTGTCAGCATGATGTATACCTTCGGCAACGCGAACGCACCCTCGACGCACAAGACCCAGTACTTCGAGATGTTCGCCGATCGCGCGATCTACGACGACGGCTGGATCGCCAGCACCAAGGTACTGCGGCCGCCGTGGGTGACGGGTGGTATCAAGCTGCCGGACCCGGCCGATTATCCGTGGGAGCTCTACGATCTCAAGAACGACTGGACGCAGTATGAGGATGTCGCGGCCAAGAATCCTGTCAAGCTGAAGGAGATGCAGGATTTGTTTTGGAAGGAGGCGCAGAAGTATCAGGTCTTGCCACTGGATTCCTCGGTCGCTGGCCGGCTGGTCATACCACGGCCGAGTCTCAGTGCCGGCCGCACTTCTTTCACTTGGACGCGGCCACTCACGGGCACGCCGAACGGTGACGCGCCGAGCGTCCTCAACGCCTCCTATAGTTTCAAGATCGATGTCGAGATTCCGCAAAGTGGCGCCGACGGCATGCTGATCACCCAAGGCGGACGTTTCGGCGGATACGGCTTCTATATCCTCACGAACAAGCCGGTGTTCACGTGGAACCTGGTCGACCTCAAGCGCGTGCGCTGGGAGGGACCCGAGCTGACGCCGGGCAAGCATGTAATCGAGTTCGATTTCAAGTATGACGGCCTCGGTGCGGGAACGATGGCCTTTGGCGACTATAGCGGTATCGGCCGCGGCGGCACCGGAGTCCTCAAAGTCGACGGCAATGCAGTCGCGACAGAGACCATGGAGCACACGCTTCCCTTTATCCTGCAGTGGGATGAGGCGCTGGACATCGGGTCTGACACCGGCACGCCTGTCGACGACAACGACTACAGCACGCCGTTCACCTTCACCGGTACGCTCAACAAGATCACGCTAAATATCGACCGGCCGAAATTGAGCCCGGAAGACATCAAGCGTCTTGAAGCAGCGGCAAGGGCCGCTGGCGATGGGCCATCCGCCGATGCCAGCAAATCCGCGGCCGAGGCCGCTGCGCCGCAGGTCTCGGGCGATATCGGCCTCAGCCTGCTGCAAAAGGTCGAGCTGCGCCTTGATAAGCGCGAGGGCTGTCGCAAGCAAGCGCAGGCTCGAGATCTCGGAATTGTTGAAAGACTTCAATTCGTCCGTGACTGCATGAAGTGAGGCCGATCCGACCATTGTCGCGGGTGCGGGGTTCGTCCCCCGCACCTCCTCGAGGGAGAAGGGCAAACGTCATGTGCAGACCGATAGCTTCGATGTTGCTGGTCGCCGCCGCTGCATTCTTCTGTGCACCCGTCAAGGCGCAGCAAGCAACCGCGATCAAAGACGAAACGCAGCAGGGGATGCTGGCCGCGCAGATCCGCACGCAGGGATTTACCTGCGACAAGCCACTTGGAGCGCGCAAGGACCAAAAGCTCTCCAAGCCTGACCACGCTGTCTGGGTTCTGAAATGCAGCAATGCCAATTACCGGGTCAGCCGCGCGCCGGACATGGCCGCGAAAGTCGAACCGCTGCGATAGCGCAGGCTACGCACCTTTTGGGAGGGGTTGTAATGATTTCTCGTGCGATTGTTTCCCTGCTGCTCTTGACATCAGCGATAGCCGGTCCGGCGTTTGCACAGCAAGCGCAACCGACCACGCCGCCGTTGGGCTCCCCGGCCGCGACCATCATCATTCCAGGCGACCAGCTTCCCCCGCCGCCGCCGAAATTCGGCGGCACGATCACGCAGGATGCCAAGACCTCGAAGCCCTGGTGGCCGCCGACCGTGGTGCCACCGAAGGGTGCGCCGAACGTACTGCTGATCATGACGGACGACTCGGGCTTCGGCGTGCCGAGTACCTTCGGCGGCGTGATCCCGACGCCGACGCTCGACCGCGTCGCCAAGAACGGGCTGCGCTACACCCAGTTTCACTCGACGGCTCTTTGCTCACCGACGCGTGCGGCGCTGATCACCGGTCGCAATCATCACTCGGTCGGCTTCGGCCAGATCAGCGAATTGGCGACAGGCTATCCGGGCTATGACTCGGTCATCGGCCCCGAGAACGCGACCATCGGAAGGATTCTGTCGGACAACGGCTATGCCACGTCGTGGTTCGGCAAGAACCACAACACGCCCTCTTACCTGTACAGCGCGGCCGGTCCGTTCGACCAATGGCCAAGCGGGATGGGCTTCCAGTATTTCTATGGCTTTATGGGCGGCGAGTCAGATCAGTGGACTCCGTACCTGTTCCGCGACCACACCCCCGTGTATCCATGGGTCGGCAGGAAGGACTACAACCTCGTCACCGACATGGCGGACGACGCGATCCGCTACATGAAGGAACTCGACGCCGCGGCACCCGACAAGCCGTTCTTCGTCTACTACGTGCCTGGCGCGACCCATGACCCGCACCAGCCTACCAAGGAATGGATCGACAAGATCAGCAAGAAGCACCTGTTTGACGAGGGCTGGGAGAAACTGCGCGAGCAGATCTTCGCCAACCAGAAGCGCCTCGGCGTGATCCCCGCAAATACGCAGCTCACACCCTGGCCGGATGTCCTGCCGAAGTGGGATTCGCTCTCCGACGTGAAGAAGAAGATCGTCATTCGCGAGGCCGACGTGTTCGCGGCCTACACCGCATACGTCGACAACGAGATTGGCCGGGTGATCCGGGCGGTCGAAGATATGGGCAAGCTCGACAACACGTTGATCATCTATATCAACGGCGACAACGGTACGAGCTCGGAAGGCTCGATGATGGGCACGCCAAACTGGCTTACGGTCGCTAATGGCGTGCTCGATTTGCCAGAGGTCGAGTATCTCCGATATTACGAATCCTGGGGTTCTGACCAGACCTATCCGCACATGGCAGTGCCGTGGGCATGGGCGTTCGACACCCCCTTCAAGTGGACCAAGCAGATCGCGTCGCATTTCGGTGGGACGCGGCAGGGCATGGCCATTTCATGGCCTGGCCACATCAACGATGCCGGCGGCATACGCACCCAATTTCACCACGTGATCGACATCGTACCCACGATCCTCGACGCGGCTGGGATCAAGGCGCCCGACATGGTCGACGGCATCAAGCAGAAGCCCATCGAGGGCGTGAGCATGGCGTACACGTTCGACAAGGCAAATGCCGACGCACCGTCGAAGCGCACGACCCAGTACTTCGAGATGTTCGCCAATCGCGGCATCTACCATGAAGGCTGGTATGCAGCGACCACGCCGCCCGAGCCGCCGTGGCTCGTCGGCACGAAGGCACTGCCGCCGATCGAACAGTACAAGTGGGAGCTCTACAACATCGCCGAGGACTTCTCGCAGGCGAACGACGTTGCAGCGAAGAATCCCGAGAAGCTCGAGGAACTGCAGGCGGTATTCGTGGCGGAGGCGAAGAAGTACCAAGTCTTCCCGCTGGATAATTCGGTGCTCCCGCGACTTCTCACGCCGCGGCCCAGTGGGACGGCAGGGCGAACGGAGTTCACCTATATTGGTGAGAACGCCGACATTCCGATTGCCAATGCTCCCAGCCTTCTGAACAGGAACTACACGATCACAGCAGAGATCACCGTACCAAGTGGTGGTGCCGAAGGCATGATCGCTACAATGGGCGGGAGGTTCGGCGGCTATGGCCTTTACCTGCTCAAGGGGAAACCGGTCTTCGTCTACAATCTTCTCAATCTCAAGCGTTATCGCTGGGAAGGCGGTGTTGGAGCCGAAGACTGGCTGGGCCAGTCGCTCAGTCCGGGCAAGCACAAGATCGCGTTCGACTTCAAATACGATGGGCCCGGACTCGGGAAAGGCGGTACCGGTGTCCTTTCGGTCGACGGTCGAGTGCTGTCGCAACAGAAGATGGAACACACGATTCCATTCATGATGGCGATCGATGAATCCATGGACGTTGGGCTTGATACCCGCACCGCGGTCGATGATAGCTATACGCTGCCATTCCGATTCACCGGCACGATCGACAAGTTGACCTTCAACATCGAGCCAGAACAGTTGGCTGAGGAAGATCGCAAAGCCATACAGAAGGCCGTGACGAAAGCAAACGACTAGCCTTGGTCATTCACAGCAGAACAGCGGGAGCGAACGCTCCCCGCTCTCAAGATCGAAATGTTTTAGGCTTCGCGTCGGGGACCATCGCTCATCTGCCATCTGCGTCATCTGCAATGGCCTCGCCCCTACCACGGGCTTGCGCCGAAAGATGGACGTTTCGAGCTTAGCTCAAATAGGTAGGGTCGAGCGGCGCGCTAGTAAAAAGGAGATCGACCATGGATTCATCTGCTGGACAGGAAAGCATTTCGCTTCATCGCCGCGACCTGATCACGACCGCATTCGGCGCAGGCCTCGGCACCGTATTCGCGCCGACCAACAGCCAAGCCGCAGGCCCCCTTCTGCGCGCACTGGGCGACCTGAAGGGCGATGTTGAGGAAGAGCTGGCGTACGTTCTCGCGCTGGAATGCTATGTCTACGGCTTTCCGCTTGTCATGATGGATGCAACCCGAGCGGTGATGACGGCCGCCTCGAAATCCGAGCAATACAAGGCGCCCATCAACCAGTTCGGCAGGATGCGGACCTACGTCGATCCGGATTTCAAGGATTGCGTCCGCATCAGCGTCAACTCTCTCTGGGCGTTTTCGTTCATCGACCTGGACAAGGAGCCTTTCGTTTACTCGCAGCCCGATACCCAAGCGCGCTACATCGTCATGCAGGCGCTCAACATGTGGACCGACGATTTCGCCTCGGCGGGAAGTCGGACGACGGGAACTGGCGCCGGAGATTTCCTCATCGTTGGCCCCAAATGGAACGGTGTTGCGCCCAACGGCATCAAGCAGACGTTCCGCTCGACAACCCGCTACGCCTCGGTGCTGGTCCAGATCGCATGCAACAGCTCAACAGAGTTTGCTGCGGTCAACAAGCTGCAGGATCAGTTGCAATTGACGCCGCTCAGCGCCTGGGGCAAGCCCTACACGCCGCCGTCAGATGTGCCGATCGACACCAGTGTCGATACAACGGCGACGCCGTACGATCAGGTCCGGCTCATGACCGGCGAGATGTTCTTCAAGCGCCTCGCCGCTGCGTTGAAGGACAACCCGCCCTACCCTGACGACGCCAAGACTATCGACAAGCTCAAGCGCATCGGGATCGAGGTCGGCAAGGACTTTGAACCGTCCGAGCTCAATCCGGCCATTCTGCGTGGAATCAACCGGGCGCCGGCCGAGGTCTGGTACAAGCTGGAAACAGGCCCCTACACTGCGCCGACCGTGAACGGCTGGCAGGGCGCGCTCAATATCGGCCGCTTCGGCACTGACTACACCACGCGGGCATTTATCGCCTGGTTTGGGTTGGGCGCGTTGACGTCGGATGATGCGGTCTATCCAACCGCCTTTGTCGACAGCGACGGCAACGTTCTGGACGGCGCGGCGAAATACGTTCTCCATCTGGAGAAGGACGAGATATTCCCCTCCGAAAGCGGGATATGGTCAGTCTCGCCCTATCGCGAGAATTTCTATGTTCGAAACGCGATCAATCGCTACGGGATAACTTCGGCGATGCCGATCAAATACAATCCGGACGGCTCGCTCGATATCTACATCCAGGCGCAATCACCAGGCGCGGACAAGGAAGCGAATTGGCTTCCGTGTCCACCAAGCTTGCCGTTCAATCTCAGCGTCAGGGTCTATCAACCCAAGACCGCCCTAAAGGACGGCACATTCAAGATCCCGCCTGTTCGGCGCGTCCGGAGCAGCTGAGGAGCCTCGAAGGATCGGGCGAAGAAATGGAGAACGTGATTCAGCTGGTGCCGGTAACGCCTTCGATCGACCAACTGGCCCGGATCATCGGTAACGTGGCGGCCCCGGCTTTTCTACTGGGAGCCGTCGCATCCTTCATCTCAGTCCTTGTTTCCCGCATCAACCGGGTCGTCGACCGGGCCCAGTTTCTTCACGGCATCACTGATGACGATGTCTCAAAGGCTTTCCTCAAGGGCGATATACCCCGGCTGCGGTACCGGGCATCGCTTCTGAATAGATCGCTATTCTGCTCCATCCTCTCTGCGATCCTCACAGCCCTCATCATCATCGTTGCCTTCATCAGCGCGCTGTTCAATGTCGCCCACGAATATGGCGTTGCGCTTCTGTTCATGGCCGCGCTGCTGACGTTCTGCGCTTCGCTCGTCGACCTCGCCCGCGAAACCCGAATTGCCCTTCACGACAACGACCTGCGCATGTAAATCTGCTTGGGCAGCACGCGATGGGTGACCGAACGTGACGAAGGGTCGGAAGAGCCGCAGGCACCAGAAGGGCCCCATGAAGGCCCGACCTGAACAAGACCGTTCGGCTCCCGCTCAACGCCCCGCGCCAACATTCCGCTTGCGAACTGCCGCTCTGCTGGCAATCGGATCGGGTGCGCTATTCTTTCTGGTCTCAAGCGGGCTGTCCTGGCTCAAGACGTCCGACATCTCGTCTAAACCGACCCGTGAGGCAGAGCTTAGCTTTATCGGCAGCCAGGCGTGCAGCGGCTGCCACCAGGCGGAGACAAGGCTGTGGCAAAGCTCGCAACATCGCCATGCGATGGATCATGCGACCGACACGTCGGTCCGCGGCGACTTCAACGGCGCGACTTATGACTACGCAGGCACGCGCTCGCGCTTCTTCCGCAAGGACCAGAAGTTTCTGGTTGAAACAGACGGTCCGGACGGCAAGCTTGCGACGTTCGAAGTCAAATACACTTTCGGTGTCGATCCCTTGCAGCAATATCTGGTCGAATTTCCAGATGGTCGCATCCAGGCCCTGTCGATTGCCTGGGACACGCGGCCGAAGGATCAGGGCGGCCAGCGCTGGTTTCACCTCTATCCCGATGCCGCCGTCACCAGCAACGATGCTCTGCACTGGACCAGACTCAATCAGAACTGGAATTTCATGTGCGCCGAGTGCCACTCGACGGACGTGCACAAGAATTACGACGTGGCGAAGGATCGGTTTGCCACCGGCTTCTCCGAAATCAGCGTCGGCTGCGAGGCCTGCCACGGCGCAGGCTCGCGACATATTGCATGGGCGAACCAGACGCCTGGAGCCCGCGGCCCGGACAACGGCCTGCTTGTCCGATTCGACGAACGCTCGGGCATCACCTGGCCAGCCGATGCCGGAACCATGGCTCCGAAGCGTAGCGCGCCTCCGACAACGTTGCGCAAGGAAGTCGAGACCTGCGGGCGCTGCCATGCGCGACGTGGACAGCTCTCCGAAGACTGGGTGCCCGGCAGGTCCCTGTCGGAGACGCATCGGGTGTCGCTGCTCGATCGCCATCGCTTCCATGCCGACGGCCAGATGCGCGACGACGAGGAGGCCTACAACTACGCCTCGTTCAAGCAGAGCAAGATGTTTGCCAAAGGCGTCACCTGCAGCGACTGCCACGATCCGCATAGCGCAGCGCTCAAGGCGCCCGGCGATGGCGTCTGTGCGCAATGCCACGCGCCGGCCAAGTATGAGTCTACCGCGCATCGGCAGCACGCCAATGTGTCGCCGCCTCCAGGTTGCGCTTCCTGCCACATGCCTGAACGTCGCTACATGGTCGTCGATCGCCGGCACGATCACGGCTTCCGCATCCCCCGCCCCGATCTCTCGGTGCAGCTTGGCACACCGAATGCCTGCAACGACTGCCACCGCGACAAGCCCGCCGCGTGGGCGGTACAGCAGATCGAAACCTGGTTCGGTCCGGAGCGCCATGGTTTTCAGACCTATGCAGGGGCATTTCATGCGGCATGGAACGACACGGCCGATGCACAGGCTCTCCTTGCAGCCGTCGTCGGCTCAAGCGGCACCCCCGGAATTGTCCGCGCCAGCGCGTTGGCCGAGCTGCCCGCGCCCGACGCCGACCTGATCCGCCGCGCTCTCTCCGACCCCGATCCGCTCGTGAGGCTGGGCGCGCTCGATGCGCTGGAGGGAATTCCACCCGACCAGCTCTGGACGCTTGCATCTCCCCAATTGACGGACCCGGTGCTCGGCGTGCGCATCCGCACCGCCGAGCTTCTTGCATCCGTTCCGCCATCGCGACAACCGACAGCCGATCGCAGCAAGTTCACGCAAGCCGCCGCCGAATTCGTGGCGGCGCAAAAATTGAACGCAGATCGTCCGGACGCCCGGACTGCGCTCGGTAACTTCCTTGCACGACAGGCAAGCGCCGCTGAGGCCGAGGCCGAATATCGGGCAGCCCTCAGGCTTGACCCATCGTTCTCGCCGGCCGCCATCAATCTTTCCGATCTCTACCGGCAAACGGGGCGCGACGAAGATGGCGAGCGAGTCCTTCGCGCAGCCCTATCCTACTCGGGGCAGAATGCCTCACTTCACCACGCGCTCGGCCTCGTGCTCGTGCGGGAAAAGCGCGCCGGCGAGGCGCTTGATGAATTGCGTCAAGCAGCAGAGCTGGACCCCGGTCAACCCCGCTATGCCTACGTCTATGCCGTGGGGCTGAACTCCTCTGGCCGCCGCGACGGCGCTCTTGCTGTTCTACGAAACAGCTTGCAAGCGCATCCCAATGATCGTGACACTCTTTCTGCGGCACTCGCGCTAAGCCGTGAAAAAGGAGATCTCGCATCCGCCTTGGGCTATGCTGAGCAACTCTCGCGCTTGATGCCGGGCAATCGCGAGATTGAAGATCTGGTCAAGCAGCTCAAGCAATAGAGGGCTGCGATGAAGTTCTGCGGCGCGGCTAGACTAATTTCGGTCGCTCTGAGAACGGCCGACAGCGCCGCTTGATGTCCGCTGGATTGAATCTGAGATCCATGGTCTGTTCCTCTTCGCTCGAAGGGAACAAAATAAGCACAAGAACGCAAGGCCAAGAAGAATTTCGACGCGTGACAGCACCCGTTTGGCAGTGCCAAATCGGTGCCACGCCATCTCCGTTTGACGAGAGAAGTGTGTTCTTGAAACTAAAAGAGCCCTTGCGGGCCAATCTCTTAAGGGTGGTGGGCGCACCAGGGCTCGAACCTGGGACCCGCTGATTAAGAGTCTCATCTTTCAGAAGCAATCACAGGTACTTAAGTGTAAAACGCCACGGCAATGGCACTATTCAAATCAATAGGTTACAGACGAAATGTAAATTGCTCGGCCGCGCCTTCGGTGCCCGCACCCCATGCGTGCCGACGTAGTTAGCAAACGAAAGATCAACAAAAAAAGACTTTGCTCGCTATTGGCCAGCCTTATCGGCGCTTGTTCCACGGGCTTCGGTGGTTAGCCTGGACTTCCGTGACACTCTGAAGCGGTATTCGAGATCCTGGACAGCTACGAACGGCCGAAATTGAACATGGGCCGCCCCTCTGATCCAGAAGCTAGCATCCAGCGGATGGGCCCCTTATTCGGGTGTCGGTCAAGATTTCCCCTGGCCATCTGGGGCCGATCGCGACTCGTAGCTCGAGTCAATATTTGGGTGTTCGACTACGTTTACGAGCCCGTGTGCTGTTGCTCATGAGTTCATCGTATAAGCGGCCAATCTCACGGGCCTGATCGGGTGTCACATCTTGCCGGTCCAATGCTCGCAGCTCCCGTTCGGTAGGTTGGTAGGACCTTGGTTGTCATGTGATCAGTGCATCTGGCGGCTCAGAGGCGCTTGAACGGCTCAGGCAGAACCAGGACATCTCGATCCTCATCACCGACATCAACATCCCGGCATGGATGGTCTGAGCTCGCCGAGCTAGCGCGGCGCGTACGGCCGGAGCTGAAGATGCTGCAATTGTCGGGGCGCGAGCCCCGGCGCGGCGGCCTTCCTATGATCCGAAAGCCGTTTACGTTCGAAGAACTCGTCGACGTCATGCGGCAGACCACCGGCGTCTGCTGACCGATCCAATGCCGCAAAAGAAAAATATGCAAGCGACCCGATCGTATTCTTCGATCATCGGTTGGCTTACCAACGCCCAGTCTGGATGAATGCGCCGCGCGGTCCGGACGTCTCGCCCGAGCTGCGGCGGTATCCTGTCGTGACCATGCTGCAGATTGCCGTCGACATGGCGGTAGCAACCTGTACACCGCTCGGTTACGGCCATGTCTACGCGCCGGAAGACTATGTCGAAGCATGGGCAGCCGTTGCCGATGTCCGAAATTGGTCTGCCGAAGCAATTGAAAGGCTCAAGGATCATCTCGGAAATGCTGCGAGGGGCTCGAGGCGCTGACGGCGACAATCCCTACGTCGATAGGGGAGGATAATGGCTTGTAAAACTAAGGGGGGCGGAGGAACTCGCTAAGTATCAGGCTCGCTGGAGTGAACCGGCAATGTACCAACATCCGGCGGATATCGTTTCCACTAACGGCGTCATGCCTTCTCGTTAGACCGGCGCGTCCAGGGACTGCGCGAGACGGCGGCGACCCGTTCGGGCGCCTTCAACAACGCTTCACGCGACCGACAGGAACCCGAACCCCGAGTCCGCTCGAACCGATCAGGCGGCGGTTTGGGTCTTCGTCTTCTTGCCGATCTTCGTGCTGCTCTACGCGATAGTCGAGAAGATGCATGTCAGATCATAGACGCCGAGCAGCGAGGTGAGCACTCCGCCGCCCGGCGCTACCTTACATTAGGCTGCGTGCGGATTGACGACGGTGTAGCCTCTCAACGAGCGTGCGTGAATTCTGGTTGCGTGGCCCCCGGAATTGGCATCATAGGCCATCCAGAGATCTCCACCCACGTGCTGCTCGAGTACAAACACATGCCCGTGTCTCGCGGCAACCATGCCGGGCGCCGGCGCCGCGCGTGGAAAGCGGAGCCAGTTTGAGGCGAGGTTCAGTTCGGGGACGATGCGGCCGAACACGCGAATTGCTGCGCCGCAGCCGCAGAAAGAGCGTGGACATCCGGTGGGACGGCCTCCTACGATTTGGCCTTCCGCCGCGTCAGCACCAGCGAAAGAGCTGCGCATGACAGCGGTCCTTTGCATAAGCCGAAGGTGCCTGATGCTCGTCTCCTGGCGTGGTGACGACGAGAAATCGCAAGGCATCGTCACATTGCATTCGCGCGGGTGAACGGTCTGGCTTGGGCGGGCTTCGGAAGCAAAACAACTAAGTCCAATGAAAATCGACGCAACGGCTACTCTTCTAAACATGCAGTGCTCCTAGATGAGCCTGCCCCGAATGAACTTGGTAATGCGAATTTGGCGAAAATGTGCCGGAAGCCATCGGCGCTGACCTCGGAGTCCGCACCTGTTCGGAGGCGCGAGGCCATGCTGCCCCACCAACAGCCGGTGGGGGCCGGCCTCCGCCAAGGCCTCCTAGCAAGACTTCCCGGCAAGGGACCGCGTCGGGAGCTTGGAGGCTTCGCAAACCACAAGATCATTGATCTGCACAAATTGTCTCCCGGGCACACCTTGGTTATGCTGACCCAATGACCGCGCAGGCAGACGAAGATCCCGTCACCCATCCCGAGGAGATGCGAGCTGATTTCGACTTTCGCATCGGCGAGCACTTCAACCTAAAGGGCCGCGCGCGGATAACACCAGCAGGTATCGTCACGGTGGGCCTCATGGCGGTTGCGGTGCTGGTGGCGACGACCGCCCTCGTGCGCGCGGCTCGCCGATAAATGAAGATAATGAAGATAATGAATTTCTAAGAGCGATGCGGGCCCATGCACGCCGCATACGCAATCAAAGCCGGGAAGATGCCGGCTGCCGGGATTTTTCGGGCGGGACTACGCTGCTCGATCCGCGTTGGTGTGGGGGGACGACTGGGCTCTACAACTTTGTCGCGTGTCATCCATGCTGCAAGGCGAGCATAGCTACGTCTGAGACTTGGTAAAAACCACTCGGATTCATCCTCATGATCCTTGGTTGAACGGTAGTTGCCCCGGCTTGTTGCTCGCCGCGTTAGTCGCGCGCGATCGCGGCCTGCATCGCCTGCTTCCACTCGTACAGGTAAGCTTGAGCCGTAGGTCCCCTCGGAGGCCGCGACGACGGATCAGCCGGGCTGCTCGTCGATCCGGATCACAGCGACGCCGGCTGCGCGGAAGTAAAGTCCGCGAGTTCGCTGGTCTTGCTTACTGCGCAACGCGCCATAGCAAGAGCGGATCTACCCACTCTGTCAGCCACAGCAAGGAGAGTTCAAGCCGCCCGCGACCCTGAACTCACCCGATGTTCGAGGACATTGATCGTAGAAAGCAAATTGTCGCGACGTGCTCGCAAGCTCAACGCAAGCAGAGAGTAGGTCGGTTGGCGAACGTCGAAAACCCCCGCCCTGGCCTCCTCCGCGAGAATGTCGGAATTCATAAGATCGACGCGCCACCACAAGTCGGCAATGAGCGAACTTAGTTGTAGCTCTCCGGTGGTGCCGGATCGGGACACTTCTTGCATCGTTTGCCTCATCCTGAAACAGCGCCTCTATCGGGAGCTGCGTTTGACCTGAACTGGGCAAGGAAGGTGCCAGACGTGAGCTTATGGTCTCGGCATTAACAGCCGGCCGCGCCATCAAGCTTAACTTACGAGTTCAATTGCCGCGAGGCGCCCGATCGATAAGGTTGCAATCACCGAATATTGCCCCGTCCGGGTCCACCCACGCGAAGTCGTCGCTCCATCATTTTCAGGCGCATCGGCTTCCACTTCCGACCGTCAAGTCCATTGTATGCAAAAGCTATTTTCAAGCGGTATTACTGCCCTGACCTACATTTTCCTGTTGGCGTTCGTTGTCACCGGCGTGGCACGCGCCGGAATCGAGGCGAAGGAACGCAGGTCTCATAACGTTGCGCGATCTCAAGATGAGCTCTGACCCATTCTTCTCATCAACGCTCGCACGACTCCGGCAACAGCGACTTCGACAACTTCAGCTCATGAAGTTGATGGTCGACGTAATCAGGCTTCGGAAGAGTGTCGCCAAGGCCGAGCTAAAAGCCGCGTCATGGCGGGCTGCCGTAACCCGATCGGAGGAAGCAGACGACAATCGCATTAACGAAATCGAGCTTTAGCGGAGTGCAGATCCGAGACCTCCGACACCAGTGTCAGGAAGGCCGGAGCGCCTTTCGATCTCCCCTCAACATCAGGCGCCCGGTACTGACCTAGGCCGAGACAAAGCTGCCGGCTCGTGGTGCTCTCTTGGGCTTCCGGTTGACACAATCAGAAACTTTGCGAAAACTAACAACTGAGAAGCGAGCGATGAAAGTCGCTCAACCGACGCCGCGTTTGCAAAAGGCGTTAATCCTCGGATGGCAGCGTGTTTGATCAATTTGCAGATTGGCTACGGCGATCGGCCATTTTCTCGGCCGCCATCGACATCGCGCGCCGAACACTGCCCTCGCCTGCGCTGACATGGCTCCGTACGCAAATGGTACGCAACCTGCGTGGGACGCCCGATGAAGTGTTCCGCGAAATCTATCGACGCAACATCTGGGGTTATAAGGAGACGGCCTCCGGCGGGGGCTCCACCATGCACCACACGCAAAGGGTGCGAGAAGGCCTCCCAGGTCTGCTCGACGAGCTCAAAGTCCGTACCCTGCTTGACTTGCCTTGCGGCGATTTTCATTGGCTGTCAAAGATCGAACTTCCAATACAGTACTATATTGGTGCCGACATCGTGCCGGAGTTGGTCTCTCGCACGGGTAACCAGCACAGCCGGCCGAACCGCACGTTCCTCCAGATCGACCTCTGCAACGATTCGCTTCCGGCAGCTGACCTATTGCTCTGCCGCGACTGCTTCATTCACTTGTCCGAGGACATGATCGATCAGGCGATCAACAACATCCTTCGATCAAACATCAAATATCTCCTGACGACCACCTATCCGGCTGGCCGAAACCGTTCAATCCGCACCGGAGACTTCTTCAGCATCGATCTGTGCGCACCGCCCTACAACTTCCCACCACCGATCAAGGCACTTGACGACTATGCGCCGTCGTACGAACGGCGCCAGCTTGGGCTGTGGGAAGTCGAGAGCCTGCGCAAAATTCGGCGGTCCGGCGCTGTCGATTAGGGCGGGGCAACCGGGGCCGCTGCTGGCGAAGCTCTGAGGCGTCGCTTGACCGCCCCGACGACGTCGTCGAAGGACTGAAACCAGCGCATGCCAAAACGTTTAGCACCGATTTCAGTGAACCTTAGACGATCGACCAGCTTCGATGCCGGCATCAAGAAGTAGTCGCGCACCGCCCGATTCGAACCGTCGAGCCTGATGCCGACAATCATGCCGGGAGGCAGATGTTTGCCGCGCTCAACCGTCCATGTCGGCGAATGCTTCTCGTTGCCGTCATGGCTACTGCGGGCGATGCGCAGCGATATGACGATGCCCCGCACATCAAAAATCCGGTGGACCTGATCGAACCTGACGTCGTCACCGAAGGATGCGAACGCCGTCTCCAGTTTCGAGCCGTGCTCATTGAGCATGGTATGCCGATCCTTGCGAGAGTCTATATACTCGCAATCCCAGGTCGACACGAAACCAATCAACCGATAGGCGTTCCGCAACGATCCAAAGCGGAACTGATAAAGGCCGGGGCTCGGCACCCCCGGAGCATCGCTGATTATATCGCGACTCAGCCGCCCTTTCTTCTTCAACAAAATTCTTAGCTGCTTCAGCATCGCTTCGTTGGAGAGCCCTTTCGTGCTTTTGCGAGCGATGATCATCGCACGCGCCTTGGCAAACAACTCCGGACTAACGATCGCCTCGAAGGCTCTTTCTATTCGAATCCACTGCTCTGGAGGGTTCGGCTTGTTGTACTCCCGAAGCCGACACGTATGCCTATCGTAAAGCAAATTGCCGATGTAGTTCTCATTTGCCAGCATGTAGCGGATAATCCCCTCAGACCAGGGACGACCGGTAGGGCATTTGATGCCGGCGGCATTCAACCGTCGCGCAATTTTGGTCTCTCCCCTCTGGTCGATCACGAACTGCCTGAAAATCGATCGGACGAGTTCACACTCCTCCGGCGGCCCCGGGCGCAAGACAACCCGGTCTGTCTGGAGAAACTTTCTTTCGCCGTTCTGCATCACTCCCCGAGATCGGCCGGAAGAATCAACCACTTCCCTGCGGAGACCGATGCCAGGGCGCCCTCCGAGTCTGAAACCCAATCGAGCGACGTGGCATGCTCCCGCGTAAACCTTCTCGGATCGCTCCCTGCTCCATTCAGCCGCCATGCCTCGCTTCAAGTTCTTCGCGATGCCCGAAACAAAGGTGCCGTCGTTCTTGAACAATTCTGCGCAATACTCGACACGAACCCCGTTGCGCTTGCAGAGAAATTCGTAATACGCACTCTCGTCGCTGTCTTGGAAACGCCCCCAACGGCTCACGTCGTAGACAAGGATAGTCCCAAAGTCCGCCCGCCCGGACTGAACATCGTCGATGAGATCCAAGAGGCCCTTTCTATTCTTGATACGAAGTCCGCTCTTGGCGTCATCGCGGTAGGTCCGCACAATCTCCACATCGATCCGCCGCGCATAGGCGGCAATTGCAGCCATCTGGTTCACGATTGAATATTGCTGGTAGTCCGTCGACATTCTGACGTACTGCGCGGCGCGACGCGCGCGCTGCGCTTTGGGCAGCGAGATTTTTTGCGGAACGAGCGCGTTGACCATCGAAGCCAGCCTCGAACGTCCTCTCTTGAGACACTCTAGGATCGCTGGCCAAGGCTGGGAAATTCACATCTTCACGATGGACGCCCACGGCCTACAACCCGTGCTTCGCCGCCCAGGTCAGAAGGGCTGTCGCAAGCGCTAGGACCAGTCCGCCCCAATGGGACACCTTGCGAGCTGCGCTGATCGAGCGCAGATACAGGAACGCTCCAAGCAGAAGTCCGTAGTTCTTCCGGAAGTCGCCATTGAGCCTGGCGATCTTGGACAGTTCAGATGCCGATTCCGCTTCGATTGTCATTGCTGGCCTTCCTCGTATCAAGGACCAGCGCCTTATGAACCACTGTTTTGCCCGACGGCGCAAGTGAATATTTCGGGATATCAAAAGACCCGAATCCAGTCGGATATCCACAGCCACCACAGGCAGGGGCTGGCGCCCGTTCCGAGGCCCAAGAGGTTGAGGATTTGACTCCGGCGGGCGTACCGGCTTCATCCGGCCATGGGGACCAAGTCTCGAGAGTATTTGTTCGGATCAACCGTGCGGATCCTCGCCGAGCGCGCGCGGGACGCCCGCAAGGATGCCGATGGCCTGGCCTGCCAAGCCTGGAATGCGCGCATGCTGGGCTTCCAGGGCCCTGCCCAGCCCTCGCCAGCTCTCGGCGACGCGCTGAACGCAGGATACCGTTACCTCGAGGTGAAGTGTCTCGGCTGCGACACGCATCAGACGGTCGCGCTCGACATCGTCCGGCAACCGAAGACGACCCCGATTCACGAGCTCGAGCGTTACATGCGCTGCAACCAATGCTCGGAGCGAAACGGGCGGCCGTTCAAACGGAGCCACCTCGTCGCCCTTCGAACGAGTAAAATTTCTGCGACGAATCCCCCCTCGGTCTGGTGGCCAGGAGAGCGTTAGACCTTACACTGCGACATAACTTGATAGTGTCATGCCATGAATCACGAGCAGCATTTCCGCGATGTGCAATCTCTATAGCATCACCACGAACCAGGCCGCGATCAGCTCCTTGTTCCGCGTCGTCAACAGGTATGTCGGCAACCTTCCGGCGATGCCGTCGGTGTTTCCCGACAATCCCGCACCCGTGGTGCGCGTAGGCGGAAACGGCGAGCGCGAGATTGCCATGATGCGCTGGGGCATGCCGTCACCGCCAAGCATCAAGGGTCCACCGGTGACGAACATCCGCAACACCACCTCGCCGCACTGGCGCCGCTGGCTGAAGCCCGAAAGCCGTTGCCTAGTGCCGGCCAACAGCTTCTCCGAGTATGCGCCGGAACCGAACCCCGCGACCGGCAAGAAGGATATCGTCTGGTTCGCGCTTGCTGACGATCGTCCCCTGTTTGTCTTCGGCGGCATCTGGACGGTGTTTGCCGGCGACCGCGGCACCAAGTCGAAACCAGTGCCGGGCCCGCACCCGGTCTATGGTTTCCTAACGACGACGCCGAACGCTGTGGTCGAGCCTATCCATCCCAAGGCCATGCCGGTCATCCTGACCACGGAGGAAGAGCGCGACGTCTGGATGCGCGCCCCCTGGGAAGAAGCCAAGGCTCTGCAGCGCCCGCTCCCCGACAACGCTCTTCAGATCGTCGCGCGCGGCGCCGCAAAGGAGGATCAGGCCGCAGCATGAAGCACGTCGAGGCCCGCCCCTACGCCAATCCGGAGGCCGCCGCGCGCAAGCTCCTCGCCCTCGCCGCCGGCGTCGAGCCGATCAACGGCCGCATTCACATCGAGAAGATCAACGCACCGTTTCTCGCGAAGGACGGCTGCAACGCCACCGGCGCGGAATTCGGCGCCGGGCTCGCATGCGCAATCGAGCTTGGCTGGCTGGAGCTGCACGAAAGCGGCACCTTCGTCACGCTGATGCCGCCGGGCAAAGATCTGCTGGATTAGCACTGCGCCGCACCGTCGGACCGCGTTCAGAAGGCGTCCTACGCGTTTCTCGCGCTCCTGAGCTTCTCGTCCTCCTCTATCCTGCTAGCAAGAAACAGCCATGCGGCGGCCGCCTCCTTCATTTCGTCTCTACGACGGCCGATGTTCCGCTCGGCCTCCGCCTGCTTATCGGCGGCCTTTTCTCGACACTGCTCGACGCTGAATTTCATAGCCGACCAGACAAGTTCTGGCAGGGCCAGTCTGGTCAAAAAAGACCACTCCAGGAAAACAGCCCACCCGGCTCTGGGCCTTTCGTGGGATTAAGTGCCGTCCCGAACCTTGCGTTCGAGCATGGCGGTCTCGACCTGGTCGGCCAGCGCCGAGAGATGGTTGGCCAATTTTTCGAACAAGTCCTGTTTGGCCTTGTCGGTCGTCAGCTCGCTGATGAGCTTGCACTCAGCCGCGTCCGTTCGCAGCTTTTCCAATTGAGTTTGATAATCCCGCATGTCGCGCCCAGCTCCGCCCCGCGTGCTGCCTGTGGGTAGACGGCTTCTACCACGGCCATCATGGGGCTGTCAGCGTCTGCGCCGCTGGGCGCTGGCCTGTTTCCGAGCGCAGTGGCCTAATTTGAAAACCGCAGTGGCCCGTTTTGTTCTCTGTGTTACCGTAAGGCGTATCCGTGGATGGAACGCCGTCGTCATAAATCCGTAATTCTGCGGTGAACCTTCGCGCCAGTACCGGTAGTTTGGGGAGTTTGGGTGATGACGGGAAACATGCAGCAAGCGGATAGGCGCAACCGGCTATTGGAAGCCGCCACGCAGGAAATGCTCAAGTTCGAACAGAAGGAAAACGAGTTCCGCAAGCGAGATCGCGAGGAGCGCGCGGCGGAGCTTCGGCTTCCTTTGGATGATATCAACGTGCACTGAGGGCAGTCACAGGACTGTCACGTCACGCTTTTAGCATTGTCACGCGACGGGGGACCGACGCGGCAGCTCCTCGCTCATCCTCGGGCTTAGACCACCAGACTGGGCGGGGAGCTTGCCGGGCTGCCTCAGTTGGCGGCCTCTTCCTCTTCGCTAAGAGTTTGATTGAGGCTGGGATTCGGCAAGCGATCAAAGAGGAGTGGCTGGACAAGGACGACGTTCGGAAAGTCCAGCGCCCGGAGTAATCCCCGATTCTATCCCCAATCCGCAAGTGGCCTACCTTGAAATCCCGAGTGGCCTATTTCGGCCAGTACCCGCCGCTGGCAGCGCTGGTCAGACGGCCGTTAGAGTCCTATTCCCAAACTTCCTTCCGGCAACTATCGCAACGAAACACCCGAGCCATCCTATCGTTCTTCACGTCCAGAATTGAAGCAAGGGGACGAGCGGGCGCGGCGCATGTCGGGCAGCGCGGTCCGGCGTTCGGAGGGTGTTGACGGGGCATCAGCTGCTTTTCCTGGGCCATTCCAGTCCGCTTCCTATGTCCAATCAAACTTACGACGGGATCAGGCACATGGATCGTCGCAGAGCGAACTATTTTGGCGATTGGGATCCGGGAGATCTTAGTTGCTCACTTAACCGCAGGGCCGTCTCCGCTTGGCGAGCCCGACGCGCAAGCAGCTCGCGCGCTTGGCTGCCGGGGGCCTCTTGCTCTGCGGCTTCCCTGAATTTTTGGGCTTCTTTTGCGAGCCTCTCTTCGAAGGTGCTGGTGTGCTTGATCCGCTTGCGCTGCATGGCACGGTCCTCCATCCGTCGCGGCCGGTAATCCATCAAGCGCGGAAAAGTTCCCTCCAGTCCGCTGCGACTCCAAGTCTCAACCAAACGGTGCAGAGGATAGCTGCTGGCGGCGGGAAAAACGCGTTTAAATGCGCGCAGGGACGGGGCTGCAACGTGCGGCCCTGTACTAAGGAAGGCCCGTCGGAAACCAGCCCCCGGCGGGCCTCCCTCACCGGCCAGGACCGCCTGGCGAATTCGGAACGATCGACCGCCCTTCGCAATTGGACTTCGGTCCCGTGGAGTTTGCGTATGCGTTTCTCGCCCTCGATCGTGCCGGCCGACCGCCTCGACCGCGACATCTATCTGGTCCTTGAGGATTTTGGCGCCCGCGCCGGCTGCGCCTGGCGCGAGACTGACGAGACCGAGACCGATCTAGACACGGTCATCCGGCAGATCATTTCCGGCGACTACAGCTACCCGGTTCGCATCGTGGCCTTCAATGCGGTCGAGGGATGGTCGAGGGACGCGACCGCCGACGTCGCCGACGCCGTCGCCCAACGCGCCATCGATACCGACGCGGAGGTCTCCCAATCCTTGCGAGCTTTCATCGCGGAAAATTCGACGAAGGCGTTTGACTTACAGCTTTCGCTGCCGCTGCTCGGCGAAAGCCCAGGCCGCGAGGAACATCGACATCAGCGATTGGTTTGATCAGTCCTGAGGTCAGGAGAGATCTATGGGCAATAGCGGCGTCGGCATGCTACTCGGCGACACATCGGCTACTCTGCTGTGGGTTTGGTTCATAGGTGCGTTCGTGCTGGGCGGCGCAATACTTTACGGGGTGATGAAGGCGGGACGCTTGCGACGAAGCGAACGGGCGCAGCTCGACCGAAACACGGAGGCGGCACAGCGGAGAGAGGATCCGCAGAAGCGTTGAAACGACCCCCCTCTATCTCTGGAAGGACATGCAACGCCAGCTGAGGTCACCCGGCCTTAAGCCGCCGGAATAGATTCCTTGATCTAATTCAAGCGGCGCGCGCCTGTTAGGTGGACCATTTGGCCATGCCCGATACCGACAAAAGGACCGGCGGAAAAGCGGTCCAGCCGTCGTCGTTGGATGAGGCCCGTCGCCTCATTGCGGATTACGCCGCAGAGCTTCGTGAGATCATCCGGAAGCTCCGCCGGAAGCCGAACTAAGGTCGCCTCGTCGCAGTTCCTCACATGGAACAACGATTTGGCCAAGCGACGACATATTCCTGAAACAAACCGCTGCTTTGATGGGATAACCGGGGCACAGGGGTTTGCATCCTTAGTTATTTTCATTCCCGGGGCTGGTTTTTTCACGTCGTTTTTGATTTGAAATTCGACTTCGAACAGGGCCACCGCGAGGCGGCCCTTTCTTCTGAGGGCGTCGCTCCCTATCTGAGATTCATGTCTACCGCGTTCGAGTTCTGCCTCCCCACGGCCGCAAAAATTGTGCCCGCCGGCCCCGACTGGATCCACGAAATCAAGTATGACGGCTACAGGTTGCGCGTTGAGCGCAACGGCAAGGCCGTGCGCCTCTTCACGCGCAACGGCCACGACTGGACCAGGCGTTTCCCCTGGATCGTCGAGGCCGCGCTGAAGAACCGCGAGCAGCAATTCGTCATCGACGGCGAGGCCGTTGTCCTCGGCGTCGACGGCGTCTCCGATTTCAACGCGCTGCACTCACGCCGGCACGATGACGAGGTGCAGCTCTACGCATTCGACGTGCTCGCGCTCGGCGGCGAGGACCTCCGGCAGCTGCCGCTGACGATGCGCAAAACCAATCTGGCACGGCTGCTGCGCGGCTGGCCGGACGGCATGTTCGTCGCGCCGTTCGAGCCCGCCGAGATAGGCGCGGACCTGTTCGCCGCCGCCTGCCGCATGGGTCTCGAGGGTCTCGTCTCGAAACGGCGCGACCGACGTTATGGCGGCGGCCGGTCGAAGGACTGGATTAAGGTGAAAAACCGGACGCACCCGGCGATGATGAGGGTGATCGAAGTGCACAAAGAACAGGTCCGGCCCGCGGACATGGGAGCCTTAGCGACGGAAGGGGCGTGTACTCATAAACGTCAGCTTCCGAGCATTAAGCGGAAGCCGCGCCGCCTGGTCGGCAATGGTTGCTATCCCAAAACTCAAGTGCGGCATCGCCGGACTGCGGCTTCAGTTCGTTATCGCAGCTTGCCAAGCCAGAGCGCGGAGAGCGATGGGCGGTTGCGCACGCCGAACTTGGCGTAGATCGATTTGACGTGGAAATGCGTGGTGTTCGGACTTTGGTCGAGCTTCTGCGCGATCCGGCTTTCCGTGTCCCCGTCGAGCAGGGCGAGCAACACGCGGCGTTCAGCGGGTGTGAGGGGCGCGTTCGCGATGAGCAGCCCGTGGCTGAGCAATTGTTCTCGGTGAAACCATCTCAAGGCACGCATGACGAAGCCCAGACGCTGGCCGTCCTGCGCCGTAAAGCGGGGCGCCTGCGCATCGCGAAACACGAACAGACGAATCCTCACGTCGTCATTGAGCGCAATACGCACGGAAATGCTGTCAGCGAAGCCGCAGTCCAGATAGTGCCGCCGATAGTGCTTGCCCTCGAACCATTCCGGCGGCAGCGCTTCGAACAGCAAGCGGACGCGGAACGACTCATCGCCCGACATAGAAAGGATCTGAGACAGGTCGACGTCGTCGGACCAGAGTGTATCGTACTGCTTCTGCACCGACGCTGCCACCGCCGGTATCGGGTCCAACACCCTGACGAGGCGCGGACGCCAGCCGAGCAAGGGATCCGCCCGCTTCGGCGAAGGCAATCGCACGACCACACCCCATAGCACATTGCGTGCCGACAACATCGTACGCAGTGAGGACAGCAGGTGTATCAGCGCGGCGTCACCGTCGACGACAGAGAACTCGGCCAGCTGATCCCAGAGTGTATAGACTTCTTGATTTTGCGGATCGGTGGGATCCGTCGAGAGATGCATGTCATTCCCAACCTGTGCAGGAAGCCGAGCCAGCGCGGGTATACATAAAGCACAGCGAACCACCTTTCTAGGTAGTTCTCAGAAGCTTCGCGTGGCGCCATATTCAGCACGGGTGCTGGGAAGACAGATCCTCTCCCGTAACGTCATCGGGAGAACAACGATGCGCACAACAACGGGCGCGCGCCGGCTTGAGAAGCCCGGCGGCGACCAGACGGAGAGGCGACGGTGTCCCGTCTCTTTCATTGTCCTAGCATGCACATTTGTGATTGCCTTCGCAGCTTTCGCGCAGCAGCCACCGGCCAAGGTATCGATCCGCCCGACCGCTCCGATGCCGGGCGTCAGCACTCCCTGACTGATCCCTTTGCATTCCGGCTTCACAACGGCCATCAACCAAGAGATCGCAATGACCAAACAGGACGATCAAGTTCTCGATTGGGGTGAAGCTGCCCACGACAAGGTCAAGGACGTCATCAAGCGATCTGTTTCGTCTTTTGCCGCTCGATGGAGGACGTCAGCGATGACGCACGCGGCATTTTCTGAGGCGGCGAATGCGCCCCAGGCGAAGTCCCAAATGGGCATCTCCGACACTATTCTCCCCACAAGGGATTCTCATCTGCGCGGTTTGGCGCCCCTCGCGCTGTTCGTCACCTGGTACCAACGGGCCCGCTTCAGGGCGGAGCTTCTTGCCGACCTCAGGCACAAAGCCGAATATCTCAAAGACATCGGAATTTGCCGGCACGAGGCGACGTCCGAAGCCGCCCGAGTCTTCTGGGAGCCGGTCCTGCTCAGGCGCAACCTTTCGAACCCGCCGCTCCCGTAACGTAACGAACCAGCCGAACGCCGCCGGAGTGGCCGTCGGTCCAATAGCAGCAGTCGGAAGGTCATGCGAGCTCTCGTCAATTCCGTCATTGCAAGCGCTTTCGTGCGGGCGTTCCCTGCATCATCGCTGCGAGCAAATCTCCTCAAGCAGACTGCATTGCTAAGCGGCGCCGTCGTGTTCGTGTGGCTGCTGTCGCTGACCTACGGATTAGACCTCAGCGCTGGCTTTCTCTAGCCGATATGGACCGTGAGTGAGTCTCCCGTTGCATTCGTCCGAAGCAGTCTCTCGGGTCTCCGATCGTCCGATCGAACCAGGAAAGCCAGGCATTGTCGCCTTCATCTTGTCCGCGCTGCATGCGTCGCGGCGACAAACGGCAAGTCGCATCATGCGCGAGCTCGAGCATCTGCAAGAGAGCGACCAAACAAGATCCGGAGACCAAGCATGACGATTGCGAACAGGACGGCGCAAACAAGGGCGACGATCAAACCGCATGCCAACGGTGAAACGAGCTGGCTTTTCGCAGTGGCGGCAGCATTCTTCGTCGTTCACCTCATCGCCTGGACCATCCTCGGACATGCATCGAGAGTCGATCTTCCTGATTCGCAGCTAGAGACGATATGCCGCTCGTGCGATTAGGGATGATCGCTTTAAGAGACACAGGTTGCACGGCTTTCGGTGTCCGCCTCTGGCCCTTCTCGGACGCCACCCAATGTCCGCTTCCGCGCCGCTGCTGGGAGATGAGCGGACATCGCGGGTATGAGTACACGCCCTAGTGAACAGCGGACACAAAGTCGAACCGTTGAGTGCCATGTGCATCCTGTATCTGCCTCGCACGCTCGACATGTGCTGCGACGAAGGCCAATAGGGCGAGATCTCACCTGCGGCCCAGCTCGACGAACAGCCAGACGATCGCCAGGCAGCGCGCCACGCTGACGCCGGCGATCGCCATGTCGAGCAGCTCGCCGCGGAAGGCCGCGGCATCGATCAGGGTCTGCGTCTCGAACTTCATCGCAACGTCACCTGGAAAAAGTGCGAGGCGATCCACAGCGCCGCGGCGCCGCCGCCACTGCCGAACACCAGCCAGTAGACCCAGCGGCCGGCCGTCAGCGCGCCGGACGCCTTGTGCTTTGCAACCTCGACGGCGTCGACGATCGGTTTCATATCGGCGATGTCGGAGATTGCCGCTTTCACCAGCCCCTCGAGCGTGCGGAAGTCGTCGACGACACGGTCGATCTTTTGATGCAGGTCGCGGCGGCCGATCGAGGCCTTTTCGTCCTGGTCGCGCCATTGCCGGGTCAGCGTGTCGACCGAGGCAACCAGGCCGCCGATCGTCTGCGCCATCTTGAGCAGCGCAGCCTGCGTGGTTTCAGCTTCCGTCACTTCCCGCCCTCGCCGTAGCTCTGCCGCACGCCGTCGTACCAGGCATGCCCGGCCTCGATCCGCTGGTTGGCTTCCTTCAGTGCATCGCGCGTGCGCGCCAGGCGCTCGCGCGCGTCGCTATTGAGGCTTGCGCTGGGATCGCCAACGGGTGCGAAGATCTGCGCCGGCGCCGCCGGCAGCTCCCGCCGGAGCGGGGCAGGCAGCGGATTTGATGCGCAGCCCGCGCAGATCATCGCAAGTAAGACCGCAGACGTTCGGCTTGCCCGCCGCAGCGAGCGCCTCGTTCCGCTTGCGCAATTCGTCGACATAGGCATCGGTCCCCACCCTTTCCTGCTCTGCCTGTTGCTCGATCGCCATGGCGCGCAGCACGGCATCGCCGGCGGCGCGGTTGGCCTCGAGGAGATCCTTGCGCGCGGCCGCCAGCTGCGCGTCGAGCGCCTTCTCGCGCCAGGCGCCGTCCGCCTCCGCATAGCCTGCGTTGTAGAGGTGAAAACCCGCGGCCACGGCCGCGATGCCGATGACGAGCGCCAGCGCGCCCGCCAGAAGTGCGCCGGCCTTGAACGGCGACAACTTGACGCCGGCGAGGCCGAGCAGCTGCACGATCGCAGCGATGACCGCGCCGCTCATGTGTTCTTGCCCGTGCGGTAGTCGGCCAGGCGCTTGACCTCGATCTTGTGCGCGACCGACCAGATCAGCACGCCGAGGCCGGCGACGATCGCCAGCACCAGCACGGCCGCGAGCAGCCAGACGATCGCCTGCGGCGGAATGCCGAGCCCGCCGACCGCGTCCTTTGCACCCGACACCGCCGACGCCTTGTCGGTGATCCAAGCCAGCAGACCGGCGACCGAAAGGCTGCCGCCCGTGCCGAACAGACTGCCGGCCCAGCGCTTGACCTGGTCGGTGATGGAGATGGTCTGCACACCCTGCTCGCGCAGATCCTGCGTAGTGGCGTTGGCGCGGACGTCCGACACCGGCCGCGGCTCGGCGCGCGCCAGCGCGGCGAGCAGATCGTCGTCGATGCCGGGCACCAGCGGCAGATCGTGCTCATGCCGAAAGGCCAGGATCGCCGCCTCGGCGCGCCCCTTCGGCACCAGCTGACCGTCGACGGCGCCCGTGTCGTAATAGCCCAGCTCCCGCAGCCGGGCCTGCACCTGGACCACGACGTCGGGATCGGGTGCCGGCGCGACGTGCTCGAGTCTTTCGTGCTGGTCCGGATGGTGCTCGGCCAGGCCCTTTTCGAACAGCCGCGCCTCGGTCTCGCGCCTGGCGTAGAGGCCGGAGGTTTTCGGCCAGAGACGCTGCATCGAGCGGATCAGGCCGGGGATGCGGGCAAGGTCGCCGCCAGCGACGCAGGCGCGGATCTCGCGCATCTCGGCGCAGCGCGCGCCTGGCTTCACGAACCCGGCGGCGTCGCGGTTGAAGGCGATCGACCACAGCACGCCCTTCAGCTCGCCGGCGCCGGGACAATAGCGCTGGAGGATGCCGAGATGCGCGGCAGGTCATGATTGGCGAACACGTCGAGCGCGACCGGCCAGGGAATGTCGACCTGCCCGCGGGTCGCGCGGCACTAGGCGGCGGCCGCCTCGCCGCATGCCCGACGCACCGAGCAGGATGCTCAGCATCGCGGCGTCGACCTTGTCGGCCCAGTCAGCGCGGATCTGAGCCTTGGTCTGCGTGCCGAAATCGTAGCCGATGCGGCCGGTTGGGCCGCTCTGCTCGCCGGGATATTCCAGCGGGTGGCGGTATTTCCGCTCAGCAGGTCGAGCATGTGGGGCAAACTCCTGGATTGACGTTGGGAAGGCGGGCAACGCTGCATTTCGACAACATCCGGCTGCCGCGCGGAATGTTGCCAGCCGGGGTTGCGATGGGTTAGAAACATTCAGAAACGCAACGGGGGGACACCGATGACCGACTTATTCGGAAAGTCAGACGCCGCTAGATTGCGGTCTCATCTACGGTTGCTGGATGGCCCTGCTAAAATTTACCGGCTGGCTGATGTTCGTAGCGCAATCAAGGACCTCACTCCCGTGCGACGTGCTCGAACCGGGCTTCGGATGCTTCGCAGCAAAGGGCAGTCCGACGAGACGACAATCATCGAACGTCTCGCTGTCGACTGCTCGAAGACGTTTATCGAATTCGGCTTTCACCCGGCTGAATTCAATTGCGCTACTCTCGCACGCAGGCACGACTGGGACGGCCTGCTTGTCGACGGCGATGCCGGCCAGGTTGCTGATGCCAAATTCTTCCTTCCTTCCCGCATCGCCGCAGTCCAAAAGTTCTTGACCCTGGACAACATCGATTTTCTCAAAGCCGTCTTCCCCGCACTCGGAGTCCTTTCGATCGACGTCGACGGTAACGATTATTGGTTTCTCGAGCGACTGATCGATATCCGGCCAGCTGTCATCTGCGTCGAGTACAATTCGACCTTCGGACAAGCGCCGATTTCGGTGCCCTACGATCCGGGCTTCGACAGGCACGAGAAACACCCGCGAGGCTGGTATCATGGCGCCTCGCTCACGGCGCTCGCCTGGCTCTGCCGCAAGCATGGTTATGGCCTTGCGGCTGTGTCGGATGGTGGCGCCAATGCCTTTTTCACTGCAGGCGGCCGACTGGATCCCGCTCACGCTTGGCGGCCGAATAGGTTCCGAGAAATTTATTCCGGCGTTTCGCACGACCTGCAATGGCAGGCCGTGAAGGATCTTCCGTTCGTCGACGTCACATGCACAAAATCGGACTGACGTCGTGCTTTGCGCCAGCCAGGCCGACTTTTACTGATCGAACACAGCAATCGATCGCGGCGGTCCATCCAAGCGACACGAAGTAAGTACGGTGACGTCGAGCGCGTGCCGCACCCTGTAGCCTCGTCCGTCGAGTAGTGTGGTAAAGGCACCGTCCTCTCCCACTGCCTTGTCCGGCATACCGCCCACCGCGTCGTATGCGGAGAGCCTGACGGCCAGGCTCGCCCCCGAGGAAACGCGATGATTGGGCCAGGGATCGTGATCCCTGGGATCGCAAAGGGCATATATTTCAGCGACGAGGCGCAGGTAGGTATCTTCCAGACGACCGCGCGAAAGAAATCCCGCACCGTGCGAGACGATTTCCGCTGGCTCGGCATCGATATAGCCCGCAACGCAATCGGCGCCCACCTCCAGATGCCGAACATTGCTGGAAAGCCAAGTAGGACTGACGACGCTGTCGGCGTCGGTCGTCAGCAGGAAACCTTCGATTGACGAACACCGCAAGATAGCGGCAGCCTCCTCCATGGCCAGTCGCCTGGCACCGCCGGCAGTCGCGTTCCGCGAGAAACGGACTTCGCGGACGGCCAGCAGATATGGCAGTCTGCCGGATGCTCGCCGTGCTGCAGTTGCCGTTTCATCGGACGACTTGTTGACTAAAAGCAGTACGGCGAAGCTGCCACCAGGCAGCGGAGCACCAAATTCGTCCCGCTGCACGGCAAGCGCGGACAGACAGCGTATGATGCGTTCGGACTCGTTACGTGCGGGCATCGCAATGATAATGGGACAGCCGCGCAGGAGAACTGCTCCCGACCGGACGACTTCCGACCGGTCGATCTCGCGCTTCTCCATATCTGATCTCTGCCCTCGCGCTTGCGACGAGGTAAAAACGGCAACGTGAGACAGGAGTTCCTATTGAGGTTACCTGCATGGTCAGTTCAAACGGATGAGCCCATAGCTCGGTCCGGCGGCCCCACCGTCCGTCTCGGTCGCCTGGGACATGAACGGAGGATTCTCCTAGCGCTCGATTTGGGCATCGCGTAGCTCGTAGCTTGAAATCAGGGGATTCCAGCCGACCTTTGGCGGGCGCGTCAAGCGAACGTTCGGAACGCGAAGTAGGCGATCCAGAAAGATTGCGGTCTCCTGCAGCGCCACCGACGCGCCGGGACATTTGTGGGGTCCGTCGCCAAAACTCATAAGACTGGCAGATGCCTTGCTCGCCCTGACATTGCGATCCGCGTCGAGCTTGAATGGGCAACTGCCTGACGCCTCGGGATCCGAATTCATGGCACGAACGTCGATCTTCACCAGAGTGCCGGCCGGGAGGATCGGGGTTGGCCCATCGTCATCCAGCTTCAATTCGCGCTCCGTGCGGCGATAGAGCGCGCCGACCACCGGCTCCAACCTGAGGATCTCTTCCAGGATCGCCACCTGGGCCGGTTCATTGCCGTCCAGAAATCTGCGGCGCAGATCTTCGCGCTCGAGCAAGTGCCAGGCCGCCATCACGATGAATTCGCGCGTCGTCGCCATGCCGGCTGCGCCATAGGTCAGGCACTCGGTCAAAATCTCGCGGTTTGAATAGCCCTGGTCGATCAGATGGGAGATCACGTCGTCCCTTCGCTCAGCGCGGCGAACGCGGATTGCCGGCCGTACGTCGTAGAGGTAGAAGGCGAACATCCGGTATTGGCCCGCCGCAAATCCCATCAACGCCGAGAGCCACCCCTGCTGCGCCCCGCTGACGGTGAAGAAGCGGTTCAGCCGGCGCGACATCCCTCGTTGATCACTTTCCGTGAGCCCGACGATCTCGGCGGCCACGGCCACCGCCATCTCGAGGCTCATGGCATCCAGTTCGGCGTGACCGGTTGATCGAAAACGCTCTACCAGCCGATCGCTTAGGCTTTCCATCAATTGGCGATAACGGGTCGCGACGACTTTTGGCGCAAAGAAGCGGGCGGTGGCGCTACGCTGCTTCTGATGCGCCTCACCGTCCTGAAACAGGACTGGAGCATGCGTGCGACCCGTAAATCTTTCCAGGAGCTCTGCCCTGAAACCAGCCTGCCGCACGCCGCCGCTGCGCAACAATTGCCGGGCGAGATCGAAATTGACGATGCGTACCGTCCCCGTAGCCTGACGATCAGGAACGCCGATTCCGGCAGCCGCCTGCGATTTCCTCTCGTCGAGCTGAACGGGCAATTCGGGCGCGGCCCCCGACTCATCAATCGCCATTTGCTTCGGTGACCTTGCTAGGCCGCGACAATCGTCTTCTCGATGTCTGCGATCGAATGACCTGTCAGGTCCTTGGCGATTTCGCCGACAAGAGCCTCGTGCAGCTTCTTATGGTAGTGCTTGCGCATCTCACCGAGCGTCTTGGGCGCGGCGATGATGACGATGTCGCTGAATTTGTTGGTAAGCACTTGGGAGTTCAGCATGCCGACGATGCCCGAGACGAAACCATCCTCCTCCGCCTGGCTCTGATCGGGGTTGGCTGAACTGTTATTGTGCCCACCGCTGCCACTGGCGGCCTCGACGTCCTCTCGTGGAGCGGCAACCAGGCTGAGCTGCGTCTCGGTGCCGGTGTTGCGGAAAAGGTTCAGCTTTTCTCCGTCGGCGACGGCCACGATGGTATCCGTTGGGAGGATCATTGACAGCTCCTGCATGTCGAGAGAGGTCGCCGGCGTCCGCGACGTCGGGCGACCCACAGCAATCCACCGGTGTTGCCGAAGTTCCGTTTGGCCTCTGAATGCACCTAGCAATGCGTCCCTGCCACCGACCACGTCTTCAATCTCTGATCCATTTGGACGCGCCCGCGATGTCGCAACAGTGATCGCCCCCCGCATCGAAGGTCTCGCTGATCCTCGCCGCGTCCCTATCTGATGTGGATCACAGAACGGGAAATGAGGGAACATGACAGGCTCCGCACTCGTGGTTGGCGCCAGTGGCATCGTCGGCAATAATCTCGCCCGGCACCTCCTCGAGCGGGGCTGGCAAGTCCACGGGCTGGCCCGGCGGCCGCCGGCCGATATCGACGGCCTTACCCCGGTTGCCGCCGACCTTCTCGATCCGGCTACGCTCCGATCCGCCCTGCAGGGATTGAAACCGACTGCTGTATTCATCAGCACCTGGCTTCGGCAGCAAACCGAGGCGGAGAACATCCGCGTCAATTCCGCGATGGTGCGCAACGTGCTGGACGCGGTCGCGGCGGCGGGTTCGGTCAGGCATGTCGCACTCGTTACCGGCCTGAAGCATTATCTCGGTCCGTTTGAAGCCTATGGCAAGGGCAAATTACCGGCGACGCCGTTCCGCGAGGATCAGCCGAGGCTCGATATCGAGAATTTTTATTATGCACAGGAAGACGAAGTGTTCGCTGCGTCGAAGCGCGACAGCTTCGGCTGGAGCGTGCACCGGCCGCACACCATCATCGGTTATGCCGTCGGCAACGCCATGAACATGGGCGTCACGCTTGCGGTCTACGCGACGATCTGCCGGGAAACGGGGCGGCCGTTTTCGTTTCCGGGGTCGGCTGCGCAGTGGAACGGTCTGACCGACATGACCGATGCGACACTGCTGGCGCGTCATCTCGAATGGGCCGCAACGACCGAGGCCGCGCGCAACCAGGCCTTCAATATCGTCAACGGCGATGTCTTCCGCTGGAGCTGGATGTGGACCCGGCTGGCCAATTGGTTCGGGATCCCGCCGGCGCCGTATGCAGGCGAAGGAATTCCGCTGGAGCGCCAATTAGCCGATGCCGGTCCGGTCTGGGGCGAAATCGCCCGTAAGCATCGACTGGCGGAGCCCGATCTGGGCAGGCTTGCCTCTGCCTGGCACACTGATGCCGATCTCGGGCGTCCGATCGAAGTGGTGACCGACATGAGCAAGAGCCGGCAGCTTGGTTTCCTGGACTATCAGGCGACCGACGACAGCTTCTTCAAACTGTTTAAGCGGTTGCGCGAAGCGCGCATCATTCCGTGATCGCTACTCGGCAAATCAGGATCCTCCGCGGCTTGACCGCCCGACATCCCTGTACCAATCGGCGTAGGGCGTGTTCTTCGCCAGATGCCGGTTCAAGTCCGGCGCGCCGTCGTCCCACCAGACTGGTCCCCGCTCCCCAAGCGCCCGCTTCACCCGATCGACCGCCTTGTGCGCGGCTGCTTCGGCTTCGCTGTCCAAGGCTTGTTTGGCGGCTCGCACGCCGCGACGGGCGGCCATCAGCCGGCGAACAAGGTCCGTACGCGCGGCCTCGTCGAGATCCGGGCTCGCCATGCGCCATAACCTTCCGCGGACGACGAAGTAACGGCCGTCCGGTGTCACCGGATGCTTCCCGGCCCCCACCGCCGCACGCGACAGCAAGAAATTTGCGCTGAGCTTAACTTCCGACCTGAAAATAGATTGTCCAGATGGCGACGACGGTCACCGCGGCCACAGCGAGGCTGCCGAGCAGAAGGGCAAGGACATTGGTGTCGGGCTCGGCGGAGCCTTCGGAGGTGCTGCGGTTTCGATTGAAATTCATGGCTTGGCTTCCTTCGGTGGGCAAGCCGGCAGCAGAGCGATGGTTCCTCTACGGAACGGCTCTCCAAGTTCAGCGTTCGACCTGTGCAAGGAAAGGACGCAAGCATGACGAAGACATTCGATCCGGCCCCGGAGGACAAGCACGCGGTCGATCCCAAGCAGGGCATCCGTAGCGACAAAGCGAAGGACGACAAGTTGCAAAAAGGGCTGAAAGACAGTTTTCCGGCCTCTGATCCGGTGAGCAGCACGCAGGCATCCGAGGCAATGCCGGACTGACAAATGGACGACAATAGGCGTAGCCGGAACGACCAAGGCGGCGGGGCGTCGCGTTTAAGCGGGTGTCTCCGAGATTGGCTTGATCTTCTTCAGGGGATCGATCTGATCACACACAATGCACTGAAGTTCAGTCTTGCCGTAAAGTCCGGGCACCGGGACAGTTCGCTTGCCGCACCGCAAACAACGCGTGACTCTATCCATCAAAGCCTCTTCGGGCCGACTAACGACCTCGGCAAACCGTATGGCGAAATTGAGTGCCGACGTCGGGGTGATTCGGACGGATATCGAAGCGCCCAACGACCTCTCGAGTCATAACGCAATCACCCACACCGAAAACGCAATAAGCAGAGTGAGGATGATTGCAGCTGCTATGACGAGCTTTGTCACGCCTCTTTCCGAACGCCCTTGTACTTCACCGCACTTTTCTTGACAGCCATGAACTGTCCATCCGTCTTGTTGCGCTTGGTAGAGGTCTTTGTGAGCGGGTTTTTGAGCTGGCTGCGCTTCTTCACCGCACCTTTGCGTGCGTTATCGCCGACTGGTTTATTGACTGCCATGGATATCTCCTGTTCCACGGTAAGGCTCCAAACGGTCGCTTTGTTCCCTAGGAGCCGCAGCAGCAAAAAAGACGCCAAAAATGTCGATCCGGGCCACATGGTCTGGCCAACGCGCCGCGCGGCGGGCTAAACCAAGCGCAAGCTAAAGTGCCGCAGATCCTGCGCCGCGTAGCGATCGACGAACTCCTGAAGATGCGATGGGACGTCACTCAGTTTCATATCGCAGCGATGCTGGATTTCGCGTGCGACATCCTCCGACACATCCGCTGACCAAGCTTCGACCGTATTGAAAGCCACAACTCTGATCGGGCGCTTGTACTCCCCGGCCATAAGATCCTGGATGACCGTCTCCAGGTCCGTTGTCTCCAAATCGACCTCCCGCCAGGCTTTGCCGGCCGGGCCAAAATCATCCGCTACGAGATAGACGGTCGGCTGGTCGATGGGGACAAGCGCTGGTGTCCAGCTGGAACGCATAAAGAAACTCCACCAAAAGAACCGGGATTCATTTTGAGGAGGAGGCATTCGTTCCAGACTCCATTTCAGACCACTGCGGGGCGGATCGGCCTTTTGTCGGCATTGAGTGCAGTCTATCAGAGACGGACGCGCCGGATGGCAAGCGGATCACGGCACCATCGAAACGGTCAGGGCAGCTGATGCTGCCGAACTTCTCCTGGCATTAGATTCAATGCTGCGGCTTCGCAGCCCCCCAGTTCACGCTCGACCAAGCAGGCGCTCCATCCCTCTGGGACTGCCTCGAGTACCCGATCCACGGCTTGGCCGCGCCCGGTGGCAGCGAGCCAGATCTGGTCCTCGCCGCTGTCGATCATGACACGAACCACATGAACGCGTTGCATCTTGCTTTAATCACCAAGCCGCGGCCGAAATTTCATGATAGTTGCTCCGGCGCAGAAGAACGGCCTGTGCCTTGCCGGTTCGTATTTCGCGAGGCTTCAAGCGACAGCGCATTTCCCAATGCCGCGCTCGCCGCCGTGTTGTCAAAAATACACCAGGTCGCCGCGCCCCGATGGCGGCTATCCTCCAGTCGACGGCGCAGCGAGGCCAGAGCCTGCGGGTCGTATTCGGAGTAGTACATGCGGGGAGACCCGTGCCAGCGGAAATAGGCCAGACCGTCCCAGCCGCCTGGCGCTCCGGCACCCGGCACTTTGGCCGGATCCGCTGCCACGCGCGCGATGCGTCGCTCGATCAGCTTGCGTTCCACCTTCACGGTGAACCAGCTGGCATGCCGCGGCTCGATTGCCACCATGGCGCGACTACACAAGTCGACCAGATCAAAGAAACGGTCGAACGTCCTAGCGTCGAAGGCAAGCTTCGGCGGCAACTGGACGAGCCATATTGCCATTTTCGCTCCCAACCCCGCCGTTTCACCCGCAAAGCTCTTCACCAGCTCCCCGCACCCGGTCAAGGCCCGCTCGTGGGTGATGACCTGTGGCAACTTCACCGAAAGCGAAAGTCATCCGGCACCGAGCGAGCCCAGCGCTCGTAGGTCCTGGGCTGGTGCTTGCGACGGAACGAGGTATTGATCTCGACGGCCTTTAGCCGGCGAGCATATCGCTCCAGATGGCTTCCCGGTGCCGGAAGCTCCTCGGCATAGCGACGGTCGATGCTCCACCCAGCAGTGCCGATCCGCAACAGTGACTCCGCCTTGGCACGACTTCGGCGATTCCCTCCTGGCGAGGCACCAGAGTGATCGGCCATCGCATTCCCTTACCTAATCGTACCGATCGAAGATGCCGCGACCTTGCGAAGCGAGTTCGGCAAGCCTTTCCCACTCTTCGGCCAGACGAAGCCAGGCGTTCCTGCCTGCTTCACTTGAACCTTGCGCTGCCAGCCGACGACAGCTTTCTGCCTTACGCTTGAACCGATCCGCGTTCGATGATGGTGGCACCGCGCTTCCCTTCATCTCACAATGGATGGAAGGGGCCGTCGTTCCTGATTGGTTTGTTTGTGTGCGACCAGAAGGCTCTTTGCTTGACCTGACGTTGATGAGCGCCGACTTGGATGAGCGCCGACTTGCCGTAGGAACAACTGGATTGTCGTTTCTTGGTAGAGGGCACATTAAAATGCCTTATCATTCGCACGGATCTCTGAAATGTTCTTTTGGTACCCGGTCCTGACATTGGTGATCGATGCCATGAACGTCATCGACATGCGCCTCAAGCTGATCGCGACCGGAAAAGGGACGTCCGAAGAGATGTTCCTGATGGTCAACGAAGAAGTCGACGCCTTGGCGGATGCCCGCAACATTCTCATTCAAGGCGGAGACTCGCGTCACTTGATCGACAATTATCGCAAGATTGTCGCGGCTAACGTGGTGCGCCTGTCCGCATAGGAACGAACGCCGGCCGACCGGCTTAGAGACCGGGCGGATAGACACATGAACCAGCGCCTTCCATCAGACTGCGAGTCTTCAACCCGTGTCCCAGTGAGAACTCTGGAAGAGACATCCAGCTCATGGCTGGCCTCGGTAGCGGAGGAAATTCCTGTCGCATTTCGATATAATGGATTTCCGCACGCCGTTATGATGGCAACGCCGCAAGACCTCCGCGACTTTGCGCTGGGCTTTTCTCGTTCTGAAGACATCATCGCCGGCCTGTCGGATGTCAGCGGTATAGCCATCCAACGAAGCGCCGACGGGATCACGATAGACCTCACCCTTCTCGGACCAGCCCTTCATCGATACCTGGCAGGGCGCCGCGTCAGGCTGTTGCGTGGGCACACAAGTTGCGGGCTTTGCGGTGTCGAGGATCTCGGTGACATCGAATCCAAGCCCCTCACGTTAGGTCCGCCGACGGCCCTCAATCCGGACGCGATATCCTCGGCGACCGCAGCGCTCCGCGATCTTCAGCCGTTGAGCCGACTGACGCGCTGCGCGCATGCATCCGCTTGGGTTGACATCCAAGGCGAGCTTGTTGCCGTTCGAGAAGACGTCGGCCGGCACAATTCGCTGGACAAGCTGATAGGCGCCCTGATGTCCGGTAACACCTCCGTTAACGAGGGCTTCTGCCTTATCACGAGCCGCTGTTCCTTCGAGATGGTGCAGAAGGCAGCGATGGCCGGGCTTGCCACCCTGGTGTCTGTGGGGGCACCAACGGCTTTTGCTGTTCGCATGGCAGAAAGCGCTGGACTCGCACTCTATGCGCTTTCGCGCGACGGCCAAGCCGTCCAATTCGCCGGACAGGCGCCGCGAGACACCTGCTCCGAAAAATCAGCCGATTTGAACCTACAATCTCGGCTGGCGTTGTGACGTGCAAGGCCGCGTGTTTGCGCGACGGCTTCACCCATCCGGGATCAGTCCATGACGCAGTTCAAAGATGCCCCTCATTCGGCGGCGGACCACGTCCACCATTATGACGGCGCCGTAGGAGGCTGGGGATCGCTAAAGGGGCTCAGCGCCGTGGTGCTTCGTGAGAAGCCCAACCCGATCGAACTTGGCGAGGAGCTGCTCCGCCAGAACAAGCACGGCGGCTTCATGTGCGTGAGTTGCGCCTGGGGAAAGCCGGAGAACCCCAATCCCGCCGAGTTTTGCGAGAACGGCGCCAAGGCCACCGCCTGGGATCTGACCCGGCACAGATGCACGCCGGAGTTTTTTGCCGAGCATACCCTGACCGAGCTCCGAGGCTGGCCCGATTTCGATCTGGAACATCAGGGCCGCCTGACCACACCGATGCGATATGATCCGGCCACGGACAAATATGTCGTGTGCCGGTGGGAGGATGCCTTCGCCGAAATCGGGCGCGAATTGAAGCTTCTCGATCCGAAGTCGGTGGTCTTCTACGCCTCCGGGAGAGCATCGCTGGAGACATCCTACATGTACGGGTTGCTCGCGCGGATGTACGGCTGCAACAACCTGCCCGACAGCTCGAACATGTGCCACGAGTCGACGTCAGTGGGACTCAAGCAGGCCCTGGGAGCACCGGTCGGCACGGTCAAGCTGGAAGACTTCGAACAGACTGACTGTATCGTTTTCTTCGGGCAGAATGTCGGATCGAACAGCCCGCGCATGCTCCATGAGTTGCAGCCCTGCGCGCGACGCGGCGTTCCCATCATCACGTTCAACCCGTTACGCGAACGGGGGTTGGAGGAATTCACCAACCCCCAGTCTCCGCTGCAGATGGTGACGGGGTCGTCCACCAGCATCAGCACGCAGTACTACCAACTCCGTGCCGGCAGCGACACCGCTGCTATGACCGGCATGTGCAAGTATCTGATCGAACGCGACGACGCCGCCATCGCCGACGGCGGCCCGCGCATCCTCGACCACGCGTTCATTCGTGATCACACCTCGGGATTTGAGGAATTCGCATCGTTCTGCCGCGCCGCGGAGTGGTCCGCGATCGAAGGGGAAACCTTGCTCTCTCGCTCCGACATCGAGACCGCGGCGGAAACCTACGCCCGGGCCAAGGCCGTCATCTTGGTCTATGGCATGGGCCTGACACAGCATCGCTTCGGCGTACAGAACGTCCACATGGTCTGCAATTTGTTGCTGTTGCGCGGCAATATCGGCAAATCCGGCGCTGGCCCGTGCCCGGTTCGGGGCCATTCCAATGTCCAGGGACAGCGCACCGTGGGCATCACGGAGAAGCCGGAATTGGCGCCGCTGGATAGACTGGCCGCGCAATTCGGGTTCGAGCCTCCGAGGGATAAGGGACGCAATACGGTCGAGGCCTGCGAGGGCATTCTGGATGGTGAAGTGCGCGGGTTTGTGAGCCTTGGCGGTAACTTCGTTCGCGCCATTCCGGACACCGACCGGATGGAAGATGCGTGGCATCACCTGCGCCTTTCGGTTCAGATCGCAACCAAGCTCAATCGCAGCCACCTCATCCCCGGGGAGGTGACTTACCTGCTCCCGTGCCTCAGCCGGATCGAACGAGACGTCCAGGCCAGCGGACCTCAGACTGTTACCATGGAGGATTCGACCAGCGTCATTCATCCGTCGCTGGGCGATGTGGAGCCCAGCAGCAAGGATCTGCTATCCGAAGCCAGGATCGTCGCCGAACTTGCCAAGGCAACGCTCGCGCCTAATCCCAGACTGGACTGGACTAACTGGGTAGCGGATTACTCGAAGATCAGGGACGCCATCGCAGAGAGCTATCCGCAGTGGTTTTCCGACTTCAACGCAAAGCTCGGCGAACCCGGCGGCTTTCACCGCGAGAACAAGGCGCGCAAACGGGATTTTTCCGATACCGACAGCGGGAAGGCGATGTTCATGCCTCCGAAGCATCTGTCCGCCACGGGATTCGCCGACGAACCGGGTTTGCTTCGCCTGATGACCTTGCGATCGAACGACCAATTCAACACCACGATCTATGGCTACGAAGACCGGCTCCGCGACGTCAGCGGCACACGGGATATCGTGTTCATGAACCCTGCGGACATCGCGCAGTTTGGCCTGTTCGATGGCAAGGTGATCGGCCTCGTGACGCAGGCGCACGACGGAATCTTGCGGGAGAAGCGCGGATTGAAGGTATTTCCCTATAACGTCCCGCGCGGTTGCATCGGCGCATACTATCCGGAATGCAATGTGCTGATTCCGCTATCGCACCATGCCGAAGAGAGCAAAGTTCCCGCAGGCAAGTCTGTACCCGTCCGAATTATCAGCGACTAACGGCCGCTCACAATGACCCGCTCGTAGGTAAGACGATTTTCCCTCCGTGAGCAAAATTGACCATATCTTCTGCACTGGACATGAGAGACCATTGAGTGCCGTCTTCCGCGAATGGATAAGCATATGCAGCGACGCCGCTTCAAGCAGCAGTTCACGCTTCAAGACAGACTTGCTGCATGGTCCAGTGAGATTCACGGGCAGGCGGGCAAGCTCCGCCCTGGCCCGAAGCGTGAAACACTTCTGTTGAAGGCTCGGCAGGCGGACATTGCAGCGCAATGCTCCGACTGGGCTGGCTCGACCAGATCACCGGCTCGAAAATGATATCGCAACAGCCGGCAACGGCGCGGCCCCTTTTGGAGCAGGTGGCAGAGACGCTTCGGCAGGCGCGGAAACTTCCGGTGGCAAGGCGAGAAACAACCTTCGCCAGGTCGCAATGCTCTTCAAGGGGCTTCACCGCATCGGGGTAGTTCCATCAATCGAGCTCACGGACGCCAGTTCTATCAATTCTACGGTTGGCAGTCGTGTGCCCGGCCGTCGGTGAAATGAGGACTTGTAACATGCGGCCAGCCGACCGTTCCAGCCAAGGTCCATCGCTTTACCGCCGCCTGAACGAAGACGCGCAGCGTCTGCGCAAGCAGGCAGAGGCGGCTTCGACCGGCCACGAGCGCGAGCAATTCGTTCGGAGGGCGCGGCAGGCCGAGAATGCGGCTCGCATCAACGCGTGGTTGGCAACTCGCAATTTGCAACCCGTCTAATGATTCCGTGCCGAACGAGACAGCCTCAAACCGCTGATATGACCTGTATCTGGTCGCCTTGTCGTCCCAACGAATCAGAGGCGCCAACAACGACACCGGTATTCGGGCAGTCTGCTTGTCCAGCTTCGTAAGCAAATGCTCCGGTTCGCCAGATCGATCCCGCCGGGTGCTGAGCGGAACGAGCGGCGGCAGATCACGCGGTCCTTGCATAACTCCTTCGCGACAGGGACCTTCATGTCGCAAGACTCAGCATAAGGCTGGTCGCCTCGAGTGGCATTCGACGCGACCTCAACAGTCTGCAAGAGACGGGTCTCTGCGACCATCTTACCCGGATAATCCCAGACGCCGGCTGCCGCGCGTGCGAGGTCGCTCCGCAATCGCCGCTATCCCCTGACGGTCTGTGCCCGGAATGCCCTGCTGCGCCGCGGATCAGGTGCATTGGCCTGAGCGCAACCCGGGAACGAACAGCCCCGTGAGGAACTTGGTCCACCGCTTCGGCGCGCCCGGGTGAACAAATCCTGTCCGGTATTTTCAACTTGAGCTGCTGTTGCGCGTTGCTGGATGAATCACAGGACAAGGATTGATGGATCGCAAGCTTCGCCGGGACGATCTCGAAGCCAAATCCCTTGATGAGGCCAAGCCCTCGCCCGACATGTCCGAGACCGACAAGCAGGCCGTGACCGATCAGAGCTCTGGCTCCGCAAAGGTGGTCCATGAGGTCGTGCGGCTGCAGGGAGATGAGGAACTCGGACGGCCGGCTCAGTCCCTGCTCCTCTCGGGCCTGGCTGCCGGCGTGGCGATCAGCGCATCGCCATTGACGGAAACGTTTCTTCGCATGCGCCTACCCCACGACGAGTGGACCAAACTTGTGGTCTCGCTGGGCTACACGGTCGGCTTCGTGATCGTGATCCTAGGTAAGCTGCAGCTCTTTACGGAAAGCACGGTCACCGCGGTCCTTCCTTTGGCCACCCATCCGACATTCCGCAACCTCGGGCGGTTGCTTCGCCTGTGGGTGATCGTCTTCACGGCAAACATGATTGGGACATTCTTCGTGGCCTTGTTAGTGGCAAAGCAGATCATCGTCGGTCCAGAGCAGCTTGCCGCGGCAATGGATGTCGCCGGAGCGGTCCTGAAGAAGGGGCCGCAGGCAACGTTGTTGGCCGCCATGCCGGCGGGCTTTCTCATTGCGTCGGTGGCGTGGATCCTGCCGTCCGCCCGCGAAAGCGCGATGTGGGTGATCATCCTGATCACCTATGTCATATCGCTCGGCGAGTTCAGCCACGTCGTCGCCGGATCGGGGGAAGCGTGGCTTCTGATGCTGATGGGGCAAACCACGTTTGCCGGCGCCGTGGGCGGATTCATCTTGCCTGCGCTTGTCGGCAATCTCATCGGCGGCACCGGGCTCTTTGCCGTGCTGGCTCATGGCCAGGTCAGAAACGAGATTGAGACGAATGATTGAGTCAGGCCGTGCAGCGCATGGAGCGCCGGTCGCCGCCAGGCAATCCGCCATTATGTGAAGCCGCGCGGCGCAGTTCGCCGGTTGCGCCGTTATGATGCCTATGGCTGCGTGGTGCACGCAGCCGGCGTCGATCGGCGTTCGCCCGGCGCTTCCATCTCTATAGGTCCGCCCTGCGTTCCGTCTTGACAAATAGCTCAATTGGAACAAAAAAGGAACGATAAACTGTATCTGCCTGGTCGCGAGACAGATTCGTCGGCCAGGATCGATGGGAGCCCGGCGCGCGTCAAATGAAGCCTGCTACGTTGCCGGTCTACTATTATCTCGACCACTTCATCGAAATGCTCGACTTCGTCGAGAGGACGTATGGTGAGATCCTCACCGACGAGCATCGTTCGTTCACGGCGCGCTTTCGCGCCCTCTCCAAGGACGCGCAGTGTCTGCTCATCCGTATGGTCAACCGTCGAGGGGCGATCTTCAATCGCGCCCTCTTCAAGTACCCGGAGATCACCGATCTCGAAACAGCGGCTCGCCACTTGATCAAGTGTGGCCATGCCCGGGGCCTGCGTGTCGAGGACTATTCTGCCTTCGTACTTTGTCTGCCGAAGACCGCGCTCCTCGACGGCGCCCGTGCAGCGGGGTTTGGCCGCGACGTCCGCACCTCATGGTCAAAGCCGGTGCTCGCCGACTTTTTCGTCGCTACAATTCCCTTCAATCTTGCCGCAAGGCATTGCGGCGCCGGCGCCTTCATTGCGCTTGATAACACGCGACCAATCGAATTCCTGCTGTATCTTTACTTCGGGAAGACGACCGAAGACCTGAAGAACTTTGCACTGCGCGATCTCGGCGTCCTGCGCACGAACAGAGAGACGTCGTTTAGTGCTCGCTTCGCCGATGCCGACGAAGCGCATGCGTGCTTTCACTATAGCCAGGTGCTGGACCGCATCGAGGTCCGGTCCCCCGACATCTACCGACAAGCGGCTGTAGCGATCCTTGATGGACCCTCGCGGACCACCGAATATGCCGCCGACTTGGCAGCCCGGGCCGCATGTAAGGTTGGACAATTCTTCGAGAAGGAAGACGACGAGGATCTGGCCAAACAACTTTATCGTTTCGGCGGCTCGGCCGATTGTCGCGAACGCCTCGCCCGTTTGCTGTACGCAAAGGGCGACAAGGAAACAGCAGAGATACTGTTGCGGGACATGATCGACGATCCCGAAAGCGACGACGAGCATCTGTTCGCGACGGATTTCTATGCGCGCAAGTTCGGTGGACGGCGGACAGGCCTGTGCACCGAGTTGCTGCGGTCGGGCCGGACGATCGTCGTGGACGACATGCATCGCGGGAATCCCGAGGCTGGCGTCGCAAGTGTGCTCCGGCGCCACGGCGGACAAGTGTACTTCGCGGAGAACACGCTGTGGCACACCCTGTTCGGGTTGCTGTTCTGGGATGAGCTTTTCGAGTCAGGCCAGCTTCACAGCGGTTTTGACTGGATCCCGCACTGCCTTCGCGACCGGACCTTCCGTCGACGGTTCGCGCAGCAGATCGACGGCAAGCTCGCGGAAGTCAGATCCGGCAATGCGCTTCCGATCATCTTGCGCACCGTCGCCGCCAGATGGGGCCGGCCCAACGGAATCTTCGCTTGGGACCACGTAGAGATGGGAGCGCTGCGCGCCTTGCTCGAAGGCGCCGGCGCGGACGGCTTGGCCGAGATCGTTCGGGCGATGTGCGAGGATTTCCGCAGCATGCGGGACGGATTCCCCGATCTGATGCAGCTGCGCGACGGCAAAGTGTCCTTCATCGAGGTCAAGGCGGAAGGCGACGCCATACGCCGTAACCAGTTGGCCCGCCTACGCCAGTTGGAACACGCCGGCATCCCGGCTGAGATCGGCCGCGTGGACTACCGGTTCGATCCGGAGCAGGACTACGTCGTCGTCGACATCGAGACCACGGGAGCCTGGTCTTCCGGGGACCGCGTCACCGAAATCGGAGCGGTCAAAATCCGGAACCATCAGGTTGTCGACGAATGGCATTCGCTGATCAATCCGCAGCGGCCGATCCCCGCGAAGATCGTCGAGCTGACCGGCATCACCAACCAAATGGTTCGGGATGCGCCCTTGTTCCACGAAATCGCCGACAGCTTCATGACATTCATGGGCGACGGAATCTTCGTCGCCCACAACGTGAACTTCGATTACGGCTTCCTGTCGGGTGAGTACGAGCGGCTTGAACGGCGCTTTCGCTTTCCGAAGCTGTGCACTTGCGCGGGAATGCGGCGTCGATATCCCGGGCACAAATCGTACGGTCTGGGAAAGCTGTGTGCGATCTACGGTATCGAGCTCGAAGATCACCATCGTGCGCTGTGCGACGCTCGGGCTGCGGCCCGGCTGTTGAACCTCATCAACAAGAAGCGTGACGACGTCGCCTCGATGGAGGCGGAGCGGGCCGCTTAGTCGCATTCAGGGCAGTTATCGCCGATCGAATCCAAGACATCGAGGATCTCCGCGGTGGCCTGATCCGGAGGCAAGCCGCCCGGGGGCTCTTGCCTTGCAATATTCAACGCGTCTTCGCGCGCATGCGGGTCGGCGCGGTCCTTCGCCCAGCCGTGCTCGTCGCATTCGTGGACAGCGCCGGCCTCCTGCAGCATGTGGATGGCCCAGCCGCGTAGCTGGCGGATCGCTCGTGGTCTTTGCTTCGTCATCAGCATCGAATTAGCTCCAGCGAGACGAATCCTCCGGACTGCGGTTTCGCTCGTCGCCGTTAGCACGGATCAGTGGTTCCGAATGGCGAGGCTCCTGTTTGTTCACCTGTTCCGGCGGCATCGCGCAGACTTTAAGCCGCAGGCGCCGGGTCTTCCTTCACGCTTCGTCCGACGATCCGGAGTGCCCCTTCAAGAAGCGGACGCTGTAACTTCAGCGCCTCGTCCGGCTTCTCCCACGGCACACTGATAAGGTTTCGCTGTTTACCTTATCAGTCCCAGAACGGCGCCGTTTGTCACCAAGATCTTGTCGGGCCGCCAAATTGCCTTCGTCTGCGGCGAAGCTGACGTCCTGCGCTGTAACCTACGTTGGCAAATCCCCCGAGAGAGTTGCAACGATTCATCTGCGGTCTGGGCCGCGCTTTGTTCTGCCATACGCCTAATATCATGACAGGTGCCGCGCGATGCCTTCGCGGATAAAAGCCAAGATTTCGTCTGCCGCTCCTCGAGACGGGACACCGGGCCGCCGACACCAAGGACCAGATCGCGTCCGAAATGGCGCTTCGGCAGCAGGACGGTAATCACACCCGAGTCTTGGACGACGATTTGCTTGGAGAACATGTAGCCGTCGCGCCGGCTCCCGTTTACTATCTTGATCAGCGCATTCAGCTCGAAATGCTCTTCCTTAGGGCAAACAAAACCGACGTGCCCGGCGTCGCTTCCGGTACCGCGGAATTTATGCTTATCTCGCAACGAACCCGAATTGAGAATTTCGACGAAACGCTTCGGAAAAGGGTGGTCCATGACCGATCAGGCGCGAGAAGCCGTCGAGCTGCTGCTCAAGAACCGTCAATCGGACAATCGGCGATCCTATCTCGTACGCGGCCGCCGGTACGAACAACTCTCGGCCAACGATCTTTGCAAGCTCTGGGCGGAGCAGATGAACCACTGGGCCGACGACTCGATCGCGTTCGACCAGAGAGCCCTCAACGATCTTGGGGTCGAGATGGGATTGCGGGAGGTCGCACCGCCCCTCAAGCTGATCGCGGAAGCGAGGCAGAAGATTCTCGCGAAATCGGGGAAAGCGTTGGCGACAATTCTTGCAGACCATCCGGACACAGAGTAGCGGTGGTCAACGGTCGCGTGAACGACGCCGCCCAGCCAACAAGGTATCGTCTGTTTTCACATCCATAGAAATGCGACGCCGTCCCTGACGTGCATTGGCATATGTGGGCCAGCTCCCTAATCTCAAATCAACAAGGGAGGCCGGGATGAACGAAACGCTGCTGTTCTCACCACTACGTATCCGTAATGTCGAGCTCAAGAACCGGATCGTGGTCCCACCGATGCTGCAATACGTTGCGGAGCGCGGCTTTCCGACGCCCTGGCATCTCAGCAACGCCGGCAAGTTCGCGGCCGGCGGCGCCGGTCTCGTGATCGTGGAATCGACCAAGGTCGAACGCCGCGGCTGCGGGACGGTCGGAGACCTCGGCATCTGGGATGACAAGTTTATCGCGCCACTCCGCCAGATAGCCGACCTCATCAAGTCGAACGGTGCGGCGGCGGGCATCCAGCTCGGACATACCGGCCGGAAGGGCAAGGCCAAGCGGCCCTGGGAAGGCGACGGCACGCTGTCCGCGGACGAACTCGCAGGCATAGAGGACGTTAGCGGTTGGGACCTGATCGGTCCGAGCCCGCTGTCGTTCGGCAAAGGCTATGTGACGCCCCGCGCGCTGGAACGCAGCGAAATTCCTGATGCGATCGACGCCTGGGGCAAGGCGGCGGCGCGCGCCGACCAGGCCGGCTTCGACGTCGTCGAGCTGCATGCCGCCCATGGCTATCTGATCCATTCGTTCCTGTCACCGGAGGCGAACCAGCGAACGGACGACTATGGCGGCAGCGAAGCCAACCGCATCAGATTTGCCGTCGAAATCGCCGAATCCGTTCGCGCGCATTGGCCAGCATCAAAGCCCTTGTTCGTCCGACTGTCGATCGAGGACGAGGCGGGCTGGGGACCGGTTGAGAACGCCCGACTGGTGCGCATCCTGAAGACGAAGGGCGTCGATGTCATCGACTGCAGCACCGGCGGCCTCAACAGCAAGGTGCCAAATTTCTTCCGCCTCAACGCGTACGGCTACCAGGTCCAGTTCGCGGACTATATCCGCCGCGAGGCCGATATCATGACCATGGCGGTCGGTCTCATCATTCACGGCGACCAGGCCGAAGGGATCCTTCAAGACAAGAAGGCCGACCTCGTCGCGGTCGGCCGAGAGTTCATCCACAACCCTAACTGGGCGATGGATGCGGCACAGAAGCTCGGCGTCGACCCGACCTTCAGCACGGTCCCACCGCAAATGGGATATTGGCTCGAAAAACGCGCCCGCCGCGGCTTTGGCGGAAATCCCTCCACGTGGCAAAAGGGCATCGCGGCGGATAGCTGACCTCCGGCGGGCGCTGCTTGCACCGCCATACTGCTTGTGCTGATTGTTTATGAGGCGTGCTGCGGCCCGCCTCGTGCAATCCAGCAACTGCGAGCCAACAGCAAACATGTCGTACGAAGACTTGATCAAACAGACCGAGGCGCGACGGCCGGCGGCATGGGAACTGCTCGGCGTCGGCGCCGTTTCTTACGATAAGGCATGCGATCGTGCCGTCATCGAATGGCATGCCGAGCCTCGGCATTGCCATTCCACCGAAGGGCATCCCAAGGGCGGCATCGTACAGGGCGGAATTGTGACGGGCTGGCTCGATGCGGCCATGGCAACCGCGAGCCTGCTGCGCGGCGAATACATGATTACAGTAGCGAGCCTCGAGATCAAGGTCGCATTCCTGCTGCCCGCACACCCGGGCCTGTATCGGGCTTACGGCAAAGTCGTCCGGCAGGGACGCAGCGTTGGCTTCCTGGAAGCCGAGCTGCGGGATTCAAACGACGTGCTCATCGCGACGGCCAGTTCGACAGCGGCTCTACGGCCAAAGAATCCCGCCGGGACCAGCCCTGCGTAATCCTTTCGCAGCTCTCGGCTCTCAGAAGCCGTAGAGTCGGACTGCATTGTCGATCAGGATCTTCCTGCGGATGGTCTGGTCGGGCACGCAGCGCCTGAACAGATCCATCAGCACCGACTCTTTCGGGACAGCGTCGTCGGCGTGGCCCACGTGCGGCCAGTCGCTGCCCCAGACCAGCCGATCGGGGTTGGCCGCGACCAGCGCCTTCATGAAGTCCTCGGTGTCCTTGTACGGGCTGCCGGCTCGCGTGTTGCGATCCGCACCGGACAGCTTGCACCAATAGCGGCCGCTCTTGAGGCCGCGGTCGCAGAACCACTGGTAGCCACTGTAATTGACGGTCTTGTCTGCCATGGTGCGGCCCTGATGGTCGATGACGAAGTCGAGCGGGAGCTTCTCGATTTCGGGCGCCAGTTGCTGCAGATCGCCGGTCTCGATCCAGAGCTGCGCGTGCCAACCGCGCTCGGCGATGCGCGGCGCCAAGGCTTTCAGGTCGTCCAAGTTCATTCCGCCGCCGGACAGCACGGGCTTGCCGTCCTGGAATAGGAGATTGATGCGCACGCCCTTGAAGCCGGCATCAGTCAACTCGTCCAGCCGCTTGTCGGTGACGTCCTGGTTGAGGATCGCGACCGCACGCAGTTTGTCCGGAAAGCGCTTCAAGGCCTCGAGCGTCACCTCGTTGTCCGAGCCCGCATTGCCGGCATGGACGATCACGCCGCGCGAAATGCCGATCGACTTCCAGACGTCGAACAGCATCTCGACCGGGAACTCCTGCTTCGGAGCGAATTTCCCGGAATAGTCAACGGGGAAGCGATCGAACGGCCCATAGATGTGGACGTGGCAATCGCAACTTCCGTCCGGAAATTTTTCGAGCTTTTCCGTCATGGTAACCTCACTTGCCGGTGAAATTGGCGGATCGGCGCTCAGCCGTGGATTTGACGCCTTCACGGAAATCGTCGGTCACGCGGAGCCGGTTCTGCTCGACGAGTTCATGGTCCGTCGCCTTCTCGACGCGGTCCGCCAACCCGGCACGCATGGTTGCTCGGGTGGACAGCAAGCCGAGCGGCGAGCATTCGGCAATTTCCTGCGCGAGCGACATCGCGGCCGCGCGAACCTGATCCTGAGGGACCAGGACGCTCGCCAATCCCATTGCCAGCGCCTGCTCACCAGTAACGCGCCGGCTGGTGTAGAACATCAGCTCGGCGTTTGACTTGCCGATGGCCTCCGGGAGCGTGACGGTCAGTCCAAAGCCGGGATGGAAGCCCAGCCGGGTGAAGTTGGCGGCAAACCGGGCCTCTGGGCAGGTCACGCGAAAATCCGCCGACATCGCGAGACCAAAGCCGCCGCCAATCGCGGCGCCTTGCACCGCTGCGACAATTGGCTTCTTTTTCCGGAAGATCCGCACGGCTTCGATATAGAGGTGACCGCCGTCTCGCTGGTCGCCACTGGCCGGCGCGTCCCGGGCGGGCGTATTGAAATCCGCTCCGGCGCAGAATGCTTTACCTTGCGCAGCGAGAACGACGGATCGGATTTCGCTGTTCGCATCGATCTTGTCGAGCGCATCGGCGATGTCGCGGATGAGCTGGAGATCGAAATAATTCAGTGGCGGCCGCTGGATCTCAATCGTTGCGACGTGGCCTTGCGTGGTGACCGCGATATCAGTGCTCATGTGATGTCAGATTCCTCTTGTCTTGATCAGCGAAGTCCAGGTCCGCTAGCGAAGTCCAAGTCCGCGCGCGATGATGCCGCGCAGGACTTCCGTGGTGCCGCCCTGAATCGTAAGCTTCGGTGCGATCTTGAGCTCGAAGTCGAGCTTGTTGCGGAATGCGTCCTCTTCATCATCATCGAGGTCGAGCAGCGAGGCGAGCTCGCGGACCCGATGCGGCAGGCCCTGCTCCCAGACCGTGCCGAGATCCTTGACGATCGCGGCTTCGACGACGGGTTCGCGGCCCGCTTCGAGCATACCCGCCACCGAGACCGACATGCGGCGCAGCGTGTGCAATTGGGCGACCAGCCGCCCGATGCCGACCGTGACCCGAACGTCCGGCTTGGCGCCCGCCGCATTGGCAAGTGCGAGCAGTGCGTCGTAAGTTTCGAGAAACCGCTCCGGCCCCGAGCGCTCGTAAGCCAGCTCGCTGGTGGCCTGCTTCCAGGCGCCGTCAACTTCGCCGATGACATGATCATCAGAAATGAAAGCGTCCTGAAACACGACCTCGTTGAAGTCCCGCTGGCCGCTCATCTGGCCGATCGGCCGACAGGTAATCCCCGGCGTCTTCATGTCGACCAGGAACGACGTCAGGCCGTGCCGCCGGTTTTCCTTGGTCGAACCCGAGGTCCGGAACAGGCCGATCATGTAATCCGCGATGTGCGCGCTGCTGGTCCAGACTTTCGTGCCATTGATCAGCCAGCCGCCGTCCGTCCTGGTCGCCTTCGTGCTCGCCGCGAACAGATCCGAGCCGGAATTCGGCTCGCTCATACCGATGCAGAAGAACAGCTCGCCACGGATGATGCGGGGAAGCACGTCCTGCTTGATCTTCTCGTGCGCGTAGCGAATGAGGGTTGGGCCGCTCTGCCGATCGGCCACAAAAAAGCGGCGCACGGGAGCATTGGCGATCCGCATCTCCTCGGTCACGACATAACGCTCGAGGAAGCTGCGCTCCTGCCCGCCATATTTCTTCGGCCAGGTCATGCCGATCCAGCCCTTCGCGCCGACGCGGCGGGAGAATTCATCCGCGTTCTCCGCCCCGACCTCCGGCCTGTCGGGATCGAACGTGCCGGCTACGATCTCGCTCTCCAGAAACGCCCGGACCTCCTTGCGCAGCTCCTGGCAATGAGCCGGCAGGCGCATGGCGTCAAAATGAATGAGGGACATGGCGGCTCCTTCAGCGAGAGGCAAGCAAAGGCCAGAGCTCCCGGGGACCTCTGGCGGCGATGAACTCGCCGAGCTTGAGGCTCCAGAACGTCTCGTCACCGAACTCATCGCGCCATGAAAGAAGACGCAGCGTGAAGCGGTGCAGGATATGCTCATCGGTGAATCCGATGGCGCCGTGCACCTGATGGGCGATGCCGGTTCCGACCTCGATAGCCTCGCTGCAGCGAATCTTGGCCGCTGCGATCTCAAGCAGCGCGGCGTCGTCATCGAAGCCGGTGTTGGCGATGGTATCGGCCGCTGACGCCGCGGCCGATGCGGCCGCGGCAACCTCGCCGCCGAGCCGCGCGAGGCTGTGCTGAATCGCCTGGAATTTCGAGATCGGCTTCTCGAACGCGACACGCTGCTGCGAGTAAAGAACCGAAAGTTCGAGGATCCTGTCCAAAGCGCCTGCAATCTGCTGCGCTCGCACCGCCGCGCCCATCAGCAGGAGGACGTCCTTCTCACTCGCTCCCGATTCCTTCAGGCGCGCATGATGAACCGGCAGGACGTCCGCGAACTCCACGGTGTCGCGCGCGTCGCCTGCGAGGCTTTTTCCGGGCTTCAGGTTGCAATCGGCCGTTCGGACCAGAGCCACCGACGTCCCATCTTCTCCAGTGGCGAGGACAACGAGGTGCTCGACCTCGCTCGCGAAGGGCACCATGCGGCAGCGGCCGTTGATCCGGCCGCTCTTGTCGAATGTGAGGTGATCTTTCGGCCGAACCGGCGCCACCGTCATCGGCCCGCCCGGCGCGGTCAGACCCGCGCGGTCCACCAGCCACCCGGCCAGAAGCGTTTCCGCGAGCGGCACTGCCAATGCCGCGCGGCCGGCCTCGCGAATGATGCCGAAGCCATCGCCAAGTGACGCCCCTGCCCCGCCGGCGGTCTCGGAAGCCCAGGCGAGGTCGAGTCCGATCTCCTGAAGAGACGACCAGAGCGGCGCCTTCCAGGCATCGTCGCGCTTCCGAACAATGGTCTGCGGATCGGCCAGATCCGCAAGAACACGCGCGGCTGTTTCGACGACGAGGGTTTCCGAAGCTGACATCGTCGTTCCCTCGTTAGGTTGATGATGGGCGCGGGCCGATCACGCCCTCGGTCCGGAGCGCGGCGATCTCGGGCTCCGACATCTCGAGCATCGACGACAGCACCTCGTCGGTGTTCGCGCCCAATCTGGAGGAGACCGCCGCGGGCAGCCTGTCCGCGCCGTGAATGCGGATCGGGCTGTCCGGAATGACGATCCGCCCAAACTGCGGATGCTCGATCCATTCGAGCATGCCGCGTGCATGCATGTGCCGGTCGTTGCAGACTTCTTCGAGGTCCCGGACCGGCGCGGACGGTACCTTGAATTTCGCCAACGCAGCGCAGGCCTCCTCGCGGGTCATCTTCGAGCTCCAGTCCGCGATCAGCTGATCGGTTTCGTCCATGTTGCGAACGCGCGCGACCTTGTCCCGGAACCGCGGATCATCGGCAAGCTCGGTACGCCCGATAGCTTGCAGCAGGGCAGCCCAATGCTTGTCGTTGGTCGCGATGATCGCGATGTAGCCATCGCTCGCCGGATAGACATTATATGGCGCCGCGGAGAGCCCGCCGTGTCTATTGCCGGTGCGCGGCGGTGCCCTGCCGATGTCGTACATGTAGGCCAGGTTCGAGGCGAGCGCGGGAAACACGGCTTCCTGCATCGCCACTTCCACCAGCCGGCCGACGCCCGTGATCTGCCGCTCGTACAACGCCGTCATCACCCCGGCATAGAGGTGAATTCCGCTCATGAAATCGACGAGCGCCGGACCGGCCTTGACGGGCGGGCTATCGGGAAAGCCGGTAACGCTCATCAAGCCCGACACGGCCTGAACGGTCACGTCCATGGCCAGATTGTCCCTATCCGGGCCCGACAGCCCATAGCCCGATCCCGACGCATAGACCAGCCGGTGATTGAGCTCGTGCAGCACGGACCAGCCGATGTCCAGACGATCCATCACACCCGGTGCGTAGTTTTCCAGGAGGACGTCCGCATCCTTGACGAGGCGCTTGAGAATCTCCTTGCCCTTCGCGGATTTCAAATCCAGCGTAATGCACTTCTTGTGGCCGTTCAGCATCGCAAACGGCGCGCCCGAGCCGCGACTGACGCTGTCGCGCTGACGAACCGGCTCACCGGCCAGCGGTTCGATCTTGATCACCTTGGCGCCGGCCTTGGCCATCAGGTAGGTCGCGTACGGCCCCTGATAAACCTGCCCGAGATCGATGACCGTGAGGCCATCGAGTGGAAGATTGCGTCGACCCTGCATGTGTCTGTCTCAAATCCCTTGCAACGAGCTGATTGCGCTAAGCGCCGAGATAAGCTTCCTGGATGTCGGGGGCATCAGCGATTTCGCCGGCCGTTCCTTGGCGCACGATCGAGCCAACTCTGAGCACGTAGGCCCGGTCGGCGATCTTGAGCGCCGAGCGCATGTTCTGCTCGACCAGAAGCGCCGAAAGGCCTTTGGCCCTAAGCGCGCCAATCGCGCCCAGCACGAATTTCGAGAAGAACGGCGACAATCCGAGCGACGGTTCGTCGAACAGGATCAACCGGGGGCGCGCCATCAGACCGCGACCAATGGCGAGCATCTGCTGCTCGCCGCCGCTGAGATTGCCGGCGGCCTGTCGAAAGCGCTCACGCAGACGCGGAAACATGTTGAGCACGTCATCGACCGTAAACACGGGACCACAGCCGAACGCGTCGACGATCTTCAAATTCGCCTCGACCGTCATCGACGGAAAGATCTCGCGCCCTTCGGGGACGTGGCTGATGCCCGCTCGGCTGAGCGTCCAGGGCTTGCGACCATCGATGCGCTGATCCGCGAACTCGATGCGGCCCGTCGTGATCGGCAGGACTCCTGAGATCGCGTTCAACAACGTGGTCTTACCCGCACCGTTGGCGCCCAAGATGGCGACGATCTCGCCGCGGTTGACGGAGAGCGAGACGCCGCGAAGCGCGACGACCTTGCCGTAAGCCGCCGAGACGTCCTTGACGGTCAACAGTGTGCCATCACGCGTCATCGTCAGCCCCCAGATAAGCGGTCACGACTTCCGGATGACTGAGAACGTGATGCGGCGCGTCGACGACGACAGGCTTGCCGTCGACGACGACGAGCGCGCGGCCACAGAGCTGCCGGATGACCGCCATGTCGTGCTCGACGATCAAGATCGTCCGCCCCGGTGCGATCGCACGGATCAGCGCGATGAAATCGGCGGTCTCACGCCCGTTCATGCCAGCAGCGGGCTCATCGAGGAACATGATTTTCGGATCCGACATCAATGCGACGCCGACGGCCAACCGGCGTTGCACGCCATAAGCCAGCACACCGGCCTTCCGGTGCCGCTCGCGGTCGAGGCCGATAAGCGCAAGAACCTCCTCCACGCGGGCCTGGAAGGCATGCTGATCCCGGACATAGGACTTGCTGCCGACGATGCGGCCCAGCACGCCATGGTGAAAGCTCGCATGGCGCCCGAACAGGAGATTTTCCAGCACCGTGCTTTCAGCGAATACGGCGGTTCTCTGGAAGGTTCGGGCGACGCCCGTGCGCGCGACGAGATGCGGCGGCATCCCCGAGATCTCGCTTCCCATGATGCGGATCGATCCGCTGGTCGCCACGGTGATGCCGCAGAGAATGTCGAACAGCGTCGACTTGCCCGCACCATTCGGGCCGATAATGCCAAAGATCTCGCCTTCCTGAACGTCGAGGCTAACGCCGTTCAGGGCCGTCACGCCGCCATATCGTTTGACGATGTCCCGCGCCGAGACGACTGGGCGCTCAGCGGCTGCGATTGTCATCTGCCCTCCTTGCCAACCGGTCACGCAGAGCAACGCCCAGTTGATGCAGTCCGCCGGAGGCAAACATCATGATCAGGATGATGATCGACGAAAACACCAGGATCCTCACATTCGGATCGAGGTTCATAGCCTGCGGTATCAGCGTGAACATCGCAGCGCCGATCACCGGTCCGACCACGAGCTGCGCGCCGCCCAGCAGGACCATCAGGAGCCCGTCCACCGTGTTCGCAACGCTGAACACCTCGGGCGTCACGATCTGGGTATAGGGAACGGCAAGCGCACCAGCCAGTGCGGCAAACGGCGCGCTTAGCATGAAAGCCTTGAGCCTGACGCGCGCCACATCGACACCGACCGAGCGCGCGAGATGGGGATTCTGGCGGACACTGTCCATGGCGGCGCCGAACGGAGACCGGCGCAGCGCCACCAGGAAGACGATCGCAAGCAGAAGAATGGTGGCGGTGACCGCGAAGTAGGTCTGCGGATCCGACAGCTGAAGCGGGCCGATCTCGATCGGCGGAAAGCCGAACAGACCGAGCGGCCCCCCGGTGATCTCCTCGAGATTCGTCGCTGCGACCATAGCGACCCCGGTCAGGCCCCAGGACACAATCGAGAAATAGGCGCCCGTCAGACGCAGCGTGACGACGCCGATGATGGCGGCCAGCACCACGGAAAGCACGAGCGCGGTCAGCACCGCGACCTCGAACGGCAGCCCAAGCTTGCCCATTCCGATCGCCGCGCCGTAAGCGCCGACGCCGAAAAACAGGCATTGGCCGAGCGGCACTTCGCCGACGCCGCCGAGGATGATGTTGATGCTCAGAGCAAACAGGGCGAATGCACAAGTGTAGCCGGCGAGGGTTACAACGAACGGGTCGGTGAACGCGAAGGCGAACGCCGCGATGGCCAGGGCGGCGCATGCGACGTAAATGGCCTCTCTCGCGGCGCGCCCCGCCCTGTTACCGTTCATGGCGCCGGCCTGCTTCCTGTCTATCATCGTGCCGAAATCCTGGATCGCCATCTCAGTGCCGATGCTGCTGGACTTGGCCAAGCAGCCCCTGCGGTCGGAACAACAACGTGGCGATGACGAGGCCCCAGCCCAGCGCGGGCGTCCACGAGACAGAGACGTAAGTTTCGAACAGCGCGTTGGCGACACCGATCAGAAGCGCACCCAGCATCGCGCCGGGAATGCTGCCCATTCCGCCCAGGATGACGACCGTGAAGCCGACGATGAGCGCGCTGTATCCCATTGTCGGGTAGATCGTCGAGATCGGCGCCAACAGCGCGCCGGCCAGACCAGCTGCGGCAACCCCGAGCACGAAGGCGAGCGCGCGTATCCAGGGGACGTTGATGCCGGAATAGAGCGCACCGCGCGCGTTCTGGGCCACGGCGACGACCTGCTGGCCCTTGATGCTCAGACGCAGCCACAGGCCAAGTGCGCCGAGCACGAGCACCGAGCAACCGAAGATGAAAGCGCGCTGCGAGGTCACGAAGATCCCGACATATCGCATCGTGCTTTGTCCCAGCGGCGACGTCACAGGAAGCGGATCTGGCCCGAAGATCAGGATCAATCCGGCCACAGCGGCCTGGCCGAGCGCGAAAGTCACGATGAGCGAGCCATGGTGGGAGTCGCCGTAGAGACTGCGCCGGATGACGATCCATTCGGTCAGGGCGCCAATGATCACGACGATCAGCACCGACAGTGGAACAGCAACGAAATAGTTCAGGCCTTGCGACGTCAGCAAATAGCAGGCGTAGCCGCCCATGGCGAAGAACGCGCCATGGGCAAAATTGGCAATACCTACGATTCCGAAGATCAGCGTTAGGCCTACGGCAATGACGGCATAGCCGGCGCCCAGCACCAATCCGTTGACCAGAGTTTGAGCCAGAAGTTCCAAAGCCGTAGGCACCCTTCTACGTTAGATTCGCGGTCGATCTTCAGTTTGAGCTGACGCGCTCAAGCTGAACCACAGCCCCATTCTCGACTCGCTGAATGTAGAAGTACGGCGCGCGCGCCCTGCCCTTTTCGTCGAACTTCAGCAGGCCACGCGGGCTCGGCCAGGCGCCTTCGCGAATGACCTTCGAGATCTTGTCGTAGTCGCTGTCGGTTGCGGCCTTGTCCATAGCGGACGCGATCAGGTTGATCGCTTCGAAAATCACCAGCTCGCCCTTGCCGGGGACGCTGTTGAACTTCTTCTGATAGCTCTCGACGAATTCCTTGCCGTCAGCCCCCGGATCGGAAGCCATGAAGATTTCACCCGTGATGACGCCATTCATGGCGCCCTCCGACGGCTTGATCATGCCCGGCGTCACTACGCCCGGCGACATCGCCTCGATCTTGAAGCCTCCGATCTGGCGAACCTGCTTCCAAAGCTGAGCCGCGCGCGCCGGATACGCATCGGCGACGTAGATCATGTCTGGATTGCTTGCCTTGATCTTGGTGAGGATCGACGTGAAGTCGTTGGTCTCCGCATCGTAGGTCGACGTGCTGACCAGTTCGATGCCGGCCGATTTGAGGCTCTCCTTGAGCTTCTCAAGAACAGTCTTGTTGAACTCGGAATTCTCGCCCATGTAGGCCACCGTCTTCGGCTTCAACGTGTTGACGATATAGGCGTTGAACGCCTCCGAATTCAGCGACACCGTGTTGTTGATCTGGAACAGCCAGGGGCTGCCCTGGTCGGTGATGGCGTCGGCCTGCGCGCCGGCATTCACCTGCAGAATTCGCTTCTTCGTGACCGAAGATTCCGCGAGAACGACCGAGCTGTTGGTGCCGCCAGTGATCGCCTTCACGCGTCCGACAGACATCAGCTTCTGCACCGCTGCGACGCCGCCCTGCGGCGTACCCTTCTCGTCCTCGAAGACCAGCTCGATCTTTCGGCCGCCGAGAATGCCGCCCCGCTGATTGATCAGCTCCGCCGCGTATTCAGCGCCGCGCTGCAGCTCCTGCCCGTAAGTCGCGGCCGCGCCACTCAGAGGCAGCGCAAGTCCGATCTTGACGGGGTCGGCCGCCATCGCGCCGGGCGCATAAGCGAGTTGCACAGTCGCAGCCACGACGGCGCCCAACGACAACATGATTCTCCGTCGATCCGCACGCATCATCTCTTCCCCTTATGATTTTGTCCGCCGTCCACGGCGACGCCGCTGCGGCCCTCTTGAATTCTGGCTAATTCGACAGGTTTGAACTCAATTCAGATTGCGCTGAAAGAGATCGAACAAGCGCTCCCAATGCCGCTCGGTGCTGGCCTTGTGGTAGAGGCGCCGGGTCGGAAACGCGAAGCCGTGCTCGGCTTCCGGATAGTATTCCATCCGCCCGTTGATGCCGGTCGTCTCGATCGCCCGCGACACCTGCTCGAGCATCTCGGGAGGCGCATAGTGATCGTGCTCGGCCAGCGCAAAGTAGATCTCACCCTTAATCTTGTCGGTGACGAGATGCGCGGAGTCCGGCTGGTCAGTGACCAGGCGCGCGCCGTAGACGGAGGCGCCGGCAGCCATGCGATCGGGAAACGCGCCCATCGCGCGATAAACATAGCGGCCGCTCATGCAATAGCCGACGCATCCCGTCTTGCCCTGCCGCGCAGCCGGCTCATTGTCGAGAAAGTCGAATATGGCCTGGGTGTCTTCCATCACCATGGTGTTGGTGAGGTGGCGATTGAGCTTCCACATGAACTCCAGCCTGTCCGCGCAGGCGGGATCCCACAGCCGGTTGGCGTCGAGATCAACGCAGCGGACCATGCGATAATACATGTTCGGCATGATGACGTAGTAGCCGACCGTCGCGAGACGCCGGCACATGTCGGACAGCTCCTCGCGGACGCCGACCGAGTCCATGTAGAAGATGACGACAGGGAACGGTCCTGGACGGTCCGGGTGAAACACATACGTGTTCATCACCCCGTCCTTGGTTTTCAGATCGACGACCTTCTCCTGCACGACTCCACCCTTCTAACCATTTTGTATCTCCGCGCGTTCGAGGCGTGGAGTGGTGGAAGCATGTGCCGGGACGTGGCTGAAAGCCAGAGCATTACAGATATGCGTGCGTATTTACAGATATGTGAAAACGGATTTGTTCAATTGCGCGCTTTTGTCGCGGATGCGTGATCCTCCCGCGTGACGAATTTGTCGATGCCTTCGCGCAGCGCTCTCAGGATTTGCGTTCGCTTGGATACCAGTCGTTCGACCGGACCGCCGACGCCGATCGCCAGGATGCGGCCGTGGCGCCGCTCCGGCAACAACATCCCGATGACGCCCGCTCCGGCCGTTACGGTGTGTAGGGAGATGACGTAACCATCCTTGCGGATCTTACGGAGCTTCTGCATTAGCTCCTTCAGGTCGACCTTCTTCTTTCGGTCTTCCTCCTCGAAATTGATGCGGCGCACGAGCTTCTCGATGGTGTCGTCCGAACGCGCGCTCAGCAGCATCCATCCCAAGCCCGAACGCGCAAGCGGCCGAATTGTCCCAGGCTTGATCGAAAACTGGATCGCGCGCGGCGAAGGCTGGACATGGATATATTGCATGTAAAGGTCGCTCTGGGTCGCGATGCTGACGGTCTCTTCGGTTTCCTTGTTGAGGTGGTTCACAAGCGCCGAAATTCCACGCTCGCCGAAAAGCGCGCCCTGCACCCAGTTTCCGAGCTGAACGATCCGCATCGTCGGCATGTAGGTTCGCGAATAGCGGTCGAAATCGACATAGCCGAGCACCACCATGCTCTTGAGGACCGCGGACGCGCTGGAGACGGGATAGCCAAAGCGCAGCGCGACCTCCTTGAGACTCAACGGCCGCTGCACTTCATCGAAATATTCCAGGATCTCGAACAGCCGCTTGGCCGTCTTGATGACCTCTTTGGACATGTTTCCTCACTCGCTTTTTCATATAGATAGAAAACTTTTTCTGCAGGCGAAAGCCGTTTCGCGGTTTCCCGGCGTTTGCTAGAAGGCCAACCTAACGGAGGACGCCATGGTTGCTGCCGAGCAGATGAAGTTCGATGTGTCCGATCGTGTCGCGACCATCACGTTCGACCGGCCGGACAAGATGAACGCCTGGACGCCAGTCATGGAGAGCGAGCTGCGCCGCTTGATGGCGATCGCGTCCGAGGACGACGGAGTGCGCGCGATCGTGATCACCGGCGCGGGCCGGGGCTTCTGCGCCGGCGCTGACATGGGCCGCCTCTCCGACGCGTCGTCGGCAAGCGCCGCCGCCGCAGCGCCCGTCGTGCCCCCTATAAGCGACGACGATCTGGCGCAGCGCTACAGTTACCTGCTCGCCGTTCCCAAGCCGATCATTGCGGGCATCAATGGCGCGATCGCAGGCGTCGGTCTTTGCATCGCGCTGTATTGCGATCTCCGCTTCATGGCAGCTGGCGCAAAGCTGACCACGTCCTTTGCCCGGCGCGGCCTCATCGCAGAACACGGCAGCGCCTGGATATTGCGTCAGCTCATCGGACCGATGAACGCCGCGGACCTCCTGCTGTCCGGACGGGTGGTCGAAACCGCTGAGGCCGAGCGGCTTGGCCTCGTCCGAATGTTGCCCGCAGACAGTTTTCGCGAGGCAGTTCAGCAGACCGCGTCGGATTTTGCCAATCTCTGCTCGCCCCGATCCATGCGCATCATCAAGCAGCAACTCACGGCAGCCCCGCGACAAACCCTCGCCGAAGCGACGCAGCTCGCGAACAGAGAAGTCGCAATCTGCCGGGGAACCGAAGACTTCAAGGAAGGTGTTGCCCACTTCGTCGAAAAGCGGAGGCCAAGCTTTACCGGCAAGTGATGCGAGAACGCGAGCGTCTTTCGATGGAACTACGGGTCAGGCCGAGCGTGTGCCCCGGTCATCAGGCCGGCCGGACTTGGCTCGGCCAGCGCGATATCTTCAGTAGCGGCGCGCCGCCCCTCGAGGATCGCGAGAAAGCTGCGCCCTTCCTCGGTGATGTTCCACACGTCCGGCTCGCGCACGACCAGCTTCTGGTCGAAGATATCAAGATCCGGCGCACGTTCGGCGAGCCGCTTCATCCGTCCGGTCCATTCCTGGCCACTCGTATAGAGGATGGCAAGGTGCTGCTTGATGACCTCGAGGCTGGCGCGTCCTTCGGTCTGGCCGTCGAGAATCTTCAGGATCGAAAGCTGGAAACTCACAAGCGACTCAGACGCTACCATTCACCGTCGCCGTATATTTGAGCCGAGCACGATGTGGAAGTCATGACGGTTACGCTGAAACGGGATACCGGCCCTGTCGATGCACTCGGCTGGACCTACCTGCGGGACCCCACTAACCTGCCGGCAGATAGACACGAAATCAGAATGTCGGCTCGGCATTGCCGGATCTCCGCGGAATAGCCGGCACAATCAGACGATGGCCAGAAGAAGCAAGAGAGCGACAGCGGACGAGCAGATCACGGAAGCGACGAGCTACGGCCCGCCGGCCGCAGGATCCGTCAAGTCGGCGGGACGTGTGCTGCGAATCCTGGAGTTCTTCGACGAGATCCAACGCGACGCGCGCGTTGCCGAAGTGGCCGAACGGCTGGGATTTCCGCAATCGTCGACCTCGATCCTGCTCAACTGCCTCGTCGAGCTCGGCTACATGGATTATCTGCAGGAGAGCCGCAGCTTCCTGCCCTCGCCGCGCGTCACCCTGCTCGGGACCTGGCTCGACAAGGGCCCAGTCAGAAACGGCAGCCTGATGCGGATGCTCGAAGAGCTGTCCCATAAAACGGGCGACACCGTCATCATCGCCGCGCGAAGCGGAATCTATGCGCAGTATATCCACGTCTTGCAGGCCCGTGCGACGATGCGCTTTCATGTCCCGCCCGGATCCAGGCGCCTCGTGGTCTGGTCGGCCACCGGCTTTTCGCTATTGACGTCGAGCAGCGACAAGGAGATCCGCAGCCTGTGTACGCGCACCAACGCGGAAGCCGCGCTCGGCATATCCCGGATCGACATCAATCAGGTGCTTGAAAACGTCGAGCGAACGCGGCGTGAAGGCTTCTTCTTCTCGGCCGGTCTCGTCACCCCCGGCGCCGGATCGATTGCCGTGCCGCTGCCCGAGGGCATCGACGGCTGGAACCGCGCGCTTGCGGTCGCGGTCTCAGGCCCACTCCAGGATATCACGCGGCGACAGACGGAGATCGTCACGCTGCTCAATGATGTGGTGCAGCGCTATCTCCGCCCCACAGCCTCGGTTTAGGCCGCGCCGACGGCTGCCGGCCGGTCGACGAGCAGGGGCCAGAGACCCTCGCCGCCTTGCGCGCAGATTATCCGGCCGATCTTGTCCTGCCACCAGGGTTCCGCCCCCCATTCGTCGCGCCACGACCAGAGACGGCGAGTGGCATAGTGCAGCGGATGCTCCTGGGTAAACCCCATCGCGCCATGGACCTGATGGCAGAGGGCCGCGACCTGACCGGCAGATTCACCGCATCGCGATTTTGCAATCGCCACGGCCAGCGCGTCATCGCCCAGCCGCGGCGACTCGGTCAGCGCGTCGCCTGCCGCCGACGCCGCGGCAAAGTGGCCTGCCGCAATCGCCAGCATATGCTGGATGGCCTGGAACTTCGCGATCGGGCGGCCGAACTGCACGCGCTCATTGGCGTAGGACAGCGCATAATCCATGCACCGTTCCATCCCGCCGATCATCTGCTGCACACGGATAGCTGCGCCGAAGGGCATCAAGCCGTCAGCTCCGAGACTGGCGGGCGCCGGCAAGACATCGCTCGCGGCCAACTGCACGCCGCCGAAGTCGACATCTTCGCGCGGCTCGTAGGCGACGTTGCGCCGCATCTTGTTCGAGCGCGCTTTGGCGGTCGACACGCGGCAGAGGAAGGCTTTGCCATTCGCGTCGTGCGCAAGGACCAGCGCGGTCGGAGCTTGCTGGCCCCAGGCGACGTGCCGGGCGATACCTTGCAAAGTCGTGCCTGCCGCACCCGAGACAATCGTGATGCGATCCTGCGGATTAACCGGCGCAAGCGTCACCGCGCCCGCGATGACGTCGCCGCCGGCGTCAGTCCAGAGCGCGTTGGCGATCATGGTCTCCGCCAGAGGCAGCGGGACGGAATGAAATGCGGATCTGCGGATCAGGTTTGCCCCAACGTCCGGGGCAAGCCCCGCCCCACCCTTCATTTCCGGCACCAGCGCCAACGGCAGGCCGGCATCCTCAACCGCGCGCCATGGCGCATCAGGCCAATGCCCCGCGTCTGCCGCGGACAGAACCTTCTTGTCGATGTGCTGCGCGAAGAGGCGATCGGCCTGTTCGAGCACAATGGCGGACATGTCTTCCATGGCATTTCCCCGTCAGCGCAGGCCAAGACCGCGGGCAATCATCCCGCGCAGGATTTCCGGCGTGCCGCCGCGAATGGTGAACGATGGCGCGTGCAGCAACACATGTGCCATGGCCTGCGAATACTCGTCATCATCATCGAGACTTGCCTCGACCGGCAACAGCTTCCGCACCGCTTCCGGGACTTCCCGCTCGAATGCCGTGCCGACATCCTTGACCAGTGCAGCTTCGGTCACCGGACTTTCGCCACGCTCCAATAGCCCGGCGATCGACGACGACATCCGGCGCAACGTGGCGAAGTGAGCCGCGAGCCGGCCGATCTCGACCGCCTGCCGCTCATTCGGCTCGCGGCCGATCTTGTCGACGAGTTCGACTAGAAGCCTGACATCCGACATAAAGCGATCCGGGCCGGCGCGCTCGAATGCCAACTCGCCCGTCACGCGCGTCCAACCTTCGCCGGGTTTTCCGATCATCATGTCGTCGGGAACGAAGCAGTTCTTGAAGAATACCTCGTTGAACTCGTGCCCTCCCGACAGGTTCATGATCGGCCTGATTTCGATGCCCTCCGAGCCCGTATCCACGATGAACTGGGACAAGCCTGCGTGCCGGTTATCGCTGGGCGGCTCGGTGCGGGCCAGCACGATCAGGTAGTGGACACGGTGCGCGTTCGAGGTCCAGATCTTGGTACCGTTGATCAGCCAGCCACCTTCCACCTTGTCCGCCTTGGTGCGGGCGGCCGCAAGGTCGGAGCCGGAATCGGGTTCGCTCATGCCGATGCCGAAATAGCACTCGCCCGCGGCAATCCTGGGCAGAATCAGCTCGCGCGCCCGCTCGCTGCCATGCTTGAGAATCTGCGGACCGGACTGCCGATCCGCGATCCAGTGCGCACCGCCCGGCGCGCCGGCCGCCAGCATCTCTTCGGTCACGACGAAGCGCTGCAGGTTGGAGTATTCGCCACCGCCGTAGCGTTTCGGCCAGGTCATGCCGATAAAACCGGCCTTGGCGGCGCGCTTGCTGAACTCCGGGTCGAAAGTCGACCAAGATGTCCGGTGGGCGGCGTAGCGGCCGTTGTCTCGCTCCTCCTTCAGGAAGGCGCGGACCTTGCGCCGCATCTCGTCTGCTTCGGGCGGCAAGGTCAGAGATTCGAACCGGAACGCGCGCATTCAAGCCTCCATTCGTCGAAAGTCGTCGTCTGGCAGAATAGTCATCATCACCCCCGCCTCATCTGCTCTTGCCGCTCGGGGAGATTGTCTTCGGCACATGCATTCCGATCTCCGCGAGCAACTCGGCCGTATGTTCGCCCAGCCGCGGCGCATGGCGGCGGACCCGGAACGGCGAGGAGCTAAAGGACACCGGCGACCGTATCGACTTGTATGCTCCCTCCGATGGATGCTCGGCACGGCTGAACATCCCGACCGCCTTCATGTGTTCGTCGTCGGGCAGATCGGCGAGACCCAGGACGGGCATACAGGGAATGCTGACGTCGTCGCAGAACGACACCCATGCGGCCGTAGAATGCCGGGGGGCTTCCTGCTCGATGATCTCGTAGAGTGTCTCAAGGTGGGCCACCCGCTCGACCAGCGGAAAGAAGCGGGTGTCGGACTTCATTTCGGGGCGCCCCACGAAGTCGAAGAAGTCGCGCCAGTTGCGATCCGAATAGGGAAGGATGCACATATACCCGTCGCCGGTGCGAAATGGCTTGCGGCGCGGGCTTACGACGCGGGCATAGCCGGGGTCACCGAGCGACGGCTCAAAGGCAAAGCCGAGCAGATGCTCGATATAGGCGAACTCCGCCGTGGTCTCGAACATCGGCACCTCGATGGCCTGCCCTCCGCCACCACGCTCACGCTGGAACAGGGCTGCCATCACCGAATAGGCGATCGCTTGCCCGGACAGCTTGTCGCACAGCACCGTCGGCATGAAGGCCGGCTCGCCGCGCGCGACCATATGCAATGCGGCGAGCCCGGAGCCGGCCTGGATGATATCGTCATAGGCGGCCTTGTCGCGATAAGGTCCTTTCTCGCTGAACCCGTAAGCGCCGCAATAGATGATATCAGGCTTGATGGCGCGGACGGCCTGATAGCCAAGCCCGAGCTTGTCGATAGCCTTGGGACGCAGCGAGTGGACGAACACGTCGGCTGTCGCAATCAGCTTGCGCAGCGCATCCATCCCCGCAGGCTGCTTCAGGTCGAGCATGACGCTGCGCTTGTTGCGGTTGAGATGGAGAAAGCCGCCGGCCATGCCTTCATGGCGATTGGGCCGGTAGGTCCGGAAGGAATCGCCCTCTTCGCTCTCGATCTTGATCACGTCAGCCCCGAGATCGGCCATGATGTGCGTTGCAAACGGTCCCATGATCACGTTGGTCAGGTCGATCACGCGAATTCCGCCCAACGGGCCGTCTGCAGGGGTCGTGTCCATCCCGAAGCTCTCTCGTTCATTAGCCACCGCGGTTGGCGCGCGCCGCGCGGGACGTCCAACTTCTACGTGATTGCATTTCGATCAATACGGTTCGGCACGATCGCGCCAATTATCACATATGCGATTGATTATGCCCTATCGCTCTCTTGCTGGCGGGAACGCGATCAAACATAGTTTCGCCCAACCACAAAAAGACTTGGGAGAAAACAATGATTTCGACGAGCCGTCGTCAGTTTGCGGGGGTGATTGCTGGGGCATTTGCTTTTGCGGGCCTTGCAGCGCCAGCCGCAGCCGCTGAGAAATGGGATCTCTATATCTACAATCCAGTCGCGACGGTGGCAGCGGCCAAAGGCATGAGCGCCGTCGCCGAGCAGATCGAAAAGGACACCGGCGGAGAGCTGTCGGTCCGGCTGCATCTCGGGGGCTCGCTCCCGATCAACACCACCACCATCACCCAAGCCGTCAGCGACGACGTCGTCCAGATGGGCGACGACGGCTATTTCCTCGGCAACGTTCCGATCGGCGGTGTCCTGCGGCTGCCGATGCTGATCCGATCACTCGATGAATACAAGAAGGCGGCGGACATCATGGCGCCGTACCTGGAAAAGGCCTTCGAAAAGAAGGGCGTCCTGGTACTCGGGCAATACCTTTATCCCTACCAAGTCGCATTCTCGAGCAAGAAGCTGACTTCGCTGGCCGACATCAAGGGCCAGAAGATTCGGGTGACGTCGCCCGAGCAAGGTGAGTTCATCAAGCGGCTCGGCGGCGTGCCGGTCACGCTCGGCGCCCCTGAAGTCCCCTCCGCGCTCGACCGCAGCATTGTCGATGGCGTCCTCACCGCCAACACCGGCGGCGGAAATACCTGGAAGGACCTGCTCAAGTTCAATTACCGGCTCGGCATCAACTATTTCAACTCCGTCGTCATCGTGAACAAGGAGCGCTTCAACAAGCTGTCACCGGAGATCCAGGCCAAGGTCCGCAAGGCCGTCACCGACAACATGCCACTGATCACCAAGGCCATGGCCGATGAGGAAGACAACCTTAGCAAGAAATTCGCCGAAGGCGGCATGACGGTGACGGAGCCGCAACCAGGCGATCTCGACGTCGGCACCAAGGCGATTTCGGCCTATTGGGACGAATGGGCAAAATCGAAGGGGCCGGATGCTGCGGCCGCGCTCAAGCAGGTTCGTGCAGCGCTTGGCCGGTAATCGATCATGGCTGGGAACATGGAGATCAAGGAGGTGGCGCCTGACGGCGCCGTCCATTTCATCGACAACGTCTCGTCGGGCCCCGGCCCGATGGAGAACGCCTCGGAAGCCATCTGCGCGCTCTTCCTGATGGCCATGATCGTCCTGATCGGTGCCGAGGCGATCGCACGCAATCTGTTTGCGACATCGCTCCAGATTACCGACGAGATCGGCGGCTATCTGTTGGTGGCAATGACCTTTCTGAGCATGTCGGTCGCCGAGGCGCACGGCGCGTTTCACCGGGTCGAGCTGGTTCAGGCTCGCCTCAGACACTCTGCCCGGCTGGTGTCGCAGATCGTGTTCGACCTGATGTCGCTGGTCGCCTCCGCGTTGATTACATGGCAGCTGACGCGACTGGTCATGAACTCGTGGCGCTCGGAGGACGTGGCGCCCACGCCGCTGCAGACGCCGCTGTGGATGCCGCAGACCACCATGGCCATCGGCATGTTCCTGCTCTGCCTCGCCCTCCTCCGAACCATCCTCACCAAGACACGCCGTCTTCGCGGGAGTGCGCAGTGATGACTCCGGGCGTCGAACTGATCTTTGTCCTGGCGATCTTCGTCGGGCTGCTCTGCGTGGGAATGACGATCCCGTTTTCGATAACGGTCCCGTCCGTCCTGTATCTGCTGCTGCATGCAGGTCTGCCCGGACTGAAGGGCATCGGCCTCGTCAGTTGGGGCAGCATGAACAGCTTCACGCTAAGCGCGATCCCGCTGTTCATCCTGATGGCCGAGATTCTGCAGGAGAGCCGACTGAGCTTGCGGGTGTATCACGGCCTGTCCAAGTTGGTGTCCTGGATTCCCGGCGGCCTACTGCAGACCAACATCGCAGGATGCGCCATCTTCGCGGCCATCAGCGGCTCGAGTGTGGTCACCGCCGCCTCGATCGGGCGGGTCGCGCTGCCTGAATTGCAGAAACGCAAATACAGTCCGCGCCTTTCCGCAGGCTCGCTGGCGGCGGGCGGCACGCTCGGCATCCTGATCCCGCCCAGCATCGCGATGATCGTCTACGGCACCTTCACGGAAACGTCCGTCGCCAAACTGTTCATGGCGGGCGTGATGCCGGGCCTGCTGCTGACCGCGATGTTCATGGCCTACATCGCCGTGCATGCGTGGTTCAGACCCGGAATCGCTCCGCGGGAAGTCGGCGCCCGATCAACGCGTGAACTGCTCTCGGCCCTGCTCGACGTCGTCCCCTTCATGGTTCTGATCGGCGGCACCATCGGCAGCATCTATTCGGGTCTGGTCACGCCGACCGAGGCAGCAGCCGTCGGCTGCGTGCTGGCGATGATCATTGCGGTGTTCTGGGGCGAGTTCAGTGTCGCAATTCTCTGGCGCGCGTTGCAGACCACCGTGCGTGTGTGCGGCAACATCCTGTTCATCGTCTATGCCGCCTTCCTGTTCTCCTATGCCATCAGTTATGCTGGCGTAGGCGAGCAGATCACCCAGTTTCTGGTCAATCTGAAGCTCTCCAAGCTGGAGTTTTTCTTCGCACTGTTCGTTCTCTACACGGTGCTAGGCTGCCTGGTCGAAAGCCTCGGCATGATCGTGGTCACGGTGCCGCTGCTCTATCCGGTTCTGGTCCAGTATGGCATCGATCCGATCTGGTTCGGCGTCATCCTAGTGCTCTTCATCGAGATGGGCCAGATCTCGCCTCCGATCGGCATCAACCTGTTCGTGATCCAAAGCATATGGTCGGGCAAGCTGAGCGACGTTGTCGCGGGCACGGTCCCGTTCCACCTGATCATGTTCGTGCTGCTCGGCCTGCTGGTAATCTTCCCCGAAATCGCGATGTGGCTGCCTTCGCAAGTCACTGCCGTGCCCTAAGCGAGATACCCCGATGTATGCACCACCCGAAGAAATCAAGACCGAGGTCTTTGCCCGCCTGCCGGACAAGTTTCGACGCAAGGACCCCGACAATGCCTGGTCGCTGGTGAATCGCCGGGGACAGACAGCCGACTCCTTCATTGAGGGGCCGTCGTTCGACCGCGACGGCAATCTCTACATCGTCGATATTCCCTACGGCCGGATCTTCCGGATCTCGCAAGCCGGCGAATTCACGCTAATCGCAGAATATGACGGCGAGCCGAACGGGTTGAAGATCGCGCGCGACGGACGGATCGTCATCACGGATTATCGCCACGGCCTCATGACGCTCGACCCGGCCAGCGGCATGGTCAGCTCCCTGTTGGAGCGGCGCTGGTCCGAGCGCTTCAAGGGCGTCAACGACCTGATCTTCGCCGGCAATGGCGACATCTATTTCACCGACCAGGGTCAGACCGGGATGCATGACCCGACGGGCCGCGTCTATCGGTTGCGCGTGGACGGAACACTTGACCAGATCGTCAACAACGTCCCCAGTCCGAACGGCCTCGTGCTCAACGGCAGCGAACACATCCTTTACGTGGCCGCCACCCGGGGGAACGCAATCTGGCGGATACCGCTGATGCCTGACCGCACCGCATCGAAGGTCGGAATCTTCATCCAGCTGTCTGGAAGCCTCGGCGGCCCCGACGGCCTTGCGATGGACGAGCAGGACAACCTTGCAATCGCTCACGCGGGCCTCGGCACTGTCTGGATCTTCAGCCGCCTCGGCGAGCCGCTATATCGGGTTCAATCCTGCCAAGGCCTCGCCACCACCAACGTGGCCTATGGCGGCGCCGACAACAAGACTCTCTACATCACGGAGTCTGAGACCGGCTGCGTGCTGGTCGCGCGACTTCCCGTTGCTGGACGGGTCATGGCATCGCATCGATAGTGCCGGACTGGCTTTGCAAGATCAGAGACGCCGCAGCCCCAATTTGTTTGCTACGAAGAATGAAAGGACAGCCTTCATGTTGAGGAAGGTTCGAACGGTCATATCGATGGTCGTCCTGACGGCCTCGGGAGCGGCGATGGCTGCGTGGCCCGAGGACAAGCCGATCGAGGTCGTCGTTGGCTTCGCCGCGGGCGGCGGGACCGACGTCATGGCTCGCAAGCTGCTTCCCTTCGTCGAGAAGCGGCTCGGCGGAAATGCGCGGTTTGTCGTCCTCAACAAGCCCGGCGCCGGCGGCGAGATCGCGTTCACCGCGATCGCAAGCGCTGCTCCCGACGCCTATGCGATGGGTGTGGTCAACGTGCCCGGCTACAACTTTCTGCCGATGACGCGGAAGACCCAGTACACCATGGACGAGATCCGTCTGGTCGCGCGCGTGGTCGACGATCCCGGCGTGATCGTCGTTCGCAATGACAGCCCGTTCACGACGCTCGCTAGCGTTCTCGACGCGCTGCGCAAGAAGCCCGGTTCGGTCACGTTCGGACATAACGGAGCCGGCACCAACGGCCATCTGGCCATCCGCATGCTCGCGAAGGCTGCCGGCGTCGAGCCAAACGAGATTTCCTATCGCGGGACGGCAGCGCAGAGGACCGACGTCCTCGGCGGCCATCTCGATATCGGAATGGTCAGCCTGAGCGAAGTGCCCGAACTGCACAGCACCAACAAGGGTGAGCTCCGGGCAATCGCAATTCTGTCGAAGGCCCGTTCTCCGTCCTTGCCCGGCGTACCTACCGCCGAGGAAGCCGGCGTCCCCGTCATCATGACCGCGGAGCGCGGCTTTGCGCTGCCGAAGGGTGCGCCCGACGATGTCGCGAAGAAGCTGGAAGCAGCGATCGCCGAGAGTCTCACCGATCCCGAATACATCAGGAGCTCACCCGGTGATGCTCCCGTCCTCGCTTTCATGGCCGGAGCCGAATGGCAGAAGCGTCTCGACGACATGACGAAGGGGTTGCAGCCGCTTGCGAGCGAACTGGCCGAGCCGAAATAGCTTCAGTCGACCAGAGCGCTCCGCTTATACCAATCCGTAACTGACTACAGGCCTACGGAGCGTAGGAAGTCATTGAATGTGGCGTCGGGGGCTCCCTCGGGCTCTCCCAACAGCTTACTCAGGCATCCGCTGAGATCGACGATATGCCGTTCGAGCCGACTTCCGCTCATGGCCGTAGCCGACTTTCGACAACTCAAACCTGCTAAGGGGGCCGAAGCGGTCACCCTGCCTACCGCCCGGCTACCACTGATAAGCTTTCGGCATTTTCCTTATCAGTCGGCGAACTGACTCCGCTTCGTATGAAACCTTATCAATTGATAAAACTGACTCCATTTCCGGCCAAGTCCTGTGTATTCGATTACTTTCCTGAACAACTGCCAGACCGGTCAATCGCGAGCGCCGCCATATCTGTGGACCCCTTGAGCGCCGTATCGCCGGAAGATACATGTGCAATTGCAATCCCGCGCGTCAGCCTCCAGCCGGACTCGACTGATCAGCAGCCATCCGCTCCTATAAGGCCCCAACCTGTAGAAATAAATTCTCGTTCTGCCTTACTTTTTTAGCATTGGACACTTGCTATCGACCAAAGGCAGGAAGGCTTCATCTGCCGGAATGGTGCTTACGAGCTTGTAGTAATCCCAATCGCCCTTGGACTCGCCGGGCTGCTTGACCTCAAAGACGTAAGCCGGATGAATCTTGCGGCCATCCGCACGGATCGTCCCCTTGCCAAACAGCGGATCGTCGCTCGGCACCTCCTTCATCTTTGCGACGACCTCTGCACCGTCATGCGGATTGCCCCCAATGGCATCAAGGATCTTCAGATAGTGGAGAATAGAGGACGCAACACCGGCTTGAGCCATGGTCGGCATGGCATGGTTCTTCGCGCGTTTCGAAAACCTCTTCGAGAACGATCGGGTGCCCTCATTCAAATCCCAATAGAACGACTCGGTAAACGTGAGCCCCTTGGCGACGTTCAAACCAAGCGAATGGACATCCGAAATGAACAAGAGCAACGGCGAAAGCTTCTGCCCTCCTTGCACGATACCGAACTCGGAAGCCTGCTTGATTGCGTTAATCGTGTCCCCGCCTCCGTTGGCAAGGCCGATCACCTTTGCCTTCGACGATTGCGCCTGCAGCAGGAACGACGAGAAGTCCGAGGTATTGGCCGGATGCTTCACGCTGCCGACGACTTTCCCGCCCAGCGATTTGACGATGGCAGCGGTGTCCCGCTCCAGCGACGCGCCGAACGCGTAGTCGGCGGCCAGGAAGAACCAGCTGTCGCCGCCGGCCTTCGTGACACCCGTGCCGGTGCCGTGCGCGAGCATGTATGTGTCGAACACCCAGTGAATGGTGTTCGGAGAGCATTGGGAATCGGTCAGGTCGGATGTCGCGGCGCCAGAGTCGAGGAAGACCCTGTTCTTGTCGCGCGTCAAATTGCTTACGGCGAGTGCAACGGCCGAATTCGGCACGTCGACGATGACGTCGACCTTGTCGCGGTCGTACCATTGGCGAGCCAGGTTTGCGCCGACGTCCGCCTTGTTGAGATGATCGCCGGAAATGACCTCGATCTTCCATCCCTTCTCGAGAAGTCCGGAATCCTCGACGGCCATTTGCGCGGCGAGAACGGAGCCCGGGCCCGTGATGTCGGCATAAAGACTGGACAGGTCACTCAGCACGCCGATCTTGATCGTCTTCGACATCTCCTCCGCCGACCCGGCCGAGATGCCACCAAGCACGACCAGCGAAGCCACGGCAGCGGTTAGACGACGTTTCATATGTTTCACTCCGACTTTGTTGTTATTCTTGCGACCGGATCGACCAGCATCTCTGAATCAGAACGCAGTTCGATCTCCGCCCTTCAGATCCAGGATCTGACGGGCCTCGTCCGGAGCGGCGACTTCAAGCCCCAGACCCTCGACGATCCCACGGATGACGGCAACCTGCTGCGCGCTGCTCTCGGCAAGTCTGCCTTTGCCGAGCCACAGGGAGTCCTCGAGCCCGACACGCACATGTGCGCCCATGGACGCCGCCATCGTGGCCAGCGGCATCTGGCTGCGCCCCGCGCCGAGCACCGACCATTGATAGTCGGCCCCGAACAACCGATCGGCGGTGCGCTTCATATGCATGAGATCCTCGGGGTGGGGACCGATACCCCCCAGGATGCCGAACACGGTCTGGATGAACAGCGGCGGCTTGACCAGCCCGCGCTGGAGAAAATGATGGAGATTGTACAGATGAGCCGTGTCGTAGCACTCGAATTCGAATCGGGTGCCGGAGGCCGACATCGTGCTCAGGACATATTCGATGTCCTTGAACGAGTTGCGGAACACCAGATCCCGAGATGCCTCGAGCATTTGCGGCTCCCAGTCGTGCTTGAAGGTGCGATACCTCTCCAGCATCGGAAACAGACCGAAGTTCATCGAACCCATGTTCAACGAAGCTACTTCCGGCTGGAACGTCGCGGCAGGACGGAGCCTTTCCTCCACCGACATGAAGGGGCTGCCTCCAGTGGTCAGGTTCACCACGCAGTTGGACCGTTGCTTGATGACGCGGAGAAACGGAGCGAAGGCCTCGGGGGTCTGATCCGGCTTGCCATTCTTCGGATCTCGCGCGTGGAGATGGATGATCGAGGCGCCGGCCTCGGCCGCCCCGAGGGCCGCCTCCGCGATCTCTTCAGCGGTCACCGGCAGGTACGGTGACATGCTCGGGGTGTGGATCGATCCGGTGACCGCACATGTGATGATGACTTTCCGAGGAGGCATAGGGTCACACGTCCTTGATGCTTGAAATTCGTGATGGATCTCGCGAAGAGCTTGCTTCGCTCACTTGCGGTAATTCTCTGCAAACTGCGCGCGCAGCTTCGCCTTCTGGACCTTCCCCGTTGCCGTCTTGGGCATCGCCTCCGTGAAGATGATCCCCTTCGGGCATTTGAACGAACTGAGGTGCGACTTGACCTTCGCCATGAGCTCGTCCTCGGCGAGCCGCTCGCCGGGCTTGAGGACGACGACCGCAGTGACGGCTTCGCCCCAATGATCGTGAGGCAAGCCGACGACCGCCGTCTCCTGCACCCTCGGATCGGCAGCGTAGATGGCTTTTTCGACCTCGATCGACGCGACGTTCTCGCCGCCGGTCTTGATCACGTCCTTGAAGCGATCTTCGAACCAGAGAATGCCGTCGGCATCGAAGTGGCCGCAGTCGCCGGAATGAAACCAGCCATGGGCGAACGCGGCATCGGTCGCGGCCTCGTCACGCAGGTAGCCCGACAAGGCTTGCGGGCTGCGATAAACGATCTCCCCCAACTCCCCTTGAGGCAGGAGCCGGCCCGTTTCATCCATGATCCCGACCTGGACGTTCACCGACGGCGTTCCCACGGCTCCGGGATGGCTCAATTGGTGCTCGGGACGGAAATAGGTCGAAAGCGGGTTCATCTCGGTCTGGCCGAACATCAGGGCGAACTCGCACCCGAGCGTATCCATGGCCTTCTTGAGCTCGTGCGTCGGCATCGGCGCCATGGCATAGATCGCAAGGCGGAGGCTGGCGACGTCACGGCTGCGGCGTTCGATGCTTTCGAGCATCGCGCGGTACATCATCGGCAAGGCGAAGAGCAGCGTAAGGCGATCCGTCTCGATCAGGTCGAGCAGTCCTTCCGCATTGAATCCGCGCTGGATGAACAGCGCCGCACCGACCGCGATGGCCGGGGTCGCAATCACATTCAGTTGCGCCGTGTGGAACAGCGGCATCAGGGCCGTCGCGCGGTCGTTCGACGTCATCCGCGTATCCAACGCGACGCCGAGCGATTCGAGATAGACGGAAAGATGACTGCTGACGACCGCTTTCGGCGCGGACGTGGTGCCGCTGGTATAAAGATATGAGATCGGATCGCGATCCTCGACGATCGCCTGCGGCTCGTCCGATGACGCCCCCTCCTCGAGGGATCCGAAGGCAAGCTGACGCCGCGAGGTCGGAGGCCCCGTGAGATCGCCGCCGATCACGATCACGTCTGCGACGTTGGAAGCGCTTTCGAGCCCGCCTGCCAGCTGCTCCCCAAGCGCGTCCTCCACGACCACGCCCCTGACGCCGGCATGATTGAGCACATAGGCCAGTTCGCCGAATCGCCAGAACAGATTGATGGGCACGCAAATCACGCCGAGCTTGGCGCAGGCGAAATAGGTGATGAGGAATTCGACACGGTTGCCGGACATCAGAGCGAGCGCATCGCCGCGTCGATATCCCCGCATCGCAAGTCCGTTCGCGGTGCGATTGACCCATTCGTTCAGCTCTCGATAGGTCAACCGGCGCGCGCCATCCACGACGGCGAGAGCCTGCGGTGCCCGTGCAGCGCTGCGCACGAGCAGGTCGCCGACATTGACGCGCGAAATCAGATTCCGCTGCAGAACGGTATCTGTCATCTCGTCCTCCCCTTTTGTCCCAGGCATCGCCACCCCTCACATTCTCTGGTCTTCGTGGACCGGGCGGTTCGCGAGCTCGTGTCGCAGGACCTTGCCGGTGGTGCTGCGCGGAAGATCTTCCGATCTCAGAAATTCGATGAAGCGCGGCCGCTTGTACCCCGCGAGGCGGTCCCGGCACCAAGTGACCAGTTCGGCCGCCGTGGCCCGGCACCCGGGCCTGAGAACAACAACAGCCTTGATGGCTTCACCCCAATAGGAGTCCGGCAGGCCCAGCACGCAGGTTTCCTGCACAGCAGGATGCTGCGCCAGCACGGCTTCCACCTCGGCCGGATAGACGTTCTCGCCTCCGGTCTTGATCAGGTAGCGCTTGCGATCGACATAGACCACCGACCCGTCGGCTTCGCGACGCAGCAAGTCCCCGGTATGCAGCCAGCCACCCCGGAACACTTCCTCGTTGGCCTTGGGATCGTCGATATAGCCGCTCATCACGCTCGCGCCGCGGACGATGCACTCCCCCGTCTGGCCGATCGCCACCTCCTCCATGGCATCATCGACGACGCGGACATCAAGCAGCGGCGCGGGGGTCTTGCGCAGGTCGGGCGTGGCGCCGTCGCGCGAGACGCCGTGAGCGAGCAGGTAGGATGTCTCGCTCTGCCCATAGGCATCGTAGAATGCGATGCCGCAGGCCGACGTCAGCCGGGCTATCACATCCGGCATCATGTTGGCGTAGCCGATCGCGAAGCGAAAGCTCGTCAAATCGTAGTCGCCCCGGCGGGGATGATTGAGGAGATCCGTCAAGACACCCGGGAGCAGCAACGTCCAGCTCAACCGATGCCGTTCAATCATGCGGAACATCGTTTCGGCATCCGCCTTGCGCAGGGTGGCGTAGACGCCGCCGACGATCATCGTCGCATAAAGCGACTCGTCGCCGGCGCAATGGAACATCGGCAACCATCCGATGAAGCCGTCGCCTGCCCCCAGGCCAAACCATTGCGCGAGCCTCAAGCCCCTGATTGCGGCGGCCCTCTGGCTGATCATCGCGCCCTTCGGGCGTCCGGTCGTCCCGCTCGTGAACAGGACGTTGTGAACATCCTCAGGCTCGGCGACCAGCGGCGGCTCGTTCGGTGAAGCGTCCGCAAGCAGAGACTCATAGTCCAGCCAGCGCTCGACCTGATCGATCGCGACCCAGTGGCCCACATAGGGGGCCACGGGCCGCAAGATTGCCGCGGTGGCCGCAAGCGCCCCCGAGGACAGCAGGAGCGACGGCCGGCCTTTCTCGAGGCAGTGCAGCAGTTCGTCCGGGTGAAGGCGGATATTGAGCGCCACGACCGTCACGCCGAGAGCCGCGCAGGCCGCGTAGATCTCGACGTATTCGGGCCTGGTCTCGCACAGCACCGCAACGCGATCGCCGCGCCTCAATCCCAGAACGCCCAAGGCATTCGCGAGGCGCCAGGATCGTTTGCCGAGGGTCGCATAGGTCCACGATCTGTCTTCCGAGACGATCGCGGGACGGTCTGCGAAAACCTGGAAAGCGCGTCGGAACACACCGTCGATCGTCGCCGACGAGGCGCGAGCAGCTTGCTCGTAGCCGGCGTGCGCGGGCATGGCGAGAGGTGCGGCGCCCGTCATGATCTGTCGGGCTCGCAGCACGCGCCCGCATGCGGCGCCGGATCCACGATCGACATCTCGTCAGGAGCTCTCGAGACGTTGCGCCGGGGCGGCATGGCGATGATCGCGCGCGCATCGTCGCACCGACCAGCCGGTCGATTGCCGAAGCGCGGAATGCTCACGCTTGCGAGGGCGGACATTCGTCATTTCCTCCAGGGCCCGCTCTGACGGCGGTTCGGAAGCGGCATTAATGAATGCCATTCATTAACAATAATGAATATCATTCATCTTGGATTGTCAATGTCTCGGCGGCGGGCGGGCGCCGAGGGCGGCTGGTTTTCGACATCGTCGACGGGCCCCCCTGGTGGCGTCAGCGACATGTATCGAGCCGGCCGCGCGACGGGAGGACCGCCTTCACCGGCATTCACATTCTGAATACGCCGTAGTGAGGCTGCTCGATCGGAGCATTGAGCGATGCGCTCAAGGCGATCGCAAGCGCGTTCCGCGTATCGGTGGGGTCGAGAATGCCATCGTCCCAGATTTCCGACGTTGCGTAGTATGCACTCGAACGTTCACGATATTCGTTCAGGATCGGCTCGCGGATCGCGGACAACTGCTCTTCGGAGAGCTTGCCACCGTGCCGGGCGAGCTGCCGGGCCTTGATGTCGGTGAGCACACCGGCTGCCTGCTCCGCGCCCATGACGGAGATCTGGGACTGCGGCCAGGCGAAGGTAAATCGCGGATCGAATGCGCGGCCGGCCATGCCATAGGTGCCGGCGCCGTACGATCCGTTGCACACCACGGTGAATTTTGGCACGGAAGCGCCCGAGACAGCCATGATCAATTTCGCGCCATCCTTGGTGATGCCGCGCCGCTCATAATCGCGGCCGACCATGAAGCCGGTGATATTCTGGAGGAAGAGCAGAGGCGTTCTGTTCTTGTCGCAGAGCTGAATGAAATGGGCGCCCTTCAGCGCGCTGTCGCTGAAGAGAACACCGTTGTTTGCGAGGATGCCGATCTGATAACCGTGGAGCCGGGCGAAGCCGCACACCAGCGACTGACCGTAGCGCGGCTGATATTCGTGAAAGCCGCTGCCATCGACAAGACGTGCGATGATTTCACGCATGTCGAACTGCACCCGGGGATCCTTCGGAATGATGCCGTACAACTCCGCGGGATCGTAGGCAGGCGGCTCCGGCGCCACGCGGTCGACGGGCGTCTTCGCCGGACGATGAAAGCGCGCGACGATATCCCGCGCGATCGCAAGCGCGTGCAATTCCGAGACCGCAAAGTAGTCGCCGGTACCCGACACGCTGGTGTGCATGTCCGCACCGCCGAGCTCCTCGACGGTCACCTCCTCACCCGTGGCCGCCTTCACGAGCGGCGGCCCCCCGAGAAAGATCGCCCCGGTTCCCTGCACGATGATGTTGTAGTCGCTCAGTGCGGGAATATAGGCGCCACCGGCCGTGCAATGCCCCATCACGACCGCGACCTGAGGCACGCCCATCTTCGACAGGATCGACTGGTTCCGGAAAATTCGTCCCGCATGGTAACGATCGGCGAAGAACTCCGCCTGGAGGGGCAGAAAGCCCCCGGCACTGTCGCAGAGATGAACCACCGGCAGACGGTTCTCGATTGCAATATCGAGCGCGCGCACGATTTTTTTCACCGACAACGGATACCATGCGCCGCCCTTCACGCTCGCATCATCGGCGTGAATGATGACCTCGCGGCCGGCAACGACGCCAACGCCGACCACTTGTGCGGCGCCCGGCACTTCGCCGTCGTAAGCCTTGTTGCCGGCCAGCGTCGAAAGCTCGAGAAACGGGGTATCGGGATCGAGGAGCGCCTCTATTCGATCTCGCACGAACATCTTGTTCTGGCGACGCAGCCGCTCGATGTCCCGTTCGGGGCGCTCCGACCGGGCAGAACGCTGCCGCTCCTTGAGTTCGCCCGCCAGGCCCCTATTGTGCGCGGCGTTGTGGCGAAATTCCTCAGATCTCGTATCCGCCAGGGATTTGATCCGCTGCATGCTCAGCGCCCTTCCTGCGACAGCGTTACCAGCACCGCATCCCGGTCGAAGCTGTCGCCGTCCTTGACGTGCACCTGGTCTACGAAGCCGTCCCGGGGAGCGCGGATCACCGTCTCGAGCTTCATGCTTTCGATCACCATCAGCGGCGCGCCCGCCGCCACCTGCTCGCCGGGTGACACTCTCGTCGCGACCACCACACCCGGCATCGGCGCCCGCGCGGCGAGATGGTCGCCTTCCTTGTTCGCTGCCGCGAGCGTGCTGAGCGGATCGAGGTAACGCACGGTTCGCGTCTGTCCCGCGATGTGCAGATGAACGGTGTCGCCGTCGATGGCGAACCGAACCGGGAGAGCCTCGCCCGCCAGGTTGAGAATCCCGCGGCCGACGCCATGCTTGGAGAAAATGACAGGAGCTATCATCCGGTCTCCCAACCGGAGGCGATATCCGCCGGCGCATGGCGAAAGCCAAAGCTGATGATCTTCGTCAACGATCTGAAACCGGTGGTTCACGTCAATTTCTCCAGCCACCGAGCTCGGCATGCAGTTCCGGGATCGCATCCGCCGCTTCGCGTATCGGACGTGTCAGCAGCGCGGCCGCCGCCAGAAAGCGCCGCAACGCGGCGGGATCCTCGTCGCCCCTTGCAAGCCGAGGATTCTCGTCGAGATAACCCGTATGGACTTTCCCGCTCCGAAATCCCTCATCGCCGAGGATGCGGGCGAGGAAGGCCGCATTGGTCTCGCAACCAAACAACAGCAGGTCCTGGATCGCCGCCTTCGCTCTCAGCACGGCATCGTCACGCGTCGAGGCATGCACAATGACTTTCGCGAGCATCGGATCGAAAGCCGTCGTGATCGACTGCCCCTGCTGGATGCCGCCATCGATGCGCACGCCCTCGCCGTCCGGATATTCGAGTTCCAGGATCGTGCCCGTCGTCGGCGCATATCCTCGCTCGGGCGCCTCCGCGTAAAGCCTTGCCTCGATGGCGTGCCCCCGCACGACAATATCCGATTGCACAAACGGCAGCTCTCTTCCCGCGGCCACGTCGATCTGTTCCGCGACCAGATCGATCCCCGTGATCATTTCGGTGACGGGATGCTCGACCTGCAGACGGGTATTCATCTCGAGGAAGTAGAACTCGCCCTGACCGAAGATGAACTCCACCGTCCCGGCGTTGCTGTACCTGGCGGCGCGCGCGATGCCCGCCGCAGTCTCGCAGACGCGCTGCCGCAACTCGGAGGTCAACGCCGGCGAGGGCGTCTCCTCGATGATCTTCTGGAATCGGCGCTGCACCGAGCATTCCCGCTCGAACAGGTGCACGACGTTGCCGAAGCAATCTCCCAAGACCTGAACTTCTATGTGCCGTGGCTGTTCGACATACCGCTCGACGTACAGACGCCCATCCCCGAAATATCGCAGCCCCTCGCTTCTGGCTTGCGCGATCGCCTCCTCCAGCGTGTCGAGATCGCGGACGACGCGCATTCCCTTGCCGCCCCCCCCCGCCGACGGCTTCACGAGCAGTGGCGCGCCAATTCTGCGGGCTCTCGAGATGAACGTTTGCGGATCATCCTCCTCGATGGCCGACGGCGCGACCGGGAAGCCGTGTCGTTGCACGAAGTTGCGGGCACGGATCTTGTCGCCCATCAACTCGATGCTTTCGTGGCTCGGCCCGATGAAGATGATGCCGGCCGCCGCAACCGATCGGGCGAACTCCGCATTCTCCGACAGAAAGCCGTAGCCGGGATGAAGCGCCCCCGCCTTGGCCTCTCGTGCGGCGGCGATGATCTGAGGCGCATCCAGATATGCAGCGATCGGGGTTCGTCCCTCGATCCTGATCGCCGTGTCAGCCATGGCGACCGCGGGGGTTCCTGCGTCGACCTCGTGGTAGACGACGGCGGAGCGGAGCCCCTTCTTCCGCAACGTCTTGATGATGCGGACTGCGATTTCGCCCCGATTGGCGACCAATACTGTGTCAAACGGCTTCTTCATACGCTCAATCGTCCAGGCAGATTCCCGAGGTCAGCATGCTCGCCAGCTCACGTGCGGTTTGTGCGGCTTTCAACTGACTGCGTCCATTCACGTAACCCCAGGCGAGATGCTCGATGGCTCCGAAAATGACGTCCCGAAGGAGCTTCGGATTCACGTCGGGCTTCAGTTCCCCGGTCTTGACGGCTTCCCTGACGATGCGGATCAGGACCGAGGTGTAGCGCCGATTGAGATCCTGGATCGACGAACCCTCGTAGTCGCTGGCGACCCGCACTTCCGCAATGAACAGCCGGCAAAGATCGGTGTCCGAGACGAACACCTCGATATGACGCTTGATGAGGGCCTCAAGACGGACCCGGAACGGCCTGTTCTTGAACACCTCGTTCTCGAGGTCGACGAGAATCCGCTCGTAGAACTTCTTGAGGACTCCATAGAGAAGGTCGCGTTTGTTGCGGAAGTAGCGATAGACCAGGCCATCCGAAATGCCGGCGACACGGGCAATATCCGCGATGGACGCACCCTCGAAACCCTTTTCCGCAAATACGCGTTTCGCAGCATCCAGGATCGTGTCATGCCGGTCTTGCATGCGTTCGGGACTGATGGGTGGCATGGATGGCTCCAGACTCCGGTGGCAAGCTGAACCGGAAGCGATACCAACATCAGACGCCCGCGCCAACCCGAGCGGGGCTTGATACTGAATATTATTCAATATTTGCAGGCTCATTCGCCCGCCTCCGCGCCGAACCGCGGCGGCCGCTTGTCGAAGAAGGCGGTGACGCCCTCACGGAAATCGGCGGTCGACGAACACTCGACGAAGGCCGACCGCTCCCGATCCAGCTGCTGCTCCAGATCGAGCGTGCCCGCCGTCTCGACCAGCCCCTTGATGAGCCCCACCGCAAGGGAAGCGCCTTCGGCAAACCGGCGGGCGTAGATGAGCGCCTCCTCCTGAAGTCGAACGGGAGGCACAACCCGATTGACCAGCCCCAACGAGAGGGCCGTCGTCGCATCGATGGCATCGTTGAGACAGATGACATCAAACGCCCGTCTGGCGCCGACCGCGCGCGTGAGTGACCACGTCGCTCCGCCGTCAGGGCTCGTGCCAAGCTTCGAGTATCCGGAGACCAGGGTGGAATCCTCGGCCATCACGACGAAGTCGCAGGCCAGCAGCAGGCTAAGCCCGCCGCCGGCGATATTGCCGTTTGCCGCCGCAATCACGGGCTTCTTCAATGCCCGCACCTCGCGCAACGCAACGTGAAAGGCGTCAATCAGATCGAGCGCGATCGCGGGGGCGTCATGCAGCCTCTCCCTGAACACGGAGAGATCGACGCCGGCCATGAAGCAACGGCCGTTGCCGCTCAGCACGATACCGCGAACCTCGGCCGCATCATTCGCCGCGGCAACGGCTGCGCGAAGATCGGCAATCATCGGCCCGTCGATCGCGTTCAATCGATCCGGTCGATTGAGGCGAATCACCGCAACGGCGCCATGCACTTCAGTCAGCACCGAAGGCTCACGATCGGCGCCCGCTTGGGTTGCCGGCATTTCTCTCCCTTTCGCAGCGGTTCATCCAGCTTGCATCCGTGAGGATTGAAGCTATTATGCATCAAAATGAATTGCATTCAATAAAAGAATTTCGTCGGCCACCCGAGCCTCTTGGATAGCCCGTCGAAAATGGGAGGAGCCCATGCCTGGAAGATATTTCGATCAGTTCTCCGCCGGAGAGTTGATCCGTCACGACGTGACGCGCACGGTTACCGAGACCGACAATCTGCTGTTCACCGCGTTGACGCACAACACCCAGCCGATGCACCTGGACGCCGAGTACGCCGCCAAGTCCGAATTCGGCAAGATCCTCGTCAACAGCATCTTCACCTTTGGGTTCATGCTCGGCGTGTCCGTCACCGACACGACGCTCGGAACGCTGGTCGCCAATCTGGGGATGGACAAGGTCATCTTTCCGAAGCCGGTCCATATCGGCGACACGCTGCACGCGGAGACGACGGTATCTGACATCAGGGAAAGCAAATCGAGGCCCAAGCAGGGCATCGTCGTCTTCGAGCATCGCTGCTTCAATCAGCGGAAGGAAATCGTCGCCCAATGCCTGCGGTCGGCCCTGCTCAAGCGGGGTGATGCATGATGCGCTCTCTTCTGTTCACGCCGGGCGACAGTGAGAAGAAGATGGAAAGGGGTGCTGCCGGTTCGGCGGACGCGCTGATCCTCGACCTCGAGGATTCGGTTTCCGATGCCAACAAGCGGCAGGCGCGCGGACTGGTGCGCGAGTTCCTCACCACGCATTCCTCGCGCGATCGTCAGAAGCTGTGGGTTCGGATAAATCCGTTGGATACCCCGCATGCGATCGGCGACCTCGCCGCAATCGTCCCTGGCGCGCCGGACGGGATCCTGCTGCCCAAGGTGAACGGCGGTGCCGACGTCGCGAAGCTGTCGCACTACCTTGATGCATTCGAAGCGGCCCAGGGCATTGCCGCCGGCCGGATCGGAATCATCGCGGTTGCAACCGAAACGCCGCAGGCGCTGTTTGAACTCGGCAACTATCGCGGATGCAGCACGCGATTGAGGGCGCTGACATGGGGCGCCGAGGATCTGGCCGCGGCTCTCGGCGCCAGCGCCAACCGTGATGCCGCAGGCCGGCTCGGCTTTACCTATCAACTGGCGCGATCGCTGTGCCTTGCCGGGGCCACCACCGCGAGCGTTCCCGCGATCGAGACCATTTTCCCGGACTTCCGCAACCGTGCCGGTCTCGAGGCTTACGCGGCTGACAGCCGGCGTGACGGCTTCCGTGGCATGATCGCGATCCATCCGGATCAGGTCGAAGCGATCAATGTCGCGTTCTCACCGTCTGCCGAGGAGATCGCCTGGGCGAGGCGCGTCGTCGAAGCCTTCGACGGCACCACGACGGGAACGGTCGGCCTCGATGGGCAGATGCTCGACATGCCGCATTTCAAGCAGGCAAACCACCTGTTGGGGCTGGCCGCACAGACCGTGCGGCCGGAGCGAGGTTGATGGCCGGGTGGCAAAGGCGGCCCGGATCACCCGGCGGCTATAGCGGAAATCCGACCAGCCGCCCGTCTTCGATCCGCTCGATGTATTCGGTCATGCCGTATCCTGTCACGCCGTCCCAGGTGAAGCGCGTATGTCCCTCGGCAATCCGCGAGACGACCGTCTGGCCGTCGATCACCCGGCGATTTCGCAGCGGCGCCAGCGACAGCACCTCGCCTTCGATGACCACGGCGCGTTGCGCGGTCCGCACGCCGATACGGACGCGCCGGGGATCGTGGCGCTCGGTCCACTCGGTCATGAGATCCATGTCCAGAACTTCCTCGTAACGGCCATCGACGAGAAGAACGCCGAGCCGACGCGTGCGCCCGGCCGCATCCGTGATCTTGAGCAGCATGAATCCGCGGCCGTTTCCGAGGTTGGCGAGAAAAAGGCGATAGAAGTAGATGTTCTGCCAGAGCCGCGGGCCCCACGAGTGATCACGCCAGCCTCCTCCCTCGATCGCCCAGCGCTCCGCGCCGATTTCGATCTCACCGTTGACCACGGTGTGCTGATTGAAGTGGCCGAGCGAAAAATTCCGCCCGTACATCGGCTCGACATCGGATTCAGGAATACCGCCATGCGGGGGCGATGCCGCAGTCTGCGTCAGCCGGACCCTGCCGTCGATCCGGCGCGCCTCGTCGAACAGCCGGCCGGGATCGCGCAATACGTTGGGATCATCGAGCAGCAGGAGCTGGCCCCGATAGTTCATCTCCACGTCCTGCAGCGGACGGCTCACGGCGTATGACAGGCCTCCCGCGTCGAAGGCTGCATTCGTCGTGATGCCCGGACGCAGAAACTGGCAGGCGACCCGTCCGTCGGGAAGATAAATGCACACGGATAGCTCGGCGTATCCCTCGTTGAGGCGATTGCCGAGACGCATCCAGCCACCGACGCCCGAATGGTGATCGAATCCGTTGCAGTACACACTTTCGTTGAAATGCGACTCCGCCGTCGGCTCGTGCGGATACTCGTCCTGTGCAACGAGGTGATAACCCATCTTTCCTCCCAATGCCCTGTTTCTCGTTTGCGTCGGCAGTCCGCGTGCGGACCATCGACCGCACGAACCGCCGCGTCGCGACGCCGACAGACTTGCCAGCCAGCGGCGCACGTGTCTATACTGCCACAAAATGAATGCAATTCAATAACTGAGGAAACGTCGTAATCGGCATCGCAGCACGTCCCTGTCGCCGCCGTGTGCAGCCGCCAACGACAATCAAACGGGGAGGATCGATATGATGATGAAGTGGTGCACTGGCCTTGTCGTGATGGCCTTGGTCGCGGGGCCGGCCAACGCTCAGATCAGCGATGACGTCGTGAAGATCGGCGTGCTCGGCGACATGAGCTCGCTCTACGCCGATATCGCCGGCCCGGGCTCGGTCGTCGCAGCACGGCTTGCGGTCGAGGATTTCGGCGGCACAGTAAACGGCAAGCGCATCGAGATCATCTCGGCCGATCATCAGAACAAGCCGGATATCGGCGCCGGGATCGCACGCAAGTGGTACGACACCGAGCAGGTCGATGCCATTGCCGACGTCCCCAATTCGGCGGTCGGCATGGCCGTCCACGGCATCAGCCGGGAGAAGAACAAGGTATTGCTCGGTTCGGGAACGTCACTGACCGACCTCACCGGCTCGCAATGCTCGCCCAACAGCGTGATCTGGACGTTCGATACCTGGGCGCTCGCCAACGGCTCGGGCACGGCGCTGGTGAAGGCCGGCGGCACCAGCTGGGCGTTCCTGACCGCCGACTACGCCTTCGGCCATCAGCTAGAGCGCGACACCTCCAAGGTCGTGCTCGCGAACGGCGGCCAGGTGCTGAGCAGCAGCCGCCATCCGCTGAACACCTCTGACTTCTCCTCTTACCTGCTGCGCGCCCAGTCGAGTGGAGCCAAAGTCATTGCGCTCGCCAATGCCGGCGCGGACATGGCAAATGCGGTCAAGCAGGCGCGCGAATTCGGCATCGGCCAGGGTGAACAGAAGCTCGCCGCCCTTGTTGCGTTCATCACCGATATTCACTCGCTCGGCCTGCCGGTCGCACAGGGCCTCGTGCTGACCTCGGCGTTCTACTGGGATATGAACGACGGCACGCGCGCCTGGACCAAGCGGTTCGTCGCAGGCACGGGCGGCAAATATCCAACCATGGTTCACGCCGGCGTCTATGCTGCCGTGACGCATTATCTCAAGGCCATCGATCGCGTGAAGTCGGACGACGGGAAAACGGTCGTGAAGACCATGAAGGAGATGCCGAGCAAGGACCCGCTGTTTGGCGAAGGCAGCATCCGCCCGGACGGTCGTCACATTCACCCGATGTACTTGTTCGAGGTCAAGAAGCCTTCGGAATCGAAGGGGCCGTGGGATTACTTCAAGCTGATCGGCACCATTCCCGCCGAGCAGGCCTTCCGCCCCATGAGCGAAGGCGGATGTAATCTCGTCAATTAGCGGCGCCCGGACATGAAACCTTCCGATCCGGCACGGGAGCCGGACGCCTTTGCCAACCTCGCCCGGGCGATGCGGCGCCGCTTCGGTGGCGCCGCGCGCCTCGACAATATCATCGTGCCGAGTCTCGGCGGCAGCAACCGGACTGTCGTGTTCGATCTGGTCGATGGCGTGGCCCGCCGTCGCCTCGTCTCCAGGCAGCGCACCTATCGGGGCCCGGACAATCCGTTCATCGATGACGCGCATCAGTTCGCCGTGATGTCCGCGGCCCATCGCCGCGGTTTCCCGGTGCCGGAGCCCATTCTTCTGTTCGATCCCGAGGACGGCCTCGGTGAAGGGTTTGTCACCGCCTTCGTCTCGGGCGAGACCATGCCCAACCGGATCCTGACCGGAGCCGCTTACGACACCGTGCGCCCCCGCCTTGCGGGCCAGGCCGGAGAACTTCTGGCCTTGCTGCACAGCATTCCTGCCAGCGAAGTCCCGGCGCTTACCCTCTATCCCGACAGCGATGATCCGACCGAGGCCCAGCGCCGACGTTACGACTTCTACGCCGAACCCCATCCTGCGATCGAGCTCGGCTTTCGATGGCTCGAGCGCAACCGTCCGTCACGCGGCACCGCGCAGCTGCTCCACGGCGACTTTCGTACCGGCAACCTCATGGTGGACCAGACCGGGATCGTCACCGTCCTCGACTGGGAATGCAGCCACATTGGGCAGCCTGCCGAGGACATCGGTTGGCTCTGCAGCCGCTCCTGGCGCTTCGGGCACCACGACCGTCCCGTCGGCGGCTTCGGCCAACGCCACGAGCTGATGACCGCCTATCGCGGTGCCGGCGGGCGCGATATCCAGGCAGACGAGATCCGCTACTGGGAGATCTTCGGCCTCGTCCGCTGGGCCGTGCTGAATATGATGCAGGCGCATGGTCACATCTTTGGCGGCCGCCGGTCGCCCGCCTTCGCGGCCTGCGGGCGAAATGCCAGCGTAATCGAATATGATCTGCTGATGTCGCTGAAGGGCCTTCATCAATGAGGGTGCGATGACCCAGTACCGTCCCGACAGAAGCGAATTGCTCCTGACCGTGCGCGAATTCCTCGATGCTCTCGCACCGCAACTCGACGGCGAAACCAGATACAGGGCCCAGGTCTGCGCGTTCCTGATCGGAGTGTGCATGCGTGAGCTGGAAGCCGGCATCGGCCCGGAAGACGCCGATCGGGCGGCATGGTCCGGCCTGCTCGGCGGTGCAGATGGCAGCGCCGCCGATCTGAGCCGCCACCTGTGCACGGCGATCCGCGCCGGCGACCTCGATACCGATTTCGATCACACGCTCGACATCGTTCTGGCGCGCACGACCGCAGCCGCCCGACTTGTGCGTCCCGACAAGGTTTCGCCGCATGACGCCCCCTCGCCATCCGTCTCTGGCATCTCCCGGCCTCCTGGAAAACGGCTGACATGATCTCCATCGACCAGCACACCACCATCGGGGATGCCTTCGCACGGGCCGCCATCGCCTACGCGCAACGCCCCTTCCTCGCTGCGCCCGCCGGCGCGCATCGCAGCTATCATCGCAACGGCTACGAGATCGACTATGCGACCGCTTCGCACGAGGTCCAGAGGCTGTGCGAGATCTATTCCGGCCGGGGCTTCGGCCACGGTCACCGCATCGCAATGCTGCTCGACAATCGCCCTGAGCATTTCCTGTACAAGTTGGCGTTCAATTCGCTCGGCATATCCTGCGTGCCGATCAATCCGGACTATCGCGCGAACGAGATCGCCTACCTGCTCGAACATTCCACGGCCGATCTGGCGCTGGCGTCGGGCGATCGCATCGAGCAGCTCGCCGCCGGCCTTTCCGCCAGCGCGCACAAGCCGCCGGTTGCCCTGTTCGACGAACCCGCCTCGCTGCCGCTTGCGGCAACGCCGCCGGGCAGCGATGCCGTGTCGGCGTCCAGCGAGGCCAGCATCCTCTACACGTCGGGTACGACCGGCCGCCCGAAGGGCTGCGTATTGTCGCACGGGTACGAGCTCGAGTCGGGTCTCTGGTACGCCACGCGCGGGGGACTTGCGACGTTCCGCCCGGAAGGTGAGCGCCTCTATAATCCTCTGCCCGTGTACCACGTCAATTCGTCGATCATGTCGTTCCAGTGCATGATGCTGAGCGGAGGCTGCCAGGTGCAGACCGATCGCTTCAATCCCACGCGCTGGTGGCAGGAGATCAGGCAGACCCGCGCGACGGTCGTGCACTATCTCGGCATCATCGTTCCGATGCTGCTCAATGTCGCAGCCTCTCCGGACGATCGCGATCACTGCGTTCGGTTCGGTATCGGTGCCGGCGTCGAGCCCCAACTCCACGACGTGTTCGAGCAACGCTTCGGCTTTCCTCTGATCGAAGTGTGGGGCATGACCGAGATGGTCCGCGTCATCCTCGACAACATTGCACCGCGCCGGATCGGCCAGCGCGCATTCGGCCGGCCGGCCCCCGGCGTGGAGGTCCGCCTGGTCGACAACGAGGACCGGGACGTAGCCAATGGCCAGCCGGGCGAGATGGTCATCCGCCACTCGGAGGCGACACCGCGCCGTGGCTTTTTCTCCGGTTACCTCAAGGACGACAAGGCCACTCGTGAAGCCTGGCGTGGCGGCTGGTTTCATACTGGCGATACGGTGCGGCAAGATCCCGACGGCATGCTCTACTTCGTCGACCGAAAGAAGAACATCATCCGCCGCTCCGGCGAGAACATCGCTGCGGCCGAGATCGAGGCGGCTCTGCAGGCCCATCCGCTTGTGAAGCAGGTCGCCGTTCTGGCCGTCCCGGATCCGCTTCGCGAGGAGGAGGTCTTCGCCTGCATCGTGCTCGCGGATGACGCGGACCCCGCAACAGCCGATGATCTCCTGTTCAAGCATTGCTATGCCGAGCTGGCCTATTACAAGACGCCGGGCTGGATGCTGTTCGTGGACGCGCTGCCGACGACCGGCACGCAGAAGATTCAGAAGCACCACATCTTCGCCGCCGGAATCGACCCCTGTGGTCTGCCGGGCGTACGTGACATGCGCACGCGCAAGAAGCGCAATTCCGCGAGGGCCTGACCATGGGACGCTATTTCGACGAATTCACCGCCGGCGACCGTTACGAAACGCCGGGTCGGACCATCATCGATGCCGATATCATGCAGTTCGCCGGCCTGACCGCCGATTTCAATCCCCTACACACCGACGACGTTTTCGCCGCCCAGAGCGACTTCGGTCAGCGTGTTGCTCACGGCCCGATGCTCATCGGCATGGCCTTCGGCCTCGCCTCTCGCGCCGGCCTGCTCGATGGTGCGGCCCTCGCGCTCCTCGACATCGGCTGGCGTTTCCTCGCTCCGGTTCGTCCCGGCGACACAGTGTCGGCACGGATTGACGTCGCAGAGACGAAGCCGTCGCGCAAAGCCGACCGCGGCGTCGTCACCTTCCGAATTGACATATTGAACCAGCACCAGGAGGTCGCGCAGACCGGCACAGCCAAGATCCTCATGAAGCGCCGGTCCGCCGTCTGACAACCCAAGCTCTTGCGGCGTGCGGCCCTGCAGACAGGGACCACGGTTCGCATGATGAATTTGATCCATCTTGAATGCCGACTAACAGCGCGGCGCACGACAACGGGAAGGCATCGATCCATGACGACAATCCAGGCCGGCGTCGGCAATCATACGAGACCAACGACATTCGGTCTCAACGAGGAGCAGGAGGCCATTCTCCAGCAGGCCGATCGCTTCGCTCGAAATGAACTCTACCCTCTCGCACGGAGGATGGACGAGGACGAATGGTGGCCGCAGGACGCCTTCCCGAAACTGGGCGAGAACGGCTTCTTCGGCGCGACGATACCCGAGGAATATGGCGGAGCGGGAATGGATCTGCTCTCTGCCGGTCTCGTGCTGCAGGGATTTGCGCGCTGGAACCACGCGATGGCGCTGTCATGGGTCGCCCACGACAACCTTTGCGCCAACAATATCTATCGCAATGGAACCGAGGCGCAGAGGCGCAAGTATCTGCCCGAGCTCTGCTCCGGACGGTTCATCGGCGCCCTGGGCTTGACGGAGCCTGGTGCCGGCTCGGATGCACTGGGATCGATGCGAACGACCGCCCGTCGTGATGGAGACTCCTACGTCCTGAACGGCGGCAAGATCTACATCACCAACGGGCCCGTTGCCGACGTCGTGCTCGTCTACGCGAAGACCGACAGAGACAAGGGCGCCCACGGCATTTCCGCCTTCATCGTCGAGAAGTCCTTTCCGGGCTACAAGGTCGCGCAGAAGCTCACGAAGATGGGCTACCGGGGCAGCCAGACCGCCGAACTCGTTTTCGAGGACTGCCGCGTGCCGGCCGAAAATCTCGTCGGTTCGGAGAACGCCGGGGTTTCGATCGTGATGAGCGGCCTCGATCTCGAGCGTGCGATGATCTCCCCATTGTGCCTGGGCGTTGCCGAAAGAGCGTTGGAGCTGTCCATCGACTATGCCCAGACCCGGCAGCAATTCGGCAAGCCCATCGGATCATTCCAGATGGTTCAATCGATGCTCGCCGACATGTACGTGCAGGTCGAGACCATGCGGACCTTCACCTATCGCGTCCTGGCGGAGGCCGCCTCCCTCGAAATCGGCGGCGGCGGCCGAGGTGATATCCACAAGCTGACGGCGGCTTCCGTCATGTATGCTGCCCAGGCCTGTCATGATGTCCTCGACAAGGCCGTGCAGGTTCATGGCGGCAGTGGTTACATCTGGGAATCCGAGATCAACCGGCTGTTCCGCTCGACCAAGCTGCTCGAAATTGGCGCCGGGACGACCGAGGTTCGCAAGATGATCATCGCAGGCGAGTTGTTGAAGTAACTACGTGGGGAGCCGAGACGTCTAATGTCGACTGAAGCATCATCGCCGAAGCTGGGGCTCCAGGACAACGAGCTTGCCATCCATCCGATGTCCTTTGCCCCAGGGCTGTTCGCCGGTCGTGTCGCCGTCGTGTCGGGAGGCGCGGGCGGCATCGGCCGCGCGATCTGTTGGTTGTTTGCGCGGCTTGGTGCTCACGTCTGCGTGGTGGGCCGATCACCGGCAAAGCTGGACCAGGTCGTTCAGCGGCTGACGGACGCCGGACTGAAGGCTTCGGCAGAGGTCGCCGACATCAAGGATCCCGACGCTGTCACCGCCCTGTTCGATCGTCTTTGGTCGACCCACGGTCAGGTCGATATGCTGGTCAACAGCGCCGGTGGACAATTCCCTCAGCCCGCGATCGATTTCTCGGTCAAAGGTTGGAATGCTGTCGTCAACACCAACCTGAACGGCACCTGGTTCATGATGCAGGCGGCGGCCCGGGGCTGGCGGGATCACAGACGCAGCGGCAGCATCGTCAACATCGTCGTGGTGACCACACATGGATTGTATGGCATTGCGCACACGATTGCAGCTCGGTCCGGCGTGATCGGATTGTCCCGTGCGGTTGCCGTGGAATGGGCCCCCCTGCAAATTCGCGTGAACTGTATCGCCCCCGGAGCCATCGAAACCGAGGGCTGGGCGGTTTACACACCGGAAGCTCGGGCGGCCTATCCCCGCTCAAACCCGATGATGCGCCCCGGCTCCGCGTGGGACATCGCTGAAGCCTGCGCTTACATGTCCGGTCCTTCCGGGGCCTTCGTCACCGGCGAGATACTCACCGTCGATGGCGGTGGTCAGCTATGGGGGGAGACCTGGACGACAGGGAAGCCGGAATATTTCAAAGAGTGACCGGAGAAAGCGATTCCAGAGCCTTGCGCGGGCGCTGTAAATCGTTGAGCCCCATAGGGTGATTCTTGGCGATCTCACTCCAACCCGGCGCTTCTCCCTCGTCCCCCGGAAAGCCGGAAGAGGCGCGTGAAAGTGCCGCGAGTCGCTCGTAGCCGGAAGCTGGAGCACCAGAAGGTAACCTTGTCTAAAGGCATCGAGTTACTTCCATTGAAGCGTGCCGTACCGAGTGCCAGAGCGTATTTTGGCGTTTGAGCCCATGTGCTCTTGCTCGGGTCTTCCAACGCCCGACCCGCAACCTGATCTCCAATAAGGATCCCTCGACATTCGAAGCGCAGGCCCAACCGTTCTCTCTGACCATGGATTTTCGCAACTGATAAGATTTGCGACCAAAGCTTATCAGTCAGCCAACAGACTGCATTTTGCCAATTCCTTGTCCGCCAACTGGCTCCTTGGTCATCGATTGGTCCAGCAATGCAAGCCTTGCACGGTGCCGCGACGACTCTCTGTTTGTTCGGCTGCGCTGCTCAATTGGGCTATTCGCAGGCGCGAGTACGTTCGCAAAGAACCCTAAGAAGGAGCCGCCTGACGCGTGTCACACACTGCCAAGATTACTGAAGATAACCCGGCGCTAGCAGATCTAGAGCTATCGTGGTCGACGATCGAATTTTCCGCTGAAGATGGCATCGGTCCATTAAGGTCCCTTCATGAAGCAGGTGATGCCCTGGTCGCGATTGCCTCCTTGAACGAAGACGGACCGACCATTCTAGGAAGCGGCGTCATGGTCGGCCCAGGCCTCCTTATCACCGCGACCCATGTGCTCGAAGAATTCAGGCGGCGCCAAGAGGCGCCGCTCTTTATGACTTTCCTCCCCAGCGGAGCGCGTGCGTGGCGTCCGCTCGACATGTCCGTTTGGACAATGCCCAGTGCCTTCGATGAGCTACGAACGGTTTATTCGGATAGAGTCAGCGACGTCGGGAGCTTGCAAGACTCCATCTCCCTTACGCGGCACATCGCCTTCCGGCTTGCTCACTCCGCGACTCACATCGCGTTGCTCGCTTCACCCTATAAATCAGGGAATCCCGCGCGGCGGCGACTATCTGATCGAAAGCGTCGGCAAAACATGACGCCACACAGCATGACGGCGATGCTGCCGCGGACGTACCACTGGTCTTGCATGGCCGCCATCATGTACGCACCTCACCGCCCACAATTGCGCTCTGAACGGTGAAGCCGGCATCGAGCAACGATCCGATCGTCCCCACGGCTTTCCAGCGGAAAAGCGAGCGGCAAAAGCCATCCTGGGACGGCTGGGGATCGATCTGAGCGCAGGACTCTCCTGAAGACGACGACGCGTTGGGTCAGCTCGGTCCCGGATAGGGATCAGCCGTAGTAAGCGCCGCCGCGTCGACCGCATCTGTGATCCGCATTGACCCCGGCGCGAAATCGCTCGCGGAGGACGGATTCGTCCGCAAACGAGCCCTCCAGTATGAAAACGTTTCCGAGAGCAACAAGCGACTTCGCGCGACGTGAAGAGGGGGCGCGGCTAAGTGCCCGACCGAATATCTCCTGTCAGAAGACGAGAGAACGAACGATTGGGATGCCTTGGGCGCCGGTACCGCCGATGACAAATATTTTCGAGGTAGCTTGCGAAGACATGCTTCTATCCAGGGCATTTAAGCGGTACAAACTGAGCTTTCCATCCAATTAGAATGGTCGAACGGCATGGCCGCTGGACCCTGAGACCGGAAGTTAGCAGGCTCATTCGACAACCGCATCGGCGCGTAGCAGAAGCGACCGAGGAACCGTGAGCCCAAGCGCCTTGGCGGTCTTCAGATTGACGGCGACGTCGAACTTGGTTGGCTGCTCGATCGCAATATCCGCGGGTTTAGCCCCCCGCAAAATCTTATCGACAAGGTCGGCAGCTCGCTTGAATTGGTCAGCGAGGTTCGGTGCGTAAGACATCAGTCCGCCAGCGTCGACGTACTCCCGGGCCAGGAAAATCGACGGCATTTGAGAAACCTGAGCAAAAGTGAGGATCTGATCCCGGTTGGCGAATGTGAGCGGATCGCTCACCACATAAAGAGCGTTCGCTTGGCCATTCACCGCCTCCAACGCCGGGATGATATCCTCGGCACTCCGGATTTCGACCGGGATTACACGAAGACCGAAGGCTCGAGCAGCGAAGTGGACCGCGTTCGCCTCTTGTACAGCCCCGCTGCTGCCAGTATTGACCAACGTCGCTAACCCGCGGAAGTCAGGCACGACCTCGTGCAAGAGTTCGAAAAGCTTGCTGACAGCATCGGTCCGTTCCACAGACAGGCCAGTGACGTTGCCGCCCGGTTGCGCCAAACTAGCGACGAGCCCGGTACCAACGGGGTCGGTCGCCGACGCAAATACGATCGGTATGCTCAACGTTGCCTGCTTTGCCATGACGACCGACTTAGTCCCCGCCGTGACGATGACATCGACCTTGAGCCGGACGCACTCAGAGGCGATCTCGGCGAAACGTTCGGTGCGTCCCTCCGCCCACCAATACTGTATGACGACGGAATGATCCTCGATCCAGCCGAGCTCCCGCAATCGTCCCACGAAGGCGAGAGTTGATTGGCTCTGAGTCACGAGCGTATTCGATCCCAGGAAGCCAATGGTCGGTAACTTGGCTGGCTGTTGTGCACGTGCCAGTGCCGGCAAAGCGCTGGCTGCACCCACGCCGCCGACCATCAAAACGAACTCGCGCCGCTTCATTCAATCACCTCAGTGACGCCGAACGTGACGAAACTCTTGAGTGCGCCTCGGTTGGATTGCCCTCAGTTGGATTGCGCGAGCGCTGGACCGCCCGCAACTATTCCAACAAGGTCGATCGCAGTCTTAAGTTTCTCTTTCGATACTGGATTGCCTTTCACGCGCATGGCTGACCGGTGAGTGGCGCTTCGCCCCCCCCCCAACAGATCGCACACACTCATATTCTTGCGGGCTGAATCCCGCTCTCCGGGCAGAAAGCTCGACAGCAATCAGCTGCGGAAATCAGGATAGAGCTTCTGAGGCTATTCGCACCAGTATACTGAGGTGTAACCACGGGACAGTCTGACCTTCTTGACCACGTTTGCAATGGCCACGGAGCCGTGGAACAATGGCGGTATTGTCGGCTTGCGGGCGACCATTGTCGTAGCGGATGGCTTGCGTGAAGAGGCTTATTCTGGATTACGATTCTTCCAGCTCTTATCCTGAATTCCTGAAAGGCAAGACGCGGCGAGCGCTACACACGGAACATTAGCGCGCTAAGATAGCCTCTCATGGACGCAAACGTCCCGCTGCCGAGCGCTGCTCCATTGCCCACGCAGCGAACCATTCCAAGAAGGCGCTCAATAGCAACACTAACTTTTGCTGAGGGCGCGTCGGACCAGCACTTGCTGTCCACTCCACAAGCGGCCGATAAAGTTGTTCACCGACGTAGTCGGCTCGTTCGTCGCGGTCACCCCTCGGGAAGACTATGAGCCTGAAGGCCCTGAATTAACCCGGCGAAGTTCCTGCCAACACGCAGCGCTTGCGTTTCTCCCTTATTCCTCGCGGAATCGACTACCCACACGAGCGCAGCTGCGGCGCCAGGTACGGATCATTATATGCACGTATAAGCGACTTCCAGACACGGCAGAGCGACAATCGCTGGAGGTTAAAGGGAGAGCGATCATGAAGATTATGGCGGTCGGAACACTTAAGGCTCTCACGCCCGAGCAACGGCAGACATACCTGCCCAAGGAAGTCCCAGCCACGCTCCAGCTTTATCTAGACGGCAAGATGGAGCAGTTCTGGCTTCGCGATCAGGAAAAGGGGGGTTATCTTCCTGATGAATGTCGAGTCAGTGGAAGAAGCGAACAAGCTGCTCAAAGGGATGCCGCTCGGCGGCTCCGGTCTTCTGACGTTTGATCTCATGCCGGTTGGGCCGCTTGCGCCACTTGAGATGCTCATTAAGTAATTTCCTCTGAACTTTGGCATGCCATTGCTCCGAAGGGCCCTTGCCATTCTCTGGATTTCTTGCCGACGAGCTCGCATTCTGATCCGTCGCCCCAAGTCACCGCGAGGTAGCCCCTCTCAATTCTCGCTCATTGTCCTCGGCCTGCGAGAAAGCGCCCCCTTCTGATTCCGTTGAGTGCAGCCAGCGGCGCTACAATTGGAGCGAGCCGCCATCCGAAGCGCTCAATCGAACCGAGCAGTATGCCGCCGCAAATCGTCCCAATGTTGTTGACCACAGCGATATACCCACCGCATTGAGTGCTGAAGCTGAAAGAAAGGTCGGATAGAGCTCCTGCGTAGCGTGACTGTAGAAATTCACGGCGCCATCAGCGCGACCGGAAGCAGATCGAGAGCCGCGCGTTGGCCATGCAGACCGACGCCATTGCGGAGATCAGAGTTGCCAGCAGCACGCCTACGGTGGCCCTGCGCTCGCTACACCTAGGTATAATTGAGGCGGTCGGTTCGCTACCTCAACGTAGCCAATGCACAATCAACCGTCGGGGCTTCCGCGTACTACGGCCCCTGGGAAAGCAACATGATGGCGCTCAACTTCAATGGCGGCAGCCATGCGCAAGATATTCAAGCGCCATGCATATGCCACGGGTGCTCCGCGATATTCTCGGCCTCGTGGCATGAAGCCTGGACGATCTTGCGGTTACGAGTTCGCCAGTCGCAACACGCACGACTGCGAAGCTGAGAGAGGACGAACGACATTGACCGAATCGCAGACGGCCCACGAACGGATCGAGGCTCCGGCGAGTTCGCGAGATCAGGAAATCCCTCAAGCGGCGCAAACGATCACGCTAGAAGACGAGTGGCGCCAGGTTGCTTCGAAGTCTGAGATCGAGGACATCACAATTTGCCGATGGGAAGGTTCGCGGAACTCCAAGTGGCACGAAGCGACGACGCCCGACGGCTGCTATTTCGTAGGCATTGCCCTGAATACCACGCGTGCGAAGCTGACTCGGAAACGCCTGATCATATTCGACGGCAGCATGCCGTCCGGCACGCTGTATGTCAGTGCGCCATCGCGACAGCTGATCGCGCATTTCGAAGAGCCCTGCGACTTCCTGCACTTCCACATATCCGCCGACTATCTCCCGACGCGAAGGTCGCCGGATGGCACCGAGGAACTGGACAACCTCGCTCTGCTGCGCGACCCGCTAACCGCTGGACTAGCCAAGGCGCTTGCCGAGCAGGACAATGCTGTGGGCGAATTTGCGCGGTTATCGGCGAGATCCTGACATTGCGGCTAACCCGTTCCGAAATGCCGCGCGCCAGGGTTAATGCCCTGCCGAAGTGGCGCCTTCGCCGCGTCGAACAGTATATCGCGGCCCATTTCGGGCGAAATATCAGACTGTCCGAGCTCGCCAGCGTTGCCGGCCTGTCCCGGATGCATTTTGCCGCACAGTTCCGCGCAGCAACCGGATATCGCCCGCGCGAATATTTGCTCAACCATCGCATCGAGCGGGCAAAATCGCTGTTGACGACGACGGAAACACCGTTGACGCAGATCGCTCTTGCTGTCGGCTTCAGCACTCAGGCCCATTTTTCGACCGTCTTCAAACGCCTCAGCGGCCAGACGCCAGCGCGTTGGCGCACGACATCCAAGAGCCGGCGGCGTGACGACCAAGCGCCGTCGCGATTGCCCGCTTTCTATCGAGCGGACGCGGCACCACTTCCGGGCCGGTGGCAGAGATGATCTCTGCCAGCACGCAATACCTGACGAACGGCGACCTGAAGGCCATGGACCGGGCGAGCACGCAGGCGCGCAAGCTGTCTGGCGTTAGCGAACCAGGCAACCTCGTGACGCCATCGCTGAGTATCAATACAGTCGTCACTTCGATCAAAATGTTGCTGGGCAACATTGTTAGGTCAGTCCATCGAGCTTCGGCTTTTGCTTTCGTCCGACGAGCTTCTAGTTTCCTGCGACGCGTACCGCTTGGAGAATGCAATCATCAATTTGATGCTCAACGCGCGAGATGCCATGCCGCGCGGGGGGACAATTGCTGGTCCAGACAAGCACAGTAATAGCGCAGGAAGGCATCCCGAACTCTAGCTTTCCTCGGTACGCAAGTATCCGGATCATGGACACTGGCTGCGGATTGCCTGCGGATGTTCTTGCGCGGGCTTTCGAGTAAGCTTACGACCAAGCAAATCCGCGTCGGTCAGCGCGTGGGTCTATGGTCCGTCAATAACTTCATGAACAGCATGAATGGCCACATCGTCGTACAACGCGTCGAAAACGAAGGCATCGGCGGAATTGCTCTTTCCGCTTTGATCTTTCGCGGTCTTGGTCAGCTGCGTTCGTCCTGAGCAAAGCGCGAAAACCAAACTTTCAGAAAGCTTCTCAGGAGAAGTAAGCTATCCCAATTCAATCTCTCGGTTCTACATCTTGGTATAATTGATCGTCCTGCCGCCTCAGCCAATTATTCGCCGATGCAGAACCGGATGGCGAGCTCGGCTTCGAGCAGGTGCCCATTGTTAGAGAAATGACTAGTCGTCTTGCGGTCATCTCCAAATGAACGTCTCCAAGACGATCAACATTCACAACATGATACAATCTTGCATACTGCTTTCCGGTGGCCGCACGAATTTCCAGAGCATTCTAGTCGAGGGCATCAAACCTGTCCGGAAGCATATCGTCTGCTATGTTCAACGCTTTCTTATGCTGGCCACGGCGCTGGGGCCAGTAATCGGACCCGACAAAGCGTCCGAGATCGCAAACCACGTGCTCAATCACGGCCTCCCTTGCGGGGGGCCGCTCTGACGCTCGGCCATGCCATTGCAACTGAATTCGATCGGCTGGTCGACGCGGAAAGTGACCGGACCCTATGTCGGCCAAGCCGACTAAACCTACAGGAATGTCCGATATGACCGGCAACACTCTTGCGTCAGGCTATGCCCTTCTTCGAGACCCACGCCTCAACAAGGGCTCCGCCTTTAGCGAAACGGAGCGGGCGGAAAACGGTCTGGAAGGCCTACTGCCACCGACGCCACTTCGCTTGAGCATCAGATTGCCCGCATCCATCTCGAGCTGGCCAATCTTGAGGTCGATCTTCACAAATATCTGCTTTTGTCCGACCTTCAGGCCCGCAACGAGACCTTGTTCTACGCCGTTCTGATGTCAGACCTCGCTACGTTTATGCCGCTGGTCTATACGCCGACGGTGGGCGAGGCCTGCCAGAAGTTCGATCACATCTTTCGCGCAGCCCGTGGCGTCTACCTGCCGATCACCGCGCAAGGACGACTGAAGGAACTGCTGGCCCATTGGCCTCAAGACGACGTGCGGTTCATCGTGGTTACCGACGGCGAACGGATCCTGGGTCTGGGCGATCTCGGCGTCGGCGGAATGGGAATCCCGATTGGCAAGCTGGCGCTGTATACCGCGTGCGCCGGAATACCACCGCAACTCTGCCTGCCAATCACGCTTGATGTCGGCACCAACAACCACCAACTGCTCGACGACCCACTTTATCTCGGACTTCGCCAAGAGCGGGTGAGCGACATTCGCTATATGGATTTCATTGAAGAGTTCGTGCACGCCGTGCAGGAACAGTTTCCGAAAGCATGCTTGCAGTGGGAGGATTTCGCCAATCGCAACGCGGTCCCGATCCTTGCCAAATATCGCGACGCGATCTGCACCTATAATGATGATATCCAGGGAACGGCAGCGATTGCGCTCGCCGGAATCTATGCCGCCTTGCGCATTACCGGTGGCAAGCTGACGGAGCAGAGCTTCCTGTTTCTGGGCGCGGGTTCGGCAGCGACCGGCATCGCCGAACTGATCTCGCAGGCAATGGCGATCGAAGGTCTCGAACTTGCTGATGCTCGAAAGCGAAACATCCTGTACGATGTCAACGGGCTGCTGACCACCTCCCGCACCGATCTCGGCGATTTCCAGAGACCCTTCGCCCTGGAGCATGGTCCCGTCGCGACGTTCGCGGATGCCGTGAAGACCTTCCGGCCCAATGCCATCATTGGGGTGAGCACCGTCCCAAAGCTGTTCAACCAGCAGGTCATCGAGGCAATGTCCGAGGTCAACGAGCGGCCGATCATTTTTCCCTACTCAAACCCGACTTCGCGTTCGGAGTGCACCGCCGAGGAAGCCTACCGCTGGTCGAAGGGCAAGGCTGTGTTCGCCAGCGGCAGTCCGTTTCCGCCTGTGGAGCTGGATGGCCAGCATTTCGTGCCCGGCCAGGGCAACAACGTCTACATCTTTCCGGCGATGGGCATGGCCATCTACGCCACTGAGGCAAGACACGTCACTGATGAGATGTTCATCGTGGCTGCGAAAGCAGTTGCCGAACAGGTTGGCCAAGAGAGTCTCGATCGCGGGCTGATCTATCCGGCGCAGAGCAAGATTCTGGAAGCCTCGCTTCACGTCGCCGCCCGCGTGGCCACCTTCATCTACGATCACGAACTGGCCGGCGTCCCGCGCCCAGATGATGTCAGGGCGCAGATCGAGGCCAAGGCGTACAAACCCGTTTACGCGTCATGATCACCACCATCCTGAACGGCCTGCTGCCGGTCGCGTTCGTTGTTGCCCTCGGTTGGGTCTCGGGTCGTTTCGGCATCCTCAAACACGCGGATGCCGGCGTCATTGCGACCTATGTCATCCGTTTCGCGCTGCCGTTTTCTCTGTTCGAAGGCGCCCGCTCGACACCGCCGGGACAGTTGCTCAATTTCGGACTGATGGCGACGCTGGCGCTCGGCATCGTGGGCACCTTCGTGCTCGCACTAGCGCTCGGCAAGTACGTGTTCGGCCATGACCTCAAGACTGCCGCAATCCAAGCGCTGGTCTGCTCATTTCCAGACATGGCTTACTTCGCCGCACCGGTTCTTTCGGCGCTATACGGCCCGTCCGGCTTTTTGGCCATTCTGCTGGGAAACCTTGTGGTCATGATCATCTTGCTGCCGGCGACGATCATTCTCACCCACATATCGGACGCCCACGCCGGGGGTGACGGCAACAGCGCGATCGTTTTGAGTAGTGTCCTCAGTGCCGTCAACAACCCAATCGTCTGGCTGCCGGTGTTGGGGGTCCTGCTGAGCCTTACCCATGTGACGCTGCCTAGCCCGCTGGGTCTGTCCGTTGAGACCGTCGCGAAGTCCGCTGGCGGAACGTCGCTTTTCGCCCTGGGATTGATGTTGTATGGCGAACCGATCCGGCTCAATGCCAATGTTTTCGCCAATATCGCGGTCAAGAACCTAGTTCAGCCGCTGCTCGTGTTGGGAGGCGCACTGATTTTCGCCCTGCCCCAATACATTTCGCAGCAAGCGATCCTCACCGCAGCCGCGCCGTCGGCCACTGCGGCCTCGATGTTCGCCTTGAAAAGCGAGGTCTACACCGCTGACGCCACTTCGACGGTGTTCATTAGTACAATTCTCGCTATCGTCACTGAGGCCATCCTAATCGCCGTCTTGCGAACGTGAGGTCGGGCCGACCTGAGCCCGACCTCGATTATCCTCGAACAGATCGCGGAGAGAACCATGGCAATTCAGCTGATCTTTTAGACGCGCCGCGGAGTTGAGCGAGGCCGCGAAGGCGGAGCAGCACGACGAAACGCGCGCGAGCCTTTCAAAATGGCAGAGCTCTGCAGCCATCTCGCCGAAAGCGAAGCGTGGCTGGCCGCTCAACCGGTTTCGCTGGCGGGCATCGGGCGACTTGCTCAGGTCGCAACGTGTTAACGCCTCCATTGTCCACGAGGCAAACCAGCCGCTTACCGGCGAGGCTGCCAACAGTCACGATCAACCTCATCAACAATGGCATAGAGGCGATGGAGAACATTTTCGACCGAACGCTGAGAATGATCGCTAGATCCAACAGGAAGCAGCGATAGCGCCGTAATCGTGGAAGATCGCGACTCGGGACCTGGTATCGATCCCGCCAACATTGACAACCTCTTCGATGCGTTCTTCGCAATCAAGCAGGGCGACTCGGCATCGGCTTGTCGATTAGCCGCCCCCTCACCGAAGCGCAGGAAGGACGTCTGACGGCAGAACGCAACCTTTAGGATCTCGCTTCCCGCGGTTATCTAGTTGGCGAACCCGGGGTGCACGTCGAGGGCCACGCTCGAGTGCGAGACCGCTTTAACAGCCGCTTCTCACCACAAATGCCCGCTTATTGTGCGAAGCGTCCGGCAACTCTTAAGAGCTTCCGACCGACATAACGACAAAGCACGCAGGCTTCGTCAAGCCATCTTCAAACGGCTTGAAATGCTATCTCCGCTCCCTGGTTTGTTTATTGGATCAGACACAAAGGATTGGCAATGAGGCTACCTATAAACGCAGCTGTTTTGGCAGCGCTGAGCAACATGCCAGAAGCGAGCGCGAGCGGTGTCAGCGCGTTCGATGGTGGTTGGCATTTGACTTTTGAAACACGGACGGGGCCTTGCGATGCAAGCTATGATTTCGATGTGAACATTCTCAACGGCAACATATCGCACCCGACTCTGGTTAGGTTTCGTGGTCGCGTTTCGCCAAACGGCGCGGCCCGCGCCTCCGTGACCGTGCAGGATAAGCATGCCTCCGATTGCAGCCGACCCGCGGAGCGGTATCATGGAGGGGCCATTCTGGTACAGGCCAAGTGCAACAGAACATGGACGGCACATAAGACCTAAACATTTACATGGACCAGGAACGAAGCGGCGCTTCCTTCGACGCAAAACTGACGGACCTTGTCGGCGACGAGTGGCAGACGGCCCCGCAAATTCAACGTTTGTCCGGTGGTGAAACATTGATAGTGGCCAAAGCCGTCGACCGTCTGTGGGAAGCTGGACGGATCGATCGAGGAACGCGAGAGATCGGCATCGGCCCGAAGCGCAAATCTGGCGGGGCTCAATTCCGCCGGATCAGATATCGAAGAACTCCCCGCAAACGTTGAAGCCTCGACAATGCCGCAATGCGAAACGTTCTTGTTAGCGGGGTTTCTTCCTCGGAGGCTTTCGGACGCCGGCCGCCCGAATGTGGCGCGCCGTCAATCACGCAGCCGGCATCCGAAACCGCTTCACAGAAGCGGTCGCTCACTCACTTATTTCCGATGGCGGCGGTGGCCGACGTTGAACGAGTTCTCAGGAGTAATGCGAAAAGGATGAGATGTACGCACAGTAGAAGGGGCACATATACGGTCGGAATGTAAAACGTAGCGCCGAGTGCCGAGGGGAGGAAATTCGCATCAACGAGGCCTTGGTAGAATGCGAATAGAAGATCTCCTGCACCCCACAGGTTAAAGATCCAGAGCGCGGCGTATCCCGCCCGCTTACGCAAGAGCATTAGGGCCACCCAAGCGAGTACGACTGCAAAAAGGTCGCCCAACGCACCAGCCACTGCGAAGGCTCGGGGCAGCGAGCCCGCAACACCAGGAACAAGAAACGATGCGCCGACGAAGCGAAATACATTAACGTAGAGCAAAGGCGCAGCCGCATCCGGCAATGAGCGGGATCGGATCAATGGCCAGATGTGGCGATAACAAATGGCTCCCCACGCAACAAAGCTGAACGCGACACTGATTCCAAAAATTGCAAAATCTGTCATAGGACCTGCCCAACACGGAGTTCACTTTTGATTGGAAAGTAATCTGGAACCGCCCACAGCGGCTTACATTTACTTGGCGATTCTGACTTCACGGAATGATCAGCGCGAGCGCCGCCTACCTGCCTGCCACCCTTCGGAAGCGGGCGGCTGAAGAATGACCTGCCGGAGCTTCTTGCCGGATACTACGACGATCACGAAATTCAGTTTTCCGTTTTCGGCCAACAGGCCTGCGCTGATCGCGCTCCCTGAGGCGTTACGTTCGGCCACGCGCACCGCGTCCGCAATCTCCAAGCTGACGGATCTGAACGCAATGAGATTTCTTCGGCCGTCGTTTCCAGATTGGCAAAGTCGGACTCGGTGGCCACGGCCATCATCCGTCCCGTTGTTGTATCAATCATATCTTCCCAGATATGACCCCGTCTGATCGACTTCACCCGATAGACTGCAGTGCGCCCGGTCGCATCGAAGCTGATATCGACAACCCTCGCGCCGAAATGGCACTTGCCGGCTATCTTTAGCGCCTCCTGCAAAGACATATCGGCGGTTTCAAAACGCTCAAGTTCTCTTCCTTCCTCTTCATCTGCAACGCCGTTCCGATCGGCACCGCGTTCACTCTGCGCTGGGGCAGTAGTTAGGTCCACTCGAACGTCGGCACGCGTTGGCACGACAAGGATGAACCACAACATCGCCGCAAGCAGGCGAATGCGCGACGGGCAATATTGACGACCGTCATCCGACATGCGCAGCCGATGCGGCAGCCCTGGCTGCGTGCACGCTCCTCATGTCAGCATTCCTTTGGCAACTTGTTCAGGGTCATCGATCTGGAGCCAATGCCCTGCCTCAATCATCAGAAGCGACGATCGTTTGAGATGGGATCGCAAATCCTCCACCCCTTTCGGATCGAAGTAGGGGTCGTTTTTGCCCCAGATAAGCTTGACCGGGAGGTCCATGGCTTCCAGGGCAGAGAGACGCGCCGTGTTTTGGGTGACTTCCGCTATGATTTGCGAAGCCATCTGAACGAAAGCTGGCGCAGAACTCGGTTGTTGCAGAAAGCTGCCGTTGATGATGGGAGCGAGGAAAGTCGAAAACCGCTCCCTCTGTCGCTCGACGAGAGCCTCTCTGAAAACGCTCTGTTGAAACTGGAGTAGCCAGGCGAACTGCTCGGGGTTCTGCCCAATGGAGAGAGCAAGCGCCTCGAGACTGGGGGTCGCGAACAGTTCGACCAATTCCGGAAGCCGCGCACCTGGCGTTGCGTGGTAGAACGTATTGAGGATGCAGAGCGACGCAACATGGTCAGGGAATTCCATTGCAAAATTAATCGCCGCTGGACCACTCGCATCATGACCGACAGGAATTACTTTGCCGAGATTGAGGGCCTCGACGACCGCTTTCAGGTCATCGATTTGCTGCTTGAATCCATAGATGCCGCTGGCGGGCTTGTCGGAGGCGCCGTATCCCAGGAAGTCGAAGGCAACCACCCGCCGCCCCGCACCGACCAGGTGTGGGATCAGGAGGTCGTAAATATGCAGATTGTCAGGGATGCCGTGCATAAGCACGAAGGCGGGCCCGGATCCCGCATACTCCCGCGCATAGATATTTCCCCGCTGGCGCCCCACAAAATGCGCCGTGAACTGCTCCGCCCTCGCGCTTGACGATGTCGCAACGCTGCCAACAATCACAGACGTTGCTGCGGCTTTGAGGATGGAGCGCCTGGAGAGGCTGCTCATGCGGTCGTCTCCTTTTAAATCGTCCTTGGTGAAGGCGCAGACCTTCTTGTTTCTCGGCCGCACTTCTAACCCGTTCGCATCGCCGAATCCCGCACATGCAATGCCAGGCTCACGACATCGCATACAAAGAATGTTCAAGACGTCAGATCCAAACGTCTCTTTTCAGAGGAGAGGAGAAAGCCGACCGCGGCAATTATACGTAGGTGTACGGCATCAAAGACCAAATCAGCGACCTTCGTGATTGAGTCCTGTGCGACAACGTGGATTACGATTGTCCGCCAATCCCAGGATGGAAGGCACACCAATGTATAGTATGACCAGAGACGCCTGATCGTTAGACCGCCGAGAGAGTTGGCAGATCCTGAAAATGTACGAGCTTGCGAGACTGCACGTCGCGCAGTTTTTATGTGCGATTCATGCCTCGCATTTTGGTCTCCGACGTTCCCGCTTAATTCGGCCTAAGGCAGGACCTCCCCATGAAGCGAGTCAGCCTTGTCTGCTTTCTTCGCGGCTTGCGTAGAGTTAAGATGTCGTCACGACCGAGCGCGATCTGGCGTCATCATTTGCCTGGAAGCGGGCCTCAACACTGCCTACATTGGCTGAAAAATGAGTAACGCCCTTCACGCTCCAACCGACACGACAACGGCGCGAATCGCAGAAGAAGCGCGTTCGCCCTCGCACCCTCGTATCGTTGTGGCAGCGACGATCTTGGCATCTAGCCTGGCGTTCATAGACAGTTCAGTCGTCAACGTTGGGCTACCGGCGATCGGTCGGACTTTTCACGCAGATCCCACCGGCCTGCAATGGATCATCAACGCCTATTTGCTTCCTTTGAGCGCGTTACTTCTTCTCGGAGGTGCGGTGGGCGACCGGTTCGGGCGCCGTCGTGTTTTGATCGCGGGGGCTCTACTCTTCTGCGTCGCTTCCCTGGCCTGCGCGGTGGCGCCGACTCTCGTGTTGCTGCTGGTCGCTCGATTCGTTCAAGGTGCCAGCGCCGCCATGCTGATGCCGAACAGTCTCGCCATCCTGGGCCAGAGTTTCTCGGGAGAGGCCAAGGGCCGCGCTATCGGTATATGGGCGGCGGCTGGAGCCGCGGCGGCGGCCGTCGGGCCTCTTCTTGGGGGATGGCTCATCGATCAAGCAAGCTGGCGCCTTGCTTTCTTGATCAACGTTCCGCTGTCACTGGCGACCACGCTGCTCGCTTCCCGCTACATCGATGACGACGTCGACAAAAATGCCGACAGCCTCGACTGGTTGGGCGGTGCGCTCATCACTGCGGCCTTGGGCCTGACAACCTGGGCATTGACCGACGCATCGGTTCGGGCCTGGTCTCCTTCCACGCTCACTGCCTTCGGCGCGGGAATACTCGTTTGGCTCCTGTTCGTGTTTGCACAGCGACGGCTCGGGGGGGCGGCCATGATGCCGCTGTCGTTGTTTGCGTCACGGAGCTTCGTCGGCCTCACTCTTCTGACCTTTCTGGTTTATGGTGCGCTCGGAGGTATGTTCGTGCTGGTGCCATTTGTATTGATGCAAGCAGGCGAATACAGCGCTGCGCAGGCTGGCGCCGCGCTGCTGCCGCTACCGCTGGTCGTCGCTGTGGCGTCGCCTGCCGCCGGTGCGCTTACGACCAGGGTTGGGCCACGATCGTTGCTAATCGTAGGCCCGGCCATCGTCGCGGACGGCCTTCTCTTGATGATGCGGATCGGTGAGGACTCCGGCTATTGGTTTGGCGTGCTTCCTGGGATGCTGGTGGTTGCGTTAGGAATGGCATGTGCGGTCGCCCCGCTCACGACGGCCGTTCTCATGACGGTCGACAGGGTCCACACGGGTACAGCGTCCGGCCTGAACAGCGCGGTTGCACGTACCGGCGGCTTGGTTGCGACGGCCCTGATCGGGCCCGTTTTAGCCGCATCGGGACCAGATTTGCTGCACGCCTTTGGTCTCGCCGCAGCGATTGGCGCCGCGATCTGCTTCGTGGCGGCGGCGAGCGCCGCGATGTTGATTGCACCGGCAGAGGCCAAGCGCTTCCGATCGACGTCTTAGCTCATTGCTTCGGACGACCTGCGGCTCGCGCATGAAAAAGTTGACCTCGCGACGCCGCAAATACGCGAGGTCGGACACGGAAGAAGTCAACCAGGCACCGCAGAACCAAGTGCCCTCCCAGGCTGAAGGCCAGCCTTTCGCTGGACTCAGTGGCAGCTTGTTTCGCTTTTCGCCTGGCGACGACTATCCTCATTGCCGAGGTCCCGCGTCGACTATCCGTTCTAGAGCCTGCCCTTCCTTCGATCCTCATTGCTCTTCAGGATCGGCGGTTCGTTACGCATGTTCCCTGGCTGAATTCTCTCCCAAAGACCACCCTTTCCCAGCTCTCTTCCTCGCTTGTCTTCGCGCCTGAGCCATTCTTCGACAGTTCTGATGCGATTGGGATGGATTTCATCCAGCAAGGCGTAGTCCCGCTTGATGATTCCGTGCTTCCAGAGATTCCAAAAGCCCGTGAAATTTTCGCGGAAATTCATCGTGCTCTTGTCTTCCGGATTTGCGTTATATCCTGCAGGCGCGTTGGCGATGAATTTCAGTGGACCGTTCCAATACGTCGTGAGGTCGGTGTCGATGTACTGTGCGGGCTTACCGGTGACTTTGGAGAAGGCCGTGGCAAGATTGGCATAGGCGACATGCTCGATGGCGACTTCAAGGTCCATGCCATTTGCGCGCTCGGGATGATCAAAGAGCCAGCGAACGTAATAGCCGCAATCTTCGCTCGCCGCGTGCACCACAGTTCCGCTGCCAAGCGGCACCCGCCATGTGGCGACACCGTCTTCGATAGCGGGCGACATCGGCATCATCGGCTGAAAGGCCATCTCGATATATGGTCCTGAAGTAAACAGAGCCGCCCCCATACGATCCCGGTTGGTCTGATTTTGGAACAGGATCCACTCTCCGATACGACCCTTTCCATCATAGTGACCGCTACGGAACCTTGAATCATAGCCCGACTTCTTCAGGCCATAATCGAGATTTCCGTAGACGAATAACTTGATGCCCTCTTCGATGGCGATTTCGTAGGTGCGGATGGCCCAATAGGTTTCGGTCTTTTCGCCCGTGTTGAACCCGTCGATATTGATGAATGCCCCATCGCAACCGCGAAATCCTTCGCGCAAGACGGCCTCGTCCGCGAACGAACCTTCGACGACTGAAACGTTTCCGAGAGCCGCCAGGGATTTTGCGCGACGAGAAAAGGGATCGCGGGTAAGCATACGAACGGAGTATCTTCCATCTGCGACCAGAGCCCGAACGATCGGGATACCCTGGGCGCCGGTACCGCCAATGACGAATATCTTGGATGTGACGTGGGAAGACATGTTTCTCTCCAGGCATGTTGGTTCGTCGCGATTCCGGATTCCCGCCATCGCGCCATTCGTAATTGTCTGCTGAACCTGCAGGGCTGCTCGCTGCAGCCAGCCGGTCTCGCTAGGAGGAGGGCTTAAAGGCTGCTACGTTCTTCTCGACGAATTCCTGCACGGTCATGGGCTTTTGCCCGGTCACCTTCTCGACGTCGTCCGAGTATCGGTCATAGCGATTGTCCCGGTGGAGTTCGGTCATCGTCGAAACATGGGACACGACGTGAGGAGGCAGGCCGAGCGTGGAAAGCTTGCCCGCAAAGATATCGGGCGGGACATTCACATAAGTGATCGGCCGCCCAAGCGCGAGAGAGAATTCGCGCGCGATGTCCTCCACGTTCTGGGAGACCGGTCCCGTCAGATGGTAGGTCTGACCGATATGCCGGTCCGGAGCGACCAGGATTTCAGCCACCACTCTCGCGACATCGTAAGCAGCAATCGCGGAATTCTTTCCCGCCCCCAGCGGCGCCAGGATCTTGCCTTGCGCGGCGACGGCACCGGCAAGCTGAAGAAAGAGTCCCTCCATGAAGGCGGTCGGCCTCACTTCCACAACGGGCAATCCAGACCATGATAACACCTGTTCGGCCAGCCAGTGTTGCTTCTGCTGCGGGCTCGACGTCGTCTCGGAGATGCTCATTTCCTTGACGGTCATTTGCGACATGTTCACGAAGGCCTTGACATCATGATGCTTCGCGACTGCCGCGACATTGACGGACGCCTCGAGATAATGCGCGGACACGGACATGCCGAAGTAAAGACGCTCGCACCCTTCGATCGCCTGATGCACCGCCTTCAGATCCAGGAGATCCCCGACAACGACCTCTGCTCCCAGCGCGCGCAAGGCGGCCGCACGGCGGTCGTCCGTGCGTACCTGCGCACGAACGCGGAAGCCGCGCGCAAGCAGCAGCTCAGTTACGTTCCGGCCGACGGATCCGACCTGACCGGCGGCGCCGGTGACGAGTATCGGTTTGCTGTGATTCACTGACGGCACTCCAATCCTTCTTCAGTTCGTGGTGCGGGTTTCCAAAAACGTCGCGAATCGCACACTGGGCGCCCCGTCTGAATTCCCCACGCCGTAGCCTCACTGCTGTTGCCGCCACGATTCGCCGTAGCGGGTGAGAATCCTTTGGATCATCGCGATGGATTGCTGTTCCTGGGTGAAAACGGCCCGGGCGGAGCGGCCTTCAGCAAGGCCGCTAACAGTAAGGCGGCAATCGCGAACCACACCGTCAACCAGAAGCCGTCGATATAAGCGAGCGTGTTGGCTTGGCGCTGGACCAGGGATGACAGGACGCCGACCGCGCGCGCCGGCGCGAGTCCGGAGCCATAGCTGCTGAAGTCGCTTGCGACTTTTGCAAGAAACGCCTGCACACCCGCGTCGCCCACGGCGACATGACGGCCCAAATCGCTCGAAAACATCTGTTCCCGCGTTCGCAGCCAGGTGCTCATGACCGAAGCTCCGACCTCGATGCTGCCCAACCTGATCACCTGGATGTACGCCGCGAAAGCAGTCGACCGCGCAGGATCGGAATTGGAGAGAGCGACAATCATGGCGGGGAAAAGAGTCAGGGACTGCCCGAGTGATTGCAAGAGCATGGACGGGATGAAGTCTCCGGTTGACCATTCGTCCGTCAGCCGGGTTCCGAGAAGACCGGCCATGGCGAACGCGAACAAGCCAGCCAGAAGTACCCATCTCGGATCCACGCGGTGAACCAGATAGATCGAAATCGGCATGACCAGGATCATTGGCAGTACGCCGTAGAAGAAAAAAAGCGAGCCGAGTTGAGCAGTGCGCAGTTGCGCGACCGACAAGAGAAAATTGGGCGTTAGCAATGAACCCGACAGGCTGGTCAGTACATAGAGCGTAACGACCACGAAGGCCACGCCGATGTTGCGCGAAAGAATGACGTCGGCCGCCGCCCAAGGCTTTTGCACCACCGCTTCGTTGATGAAGAAGCCCGTGACAAGAAGCGCACCGCAGCCCAGCAGCGACATAACGGTTCCAGAACCGAGCCAATCGAGGCGATTTCCCTGGTCGAGCCCGGCAAAGATCATTGCCATCCCCACGCCGAGCAGCAGCATGCCACCCCAATCGGCGCCGGCCAGCACGGTTCTGTTAACTGGGACGCTCGGGATGCCAAGATATACGAAGAGCCCCATCAACGGGGCTATCAAGACGTCCTGCCAATAGAGCCAATGCCATCCAACGCTATCGACGTAGAAGCCGACGATCGCCACGCCGGAATTCAGCGTAAACCCGACGCGGAAAGAGTAGACCGCAATCGCGGGAACCCACCATTTGACAGGCAAGCTCCGCAGGATAATGAGCAGCGTTGCGGGGACAAACGTCGCCAACAAGAGACTGTGGACGATGTTGAGGGCCAGCAGGGCAGGATAGCTCTGAGTATAGGGGATTGAGAAAGAGATCAGCGCGTAAAGGAGGCTCGGGATTCCCAGGACGCGCCGCAGGCCCAAGACGGTCACCATCCAGGCCACCGCCGGTGCAATGATGATCTGTGATGCCGTCGACGCAGTGCTCAACCACGCCCCCTCGTCATAGCTGAGAGAGTAGGCACCACGCAAATCAGGCAGAGCCATCGAGAAGAGGCGCGTATCGAAGTTCGCCAGAAATGAGCTCACGATAACGGCGGCAACGGCGAACAGTGGCCGGCTCGCCGCACCAGCGGCCGGGCCCGGGGCTGCCGCGATCGAGCTAGTCACGGTCATGACGCGCCTCATCCGCTCCGCCAGTTCGCTCGGCGACGAAGACACGGGTGGTCGCCGACATTCCAGGCCGAAGATCTGTGACCAACGCCTGCCCCGGATCGAATTCGATGCGGACGGGAATTCGCTGGATCACCTTCGTGAAGTTTCCGGTCGCATTGTCGGGAGGCAACAGAGCAGATTGCGAGCCGCTCAGCGGCGCGATGCGCTGGACGCGCCCGTGCAGTTTCTTCCCCGAAAAGGTATCGACGACAATCTCGACATTTTGACCGGTCTTCATCTGGCCGAGCTGCGTTTCCTTGTAGTTGGCGATGACATAGACATCGGGCAGCGGCACCAGATCGATCAGATTGGTCCCGACATTGACATAGTCACCCTGCTGGACACGACGCTCACTGACGACACCATTGAAAGGAGCTGCGATGGTCGTGTACCCGAGTTGCAGTTCGGCGGCCTGGAGTACGGCACGCGCACTCAGAAGGTCCGCGGCCCGTTGTTGCTTCATCCCCGCCAGCACCTCAAGCTGATGGTGCTGGGCCGCAATCACCGCCGCGTTCGTCTTCACGTCGGCCTGCGCTTTGGCATAGGCGGCGACCGCTTGCTCGAATCTCTGATGCGTCCCGGATTCGGTCTGATTCAACGATCTCTGACGAGCTTCCTCCTGCTGCGCCGCCACCTCCATGGCGAGCGCGGCCGTGCGTTGCGCCTCCGCCTGCGCGATCGTTGCGTACTGAAGTTCAATCTCGTTCGATACATTGCCGAGCGCGGCGATACCGGCTTCCACGTTCGCTTTCGCTTGCGCGACGCGGGCGGCATATTCGGCTGGATCAACCTGGACAAGCAGATCGCCCGCGTTGACCCGCTGAAAGTCATTCACGGCGATCACCTGGATCGCTCCGGATACACGGGTGCCTATTCGGGACGTCTGGGCGCGCACGTAGGCGTCGTTTGTCACCTGAACAGGGTCAGCGCCGACCCAGCCATCCCAATTGACGGTGGAAACGAACACAACGGCCACGGCAGCGACGACGGCGACTGCCGGGATCAGAAACCGACGCAGTGACTGCGACGTCGCTTGCGGGCTCGACGGCGGCGCGATCTGTTCCAAGGCACGCTCCAAATGCTGCCGGCGCAGCAAGCCGCCTGGACACAAACTCTCATGTCGGTCGGGCTGCGGTAAAATGGCTCTCCAGCACGATCGGTTAGGCCAAGATCTCGTATGCGAACACTATACGTAGATATCGGTCGGCCTATTTGGCTAAGTCGCGCGCACCGGAGCGTATCCGATCGCCCCTCACCTCGCCATGTCGAGCCACCACGCTACGTGCGTGACGCAAGGGCGCGGCAAGCCAAGCTGCTCGAGGCCCACCCGGATAAATTCGGGCGAAAGTGAAAAACTCTCCCAGACGTACATCCCGCAAGGGCGATATGGCCAGAAAGGTGGGATCTATGCCCTACGAGCGGGAGTCGGCAAGCCCTAGAGTGGCTCCGCAACGTTTGCCAAGATGGCTAGAGGCTTGACTTGCCGACCCAACCATCCATCTATCGCCGCAAGGCGAGCAAAGGGATTCAATCAAGAGCAGAAACGGAATGTCGAGAGCAGAGCCTTACAGGCAGATCCCGTATGGGAAGCGAGAGTTTGGCGAAAACGCTGAGAAGAAAGACCTTTCACCGGTCGTCTATATCATCGATGACGACGAGGATGTTCGCACTGGTCTCGCCAATCTCCTGGATTCCGAGAACCTTGCCTCGGCATCCTATGCATCGCCACAAGATTATCTTGCTGCCTGGAAGCCCTCTGACGCCGGTTGCATCATCCTCGATATTCGTTTTCCCAACGAAAGCGGCCTTGATTTTCAAGCGCAGCTTCGCGAGCGAAGCATCGCTCTTCCCGTGATCCTGGTTTCGGGCTTCGCCGATGTGCACTCATCGATTCGCGGCCTAAAGGCCGGCGCTTTGGATTTTATCCTCAAACCCTATGATGACAGGCAACTGCTGGCCGCCATAGCAAACGCGTTCGAACGCGATGCCTTGCGCATCAGCCGCGCTCGCGAGCGGGCGACTCTGGCTGGCTGTTACGTCACACTGACATTGCGCGAACAGCAGGTGATGGCCCTCGTTGTTCGCGGCCTGATGAACAAGCAGGTTGCGGCAGCTATGAATTTGAGCGAGATAACGGTCAAAGTCCATCGCGGCAACATGATGCGCAAGATGGGCTTGCGGACGGTTGCCGATCTCGTGCGAGCGGCTGACATGGTGGCCGAAATGCAACTGTCGACCAATGTCGGCACCGACCATTCACGCAGTATCGGATGACTTCGAACGGTTGCCCCGAGCTCACTCGAGTTCGAGGCGGCCGATCCGTGGTGAACTCTGCACTGCGAGTCTCGGCGTACCGTCAGATCGGCCTGAAGCGCCGCAGCGCCAACATTGCGAGGACCGCGATGACGAGCAGCACTGCGGCTTGAGTGACCAGAAAGGGCACTTCTGTCTGAGTGGGCGCCAGGGCTCGAAGAAAATCTATCTTCAGGAAGCCCTGAATGACAAGAACGACCACGTTGAAATACAGCGCAAGTGAAGCCGAAACGACGTAGGCCGGTCTCCACCCTCCCTGAAGATGTCTCGCATAGAGCGCGACAATCGCGACCAGCAGGCAAAGCAGGGATATTGCCCCCACGATGTGGGAAGGCAAGACGGCTTTTGCCGGAAAGAGATATCCGGTCGCGCTGGTGACGACTGTCGTCGTCAGAAACGTCGCCGTAACAGCGGGAAGGCCAGGCCTCGCAACCATCGCCAACATGGCATAGGCGCCCGTTGCTATCCCCACTAGGCTGATCAGCACGTGAATTGTCGTGAACGTTTGGAGGCTCATTCCTAGAATCATGTTTCACCCGATGAAAGCGAACGGCTGTGGCTCGTCACTGCGAGCGCATCGTCGCCCAACAGAATGCGACGGATTTCTCGTTCCCGGACAATTATACGGAAGTGTACGCGGGCGAGGACCCGTTCGCCCATGCTGGGAGCGCTCATCCGCTGCTGTCGCCATGGACAAGTATGCGACGATATCATCGTATAATTGAAGCGCCTGCACCGCATACCCAAGGTCGGCATTTCGAGCCGGCGCCGGCACGGCGGCCGCCAGCTCGCGAGATTTGGGGGCTTCAAGGTGGAGATACGCAGCGCCGTCCCGATACCCAATTGGCATAAATTCTGGGCCAACGCGTCGAAGCCCTTTGTAGCCGCCGCGAGCAACGTCAGGATCCGCAATCCGTTGCTCGCAATTTCGATTGTCTTCATTTCGGTCTCCGTCTTCATATTTGATACAATCACGCCTCGACCGATCGGCGTCGTCTACGTCGTCGCGCTGCTGATTGCCGGTACATCCGGTCGGCGCGAGTGGATCATTCGGACGTCCATCCTTGCTGTCGTGTTCCTGCTCCTGAGCAACTTCATCAATCAAGGTGACGGTCCGCGCTGCGTCGTCCGGATCACCGCTATCCTGATCGTAACGGGCCTCACTCTCCGGAACACCGCCGCTTCGAAGCGATTGATCGAACAGGCGCGTCTTCTCGATCAAACCCACGACAGCATTTCCTCCTACGATCTCGATGGACGCATCACGTCCTGGAACAAGGGAGCCGAACGGCTTTATGGCTGGTCGTCCGAGGAGGCCATACAGTCGATCTCACACGACCTTCTGCGGACGCGCTTTCCACGGGATCGCGGATTGATCGTCAAAGACCTCGCCAAACGCGGCTCGTGGAGTGGCGAACTGAGGAACACGTCGAGGGACGGAAGGATCATCGTCGTCGATAGCCGATGGTCGCTCGTAAGGGACGACACCGGGGTGCCGGTCTCGATACTCGAAACATCGAATGACATTACCGCGCGCAAGGAGGCAGACGACGCCACCAAGCAGAGCGAGATCCGCTATCGGACGATCTTTGAAACGACCGGGGTCTCGATCTGGGAATGCGATCTATCCGAGATCAAGCAGCGGATATCGTTGTCTCTCGCGAACAGGACGACGGATCTCACGAGCTTCCTACGCGACAATCCGGAAGTGGTGCGCGAGGCCATCCGCCTGATGAAGGTCGTCGATGCAAACGAAGCGAGCGTTCGACTGTTTGGCGCCGAGACGAAGACGGAGCTTTTCGCAGCCCTCGGCACTATATGGCCGCCGCACAGCGAACAGATCTTCGCCGAAGCAATGATTGCGAGTTGTACAACCAGATCACGATTCCAGAGCGAAGCCGCGCTTCGGACCATCGATGGACGTCCGCTCGAGCTCGCCTTTTCGACAGCCCATCCAGTCAGCGAGACCGAAAATAACACGATATTCCTTTCAATGGTCGACATCACCGAGCTCAAAAAGGCCCATGCTGCGCTCCACTCCCTTCAGATCGAATTGGCGAATGCCAGCCGCCTGTCCAGCCTCGGCGCCTTGACCGCTTCCATCGCTCATGAGGTCAACCAGCCGCTCGCGGGCATTCTGGCCAATGGCCAGGCAGGACTGAGATGGTTGCGGCGCGAACATCCTGAAATCGACAAGGCCGGGCTATCGTTCGAGAAGTTGATTGCCGACGCGAAGCGCGCTGGGAAAATCATTTCCGGCATTCAATCGCTGGCAAAGAACCAGCCACCGAACAAAGCCATACTTGGGTTAAACGATCTCATCAGGGACAGCCTGGCGCTGCTCGAGGGCGAGCTCAACACGGCGGGCGTCGAACTATCGCTGGACCTGGCAGATGGGCCGAGCAATGTCTACGTCGAGCGCGTTCAGTTCCAGCAGGTCATCGTCAATCTCGTTCTGAACGCGATCCAGGCGATGTCGGATACCCACGACGGGCAGCGATTTATCCAAGTGGCATCTTTTGTCGAAAGAGGCTGCGCCGTTGTTACTGTGTTGGATACAGGCCCAGGCATTGCGCCCGAGATCAAAGATCGACTTTTCATGCCGTTCAGCACCACAAAGAACGGCGGCATGGGCCTGGGTCTGTCGATCTGCGCGACGATAATGGCGCGACAGGACGGCCGCATATCGGCGGACACCAACCGCAATCGAGGCGTCATGTTCAAAATCGAATTGCCTGCGGTCCAACGCACATAGGCTTAATGCGTCCTGACCGCTGGCCAACGCTTGGTCAGGTCACGCCTGCGGGCAAGTCCGGAGATCCCGTGGTCGGCCAACGGCCCTATTCCGCGAGCAGAAGGTTGAGCGGCCGCAGCGGCCCCAGTGGGATCAACTCGAATTCCATCATCCCGGCCTTCCTCAGCGGCAGCTCGTCCAGAAGAGCGCGGGCACGCTCGACGTCCGTCATGTTGAGGATGAAGACGACGCCGGGCGCTGCGGTCTGTGAAAACCATTGGTCGATGTAACCGCCGAGATGAAGCCGCACAGTTTCGCGAACCTCCCGGGGCATCGTCGAGGCCCGTCTGTCGGCGCCGCCACGAACATTGACCGTTCCAATCGCAAGGATCTTCGTCGTGGGAACGGAAACAACTTGTTGTTCCGGCGGCGGACCCGACTGGGCTTCATTCGTCATGAGGACGTCCTTTCAATCGTACCGTGCAATCCAAGACTTGGCCGCGCGATCACGGTCACGCCAGCATGAGGCGCGCAACTTCCTCGGGTTGATCGAGTTGAAGCCAATGGCCGGCGTCAACAAGATCCAGGCTCGCAAGAGGCAAATGGGACAGCAGCTCGCGGGCCACGCCCACGTTGAGGTAGGGATCGTGCTCCCCCCAGATGATCTTTACCGGAACGTTTATCGCCGTAAGCATCGATAGCCGCGCCGCGTTGCCTCGTACCTCCGGGAGAAGCTGCGCGGCCATCTGCGCAAATGCCGCCGCCGAGCTTTTCTCGCCGCGAAGATTTTCGTTGATGATCTGTGCTGTCGTCGTTTCAAGCTGCCGGCGCAGCGCGACCGGGAGCGCGGCCGCGAACCTGAGCTGCTGGAATTCGAGGATCCACCGCATCTGATCGTCGTCTTTCAGAAGGGCCGCACTGAGCTCCCGCAAGCTGCTCGTGGCAAAGAGCATGACCAGCTCCGGAACACGGATGCTTGGGCCGGCCGCATAGAGGCAGTTCAACAGCACGATCGAGGACACGCGTGCCGGGTTGGCCAAAGCGAAGTTGATCGCCGCAGGCCCGGACGCATCGTGCGCGACCGGAATGATCTGGCCGAGCGCAAGCTCGTCTGCGACGGACTGTAAATCGTCGAGCTGCTGTCGAAAATCGTAGATCGCGCCCGTCGGCCGATCGGATTCGCCGAATCCCAGGAAGTCAAACGCGATGACGCGACGGCCTGCCGCGATCAGTTGGGGAATCACCTCCTCGTAAATCCGCTGATTGTCGGGAAAACCATGCATGAGCACCATGGGATCGCCTTGACCGGCATAGTTCCGGACATAGACCCTCCCCTGAGCGGCCGGCACGCGGTGCTCCGAAAATGACGCCAGTTTGCGGGTCATGGGCCTCTCGTCGCGGCTACCGGCCCTATTGCCTGGCGGCACGGAGTGTATCGAGACGGCAGCGTATGCCGCACGCGTACAAGAGAGTATTATCTTGACGTATACTGGCGCGCGGCGCTGAGCTACGCTTTGGCGCCCACTGCCCGGTGGCTCGAAGCCGAACAGGTTCGGACGCGAGCCATGCGCGCCGGACACGCGAGCCACCTCACTACAGGCGAGGCGACAACATGCATCGAGTCGGACTTCTGGTTCCCCAAGACTTTCAACTCATGAGCCTCGCGGCAATGACTGCGTTCGAGGTGGCGAATTTGTCCTCGTCAAAACCGCATTATCGGGTGACCGTGCTCTCGGAGAAGGGCGGCATCATCCGAACGTCGGGCGGCTTCGGCGTCGATACGAAAAAATTTTCCTATCAGGCCTTCGATACGCTCATCATCGGGTCCATCACGTCGTTGGAGCCACCAATTGCATCGCAGAGCTTGATCAGGCTCATTCAGCGCGCCGCCAGGAATGCGCGACGCTCGGCCGCCATTTGCACAGGGGCGTTCTATTTGGCGGAGGCTGGCCTCCTTGATGGCCGGCGCGCCACGACCCATTGGTTTCACGCAGGGTCGTTCAAATCCCGCTTTCCGCGTGTACAAATGGAGCAGGAGCGCATCTATATCAACGACGGTCCTGTCTGGACATCCGCCGGAATGACGGCGGGTATCGACATGGTTCTGGCCATGATTGAGAACGATCTTGGTGCGGAACGGGCAAAGGAGGCCGCGCGGCTTCTGGTCATAAGCGAACGTCGCGGTGGCGGTCGCAGACAGCAGGCAGCGTCGCTCGAACTGGTCACGAAGTCCGAGCGAATGGACGATGTGATCGCATACATTCGCCAGAACCTGCGGAAGACGCTTTCCCTGGATGCGCTCGCGGACGTCGCGAACCTGAGCCCGCGCCAGTTCCGTCGTGTTTTCACGCTGGAAACCGGTCAGACCCCCGCACGGGCGGTTGAAGCGCTGAGGCTCGAAGCTGCGCAATTCATGATCGAGCAAGGCCGGCATCCCGTAAACGCCGTGGCCCGCGAGGTTGGTTTTGGCGATCCCGAGCGCATGCGAAGGGCCTTCGGCCGTCACTTCGCAGCCTCACCGAGAGCGTTGCGGAAGAGGGCCAAGACGCGAGAAGCGGAGCACTCATTGCTCTGACGGCCGCGCGTCAGTCAGTACGGACCTGTCTCTGCGTAGCACCGGAGAAGCCCAGTTCAGCTCTTCGCCTCGTCGCGCAGTCGGGACGGTGGCACCACGGTGACCGTCCTGCCATTGGCGACATCGTACACGATCCCCGTGATCGTAAAGCCCGCGGGCAGGCTTTCATTCGCCTTCAAAGCAGCAACATCCAGTCGAACCGCCTCGTAGGGATCGGTCACGGCCATCGTATCGAGCTGCTCTGGCGTGACGTCCAGATGCTTCGCCAGGATTTCGGGCGCATGCTTGTAGCAGGGAATGATGCCGCAATCAGTGTGGTGAAGAACGATAAGATTCCACCCGTCCCCAATGGATTTGCCCGCACCTTTCGCGATGGTTTGCAGGATTGCAAGGGTTTCCAGCAGGCCCGCATTGATCCGCCCACCGACGTTGCGGATCACCACAGCTTCGCCCGGCTTCAGCTCGAATATATCAGCCGGGTCCACGCGGCCATCGACACAACCGATGATGATAGTCCGCATGGACGGAAGCATCTTCAGATCGGTTGCGTAGCCATTGGAGGCAAAGTGAGCGCTCCGTTGTGCCAAGGTCTCGAGAAATTCCATCGTATCCCCTGCTCTCGCCGCGACGTCCACGGCGCTCCGATTGATCCGCATCGACTACGGACGTCCTGTGACCGCAATGGCCGTCACTTTTGGTCTGGCTTCAGCAATCGCCCAAGGGGTAGAAGGGGGCTGAGTGGAGTCAGCTCAAAGGTCATCATCCCTGCCTGCCCGAGGGGCAGCGGATCGAGTATAGCCTTGGCGGAGTCCACAGTGCTCACGTTCATGAGGAATACGACTTCGGTCTGGTCCGGCTTTGCGTACCAGTCGGCAATCTTACCCTCGAGATAGAGTTGCAAGGTCGCGGGCACCTCTCGGGCCAGGACCGCCGGCAGCGCCGCCGGCGTGGCTTTCGCCGTCAAAGTGCCAATCGCCAGAACGCGCGTGACGGGGCGCTCGGATGCCCCTGCCCCACCACCCGGCGCAGGCGTTTGGGCTGCGGCCGGAGCCGATCCAAAATGCACCGCGAGCAACGCGCCTGCGACGTTGAGACCAATTCCCCTCATCATTGTTCCGATCATGCCAGCATCTCCTTTGCAACAAGAGCAGGAGCATCAGCCTGCAACCAATGGCCGCCCTTGACCGGATGAAACGACGCATTCCTGAAATGCGACGCCCGATCGCGGCCAACATCCATCGTGAAGTAGGGGTCGAGCTCGCCCCAGATGACCTTGACGGGCATATTCAGCGCCTTCAGCTGGGGTAAGCGCTTGGTGTTGCGGCCGAGCTCCGCGAAGAAGTGAGACGCGAGCTGCATGAAGGCCGGACCGCTGCTCGGTTGCTGAATGAAATTGTCGGCAATGAGTTGACCGACGCCGCGGTTGAAGCGCTCTCTTTGCTCTTCCGGTTGCGGTTCACTGAACTTGTTCTTCTGCCAACCGAGGAGCCAGCCAAACTGCGGAGGGCTCTGCGCGATTGCACCGGCGAGCGCCCCGAGGCTGGCGGTCGCAAAGAGCGTCACCATTTCCGGCCACAGGATCGGGAAGTTGTCGTCGTATCCGGAATTCAGGATGACGAGCGAGGCCACCCGGTCGGGCTGAGCCAGCGCATAATTGATCGCGGACGGCCCCGACGAGTCGTGCGCAACCGGCACGAACGACTTCAGCCCGAGTTGATCCACGACGGCGCGAAGGTCGTCTAGCTGCCCTTCGAACGTGTACGTGGCGTTGGCCGGCTTATCCGATCGGCCGAATCCGAGAAAATCGAATGTCACCACGCGACGCCCGGTAGCTGTCAATTCCGGCACGAGGTCGTCATAGATCCCGAGATGATCGGGGAAGCCATGCATGAGGACAAAGGCGGGCTCCGAGCCGGCATAGTCTCGGACGTAGAGGCTCCCCAGCTTACTCGGCACCCGATGCTCAGTGAAGGTCGGCGCGGAATTCATGATGACCTCGTCCGATTGATTGCGCGTCAGCTTAAGGCCAGCGCTCCTTCGTGGAGGTTAGGCAGGGCGGGTCTGTCCGCAAATTATACATGGGTATCGATGCACATTGCGTAAAAGCTCGTGCATGCCGGTGTCCGGCTATCGAAGCACCATACCCGCGACGGCGTCGGCATCGGGATCGATCGCCCTCGTGTCTCCCGACATCTCGCCGCGAGCGAGGCGAACATGGAAAACCGTCCCAAAAGACTCCCCGTGCGCGACGGAGAGAGTTCCGCGATGGGATTCGATGATCGAGCGGCACAGGAAAAGGCCCATGCCCGCCCCTTCCTGCTTGGTCGTGAAGAACGCGTCGAATACCCTATCAGCATTCGCAGCATCAATTCCGCTGCCATTATCCTCGACCGAGACCTGAACGAAGTCGCTCCCGATCGCCCGCGACCTTATGACGATGAGACGATCTCGATCGTGAACCGCCCGCAATGCTTCTAGCGCGTTCGTCAGCAGGTTGATGAACACCTGTTGCATCTGCAACGGATCAGCCATTATCACGGGCAACGTCTCATCCAGTTGAAGAACCAGTGACGTTCGTGTCTTGACGACTTCAATATCCAGGAACCTAACCACGTCCCGAACCAGGACGTTGAGATTGACAGGCACTGGTTTGGCGCGTTGCTTGCCGAAAATCGTTCGAATGCTATTCAGAATGCCAGCGACGCGATGGCCGTTTGCCTTGATCAGCTTCAGGGATTTCGATGCCTGTTCGATTTCGGGGTTCTCGCGATCAAGCCATCGCAAGCCTGCATCCGCATTGGCGACGACCGCGGCGATCGGTTGCTTTATCTCGTGCGCAATCGAAGCGGAAAGAGCTTGCATGGACAACACTTGCGCTTCCTTCTCGAGCTCTCTGGAAAGCAGCGATAGCGCAAGACGCGAATACACACGTGTCGTCTCCGACAGGAGAAAGAGCAGGACAACAACGCCCGCCAGCAGACCATAGCTTCGCCCAGCGTACCAGAAGAAGCTGTAGCGTGACGATGTTGCCATGACGAGCACCAGTTCGATCGACCATGCCAGCAATGCGACGAGAAGCCAGAGATCGAGGACCGATCTCTGCCCACGCCAAACGACCGCCATTGCGATCACCTGAAGGACCAGGGGAAACGCTGCAACGATGTCGGCGCGCGCGGACGACCAGTTTCGATCGTCCACCATCAGCACGGGAAAGAGCGAATGCCCGCGCGTGGTAAACGCTGTCAGGCCGATCACCAGGGCAACCGAACCCACGATGCAGAAAAAGGTCGCTCGCTGGACCCGACGAACGGGAATAGACGCACTGTGCCCGCTTGTCTTCAATCCGCCGTAAACGATCACAGCAATCGGCAGGCCGCCATGCCAAAAGAAGTAGAGCCAGATCGAAGTATTGACGCCAGCACCCAGCAGACCGGCCGGGAAGAATGCTCCGGGGTATGTGAGCAAATGCGGGATGGGTATCAACCCGGTGAAAAGATAGCCCGTCGCAAGGACAAGCATGGCTCGCGATCTTACGACAGATACCTGGGCAAAAAGCAGAGTAGCAGTAATGACACCGCTGAGCCAAAGGGTGGTATCAACGATCGGGATGAACGGCGAGAGTTCTGGAAGCTGCACGGACCTCAGAGGTATCGCAATGAACAGGGCTGCAACGAGAACCATGGCCAGCGCCGCAGCGAGCGTCGTTTGTGCGCGACTTGGGCGTAGCATGGAAAGCAGGGCTCCCTCGCTCGTGGCCCGGGACAGCTGATCCATTTGGTCCATACCTTTCTGCGCAACGAACAGGGCGAACACAATATTGCAAGATATCTGCTCGGCACCAAGGTAGGTCACAAGGCAGACTCATCCCGGGCACTGACAGATGTCGCGAACGATGCTCGAACGGCAGGGGCGACGCATGCAATGGCTGAAAAGGTCGTCTCGCCGGGCCAGGCAGACATCGTTGCAACGATACTTTCGTATAGTATGAGGCGGGACCGACCTCGGGGAACTTCGGTTACTCTACCGGTTGCACGAAATGCACAGAAAATGGACGATCGCCATCATCGAGGACGACGCTCAGGTGCGAGAAGGACTCGACAATCTTCTGCGTGCGGCAGGATACGCAACCGCGCTCTATCCGTCGGCCGAGGCTTTTCTTGAAGAGGTCAGATCGACCGAAGCGAGCGTCGTCGTCAGCGACATCCACATGCGTGAATTGTCCGGCCTGGATCTGAAAATGCACCTTGATGAGCGAGACATCCGCTTACCGATCATCCTTATAACGGCTCTTTTCGATCATGAGACCTTTGCATTGGCGACAAAGGCCGGCGCCGTCGCATGTCTTGGCAAGCCATTCAACGATGAAGAATTGCTTGAGGCGATCAAAGCCGCGATCCCACCACTTTAAGTTTTTTTGCGGAACGCCAGAAGACCCGCATGATGATCGATCACTGCCGTCCGTTAGGTTCCCAACGGGAGAGAACACGACCGAATTGAAGAGAGAAGGATCGGCATACGGCTTAACATGGGCGCGTATCCTTCCATCTGAGCTAGCCGTGAGCGTTAGCGCCAGCGAGGGTTGCTAAAAGCGGCTCAAAAGATTTCCCGAGAGATCGGAAGATACATTGACGTCTCCTTTCTTTGAGAATCGGACCGCTTCCCGCTTACGTATCTGGACGGCAGATCTTGCACTGGGGACCGCGTCACGATCCGAAGAACTGTATCCATTTGTGCGATTTCCTTATCAGTCAGCTGCCTCGCGACTACTGATAAGCTTTTGTTAGAAACCTTATCAGTTGAAGGACTGACTCCATTTGCGTCAAAATCTTATAGTCGTCCGAAGGCCTCGTAAGTCATCGCGCCGTTTGAAACCAAGACTGCGAGGACCGCTTCTGCGACGCCCCTTCATTAGGGTGTGGTAGCCGCTCTTAGCAAGGCCTTCTATGGATCGCGCATGTAGTCACTTGGACAAGAAAAGCAATTTGTGCTGACAGAGCTCTGGACGCTCGCTTAGGCGGCAACGGTGCAGCGCGCCAAACCTATACGCACTGGGTTTTAAACAGACACGGCAACTGCGCGACAAGTTGCAGGAATTCATCACAATCCGACTGCTTCCGCATTACGTAGAACCCTGCACAGAGCGGCCGCACTCTCTAAACTTTATAAAGCTGGAGGAATTTAGCATAGGGGCTCTCCCGGGCTCTTTGCGGGACGGCCAGTACAGCTACGGCGTCGCTCAGAAGCTGCTGAATCTCGCGCTCGAGTACCATTGGCGCCTTGGCCAGTTTTACGAGCCGTCGCATTGCCCAATCGATAGGATCATCATCGAGAAGACTCACCTGGGTGGGCGCGTCAATTGGACCGAGATCGTTGACGAGGAGCAATATCGCGCGGTCATCAAAGCGGTGAGGAGAAATGCCGAGCCGGAAAGCATCGCCCGTTGGGAACTGTTGAACTATCGCCGCCGCTCTAGCTTGTAGCGCCCGAACCAGTTCGAGCAACAACGCGCCTCGTCGGGCAAGCTCCTATCTCACTCCGCGGCTTCAGCAGGCGGGCTCTTAAGCTCCGCAAATTTCGCTGCCATCGTCGGATTACACCGGGTCAGCTTCTTGATCGTCACATCCTGCGCCTTATCGTTGGCGAGGCGCAGGTTACGGTCTGCGCCGATCAAGGCGTCCTTAGTCTTCTGAAGATGATCGATGGATTTGTCGATCTCATTGATCGCCGTCTGAAAATTCCTCGAGGCGAGGTCGTAATTCCTAGCAAAACCGCTCTTGAAGCTCTCAAGTTGGTTTTCAAATTGCGTGATGTCGATGTTTTGCGCCTTAACGAGCGCCAGCTCCGTCTTGTATTTCAAAGAATTAGTAGCCGCGTTCCGCAGGAGCGTGATCATCGGCATAAAGAATTGCGGCCGGATGATGTACATCTTCGGATAGCGATGGAAGACATCGACAATGCCAGCGTTGTAGAGTTCGCTGTCGGGTTCGAGCAGTGAGACCAGGACGGCATACTCGCAGCCCTTCTCGATCCGATCCCGGTCGAGTTCCTTGAGAAAGTCCTCGTTCTTGCTCTTCGTGGCGGTCCTATCGCTCTCGTTCTTCATCTCGAACATGATGGAGATGATCTCGGTTCCGGCCTCGTCCGAGTCGCGAAAGATATAGTCGCCTTTGCTTCCGGTCCGCGCGTCGTTGTCCTTCTCGAAGTATGCCCGCGGAAAGGCCATCGAGCGCACCCGGTTGAACTCGGTCTCGCAGTGCAGCTCCAAGGTCTCGCCAACCATCTTGGTCGAGAGCCGGGCCTTCATATCCTTGAGGCGCTCGATCGCGTCATCGCGATCCTTGATCTGCGTTTCGTACTTATCCTTGAGGGACTGCTCGGAAAGCTGCTTTTCGAGCTGGACTTGCTTAATGCCGTTTTTCAGTTCGTCGCGCTCTTTTTCGATCACGCCAACTGCTTCGGTCAGGGCTAGCTTCTTCTCAAGCTCGCCAGCCTGGAGCTTGCCCTTCAGCTCTTGGATTTCCTTTTCCTTGGCGGCAGTGATCTTATGCTGCTCACTGGCCAGAAGCGCTTCAGCAAGCTCCGAGGCGGCCTTCTTTTGGCGCTCGGACTCGGTCAGCGCATTCGCGAGCCTGTCACGCTCCTTCTCGATGGCGCTCAGCGCTTCGGCGACGGCCAGTTTCTGGGCGACGCCGCTCCCCTCAAGCTTGGACTTCAGCTCCTGGATTTCGGCATCCTTGTCGGCTGCGGTCTTCTGCAGATCGCCGCTGACCTGGACCCTGGCCAACTCAATTGCGCTCTGCTTGTCACGCTCGGCCAGCTCCAACCGTTCGTGGAGCTGTCGTGCGAAATCGGCGTCGCGGACCTGCTTCAGAATCTCAGCGTACCCGGACTCATCGACCTTGAAGGCCTTGTCGCAGTGGGGACAGATGATCTCGTTCATGGCTCCTGTCCGGATGGGCAGCTGCTGTTTCAATTGGAAAAATGGCCGCGAACCGGTAGGAATCAGCCTCCAGTTGTCGCCGAGAACACAACTAGAACACGCCGCGTCGCGCGGTCAAGCCGGGAGCAATGGTTTTGCTCAATTTGCTTTGGCAATCCCCGCCTTTCGGCGGCTTGAACACGGCCAGCACGCGCACTCGATCACACAATCGCAAACGCGATTTTGCGACTACACCAACCTAACCTGTCTCCGCTCGTTCGTAGTGTGCCCGAACGCTCTTAGCTTTTCGATTGGCAACTCTTTTTTCGGAGGGAACGCTGTCCGTGGTGAATATGCTCGCAATACTCGCGGGCCGCCGCGGGCGGCCGCCAGGATAAGCTCACGTCGGTAGCCCGCCAGTATTTGATCTGAGTGCTAAGGTCTGCCAGCGGCCGCCCATTTTTTGAGTTCGACGAGGTTAAGGGGTTTTAGCCGATCGTCTGTTCGGTGTGCTTTGCGATGGCAAGTAGGGCACAGAATTTCGAGATGTTCGGCAAAGGTCGTGCGCGTGCCAACTGCCAGCGGTGTTGGATGGTGGGCGTCGAGCATGGCTGCATCGGCACTCTTAAATTCACAAGCTTCACATGTGAACGAACCGTGCTGTAGTTCGTTTAAGCGCTTGGCCTCTCTGCTCAGACCAGCATCGCGCTCGGTGCGTTGCTGTAATCTCCAATAGCGCTTGCCTTCCTCCTTCGCACGCTTCGGAATTGAAGGCCTTATTGCTCCGATTAGTCGCGGCGTACCGTCGTCGTAAAAGTTTGCAGCCGCGGGAAGGACTGCATGTTCCAGGGCGATGTCAGATAATGCTTCGTACAATTGATCAATCTGGCGCGGACGGATGATCCCGTCCTGAGAGCCGGACAGTATTGTCTTATCCTCGAGACCGAGATCCTCAACAAGCCGCGGGCTTCCAGAGAAGCGCCAGACCTCGCGTATCGCGATGGCCACTGGCCATTGAGCAAGCCGCGCGATTTCGTCTGGATCTTCCAGCAATATTGATGTTGGGCCATAAACGGGGCTGAGTTGGGCAAGATCTATTGCGCGCCCGTCGTATTGATCCGTTACGTTTTGGCCACCGCCAATCGTTATGACAAACGGGCTGACCGCGACCTTTTTCGCCGCGCCCGCTGGAACGGAATAATACGCCCCACTATTTGGTGAGCCGCGACCACCAAAGCATAGGACATAGGATGAGATCGGCCTGTAGACGGCTTTCACCCCCATAAGCTGGTCACGCGAAGGAACGACATCTCGTAGTGTTCCCGAGCGAGCGCGCGGCAAGTAAGCTGTGTTACGCGTAAGCTCCTCGATTTTTTGCTTTATGATCGCTGTGTTGGTCGGCCCTACATTTCCTGCAGGCTTGTAGCCCGCCACCCAATCGCGTCCCATCGATTGCAAGACAGACGAGATATTTTGCATTCGATATTCGATTGAACCCTCGCTACGATTCGCGAGGCCACCGGCCCGGAGCTCGCGCCTAACGTCTGTCTTGCGGATTTCGCGGCCCGCAATCTCTTCCTCAAGCATGCTGAGGTAAGCCTCTACGGCAAACGTGATCTCTTCGGCGGTCCATCGCTCGTCGCTCGAATTGTCGGTAGCGTCCGTCACATCCAGCCTCTCTTGGGCGAAAAGCATTTGAAACTACTTCACCGGGAGTAGCTCTTCTAAACCCAGGTCGCGGGTTTAGAAAGTCTCGTACCGTCGGCCAGCACAACAGGATTCGGAAACTGCGAGGCCGTAACATCGTTTGTCTCGGCATGCCTCACGAAGCTAGCAACCGCTTTCAGCTATGGCACCACATTCGGCACTGGAGAGATCAGCCCAACCAATTTTCCCAGCTCCTAGGTGGCTATCCGGATACGTTCAACCAGGTCCGTGTCATTGGAAAGGACCGCCGCAACATCGCACTCTTTGCGAGACGCACCGAGCAGGAGATGCGACGTCAGATTTACATCGCGGCCTTTCGCTTCCGTCTTGTGAACCCGAACAACAGCTGTCCACGGCTGCGGAAGTTGATTTGCCAACGGAAGTCGGAAGGACGGCGGGTCGACAAGACCGGAGCATTTCTTCGAACTCAGAAATTTTCCCATATGCAGGGAGATTTCTGGAATTGTTGCGAGTGCGTCTTATTAGGCACTCGCCTTGAATCCCGCAGGCAGGATGATATTGATCTTGCTCAGTGCCGCCTTAGGATAAAGCAGAATCAGAATGTTGCGCTTCGTATCGAAGGCCTCGGCAATGGCCTCGTGCCGCTGGCCGTTGAGGTCCGTGAGAGCGACTGTTGTGGGGCGCGACATGCGCCGCCCGATCGGGATGATTTTTCCGAGAAAGTGGCCAGGCGTGATCGTGGTGCATGTCGGTTTACCGAATTGGCTGCGAAAGGACGGGGACGGCTCAATGCGCCGCACCTGTGCACGAAAACCGTCGCCTTGCGCAAACTCGACGGGCTCAAGCACGTACACGACGCAGGCGCGGTGATTGGTGCGAGCAAATTCGCGCGCGGATGCGTATTGCGATGCCCCAAAATCCTTAGCGAGCCGCATCGGACTTTTGATTTCGAGCGGAAGATCGCGCGCCTGGTCGGCATAGCCGTCGCCCTGAAACATGGCGAAGCGCGCAAAGTTATTGGCCTCGCGCTCGAACTGATCGGCAACATCGGGAGCGAGCGTCTGATTGCAGTCCTGGAAAAATTTGAAGATCTTGCGGTGGGTCGGAAGCTCGTGGTGACCGGTTTCGTGGAGCTTCAGAAAATTTTGCTTCGTCTCACCGACGCTGTCGTCAATATGGATGACGGATTCGTCGGAATCATAGATGCCGAAGATCTTGCTGAGAGCAGACTTCAGGTTATTAGCAGTATCTGCGGCTTTATTCTTCAGAAAGGCTGCAATCCCTTCCAGATCAAAAATGCTGGTGGGGGCCACCTTCAGCCTTGCAGCGGCTACAATATCGTTGATCGGTGTCGGAAAAACACCCCAGGCACTAGCGCGGTCGAGTAAGCGACGGGCCCGCTCCTCGACCGCCCGACGCTCGTCGGGATCGAGACTGCTATCATCAGGTTTTGTCACCGTGGGCGTTCCTGTTTCGCATAAATTGGAGATACTGCATCAGTTCAGCTTCTTCGGACGATGTTAGATTATGCTCGGCGAACGTCGCCAATCGTCCGTGTCGTTCTGTGGCATCGCGCGTCTTGGAGACGGTCGCGATGTAGCCGGCGAGCTGCATGAGCAACTCGTAGCTGATCGCATACACTTCCGAGAGCGAATGAAGCACGTTGGGTGACGGCTTTAGGATTTTCTCGTTTTCGATCTGACTCAAATAGGCGTTGGACACCTCTTTGTTGGTCCTGGATTCGACGTCGCGCAGGGTCAATTTTCGGTCGGCACGAATCGACGCGAGATACTGACCAAGGGTTGTTTTGACAGCCGCGGTTTTCTCTTGTTTTGCGCTGGACATCGCACATCCTCACAAGTCATTGAATCTGCTTATGATTAATCCAGCTTGCTCAGTCTGTCAAGCCTGCTCATGATATGCTTGATATTCTTAGCATGCTCAGTTATAGTCCAGTTTAGCGCCGAGGACACCCCTTGGTCGGCAATCAAAAGGACTATCAAGATGTCGAATACGGAAATGCAAGGCGACGATCCCGGCGAGGTCGAGATCGTCAACGAGGTGATCGACCTCGAGGAATACGCCAAGGCTGGCAAACAGCCGCCGATGGCGAAGGGCTACAAGTTCCGCGTCAATGGTGAGGCTTTCGTCGTGGAGCAGCCCGAGGTGACGGGGCGCGAGGTCCTGACCATCGCTGGCCTCTTGCCGGCAGAGGACTACACCCTCCGCCTCAAGATGACCGGCGGCAAGCCGGAGAAGATCGGCCTCGACGAGAAGGTCGATTTGCGGCGCAAGGGCGTGGAGAAGTTCAAAGCGCTGCCCCGCGACCAGACGGAGGGCTGAATGAACCTCCGTCGTCAATTCGACCTGCCCGAGGAAGATACCAAGTTCCTCGACGACTACACCCTCCCCTGGGAAGCAATCGTGGACGGATCCATGTGGGTCCTGCTCCACGAGTTCCAGACGCCGCCGGGCTACAACCACGCCAAGGTCACGGCGGCGATCCGGATCGAGACCGGTTACCCGACGGCGGCGCTCGACATGGTCTATTTCTTTCCGGCGCTCAGCCGGAAGGACGGCCAGCCGATCAAGGCGGCCGAAGCGACCCAGCAGGTTGACGGTAAAACCTACCAGCGCTGGTCGCGTCACCGTACGGCCGTCAACCCGTGGAAAGTCGGGCAAGACAACATCGGCAGCCATGTGTTCCTGATCGAAGACTGGCTGGAGCGGGAGTTTGAAAAATGCCCGTCCCGGTAACACTGGCCCTGTCCCATGATCAGCACGAGCATTTGCGCAGCTTCCTGTTTCCCGGCGACGGCACGGAAGCTGTGGCGATCCTGCTCTGTGGGCGGCGCGATGGTGATCGCCGGCATCGCCTTGTGGTGCAGGAAATTTATGGCGTTCCCTACGATCAGTGTGAGCGCAGTCCCGTCAAGGTCACGTGGCAAACCGACGCTATTGTTCCGGCCTTGGAGCGCGCGACCGCGAAACGCCTGTCGGTGATCAAGGTACATAGTCATCCGACCGGCTACGCCGAGTTCTCGCACGTTGACGACAAGAGCGACACCGCGTTGTTGCCGATGGTACGCGGCTGGGTCGAAGCAGACGTGCCCCATGGCAGCGCCGTCATGCTCCCCTATGGCGAGATGTTCGGCCGCATCATGAAGGCCGACAACACGTTTGAGCCGCTGGCCTCGATCAGTGTGGCCGGCGATGATCTTCATTTCTGGTATCCGAACGCGGGACGATCGGACGTTCCGGGTTTTGCGGCGTCGCACGCCCAAGCTTTTGACGACGGCACGATCGAGCGCCTGCAGCGTCTGTCCATTGCCGTCATCGGCGCATCGGGAACGGGAAGCCCGGTCATCGAACAGTTGATGCGCCTTGGCGTCGGTGAGCTCGTTATCGTTGACGATGACAAGGTCGAGGATCGCAACATCAACCGGATCATCAATTCGACGATGGCCGACGCGAAGGCCGAGCGCCTGAAGGTCGATGTCATTGGCGATGCGATCGAACGGACCGAACTCGGCACAAAAGTCATTCGCCTTCCCAAGAACCTCTGGAACGCCGATGTCGTCCACGCCGTTGCGCAATGCGACGTCGTCTTCGGCTGCATGGACACGGTCGACGGGCGTTATTTGCTCAACGCGCTGTCGACCTACTACACTATCCCCTACTTTGACATTGGCGTCCGGCTGGACGCTGTGCGTACCGGAGCCCAGCGCGGCAAGATCCGCGAGGTTTGCGGCACCATCAACTATCTCAAGCCAGGCCGCTCCAGCCTGATGAGCAGGGGGCTGTTCACGATGAAGGATGTGGCCGCTGCAGGTTTGCGCCGCAATGATCCGGAAGCTTTCAAGCGCCAGCTTCAGGATGGCTATATCCGCGGCGTCGTGGGCCACCGGCCAGCTGTCATAAGCGTGAACATGCTAGCAGCCTCACTTGCCGTAAACGAGTTTCTTGCACGGCTCCATCCTTACCGGGAGGAGCCCAATGACGTATTCGCCAGCGTGATTTTCTCTCTGGCAAGCATGGAAATCATCACCGATCCTGACGAAGGCATCTGCGAGATCCTCGGCGCTAAGGTCGGCATGGGCGACACCAAGCCTCTTCTGGGTCTGATGGAGCTCGCAGAAAGGCGCTGCTCGTGAATGGTCTCGTTGCCTTCCTCGTCGCTGTCGGCGCGTGGTTCGTCAGCCTCGGCAGGAGCATCGCGAAGGCTTGGTCCGATTGGCGTAATCCGCCTTACCGGACCCAAGTTGTCGCCGAAAATCTGCCGACACACCTGGCCAATCGGGTTCTCTACGTCGTCGAAGACGACGGTTATCAGGAACAGGCTGCTATGCTTTGTCCCTGCGGATGTGGACGAACATTGCACATGAACCTTCTGCCGGATGAAAGGCCATGTTGGGTGCTTACGCGCCATGACGATGGCACCAGCACGCTGCACCCGTCGGTGTGGCGGCAGAAAGACTGCCGATCGCATTTTTGGTTTCGTCGAGGCCGGGTCATCTGGACCTAGGCTCGTAGCTGCAGGCGCCCTGTGAACACGCCGTAGAGTTTTTGCCAGCACCGCGATAGCCTAGGCATATGTCGGACAGTGTCCTTCCGCTTATTGAACGTTTCACGCTCTTCTTCGGCTTCCTTGGCACGTCAGATGCGACGAGTTGGGAAGCAGAGCGGCTTTACCCGTTCCTAGATCTCCTGATTGCGTTAGTGGGCAGCTGCCGTCGTTAAAAGATCCGGATGGCAGCGCGCAAGCAGATGGCAGTTACAACCAATTAAAGCCCCTGCGGCACTAAGCGATGAGACCACAGAAATGCCCGCCGGCGTGAACCGGCGCGCACGTTGGGATATTGTTAACTGCGTTAATCCACAAAAGGGTGCTGCGAGTAAAGCCCCTCCTATTTGGCGTCGAACGCTTTCCACTCCCAAAGGTCGGCTGGTGTGCAATAGCCTACACCTCCAGAAGGGCCGTGCGGACCTGGTGCCGATCGGCCAGGGTTTTCACCGTGCAGCCCACCATCGCCCCCTCCTCCTCCTGCACCGCCGCAGCCCGGGCTTCCGTACACCGCAATCACACCAGTATTGCCGCTTGCTCCGGGGGGACGTGTTGACGTCGGGGGATTGCATGTATTTGAGCAATTGGAAATCAAGCGGTTCGCAGGTTTAGAACTCGCCTTGATCGTTATTTGGCTTGTCGAGCCACCGATTCCCCCTTGACCGCCAGAGCCCCCCGTTCCCCCGTGACCTCCATCGCATTTTGGAAAGCTCTTCTTCGGTCCTCCGCCTTGCCGACCTTCGCCTCCGGTACCGCCTTCGCCACCGGCGCCACCATCAGTCTTGATCCAAAGAGACCCCTTGTTTTGGATACGCTGGATACTCCGCAGTGTCAGCAAAACTCCAGATAAGCCGGGCGCTCCTTGTCCACCCGTTGCACCTGGAATGGGTACATTTTTGCAATATCCTGGCTGCCCTTCTGGGGGAGCGCCCGGACCGGCTTTGCCTGGTGTGCCGCTTCGACTCAGATCAAATGTTACATCTTCCTCGAACACGATCTCCTTGACGTCCCAATAGATAGCCGAAACGTCAGCCGCGACTTTCAGCGTTAGCCCACGCGGTAGATACAATTTATCAATGGTGAGTTTGGCGTCGCCCTTCTCTATCGTGTATTCTGTTTGACCCGGCATTAGAGGCGGATAGCTAGCGAACGCTGTTACCTTCTTGGTTTCCGCCTTACGAGTTTTTGCCGCGAGTTGCGCGCTAGGAATTGAAACGAAGATGAGAGCGGCGACGGCAATCCGAAAATATTGCATTTAACACCCCCAGTTAAATGATAGTACGGTGCAGAAATATCAATAAATACGCAAGGACCACTTTCGTATTCTGCGGACATTTAATGGCCGCCGCAACTTCGGGATGTGTAGTGGGTGCTTTGGTGCGGAACAGCGTCACAGGTTAGTTAGGGCGTTGGTTCTCAGCAAACCGCTTTCAGCGAGTAGGCCAGAGATCGACCTTGTGCAATCTTCGAGTCCTGCGCGGATGCGAAACGGCGTCCCCTAGACCTTTCCCCAATAACAACGTCCTCGATTCTGTGTCGTTTAGCCGGCTCCGCCCCTTTCTCTAGCAACCGTGTTGGTCGCACCTTGCAGATCGCGCCTGGAGATGGAGCGGCAACTAAGGCGAGAGCCCTCGGTCAACCGCGAATGCGAAACGCAGGTCCACTTAGAGGCGGAGTTCAGGTACTCGCGCCGCCGCAATTCTCTCTTGTGCCCCATCGAACATCGGACCGAACGCGAGCTGATAAGCTTTCTCTCATTTCCTTATCAGTAGCCGGAAGCCTTTCATTTCCTCTTTGGCTGATCTCTTCGCGAAAGCTCGTTGCAGCGAACGAACTGATAAGCATTTATTCTGTTGCGGCGATCAGCCGAATAGCTAGAATCTGGCATTCGGTTTGATCGAGATGGCAGGCAAACAAGCCAAGATACTTTCTGATCAAGCGGCACGAGATTTACTCTCATTCGCCGACATGACCCGACACCCGGATAGAAATCGCGCCATCATCTTGCTGTCGTTGAAGGCAGGCTTACGCGCCGCTGAGATTGCCAAACTGACATGGGACATGGTCGAAAGCGCCGAAGGCGAGATCGGCTCGACAATTGAAGTACGGGACAGCGTCGCGAAGAAACGCCACGGTCGACGAATCCCGATTCAAAAGGATCTCCGACAAGCATTGCTCGTCCTACGAAGGCTATCTCCAGGACACGGGCCAATCGTGCGATCTGAGCGAGGCGGACCGATGACGCCACTCAGCATCGTGGTCTGGTTCAATCGCGCATTTCAGGCGATTGGTCTCAGTGGCTGCTCTTCACATTCGGGCCGACGAACGTTTATTACGCGAGCCGCGCGGCTCGTTCACAAGGCAGGCGGCTCCCTAAGAGACGTGCAGCTTCTGGCTGGCCATAGCTCGATCCAAACAACCCAGCGATACATCGATGGTGACAGCGATGCTCAGAGGAGGCTCGTATCTTTGATCTAACAAAGTCTCGATCATTTGCAGCGACGAGGAACTCTCGGGCCAATGGCGCAGCGGCGGTCAGGTACGCAACCGGCCTGATCGAGGCCATATGCCGCAATAGCAGCGGCCAACTATCGTCTGCTCCTCAACTCAGCATCAGCTCGCCAGATCCCGACCTTCATGAACTCGTGCGAGCTCGACAAACGCCACTCCTATTCAACTGGATGGTCGAAACATTCTCCTTCCAGGGAATTTCAGACAAAGTCGCGAAGTCGTACCTTCAGGCTAACGGCGGAATAACCTGGCAAGAGATCAGTCAGACGGCATGTGACCCAGCGTGCCATCTCCTCGACACTTACTGGACCTATGAGAACTGCCGCTACGACAAGACCCGGCGTACTTGCAGCCATCTCAAACTTATCGACCGATGTCCGGTTCCTAAGGCTCCGCTGAGGAACGGTCATCTCAACCAAACCGCCTTTAGCTTCTTTCTGTTTGTCAGAGACGTCGCCGATTCCGATCTGTTTGCCTGGATCGACCACCAACTCTCGACCGCCACCGAGGTTGGCTATGTGTCCGCTCAAGAGGCTTTGGTTGGTCCGACCCGTCACGTTTTTGGAGTTTCAGACAAAGTTCTGACGATGACACTCTCGTCGGTTCTCATGGCAGATCGTGAGAGCCGTCCTGATTGGTTTGCAGTCGGCAGCACCATGATCGTTGTAGATAGCCTGGTGCACAACCTCCTTGTCCGCACCGGAATTTTGAAACGGCTCGGCGCCGACCACCCTTACGGTCCACGTTGTTACGCAACCGGCGGCTGCGCGGCAGTCTTGCGGTTTATCTCGGCAAAGATTGACGCGCGGCAGTTTGACCGCAATTTTCCGGCCGATTTTCCGCGCTTTATTCAACACGCTCTTTGGCGTTACTGTGCTGCAGACGCTCTAGACATCTGCAACGGCAATAATATTGACGATCTTAAGTCATGCGAAGTACAGTTTTGTAATATATACAGTATTTGCGACAAAAGCGCGCTGAAATAGCAGTATATTATCGGCTTCATCAAACAACAATTAGACTCATAAAATATTGATTTTATTGCATTTTTGGCTTTCTGATTGTACTGTACTATTGACGAGATCAACTTAACTTCTCGTCTGAACAGGCGAAAGGAGTAGTCCAGATGGCAAGAACAAGATGGCCGGGGTTCGCCCGGATAAGCAGCAAAGATACCGTTTCAGAAAAGGGGCCCAAATCGGGCCCCTTCTGCTTTTGAGGGAGCGCGCAATGACTAAGCCTAAACCTTCGAAGCAAGACACTCCCGCGGCGGCAATCGTTGTCTTCGGACTCGACAAGAGCGGCAAGCCCAAAGCCGGACGGTTTCCCAAGCAACATGCAGAAACGGCAAGAAAGGCCGCACGCTCCCTCAAGCTCGCCGTTTGCGACGTCGATCGACCAAGCCTGGCCGAGATCGTTGCGAAGATTCCGACCGGGCGTGTTCACAGTACAGGAAGGACGTTCCTGCCCTATATCAAGCAAGGCTTGTACGACGAACTATCGGCCGCCGCTCAGCCTGGGAAATTGAAAGTCGCGGCCGCCAAAACGGCCCATCCGTCAAAAGCAATGGACGCCAAAAAGGGGCGTTCCAAGCTCTTCATCATCCTCGGCTTCGATGAAAGCCTCAAGCCGCGAGGCGCTCGATACCAGGACCCCGATGAAGAGCGCCTCACCAAACTATCTGCCGAGGCGAAGCTCAATCTGTACGAACTGCGATCATCCGGATCGGTCGGTCTGGCAGGTTCTCTTCCAATCGGGAAACTTCCCTCGACCGGTCCCCTCTCCGTCCCTGAGATCCGGCAATCGCTTTATAGCGAAGTCATCGTGGATCTTGCCGACGAACCCGATGCCGTGCCACGGGGCAAGACTCAAGGTTCGCTACCGCCTCAGAAGGGATCTCCCGAAAACTGGGAGGCGATTGAGACCGGGCACCTCGTAATCGCCCAGGAGTCACCCGAATACGGCTGGGCTGAGGCGATTGTCATCAGTCGCAAGGAGGGCATGCTAGCTCTCCGCTACCGCGACTATCCGAAGTTGCCGCAATTTTATCGCCCCTATCGCGCGGTCGCTCTCTTGAGCCGCGACGCGCGGTGACGTTCTCATAAACTTGGAATGGCGTGAGGTCACGCCATTCTATCCTCTCGCCCCACCCGTCCTTCATCCATCACCAATTAGGAGCAACCATGTCCTTGGACACGGATCGGATACGTGTGCTTAACGACGAGCTACGCCAACACCTATTGGGCGGCAACGCCGTCATGACCCCTGGGATCGCTGCGCTTGGCTCTGAAGCGGTCACCCGCTTGGTTCGCACCATCGCGGTATTCGACGACTTCTGTAACGCCAACGATCCTCACGAAGAGCACGATTTCGGCATGTTCGACTTTGAAGGAGCAAAGGTCATTTTCAAGATCGACTACTACGATTCCTCTATGTCTAGGCACTCACCAAATCCTGCTGACCCCGCAGTGACAACTCGGGTGATCACCTTGATGCTTGCCGAAGAGTATTAGTCACTCGGCAAGCCACCGTTCGCCTCGGCCCGAACTGGCGCTCGCGAAGCGGGAACACGTCCGTCATTCAGTCAACCGCTTTCGCTTAGCGTTTCCGCCTCAAGGGATGCCTCAGCGGAGTTGCCCGCGAATGGTAAGGCTAGCGGATTGTGAAAGACCGCAGCTCGCCGCTTGGCGGAGGCGAGCTGCGCGGCAAAACAGATCCAGGCGCTCACCGGTCTCAAATCGCTAGAAGAAGCCGGGCGGCATACCCAAAGGGCTAATCAGATCTCTCCCGTGGCAGCCCGTCGCTAAGCAACAGAACACTGGCGGAGTAAAATTTGGCAGACCTGCCAACCGACTTGCCAAATCGCGCCGCAAGTGAAACGAAATCAGAGGGAATTTTTCCGAGTAGCGCTTTTTAGGGAAAGTGAGAAATGTGGGAGAAACGGTAGCCAGTTTTTGAGGTCGAAGCCAGCTCATTGCAACACAGGGACGATTTCGGCCAATGGCAAACCTAAAAACCAAACAATGCGGCGCACCCTTCTCCAGCCTAGTACTAAGATGCTATGGTAATCGGAATAATCGGAATCCAGTTGTTTGCAGTGGGCCCGAGCAGCTGCACGATACAGAATGATTATACTAATAAAGAGATAAACTGACGATGGGGAGGAACGGCACGAAACAGCGGTCTAACGCGAAAGGACCGCTCAAGTTCGTCGGGCTTGCCCCCGCTGAACGGCTAACAAGAAAGCCGGGCGAGCAGAAGCTGCCCGAGGAACTCGCCGCGCAATTAAACCGTGTTACCGAGTCCTTTGCTAATGCGGGGCATTTGGACATAGCCAGCCAAGCCCGACGATGGGAAACCAAAATGCGGGCTCTCTCTGCTTGGCAGACCCGCACTGCAGGCGTTCGGGACTCGATATGCCCGAGCGCACCAGAAGCATCAAGCGCGCCTGACTTGACGTTTGATGAAATTGTGAATCGATACTTCCGGCTCGAACTCTCGAGTACAGAAGAACGCGACCCAATGGCGCTCCTTGCTCGCATCCTAAATGGTGCAATCGATACTGCTACGTTCGCTAAACGCAATTTTAAATACCCGCCCCCCAAGACTTTCGAGGCAGAGCTTTGGTTTTTATGGGCGAGCATCATTTTTGGACTCTTACGGGAGGCCAAAGTTCCGCTGCGATATGACAACGCAAAACGGTTGCTCCCTCATATTGTGCCACTCCTTGAAAGACTCCAATCTCGCCTCCCGGAACGACTACAAAGGAAGCAGGGGGCATATAGCCTGAGATCCGCTGCGGTTGTCGCATTCCGCTTCTCTGCCGTCTGCAAATTACAGAGCATGCGCGAGGTCTTTGACCATTGGACCAAAGGTGACGTTTTGTTCGGCCGCGTGTTTACGCCGACGGAAGGAGACGCGGACGAGATATTTATGTTCGCTGCCAATTTCGAGCGGTACTTTTTGAAGGCCACAGGTCGCGCAAGGAAAATGAGAGGCATGGGATCCCGTCAAAATTAGCACCAACTCCATGCCTCCCTATTTCCTCACAGTGATCTAGTCTTCTTCACGATGTCGGCAGGCACTTACTGCTTCTCGTGAGGCATACATGAACCACGAACGGTACCTTACGCCTAAGCAAACGGCGGAATACATCGGCTCTTCAACGTCGACTTTGGCCAAGTGGCGCATGCGAGGAACAGGCCCCAAGTACACGCGCGCACTTGGTCGCGCGGTCAGATATCGGCAGTCCGATCTCGACGCATACATGGCTTCGCACCTGGTCCCATCTACCTTTGAACAGGTGGATAATGACTGACTCATCTTGCACCAACGGTCTGTCAATCGACGAGCTATTAGAGAAGGCCAGACGCGAGATCGACTCCGGCTACTCATCTATGAAGGCTGCCGCGGAGTACATAGCTGCTGCGCAAGAGAAGGGAGCGACCCAAAGAACGATTGCGAACGTCCTGAATAAGTCTCCGGCATGGGTTAACCGGCTGATGAAGTGGCGCAAAGGAGGTTATCAGGACGAGACCCCCTTCGGTCCCCAATCAAAGGAGGCTCGACGGCGCAAAGTTGGTGTTGAGGCGACTGAACAGTCTGAAGAAGAACCTTGGGGGTCGACGGTAGACAAACTTCTTCGGACGAACCCTATTTGGACCCCAGGTCCTGCAGCGAGATCAGAGCAAGCCTCGCCCGCGCCTTCGGCCCTTCACGTCTCCTCTCGCGGCAAGGCACAAGAGGAAGACCATGACACAACGGTTACCGGCGGACGACCAGGCATATCGGGACCAAGACGACGGCTACTGCTAGAGGCGCTCGACGGCCTCGCTGCATCTGATCCGACTGAACGCGCGCAGGCAGCCAGTTGGGTGGAACAGTGCCGATCTGCCCTCGGCCTTTCGTGGAACGAATTGGTAGTTCCGGCAGATGGGCCGCAGCGCCAGATTAGGCCACTTGATTTATCAGCAGGCCAAGTTGAGCTGGCTGCGCATGGCTGAGCAACGATCCAAGCGCCGCTGCTCGCTAGCCGAGTTGAGAATCAGGCATGCTGCTGCTGAGCAGCAAGACATATTGACGGTGCTGAAACGGACCGGCTTCAATCGCGAACGCCTAGACGCGATAGCCAATTGTGATGCCAAAATGTGCGGTAACACCGATCATTGCAGGGTGGCCTGCCCTTTTGGCCGAGAACGCCGGAAGCTGGCTCACAGCCGTTCCATTGCTAAGCTGCTGACCACTCAAACTGACCTCTTCGACGTTCAGGTCAGCCGGAAAAGCTGGAGTTGCGGCCTCAACGATCTCGACGCTGTCACGATTGGGGCCGTAATCAACCTTAACCGACGAGCATTAGACAAGATCCAGGAGTCCGTCTTGGCTGCCGGAGCCGTGAAGGTATTTGCCTCTCCGGGAATGAAAGAAGAGCCCGGAGTATGGAGGTGGGAAATTCACGAGATCGTCCGTTGTAGCTCGCGAGACCTCATAGAAGAGGCGTTCTCATCGGGCCACCTCGACCCCGGACTGGAATCCTCAATGAGGATCACGGAAGTACGTACTCTGACCGAAGCAATCAATGGTGTTCTCTCCCACGATCTGGTGGAATGGAAGCACCCCAGTGACCCCGCTGATCCCGTGCGAGCGTCTAAAAAGTGGCGCAGAGAGTATTACAGATGGGCGCTGCGGTTGAATACAAACGACCTGCTGATCCGCTATGGATGCGACCGCTATTTTAACCGTCTGAATAAGCCGCCACGGCCTGGACCGCAGCCAAAGAAGCCTCGTCGGTATCCTTGGCAATTGGCCCCATACATGTACGACACTCATGAATATGGCTGCCCATGCAGAATTTGCATCAACCGAAAGAAATAAGACGTCGGCTGACAAGCCCTAAAAATACTATACGCACTTCCGAATTGCGTTGATTTTTGGCGGCTCGGGCTTCGCGGCACCGCATAGCTCGATGCATTTGGACGGCGGTCTGCGTGCACATCTCAAACGTCTACGTGCACATGTCATAACGCATCTCTCAACGGATCGAGGCTACGCAGGAATTCGTTCAATCCCTGGCTGGCAACTCATCAATGCTGCGTGGCAGAACTAGAACTGCGTCTTGATCTACCCTATTCCATCTGATTGTCTTGCAGGCATAGTCAGAAATACCAGATGCTTCATGGATCGGCTTCGCATGGATACGGCTGATCCCATGTCGAGCATACACCTCTTGCTTTTCTTCGATGTGCTCAATGGGGCATCCATGGAAACGCGAATACCGAGGAATCATCATTGCGCCGTTGTAGTGAAGGCCCCCAGCATTGATTGAGACATCCCGCAATGAAGTCTTTTCTCGCTTCCAAACCGGCTTATCCGGAAAGAGAAGCATTCGAGGTATACGTAGACGAGAACTTTCGGCTCTGGGGTCCCTGTCGAAGCGAGTGCTGAATCGCCCATAAAACTTTTCTATTGCTCTCCGCATCTGAACCAACACCGCGTCCTCAGGACCAGAGAGCGGTTCAAACATGATGTTGACGTAGTAAGGATTCCACCAGCCCGAGCCTGCCTGCTTTTCAATCCATTCTTGGCAGCCCGGGATCCATGCCGAGTTGGCGACTGCGTATCCGCCTCTATCACTATACATCAATTACATCTCCTATATGGCTACACTCAGTACTCTCTCTATGTGATCTAGGAGGCTAGATAGTATCGTGTTGCTATTAGCGGACATACAGTCACCATCTGGACAGATCTCCTCATATCGGATCCTAGGATCAGATTGGCTCGCCCAGATGGAGCAGGCACTTCACCCTCGGCTGCACGTAGCTCTCCTGATGGTTCCGCGATCTGCTCACGAAATTAGTGTTCTGGGTCGCTCCGGAATGCAGCATTTTGACACCATAATGCAGGGTTTATCTTTCGTTTTGCTGATCCTGCAATCAGGCAACGGCAAAGCCGAATCTTTAGCAGCTTTTTCAACTTTTTTCCTGCCAGGGCACATCTGAGTGCGCCTCCGTAGGATACGAAGGTTGGCTCGACTGGTGCGGAGCGTGGTGGCATCCGAGCCAGATAGTTATCCGTGATCTCGCGTTGATAATTCGGGAAGCTAACTATGGAAACTTTCGAACACGTATGCAAATTGGGCGTCTCGCGCGCCTCATGTACAAGTCGCCAGTCGAGCCCTTCCAGTAGCGCGGACAATTGCGCCGCCGACAGACGCATCACGCCGTCCTTGATCTTTGGCCAGCGGAAGATCCCATCCTCGAGCCGCTTGGCGAACAGGCACAGATCCGTTCCGTCCCAGAACACCAGCTTGATCCGATCCGCCCGCTTAGCCCGGAACACATAGACAGCTCCCGAGAATGGGTCAGCCCGCATGCTCTCGCGCACCAGGGTTGCAAGCCCTTCCATCCCCTTGCGGAAGTCTAACGGTTTGGTCGCCACCATCACCCGGACCGCACCCGACGGGCCGATCACCGACTCGCCCTCAGGGCCTGGACTATCGACGCAATCATCGTCGCGTCCGCACCTCGACCGGCCCGTATCGTGATGCCGTCGACCTCGACCTCGATGATCACGGCATCGCAACGGCGAGTCCGAGCATCCGGCTTGGACTTGCCGCGTACCGCTTTGCGCTCCCGGTTAGCCTACCTATTCAGTGGAGGAATGGTCACTACAGGCGACATGAAGGTGATCGAGGACAGGACCATCCAAGTACCGAGTTACTTTGCTGCGATGCAGGTTATGCCTGTGATGACGATCAAAATCACCGATAAAGAGAATTGCACAGTGCGCGCAAGCCAGGCCGATGGCCGAGGTTCGGGCGAGATCGAGTTGTATTTCAATAAGGTTGATCCGGAGCAGACCCAGGAAAGGCCCGCTGGGTTGTTGCCCATGCGCCTTGTCGATCTGAAAGGTGACGATCTCATAATGTGCTACGTGATCGTTGGCCTGAGAACGAACTGTCAACGCACCTGGGACACGAACGTAAACGAGGGAGATTTGACGAGGCACTACGCTGCATTGAGGCATCTTTACGCAGACTACTGCCGACCGGCCAAGCGGTGGTGTCACCGCCCCGCCAGCTTCGCACCGGTTTTTTTTCGAACAAATCTTGCAAAAAGCCGTGGCCTCGAAACCTTCAAATAGCGCAATTCTTCGCCTCGCCCGTCGCCTAAAACATCGCTAGTGAAACTAATTTCAAGCATCGCCAGATTTGGAGGTGCTTATGAAATTATCAAACGGGTCACTGGGGTCTTCGACGAAGAAGATTGTCGCCCGGATTAAGAGGGTACAAAGGGCTGCTGAGAAGGCGGCACGAAGAAAACAGCGGTTCGCTGATTACAGATATCTCCGATCCGTTCTACGTGCCTACAGTTACTTTGATGACCACGATCTCTTGTCGCATCTGATGGAAATCGCTCCGAGCGTCCTGATGACGCCTGTGCGAGCGGATTGGCATCCATTGCGAGTGATCATCGAGGCAAGCTGCAAGCAACCCGATTTGCGCATGCGGAGCCGATGGACCCGAGCTTTGGAGTATGCGGTTGCCGAGAAAATCGACCCGGACCACCTAGTGCGGTTTATCCGCGCCCACAATGGAATAGCAGGCTGCGCTGATCTCGCGAGCAAGATCAAAGTGAGACACACAGGCAAGGGCAGAGGATGATGAAGCCGACTAGGTTTCTGCGCCTTATCCGGTGAAAATGGTGGATCTGTTCTGCCATCAGGCCGCCGAATCCAAGGGGGAACGCATATAACGAGGAAAAGGCAGACTGCCGTACGTGAGGACTATCGGGATTGGTCAGGGTGGGACATACGAAAACGCCGGGTGAACTCGCGCTTTGCCGCTGTTGTTCGCTCACACGAATTTGTGACCCGCACCGTCAGGAAACGTCGAGCAATTCGAAGCACGGCAGTCCCTCAACTGACATCGTCAGCCGGATTCAAGCCGCTCGACAAACGCTTGCCTTCTAGGACTTCGCCGAAGATTGTTGCACTCCACAAATCAGGAGCGAGCAATGAAAGAAATGGCCTGCACTACTGAGGAGTTCACCAGGATTCTGGCTCACGGCGATATACCGAGGCGGCTTGCCAGTGGGAGTTACTTGGAAGCTCTAGACTTTCGTATGGACGAACTCACGGCGGAATACGTCCGCAGGACAATGCACGAATTTTTCGGCGGCATGAAGATTCCGGAGAAGCGGCGTCTGCACGTCGTCAGGTCAATACTTTATTGCGCCGAGCTACAGGGCCTAGTTTTTGAGGACAACGGCCTGTTGGGTCTCACCTTCGTCAGCACAAAACGTCTCTCCGAGTTCTGGGATAACATGTACGGCCAGGACGGCGATTTGAAGCAGATAGTCTCGGCCGTTAGCTCGCAGTCTCAGGGGCCCGGAGTTTAGTAAGTAAAGCAAAAGTGGCAGGCGCCCGAAGCGCAGTGGCCCGAGGTCCAGGAATCGGACGTTTCCGATGTCTCCACTCGTTTCGCTGCGGCTCGCCTTGGTGGAAAGCCTTCCGCACCGTTGGCGGAGGCGGAGTTCGGCGCAAGGAAGACTTAATCTCAGAAGCTGATGTTTCTTCACATTTGAAGGTTGGCTTCAGGAAAAGCCGATGAACAAAGATACAGCCATTGTACCCCGATTGCTTTCGCGCGAACAAGCTGCCGCTTATTGCGGTCTATCGGTACACACTTTTAGCGCTTGGACGCGGGCTGGGCGGATTCCGCTTCCTCTGTCCGGAACTGCCCGTTGGGATTTAAGGGCGATTGATCGCGCGCTAGACTTACTGAGCGGGCTGTCACTCATTGCTGAAGATTCCGCTTTAGATGATTGGAGAACTCATCGTGCGCGTCGTTCTGAAAGGAATTCATAGGGTCAAGAGACGCCTCGCGAACGGCGAGACGAAGGTGCACCTCTATGCCTGGCGCGGTGGACCCGCGATGCGCGCCAAGCCGGGGACGCCCGAATTCGTTCGAGAGTATCACGACGCGCAGGCAAGCCTTCGGCAACCACGCGCAGGCACGTTCATGACGATCATCGCGCAATACAAGGCCGCACCAGATTTCACTGGTCTGGCGGCTTCGACCCGACGCGCATACCTCGCCTATATCAAGCTGATCGAAGACGAGTTCGGCGACCTTCCGGTGGCAGCTCTGGCCGATCGTCGCGTGCGTGGCGAGTTCAAAACCTGGCGCGACACGTTCGCCGAGACGCCTCGCAAGGCGGACTATGCTTGGACCACGTTGGCGCGGATCATGTCGTTCGCGAAGGACCGTGGCATCATCGCGACCAATCCATGCGAACGCGGCGGCCGTCTCTACGTAGCGGACCGTAAAGATAAGATCTGGACTGAAGAAGACATTGCCGCGGTTCTCGCCGTCGCATCCAGCGAGATCCAGCTTGCGCTCGTCTTGGCATTGTGGAGCGGGCAACGGCAAGGGGACCTTCTGCGCCTACCCTGGTCGGCCTACGAGACCCCCTACATTCGCCTTCGGCAATCGAAAGGTGGTCGCAGGGTTGCAATGCCCGCTGGCGCGCCCCTGAGGGCCCTGCTTGATGCGACGACCCGCCGGGGGCCGCTTATCCTGACGAATACACTCGGCCGCCCCTGGACCTCTGATGGCTTTCGGACGTCTTGGGGAAAGGCTTGCGAGCGCGCCGGCGTCGACGGCCTGACCTTTCATGACTTACGAGGCACAGCAGTGGTTCGTCTTGCGATCGCAGGCGCCAGCGTGCCGCAGATCGCAGCCGTCACAGGTCACTCGTTGAAGGACGTCGAGGCTATTCTCGATGCGCACTATCTCGGCCGCGACATTCAGCTCGCAGAAGCTGCGGTGTTGAAGCTCGAAGCGAGAACAAAACTGTAAACGGTGGTGTAAACGGCGGTAGTTTTGCCGTTTGCTCAAACCGCTAAGTGTTTGATTTATTTGGTGGGCGCACCAGGGCTCGAACCTGGGACCCGCTGATTAAGAGTCAGCTGCTCTACCAACTGAGCTATGCGCCCGAAAGGCGGTCAAAGCCTTGCGAGGTCGGTCGTTTAGCAAAGCGATCCGG